>ERZ795043.120-NODE-120-length-98634-cov-35.007446_pt1 | contig 98634 bp, 78 predicted proteins | sample MGYA00375127_ERZ795043 | MGnify/ENA primary metagenome ERZ795043 (study PRJEB30172, sample SAMN05518447) | compost metagenome | isolation source: Feedstock adapted compost from Newby Island compost facility, Milpitas, CA | place: USA:Newby Island compost facility... | reverse complement strand
TACTCGACTCTCGGACCCGCCCCGCGTGATCCGGCTTCCATGCTGCGCTCGTATTTGCTTATGCTCCGCGTCCGGCCCGATCTCGGCATTACCAAGTGGATCGATCAACTGAAAACCAATCGCCTTTACGCGATTCTCAGCGGCTTCGAACCCGGCGACGTTCCCGGCGTCGGCACCTTCTACGATTTCTTTGCACGGTTGTGGGGCAAGTATGCCAAAAGCCTGAAACGCCTTTCGCCTCAGGGGATTCCGATTTGTCCTGCCGGTTTCGAGATGAAACATGACGGCTTCGATCACTCGCAGAAACGACATAAGTGGAAATGTCCGTTGATGAAAAACCGAACGACCTGTACTTGTGATCAGCCGTGCTCTGACGCCAAGTATGGCAGTACCTTCAATACCCAAAGCCAGGACAATCCACGCTTATTTCCGGAAGTGCCGCGCGGCTCGGAAGCTTGGAAACTCGTCTACAAACGTCGCACCGCCGTCGAGCGTACCAACAAACGCGCCAAGATCGACTACAAGCTCGAAGCCGGGCGACATCGCTGCACGATGATGTGGATGATTCGTACTTATGGCATCATGATGTGCCAGCACGTCGACGCTTGGTATCGGCATCAGGAGAAAGAGCTTCAGGCTTTGATCCCTCGCATTTTGCCGCGAGCAGTCTAATAACTGGTATTTTTTTTGAAAACTCGCCTTGTGACGCTTCTTTTGCATGCCCTTTTTTGAAAATTGGTTTTCAAAACCAATTTTCCCAGTTTAAAATCCAGTTCATTTGCCCAGTTTTTGATGATCCCTGCCGTTCCCTCCCTCGAGACTCCGAGAGTCTATTTGGTTTTTAAATACGGGCCCGTTGGAGTCAGGTTTTCACCTTCATCCAAGTTTGATGCTATCATGAACCGGTATTTGATAAAACATGATTGTAACGTATACACTTACATTGAGCATGAAGTATTGATGCTTATAAAATGGAATAAATGAAATTTTGAGGAGATCGAGCATGAAAGAGCACGCAAATAACCAAAACTATATGCTTTCTTCCGTCAAAACGGCTCTGCGCATCATGAATGCCTTTTCCGCCGAACATCCGGAATGGGGCATTCGAGAATTGTCCCGGCATCTGGGCATCACCCACACTACCGTGCAGCGCATCCTGATGACTTTGGCCAGCGAAGGGTATGTGGCCAAAGATCCGCGGACCAGAAAATACCGTTTGGGTGCGCGGCTTTTGGCTTTCACCAAAGTGATCGCCAGCTCCCTGGAAATTCATCGGGAGTCGCTGCCCGTACTGCAACAACTGGTGCAGAAAACGGGCAGAACCGCCCACATCGGTGTCCTGGAAGGGAATAATTTTGTCTATCTGCATAAGGTGGAACCTCAGCAAAGCATTCCGGCGTTTTCGGACACGGGGCTGCGGACCCCTTGCTATTGCACCGCGGAAGGCAAAGCCATCCTGGCGTATCAGGATGAAGCGTTCATCGACAGCGTGATCCAGGCCGGTCTATACCCTTATACGAAAAAAACGATTACGGATCCGGACATGCTGAAGCAAAATCTTAGAGAGATCGCGCAGCAAGGATATGCCATCACGAAGGGAGAATATCAGAAAGATGGCCGCCTCATGGCCGTCGCCGCGCCGGTCTATGATTATACCGGCAAAGTTTTCGCCAGCTTGTCGATCATGGATGAAGTCAAGAAGGTAAACGACGAATTGGAAAAATACTACATCTCACTGGTGACCAAAGCGGCAAGGGAAGTGTCGAAAAAATTGGGGTATTATGCGTAAGCGAAAAAAATCGCCAATACCCTGCACCATCATGCGGGTTCGGATATTGGCGAATTTGTCCGTCAAACTCGGCTTTCCTCCGCCAAATATTCCGTGAACTTGCTGCGCAGCTCATCCGGCAACGGTTCGGCTTGATTAAGCTGAAAATCAAAATACACCATGACGCTTTTCCCGCGCGCAATCGGTTTTTCGCTTTCCGCATCCAAAATCTCGTTGACGATCACAAAGCTTTTGGTCCCGATTTTTTCGATTTGCGTTGTGATCGTCAGGAGTTGATTGAATTTGGCCTGGCTCAAATAGTCGATCGTGGTGGTTGCAAGCACGAAGTTTTTCCCTTTGGGATCCAGCGTATGACCAATATCCGTGAAAAATTGTATTCTCGCCACTTCCAGATATGTGACATAACTGATGTTGCTGGCATGGCCATTGGGATCGCATTCGTTGAATCGGACGCGCAGCTGATGCAAGTGCTTCAAGGTTTCGCCTCCAGACCGATTATGTGTTGTGTGCGGACGCATCCATGTTCAGGGCAAATTTTCCTGAAGTTTCTTCATGTAACTTTCAAAATGTTCCTCCATGGCTGACTTGTCTGATCAATGGCAACGTTCATACATTCCCCTCAGATCATTATTTAATATATTAGTATATCTAAATAAATAAAAAAATAAAGCGCTTTATGAAATGCAAAAATAATGCTGGCAATGAATTTCGGATGTGCGATACGAACCTGATGGCCGAAAGTGAGGTTGGACGAGCTTTGGCTGCGAAAGCGGAAAATGCGTTCGGCATCAAATCGGTGGAGCAGGCCCACACGAAAGCTCCCACATCGACCCGCTCGGTTCAGCCGGCAAAATTTTCACAGGTGCCTGACGATGGATTGAACACGTAAAAAGGGACAGCCTGCGGTCATTCGCGAATGGCCGCGGGTTGTCCCTTTCATTTACAAATCCAGCGAGCGCTCGAGAATTTCGGCGAAATCCAGCGTCTCCACCCGGCCCTCGGCTTACCTGGCCTTCGTGTCTTCGGTCAGCATCGTGAGGCAGTACGGACAATTGCTGCCGATAACCGTCGGACCCAAGGCCAGCGCCATGTCCGTCCGGGCCAGGTTGATCCGCATGACCTCGTGCTCCTTTATCCACATCCGGCCGCCGCCAGTTCCGAAGCACAGCGCATTTTCCCGGCTACCCGCAGCACTTCGCGCGGCGTATCGCACATGACGTTGGTGATGGATAAAAAAAACCAGGGAACTCGCGCGGACGGTGTCGCCTGATTCGATGTGATCTGAACCGCTTGGTTCCCTGGTCTCTCATTTATCCTACCTTCACGATAATGGCGGCCGCGTGGTCACTCGCCGCGCAGCCTGCCGCCAGCGCGTAACCGCCGCCTTTCAGCACGGTCTCCTCTTATTTCCAAGGCAACAACTTGCTTTCCGCCCACTGGAGAAGCCGGTTAAACAAAAGACCCAGCAAGGACAGGACCACAACGCCCACCATCAGCTTGGTGGTGATCATCAGGTTCCCGTAATGCAGCACCATGGCGCCGATCCCTTCCTTCGCCGCAATCATCTCCGCCGCAACCAGAAGCAGGAGCGACGTTCCGGCGGCCAGCTTCAAACCTGCGAAAATCATCGGCAATGAGCCTGGAAGCAGCACCTTGCGAATGATGTTCAGACGGTTTGAGCCAAAGGTCACGGCGGCCTTGATCAGCATGGGATCGACATTTTTGACTCCCGAGAAGGTGTTAATGACCACCGGGAAAAACACGCCCAAAGCGATGATGGCCACTTTCGGCAGCTCTCCAATCCCCAGCCACAGAATGATCAGAGGCAGAAGCGCAATTTTCGGAATCGGATAAATGGAGTAAACAATCGGCGTCCCGATGGAATCGGCCCATTTCGAAAATCCGAGCAAAAGCCCCACGAGGATCCCAACCATTCCGCCAATGATATACCCCAATATGATGCGGTACAAGCTGGCGAGAATGTTGGCGTGCAATTCACCTTGGACAATCATGTCCCATGCGGCGAGCAAAATGGCTGTGGGAGCCGGCAAATACAGGGGAGAAACCCAGCCCAGCCGACAAACGCTTTCCCAGATCAGCAGAATAAGGACAATGCCCGCCGCCGAAGTGAATGCGGGAACTTTCAGTTCCAGAAAGGAGACTTTGTTTTTGATGTAAACCCGATTTTGCTCGTTCATCAGCCTAGCCTTCCTTCAACGCTTCTTGTGCATCATGGCGAATAAGCTGCCAGATCTGATCCGCATATTCTTCATACTTGAGGCGATACTCGTCCCGGTCCCGGCCGAATTTGGGCAAATCGATATGAATAATGCTCTTGATTTGCCCCGGATGGCGGGACAATACAATCACCCGGTCGGCCAAATAGACGGCTTCATGAATGTTATGGGTAACGTATAGTGTGCTCAGGCGAGTCTGGTTCCAAATGGACAGCAATTCCTCCTGCATAATGGTTCGCGTCTGAGCATCCAGGGCCGAGAACGGCTCGTCCATCAGCAGCAAATCGGGCTGAATGGCAAGAGCGCGGGCAATCCCGGCTCTTTGCTTCATTCCTCCCGAAAGCTGTTTCGGATATGCGGACTCAAAACCGGTGAGGCCCACCATGTCGATATACTTCCTGGCAATTTCCGCTTGCTGCTTTTTGCTGACGCCTCTTTCTTCCAACCCGAATACGACATTTTGATAGACCGTGCGCCAGGGGAAGAGCGCGATTTCCTGGAAGACGATGCCCAGATTCGGCTCCTTTTTCCCTTCCAATCCTTCAAAATAAACGCTGCCCGAAGTTGGAGAAAGCAGGCCGCCGACAATGTTCAGAAGCGTTGATTTGCCGCATCCGCTGGGACCGACCAGCACGACAAATTCCTCTTTTTCGATGGTAAAACTGATGTCTTTCAGCGCGACGACTTCTTTGCCTTTCGAATCGGTGAAGCTTTTGTGCACGCGGTCGATGACGACCCTCATGGGTTCACTTCCTTTAGCCCTTTATGGCTTCTTCCAAAAACTCCGTGTTGATGATCGTTTTGGCGTCGATCCACTTTTCGATCATTTTCTCTTTATAGTACCAGTCGATTTGCGTTTGAATATCTTCGGCGAGCAGTCTGCCGTCCCGGTCCATGTAAGGAAGACCTTTCTCGATCAATTCGGCCGGCTGATCCGTATATTTGGCGATAATGTTGATGACTTCATCGTAATTTTCACCCTTGACCAGCTGGCCGTCTTTCTTGACCAGCACCGCGTCATAATAATACTGGGCGGCCTTGTTGTAGGCTTTCATGAAACGTACCGCCGCGTCCTTGTTTTTGGCGAATTTTTCCGAATAGAAAATGGCCGAAATTTGATAATCGATTTCGTCACCGACATGGGCCAGCACCTTGGCGTAACCTTCCTCCAAATTGAGGCTGATATTGGGCTCGGCGGTCAAAATCGCATCCACTTGCCTGCTCTTCAAGGTGTCGTTCATCGCATTCAGTTTGCCGAGCGGGACGATATCCACATCGGCCAGACTGAGCCCGTATTTCTCCAGCAGCCGGCCTGCCATATAATGGAACGTTGAACCTGTCTGAGTGACGCCGATTTTCTTTCCTTTGAGATCCTGGATGCTTTCAATGCCCGAATCTTTGTGCACCAGCAAAGCGGAAGAGATATATCCGGCCTGTTCCCGGCCTTTGTCTGCCACGATCAACATTTTTTGACCGCTGGCAACCATATTGTACAAGCTGGCGGTGATCCCGGTGGCGCCCACATCGACGGCCCCGGAAGCGGTAGCCACAGCGATGGGCTGGGCGGACTCGAACCATTCCGGCGTCACCTCGATATTTTCCTCGGCAAAAAAGCCCTTTTCCATGGCAATAAAGATCGGTGCGGAACTGGTCAGCTTGAGCAATCCGATTTTAATTTTGACGGGATCAGATTTGGCCGGCGCAGCGGATTCGCCGCCCCCCTCTTGCTGGCTTGGCGAAGGTGAGCCCGCATTTCCGGCAGTCCCGTTACTGCCGCATCCCGACAAAATCAGGGTCGCGCTGAGCACGGCGGCAACAAGCATGATCCACTTTCTTTTCATATTGTGATCCTCCCTGTTTTAATTGGTCTATTAATCTATTAAATAAAAATGCAATGTGTAAACTTTAATCGATGAAAATGAAGCGGCTAGTCCTTCAAGACATAAATCAAGCCCTTTTCCATCGCCGGATCTTCCTGCGGATAATCCGTGCGGACAAAGCTGCCTCGGGTCTCTTTGCGCTGATCCGACAGGTGAAGAATCGCCCGGGCGGTCAGCAGCATGTTCTGAAGTTCGGAAAACGGCCCCCTTAGCGCCAGCGGCAATTGCCGCACATCCATCCCGCGAATCTTCCGCCGGATCTCGTCCAGACGGGCCAGGGACTGTTCGATGCGGATCTGATCCTTGGTGACCAGCACCTTGTCCATCGTCTGTTTCAGCAGCATTTTATATTGTAGTACATCTTCTCTGGTTATCGAAGCCGATGCGGTCGTCAAAGTCTCTTGGAGCGGCCGGGCGGATGAAACAGACCGGGATTTGGCAAACTCGGCCGCGTACTTCCCTGCGCTGGCGCCGAATACGAGTCCGTCCATCACGCCTGTGCCCATCAGCCGCTGCGCTCCCTGAAAGCCTCCGGCGCTTTCCCCGGCGGCATACAATCCCGGAACACTGGACGCTCCGGTATGGTCGATCTTGATTCCGCCCATCATCTGATGGCAGCCGACGCTGACTTTGATCCTGTCTTTTCCCAAATCCACGCCCTGCTTCAGCAGCTTCTCGTAACTGTGCGGGATTTTTTTCCGGATGAAATCCAGCAAGTGCCGGCCGTCCCAATATACCGCATTTCTCTCCGCCGTGTTGCCTTCCAGGATCTGCTTTTCGATCCAGACGCAGATTTGCTGAAGCAGATCGCCCTGGATCACCGCGTCTTCCTGATCCTGCCCCGCGCCTGCCGTCCGGGGCACAAATTCCTCGCCTCGGGCATTGAAAAATCTGCCTTTGGTAATGACGGAACTGATGATATAAAACCCTTCTATCGGCTCAACCATAAGCGGCAAATATTGAATAAATTCCAGGTTGGTGACTTGGGCCCCGAGCTGCAAAGCAAACCCGGCCCCGTCGGCCGTGGCTCCGGCCGGATTCGTGCTGAGCGAGAAAATTTGGCCTCCCCCGCCGGCAGCCATCACCATGCTTTTAAAACGGATTTGAATATCTTTCAGCCTGGCTTCCTCCGAACCGCCGCTTGAGATCAAACGCCGGACAATTCTGCAGGCGGAAGGAAAGTTCTCGCGTTCCACATAATAAAGCGAAGAATGCTCAAAAATCTCAACGCCCTCTTTTAACGCTTCGTCTTTCAGCCTCAGCAGCATTTCGGTGCCGAAATCCCCCAGCGCTTTGACAATCCTGGGACTGCGGTGGCTCGGAAGGATTTGATGCTCATCTGCAAATCTCAATTCAAGCGCTTTCAACAAATCCAATTCTTCCTGCGTGTGATTCACAAAATATTTGACCAAATCAGGGTCGTTCACTTTGCGTCCGAAATCCGTCAGATCCATTTCATAATTCAACCGATCACCCTCGGATAAAGAAACGCCGAGCGCAGTAAATTCGCACAAATGATCCAAATAAGCCGTCGAACTTCCGCTTCCGATTTTCCCTTTGGAAACAAGGGTGACGTTCACTCCCTCCTTTCTTGCGGCCAAAGCGGCACGAAGTCCTGCCACACCTCCACCTACAACCAAAACATCCGTTTCATGCGTTTCGATCAAAACGATCTCTCCTAGCCGGTGATCTTGGGTTGTAATCGATTGCCAATGCTAGTTTAAGAAAGATATTTTATTAATTCAATTGATATTAATGATCGTATTTATGTACAATATCGATAAATCCATTTTGGATGGCGGTGATCGCTTGGAGATCCATCAGTTGGAATATGTGGTGGCCGTCGAGAAATACAGGAGCTTCAGCCTTGCTGCCGAGGAAATATGCGTGGCGCAATCCACCTTGTCGCATCAAATCAAGAAGCTGGAGGAAGAATTGGGGGTCAAAATTTTTGAGCGGACGACCCGTTCGATTCAGCCGACTCCGGCAGGTGCGCAATTTCTGTCCATCGTCAAACAAATTCTCGGAGAGCTCAGAAGAGCCCGCCAGCTCATGGAAGAATTTAACAACTTGGAAAGAGGCTACCTGGTGATCGGCACGCTGCCCAACATCGGATATTTGGGCCTTACGTCGTTAATCGCTTCTTTTGCCAAACGATATCCCGGCATTCAGCTGGAACTGCGGGACGGCAACAGTGACCAGCTGATGAAATGGCTGCAAGACTCGGATATCGACGCGGCGCTTCTGACGCACACCTTCGATGAAAATCAGCACAAGTCTATTCAATTTTATCCGCTGATCCATGATGAATTCGTGCTGATCGTCAGCAAAAATCATCCTTTGGCGGGCAGAGAAATCATTCATTTGGGAGAAGCGGCCGAAGAAAAATTTCTGGCAACCAAAGCGTCCCAAGGTGTAAGGAACATCTTTGTGCAGGCCTGCCGTAATGCCGGTTTTGAGCCCAACATTATATTTGAAAGCGACAATTTGGAAACGATTTGCGGCCTGGTGGCGGAAGGTCTCGGCGTGGCTTTGCTGTCCACCAAGGTGGTCCATTATCTTCCCCGCCCCAATCTTTCCATCCTGCGGCTTCATACCAAAATCGGAAGGACGACGGCTCTGGCGATCCCCAGCGAACCTTTCAGTCCCGCCGTGGTCAACTTGTTTCGGGACTTCACGCTTCGGTGGATTCAGGAAAACGGAAGCAAAGGATAATTTGATGCCAAAAAAAGACCAGGGAATTGCGCATACGTTTTTTACGCTCCATTCCCTGGTCTTTTCTTTATCCCACTTTCACGATGATGGCTGCCGCGTGGTCACCCGCCGCGCAGCCTGCCGCCAGCGCGTAACCGCCGCCTTTCAGCACGGTCTCCTCAATGGCTTCAATGAGCAGCCTCGCGACGGTCGGCGCCTGCGGATGGCCAAACACGAGGGAGCTGCCGTAATTGTTGAAGTTGTAAGCGTCGATGCCGAGCTCCCGGGCCAGGTACAAGTCATTGACAATGAAGGGATTGTGGTTCTTGATCGCCTTCATGTCATGAATCGACAGACCCGCCCGCTCCAGCGCCTTGCGCACGGCCGGCACCGGCGCGGCCGGCATGCGGGCTTTCTTCTCACGCGCAACAGCGTACGAGATGATCTGAATCGGGATGCGGCTGTCCTTGCTCAGCCGCTCGGCATTTTCCTTCGTCGTGACGATGATGCCGGCATTGCCGTCTGCCGGGTGCGTCTGTCCGCCATAGGAGAGAATGCCGCCTTCGGTGACGGGCTTCAGGCGCGCCAGCGCTTCACGCGACGTTTCCGCCACGCCTTCATCGGCTTCCAGCAGCTTCGTTTCCCGCTTCGACACGGCCACTTCCACCGGGAACATGTACCGTTTCTGGAATTCCCGGTCGTTCTTCAGGGCTTCCGCATACTGCTCGTACCGGCGCCAGGTGAGATCATCCGCCTGCTCCTTGGTGAACCCGCATTCCTTGGCGACCCCTTCGGCCGTATGCACCATGCCGATGCCCGTGGACGGGTCGCAGTTCATGTTGTCCAAGTTCCAGTTTTCCGAGATCACTTCGCCGCCCGGGCCTCTGGGATTGGGCCAGACCGTATGCGGGCCGTTGGAGCATCTGTCGGTCAGAAGACAATACGCCGTGCGGGCGTTGCCGACTTCCACCGCTGCCGCCGCCGTATAGACCGTCGTCGTGGACGTGGCGCAGGCATGCATCAGGGTTTGCCCCGGCACATCCGGCGCGCCCATCAGTGTAGCCGCCCAGGAGTAGCCGAAAAACACGTGCTTTTGGCCGACAGTGATGCCAAAATACACAAAATCAAGCTCCTTGTTCGGATCCCATCCCCGCGATTCAAACCAGCGCTTGCTCGTGCGGGCGCCGAGCTCGATGGAGTTCTCGTGCTGCAGGCTGCCTTGCCATTTGCTGAAAGGTGAAGAATAATAACCGCCGTATGGAATATAAGCTTTGCTGAACATGCTCATAGATTTACCTCCTTTCTTCCGTGCCTTATATTCTTGCATTTGCTGTGCGGAAAGTAAACGTACATGGTGTACTGTTTTATTGCAGATTTTTGCGACTTTATACTTTATATTTCATTCAAACGCATTACGTTTTTGGGGTCGTCTGCGGCCTTACCACCAGTTTGCGTTTCATGCCGCCTTGTGCGCCAAGGGTGCCTTTGGGCACCAATTCGATATTTGCGCGGAAAATTAGCTTCTGGCGGATCGCCTGCTCCAGCTCGCGCTTGAGCGCGTCTGGATCCCCGGCGTCCGGTTCGTACTCCGCCTGAATGCGGACCGGCGGCGTTACGTTCGGCCCGCTGCCGTCCGCAAATATGCAGATTTCGCCGGTGGTTCTGGGGCGGAAAGACGACACGACGTCCGCCACGGCGGAAGGATACACGTTTACGCCCTGCACAATCAGCATGTCATCCGTCCTGCCGATGCAGCGGATGCGGGGCCCGAAGCGGCCGCAATCGCATTGGCCGTCGCCGATCACCTCCACCACATCGCCGATTCTGAAGCGGATGAGCGGCGTGCATTCGCGGTAAATGGCCGTATAGAGAAGCTCGCCGGCCACGCCTTTTTTCGGATCCAGCACTTTCCCGGTCGCCGGATCCAGAATTTCCGGTATGATATAACCCTGGCCGAAGAAATGCATGCCATCCTGGCATTCGCATTCGCTCCAAATGACGGTGCAAAAATCAGCTGTCCCCATGCAGTCGTACACCTTGGCGCCCCAGGCATCCTGGATCTGCCGGCGCACGTCAGGCAGCCCGGCGCCCGGTTCTCCGCCCAGGCCAATGTTTTTGAGGCCGAAAGACTTCGGGTCGATGCCCATATCCGCTGCCATCCGGGCCAGATACATGATGAAAGATGGCGTGGATATGGCAAAATCAGCCCCCGTCTCCTGAAGCACGGCCAGCGTGCGGGCTGGCTCCTGATTGCCGCTGGGCAGCACGGCCGCGCCCAGATGTTGCAATCCTTCAAAGAAGCTGATGCCGGCAATCCACCAGCCGAACGTCAGCGGCACCCAGGCCCGCTGATCCGGCCGGCAGCCCATAGCCCACATGCAGCGGGCGACGAGATCCTTCCACATTTCCCGGTCGCGCTCCGTGGCGCCGACGATGGTCGGTTTGCCGGTGGTACCGGAGCTGGCGTGTATGCGGCTGATTTTGTCCCAGCCGACGCAGGCGTGACCGCCCAGCGGCGGATGGGCTTCCTGGCTGGCCCGGATTTCCTGTTTGGTGGTCATCGGCAGCGACGAAAGATCCGACAGGCGAAAAGACGAAGGGTCCAGCCCCTTGAATTTTTCCCGGTAAAAAGCAGAGCGCTCCATCACCCAGGCTAGCTGCTGACGCAGCCGCTCTTCCTCCAATGCCCGGATAGCTTCGAGGTTTCCCGCTTCCATTTCTGGATTCCAGTAGCGACGGAACATTCGCCCAGCACCTCCCCATGATAAATGCGCAAGGGTTTGAAAGGATTTCTTACGATTGAATCAATGTTCTCCAATTGTGAATGCGAGCCTGAAAATCCCTGGCGGGCACGCGTCCTTCCCAATCCACGTCGCTTGTTACCAATACGCAGCCCTTATCCCGCACAAACCGGACCGCCTCTTCCGGCGGAGGGTCCAAATCGACGGACAGAATAACGCCATACGCTCCGCCCGCCAAAGCCTGGCCCAAAGCCGGCGAACGGACCGGATCGATGCAGGGCAGAATGCCTTCCAAACCGTCCCGGATCACATCCAACCAGCCGTCTGCCGTTCCTCGCAAATGCAGCGCGGGCACCGCCTGGTAAAACCGAATCGTGCCCCATATCGGCGCCATGAACGCCGCGTATTCATCCGCATCTTCCGGCGTCCGCTCGCCGTCTTCCGAAATCCAGACCAGATCGGCCCCGTGCTCGCAAACCTCCCTGGTGTTCTCAAGCACGAGCCGGGCCGCTTCATCCGCGTCGATCTCGCCGCCGGATTCCGCCGACCGTTTCAGCGGTCCCCGGATGGCCACGGCAAGCAAGGCCCTGTCACCTACCATCTGCTTTAAACGTTTCAATGTTTCAAGCAGGACTGTCCTGCGGGACGGCGCCCATTCGGGGACGTATCCCGTCTCCGGCACGAGGACATCGAGGTCCAGCGAGCGCTGCAAATCCCGCAGCGTGTTGGCCAGTTTGGTGGGGTTAAGCAGAAACTCGTGAACGGTCATGCCGGCGGTTTCCGCCGCCGCCGCGCAGAGAAAAGGGGCGAGGAGCTTACGCTCCGCCCCGCTTCCTGTCAATGCGTTAAGCAACCTTTGCTTCGGGGAAGCCATGTTCCTTCCCTCCCGATCACATTCTCATGATCGGCGCCACCGGCTCGGCATTCGGCCAGGAACCGTAGGCGTGCAGAATTTCCGGATTGGGTTTGAGCCGCTCCCATTCCTTGACGAATTCCGCATACGGTTTGCCGCGGGCTTTCCTGGCTTCCCTCTCGGCCTCGCGCAGGCGCTCCGTTTCTTCGTAGTTCACTTTTTGCGTTTTCTCGTCAAAGACAACCTTGTAAATATCGCGAGCCGCTTCGTTCGAAATGATCTGATTGATGACGTCTTCACCCACTGAATCCGGATCGGCTTCCAGCGGATCGCCGTAGCCCGCTCCTCCCGCGGAGAAGCCGAACGCCATCACGTCGCCTTCGTTGTAAGCCCGCACGGAGCGGCCGAAAAATTCGACTTCCCACTGACCCTCGATCCAGCGTTCGGTCAACACTTTCGTCACATCGAGATCGCATTCCGTGCCTTCCTGCAGCTTCTTTAGCAGGTCGGCGTTCCGGATGCCGATCCCCGGTACCGTGCAGGGCGCATAACCTCCAAACAGCCCTTGCGGCGTCTGGACCTTCGAGTTATCGGCGATGGCCATGAAGAACACTTGCGGAGCCTGGTGCGCCACCCAGATTTGGGCCGTGCCGACGCCGCCGCGATGTTTGCCGTGGCCGCAGGAATCTTTCCAGTGCTGCGACAGGGGAATAAGCAGCGGGAACTCGTTTTCCATCAGTTCCACGTTCGGCGCGCGGCCAAACGGACACCACGGGAAACCGAAGGCGTTCATTCCTTTCATCGTCGGACGGCCGCCCTGGCCTTCCGTGTTGATCGAATAGGCGATCATGTCCGAAAACGGGAGCCCCCATTGTGACAAGCCCGCGATGACCATCGCATTGCCCGCGTTGGAGGAGGATGCCACCGCTTTCTCCCAATCCTGGGTGCAGAACATCATTTTCGCCCAGACGTTTGCGCTCGCGGACATGACGCCGGTGCAGATCATCACCGCGTTAGAGCTGGCCGCTTTCGGGTCCGGGTTGAGCAGCGTCCCTTGCGGGATGCGGAACTCGATGGGATCGAACGTCGCGCTGGAAATTGGGAGGTCATAGAAAACGTACGAGTAGATATAGTTGGCAACATGGCCGACCACCGACTGCACATGGGCGTGATAGCTGGAGTGGTTTTCCGGCGACGTGCCCGTAAAATCGTAAATGATCTTGTCGCCTTTCTTCTCCAGCGTTAGCGCCGCGTTGCGAACCAGGCCGCGCTGCACGCCTACCGAATCGGCGAACGTCATGCAGCGGAATTTGCCGTCGGGCCAAGACGAAAGCCGCTTACGGGCGCCTTCCCGCGCCACCTCCAGCATTTTTCGGAGCAGCCCGATGACAAAATCCGTCCCTTCGCGATCCGCCAGTTCCAGAAGCCGCGTGCGGACGCGGTCGGCGGCAGTGGCCCGCGCCTTTAGGTCGGTGATCATCATTTGCGGCGCCCGGATGCCGTATGTCATGAACACTTCCATCCAGTCTTCACGCAGTTCATGGTTTTCGCCGATCTTCACCGGCGGCAGCCCCAAACCTTCTTCGAAGCGGGATCTGGCGGACACGGGCATACCGCCGGGTTCGATAGCACCGGTCTCCGTCAGGTGGCTGGCTGCGCCGGTCCAGGCGATCAGCTTGCCGTTGTGAAAAACCGGGATAATGCAGACCATATCAGGATTGTGGATGCCACCGTACAGCGGGTCATTGGCGAACCATATGTCGCCATCCTTGATGCCGGGATTTTTGCTGTAATGCTTCAAAATGTACTTAATGATGATCGGCTGGATAATAGCGTGAAGATACGTGCCGGCAGCTGAGTTTACGAGATCACCGTTTGCGGTGAAAATGGCCAGCATGACGTCGCCGGAAATGCCCATGTTCGAACGCGACGAACGCTGGAACACTTCCAAAGCTTCATCCACGATGTCATTCGTGCGCTGAAAGCCGATCTCGTAATCTCCGGGAGACAGTTTTTCCATTGCCGCAATTTCTTCCGGTGTGGCCGGCTCCATTTTGATCATGCGCAACTTCTCTTCCGGTGTGGGAATGGGCATGCTCGTTTTCCCTCCTTATCCGATAACGGCCGCCGTCCCGGCATGAGCCGGCGCCCGCTTTATTTCATTTTCCATGATGCCAAGACCGAATTGGTCAACGCTGTACTTCATGCCCGGAGGAATGACGATGGTCGTGTACTCCGATTCAATCAGAGCGGGGCCTTGAACGGAATGACCATATTGCAGTTTGGCCTGATCATACACCGGCGTGTCGATTTCCTTGGATTCTTCCGGCCAGTATGCCATGCGGCTCCCTTTTAGCGCCACTTCCGCTCCCGTCGTTGCCCGCGGCTGCAGCGGAAGCTCCAGCGGCTGGGCGGGCACGGAAGCCTTGATGACGAAAGACTCGATATAGACGCCGCCCGGCAAATTAACCACGAGGGGGCTGAAAGCTTCGCTGAATTCTCGCTCGAATTGCTTGTAGAACTTCCAAACGTCTTCTTCGCTGGTGATGTACAGCCCCGGCGTGGAAGTCCGTTTCGAATGGATCTGGCCGCCATAAAGCATGTCAAGCTCCAGCCTGAACACCGCCTTGCCGACGTCCAGCCCCTCAGCTTCCAGCTCTCTTCGAGCTTGCGCCAGAAGATCGTTCACCGTATTGTTAAACTCCTCGTAATCCAGCGCGGGCTGACCCGTGATCGGTGCGATCAGCGGCATTTTCTTGGACACTTCGTAGACGTGCATGACGTCCATGATGGAGGAGCCGAACGCACAGAACACGGGAGAATACGGGAAGATCACGACTTTCGGAATGTCGCCCTTGAATCCTGCCGCATGCGTCGCGCCGGCACCTCCCATGGCGAATATCGCAAATTCTTCCGGACGGTAGCCGCGCAGCACGACTTCCTTGCGAATGGCGGACGCCATTTTCTCGTCGACAATCTTGCGGATAAGCGCCGCCGCTTCCTGTACGGAAAGTCCAAGCGGTTCGGCAATTTTCTTTCGGATCGCCCGCTCCGCCGCCGCCTTGTTCAGCTTCATTCTGCCGCCGAAGTAGTAGTCGGGGTTCAGGTAGCCAAGGACCAGATCCGCGTCTGTCGTGGTCGGCTCTGTGCCGCCCAGGTTATAACATACGGGCCCCGGATACGATCCGGCTGATTGCGGCCCCACTTCCAGCCGATTGCCGAGCTGTTTGTTGATCCAGGCAATGGAGCCGCCCCCTGCGCCGATGGAAATCGACTGCAGCATGTTGGCGCTGACCATCCATGTGTCAATGACGGGGTTAAATTCGTAATTGCGCACGCTCGATTCCATGACGAGTCCGATGTCAAAGCTGGTGCCGCCCACGTCCGCGGTCACCACGTTCTTGATGCCGATTTTATCGGCAACAAACTGCGCCCCGACCAGTCCGGACACCGGACCGCCGTTATAGGTTTTGCTGGCGGTCGTCTTGAACACGTCCGCGCATCCGCCGGTGTTGTGCACCATCATGAACGGTCCGCGGTATCCTTTTTCCCGCAATTTGTCCCATGTGCCGGAAAGTTCGATCTGCATGGAGCGCTGCAAATAAGCGTCCAATATGGCGGTGTTCGTCCGCTCGTATTCCCCCATGCGGCTGACGACGCCGTGCGAAAGGATGACCGGAAGATAGCCGACATGGTAGTCGCGGTATTCTTCCCGGATGATCTCCTTAATTCTCTTCTCGTGGACAGGATTGACGAACGACCAGAGCAGCGAGACGACGAACGCCCGGGCGCCGCGGTCCACGAGCAAACGCACTTTGCGGCGGACATCATCTTCGTCCAGCGGACGGATGATCCGGCCCTTCGCGTCTATCCTTTCCTTGACGCCGACGATCATTTCCCGGGGCACCAGCGGCACCGGTTTCTGCCGGCTTGGCAAATTGCGCCGCTCGGCTAGCCGGGTTCCGTCAATCCATTGGGCGCCGCGGCCGATAAGGACGGCGTCTTCATGCCCCTCTGTAGTAATGAGCCCGATGCGCGGCCCTTTGCGTTCTAAAAGCCGGTTCATCGCCACCGTGGTCGAATAGCGCACCATGTCAAACTCGGGCAAAATCTCTTCCGCCGTTTTGCCGAAATGCCTGGCGCCCTCCTCGATGGCCTGTATAAAGCACACCGACAGGTCGTAAGGCGTCGTCGGCACTTTGCGGAAAATCTGGGTGCCGTTGTACATCATCACCATATCGGTGAACGTTCCGCCCACGTCCACATCGATCGTGTTGCGCACTTTCCTTTCCGTCATTGCGCGCTCACCAACCTTTTGTCCTTGATCGTGAGCTCCCCGCTGTCCAAGCGGGCCTTCAAGCTGTCCAGATCCAGCTCAATGTCGTGCGTAATCGGATGGCCCGGCGGCAGATATTCCGTTTCAACCTGCGTGCCGCAACCCGGACAATAAAACTCCAGAATGCGAATCCAATCTGGATCCGGTGAAAAGGTGTATTCGCCTTCGATCATGGGTTTGTGAATTTCGCGGGGGTCCCGGTTATAAACCAAAAGTCCTTCCTTGTAATTTTTGCGCGCGGAAATGATGGCATGGTTGCAGCGGTTGCAATACCACATTTCCTCATCCAGGTCGATGTCCAGATATTCCGTCACCACAATCCTTCTCATCCGTTACGCACCTCCTTTGGTAAATACAGCATTTCCGAAACCGTCAATTTCCACTTGCCAGCCCGGCGTCACCATGCACGAAACCGTTTCGGATTCAAGGCAGGCAGGCCCGTAAAACACGGCTCCGCGGGGAAGCTGCTCCCAATCGTACACCGGCGCGTTTTCCACCCGTGTGGGCCAGAGGATCGTCCGCTTCAGATCTTCCCGCGCATGGCCTCGGGTGATTTCTTGCCGGGTCAGTTCAAATTTCGACGTGGGCGATACGCCTTTCACCGCAATGCGCTCCACAACCGCTCCCTGATGGGCGGCGGCCACTTCGGCGATGCCGTCGTTTAGCGCGCTTTCCATCGAAAGCCGAATGACTTCAGATTCGTCCTTTTTCATGGCAAATACCAATTCCACGCTGAGCTCGGCTTCGGAAAGCGACAACCCTTCACCCTCCAGGTCGCGGATCACGCGTTGCCGTCCCGTTTCCACCAAAGATTTCAGTTCCCGGTCCGAGTTCTCGTCCAGCGTCAGGTACGGCCATTCTTCATGGATGTGGCAAATGTCCGAAACCGACGAGCCGAACGCGGAAAGCACTGGCCCCAAGCTGAAGACGTAAGCCCGTTTTATGCCAAGCCTGTCTGCGACGCCCGAAGCGAAATTGGAGCCGTTCCCGCCGAAAGCGAACAAACTGAATCCTTCGGGCGAATGCCCGTAATCGCGCACAGTCTCCAACGCCGCATCCGCCACCATTTGCATGGCTTTTTCCACGATCCGCCCCGCCGCTTCCTCCACCGAGAGGTTAAGCGGGCCGGCCACATGTTCCTTAATGGCGGCGCGGGCGCGCTCAGTTTGCAGTTGACGCCGCCCTCCGAGAAAGCGCTCCGGATTCATCGCCCCGGTAATCAGAAACGCGTCGGTCAGCGTCGCGTTTTCTCCGCCCAGGTCGTAGCAGGCTGGTCCCGGATAAGCGCCCATCGATTCCGGACCCAGCGTGATCTCCCCGTCCTTCACTCGGGCGATGGAACCCCCGCCCAAGGCAATGGAGCGAAGCAGTATCCAGGGCGTTTTCAGGGGAATGCCGAAGAAATCGCCTTCCGGCACCGTCACCACTTCTCCGTTCAAGATCAGCCCGATCTTGGCAGTCGTGCCGCCGACATCCACCGAAAGCACCTTGTCCAGGCCGTACCGTTTGGCGAAATAAGCGGCGGCGTTTAGCCCGAATACGGGGCCGGATTCGGTGGTGTCCACGCCCTTCGTTTTGGCGATGCGGGCGACGCCTCCGTTCACGTGGCCGATGTAAACCGGTTTGCGGTATTTGTGCTGAAGAAGCAGTTCATCTTCCGCCTTGAACAGCGCCACAGCCAGCGGCGTATGCACATAGGAGTTGATCAAAGCCAAATGCGTTCTGGTCTGGTCATCGGGATGGTGCAGAATGTCGCTGCCAAGGAGCGTTGGCACGGCACCCAGATAGTGGTCCGGGAACTGTTCGTCGATAAGCGCCTTGATGCGCCTTTCCGCCGACGGATCCTTAAACGCGCCTTTCAGGCTGACGCAAATGCGGCGGACACCCTGTTCGAGTAGTTCCCGCACCTTGCGGAGGACTTCCTCTTCGGAAATCGGCTCGCCGATCTGTCTGATGTTCTCGGGGGAAATCACTTTTTGTACGGCCGGACTAGTTCCATCGCCGTACAAATCCGTGCCATGGCCCTCGCTGATGAGCAACCCCAGCTTGGGCCCTTTGCCTTCGGCTAGCACGTTGGTGGCAATGGTGCTGGACCAACGGATGACTTTCACGTCCTCTAAAAATTTGGTCAGATTGTCATAGCCCAGCCTCGTAGCTCCTTCACGGATACATTCGAAGAAGCAAACGGTAAAATCATGCGGGGTCGTATCCACTTTCGCCGCGACGACTTGCTGTCCGTCGCTGAACAGCCCGTCCGTCAGCGTCCCGCCGATGTCGATGTCAACCGTATAACGCATACCGCACCTCCTGTATCCTTTTTGGATTTGAATTTGCTTGTTGCGTTCCGGAAAACCGGAAATTTTGAATGCGCTTTCATCTTAATATCTGGCCGTGCCTCGTCATAGTCGCCTGAAAGTACAATTTGCATTGTCCTGGAGGTATAAAATTTTTCGATTTAAAAACAACGTAAACGGAGCGACAAAAAGAAAACGGACATGGCGAACGCCAAACGGCAAAAGTCCCGGTGTCAAAAGACCGTCTGCCGTTCGCCATGTCCGATTTGCAAGCGGGCAGCCTTATAGCTCCAGGATTTCCATTGCCCGCAAGGCCACCTCCAGCCGGAACCGTTCGTCCGGAGAGCCCAGATCGGCGCCAAGCAGTTGGGTAATGCGTTTCAGACGATACTTGACCGTGTTGATGTGCACAAAGCATTGCTCCGCCGCCTGCTGAATGCTGCCGCCGGTCCGGATGTAATGTTGCAAAGTTGAAAGCAACTCTTCCGCCTGTTTTTTCTCCAGCGAGATGAGCGGCCCAAGAGTCTTTTCGATCATGTCCTCCAATTCCGATCTTCCAGTGTTGAGGAGCAGGCGATAAACGCCCAGATCATCATAGGAAACCACCCCCTCATTTTCGCCCCGCTTCCGGAACAGCGCCAGACTACGCCGCACCTGGTCATACGCATCCCGCATGTCGGCAAGGTCCCGCACCTTGCGGCTGATCCCAATCAGCACTTCCGCGCCAGCGGAGCCGAGCCGATCCAATATTTTGTCGGCAGCCGCTTTCTCATCCGCATCTTTCGAAAGCAGCATCACGATCGCGCCGCCGTATATGCCGGCATGAAAGCTGAAGCCCAGGCCCCTGACCGCGACTTCCGCCATGTGCTTGAGCTCCGTGATGCTTCTGGCGGTCACGCCCGGTTCCACCACCAGCATGCGGGACATCTTTTCAATCTCGCACCCTTCCAGCCGGGCATGTTCGGCGGCAGCCTCCACCGTCGCGTAATGGCCGGCCAGGAACGCTTCGAGGAAAGAAGGCCGATGGCGCAGCGTTTGTCCATATTGACAGTAATAAGCCATGGTCAAGGCGTTGGCCGCCATTCGGATGACGTGAGCATCCTCTTCGTCCAGTGGCGGCAGCTGTCCGCGCCAGAACAGATACCCCCAAACGTGGGACCCGACGTGAAGCCCCATAAGCCAATACATCCCTTTCGCATCGTTCAGAACATATTCCACCGGCAAGGGTCGGTTGCTTTCCGACTGCGCCTGCCTGAGGGCCAGCCGAAAAGCGGAACGGTCCGAAATTTCGGCATGGAGACTTCGTTCTTCCAGCGTGCGGACCCAGGCCGCCTCCAAAGATGTGGAAGGCGTATGGGCGGCAATGAGGCGCAGATCGCTGTCAAGCAGCAAAATGGGCACCCGCATCCATTCGCCCAGCCTGCCCAGCACGGGATCAAAACCATCCGCTGCCAGCGTAGGTTCGGCAAACTGCCGCTGCAGCGCCAGCAAGCGCTCGTATTTGCTTTTCAGCTCGGCCGCTTCCCGCTTGGCATCCTGCAGCCGGCGGTTAAGCAGCCGCTCCCGCTGGCTCATCCAGCAGCGTTTTGCCGCCATCGAAAGCAATACGGCCAGCTCATCTAGAAGCGGCCGGTCCGTGTCCGGCTTGCAAACGGAATAAAACAAGCCGATCACGCCCGGCAGATCGCCGAATTTTCCCACGGGCACCGTAACGCAAAACGGATACTCTGTCCATTCCTTAGCCTCGGCGTTGCCCCTTCCTTCTTCGTGCGCACATTCATTGCCGACATCCCAGCGCAGCCAGCTCCAGTCGCGATACTCTGCATAACGCCATTCCATTAGCTCCAATTGTCTGCGCAGGAACGTCTTGGCGGAAGAGGACAAGGGGCCATGCGCATGAAAATGACAGGCGCCCGTCGTCTCTCGTATCAGGATCGCCGCCACAGGCGCGTCGCACGCATCGGCAATGGATTCCGCCGCCGTTTCCAACAAATCCTCAAGCGAGGTTTGATGATCCCATAGATTTTCCAGCAGTTCTAGCCCGTGAAAGAGCATCCCGTTTCACCACCTTGTCGGAGGTTACATGCGCGAAGCTTCCTCTTGGCATCTTACCAGCGGATCACTTCCCTGTTGGGAGCCGCATCAGGCCAACGGCCGTAATATTTGAGCAACTCGTCGGACGGCTTCAACTTTTCCCAATATCGGACAAATCGGCGATAAGGCATGCCCCTGCTGCAGCGTTCGAGCCTGGCTTCATTGCGAAGCGATACGGTTTTTTCCTCATCCAATTCATAGGTCTGCGAATCGAAGGCCACCAGATATACGTGGCGGGCCGTCCATTCGGAAATGATCCCTTGACGAACATCCGCAATCACACTGTGGGGATCCCGCTCCAACACATCTCCGTAACCTGGGCCGCCCGAAGAAAACTCCACAAAGATGTCTCCCCGCTTGAGCAGCTGCGTGGGCCGGTAATGGGTAGTAAACACATATTCACCTCTCAGGCTGCGGCTGGTAATCAGATCATGGATGTCGGGAAACTCCGTGCTGTCACCTCGGCTCCATTTTTCGTACAAATCCGTGTTCCGGATGATGATGCCAGGGATAACCCTGGGCGGATATCCGCCGAACAGCCCCTGAGTCGTATGAATACGTGAATTTTTGGATATTGACATTTGCGCTAGATGCTCCGACAAATGGCTCGTCAGTGCCAGCTGCGTTCCCGCTCCGCCTCGGTAACGTCCAAAACCGCAACTGTCCCGCGCCATTTTTTGCACAATGCAAAGAACCGGATAGTCATGTTCCTCATCCTCCACATTCGCCGCCCTGCCGAACGGGCACCACGCAAACCCCATGGCATCCACGCCGTCCCCGTCCACCCTTCCCCCGCCGCCTTCCGTGTTTAGCGGGTACGTCAGCATGTCGGAAAACGGCAGGTTCCACTGGCTAGTGCCGGAAATAACATAACCGGATCCGGTATTGCCCATGGCGGCGCTGATGAACTCCCGCTGCGGGCTGTCAAACATCATCTTGGCGAAGCAATTGGGCAAAAGAGACATGACCGCGCTGCAGATCATGACTGAATTGGAGGTGGAAGCTTCAGGCTGCGGCGACAGCGCCGTGCCCGGCGGAAACACAAACTCGCAAGGAGCGAGCGTCGCGGAAGACTTGGGCAAATCGCAAAACGGCCAGCCAAACAGATAGATGGACGCATGCGCCGCCACCGTATGCGGAAACGCATGATAGGAACCTTCGTGTTCCGGTGAAGTGCCGCTGAAATCCAGAACGAGCGTATCCTCATTTTTGATTATCGTAAGTGACACCCGCTGTAAGCCCTCCTCCAAGCCGATGCTGTCCGTGAAAGTGACCGCCCGGTAAATGCCGTCGTTCCAGCCGCAAATTCTGCGGCGGGCGCTGGCTTCTGCCTCGTCCAGACATTTGCGCAATAGCCCGATCAGAAATTCCGCGCCCTTCATCGACACCAGTTCCTGGATTCGCGTGCGGACCCGATCACAAGCGCTTAGGCGGGCTCTGAGCTCAATCATGAATTTTCGGGGAGAACGAAGCACGTAATTTTCCATCATTTGCAATAAATCAGGTCTAAGTTGATACCGCTCGCCGATCCGGATGGGAGGCAGCTTCAATCCTTCATCGTACCGGCTCCGCGCCAACACGGGCATGCCGCCAGGTTCCGTTGCACCGGTCTCGCCGGTGTGGGCAATAGCGCCCGTCCAGGCCAACAGTGTGCCGGCGTGAAAGATCGGCATCAGCACGATCTGATCGGCGTTATGCACCATGCCGAATAAGGGGTCATTGCAAAAAAAGATGTCTCCTTCACGCAAAGTCATGCCGGGAAGATGCCGCAATTTTCTCATGATATACTTGACCGGTATAACCGAACTTACAATATGAAGATAGCTGCCGGCATGGCAGGTGACCAGGTCACCTTCGGGGGTAAACAAAAACACCCCAACATCTCCAGCCATAGCCACATCGGAAATCCCACAACTTATGAAAATGTCCAGCGCTTCGGAAAGGATAAGCTGCAGTTTATGGCGGTAAATATCATAATCGATCCTTTCCAGAAGCTCGGCGCAGCGGCGCTCGTAGTCCGACGGCACTTCCGGCTTCAGCCACTTCAGCAGTTCCTCCTGCCCGACATACGACATGCCACTCTCCCCTTCCTGTTGCATGCAGATTCGAATGCGGCGCCCGTCTATATTCGTTCGATCAGCCCCGCCTTGTGCCAATCAAGCGTAAAACGGTATCCCATGGGAATCACCCAGGTGGTGTATCCGCTCTCGATAATGGCCGGACCTTCGATCAAATTCCCCGGGCCCAGTAACTCAAACCGGTACACCGGCGTGGACATCCAGGCGTTTTCATACACCCAGTACACTTCTCTTCTTCCTTTCAGCGCCCGCATCGGACCGGACGGGGATTCCTCCCAAACCGGAAGCTCCGGCGGATGAGCCGGAAGGGAAACGTGCAGGATGAAGGCCTCAATCATCACGCCTCCTTCAACATAAAGGGAATATTCGCTGAACCGCCTTTTGTAGGATTCGATAAACGCTTCCCATATCCGTTCCGCATCCGCCAGCGACCGGATTCTCCGGCATGGCGAAACGATCCGTTTGACATGCACTTGACCACCGAACTTCATGTCCAGCTCCAGCGTAAATTCCGCTTTCCTCCGCAAGGTTTCGTCAAAATCTTCTAAACTTTTCAACGATTCTTCTTCCATCTGCTTGACGATTTCGTTGAATTCGTCGAACCGGCTAGTCCATCGCTGCTGCGGGTCCATCAGCACGTACGGCACCGTTCTGCGCAACGTGCGGCTGTGGGACAGATATGCGCTGACCGCGGCGCAAAACACCGGAGAAAACGGGAACGTCACGATCCGCTTCGGCGAAAGCGCCCGGGTATAGTCACAGCAATGGGTGGGGCCCGCCCCGCCGTAAGCAAATACAGTAAACTGCCTCGGGTCATAACCGCGTTTTACGGTTTCCGTAAGGAGCGTATGCCCCATCCATTCGTCGGCCATTTTACGCATCCGTGCCGCGGCTTCTGTCACCGAAATGCCCAGGGGCTGGGCGATTTTTTCGTAAATGGCACGCTGTGCCCGATCGCGGCTCAACTTTCGCGTCCCGCCGGAAAAATTGTCCGGGTCCAGGTAACCAAGCAGCAAATCCGCATCGAGCAAAGTCGGTTCGCTGGCTCCAAGGCCGTAGGCGGCAGGCCCAGGCACCGCCCCAGCGTTTAGGGTCAGCATTTCGAGTTGTCCGCTTTTTTCATCCCGCACCCGAAAAACGGTTCCGCTACCTGCCCCGATGGAGGTGACTTCGAGCATGTTTCCGCCTATCAGCCAGCGATCAATGACTGGACGCAGATCTCCCGGCAGCGGTTCATCTTCACATATGATCCCGACATCGAAAGTCGTGCCGCCCATATCGGTGGTGATGATTTTGTCACCGTACTTTTTGACCATACACCGAGCGCCCATCAAACCTGCGGCCGGCCCTCCCTTAAACACCGATACCGGCGCGGTGGTCCAAATGTCCGCAAGTCCGGCGTGGTTTTGCACAATGGACAAGCGTCCCGCAAAGCCGTTTCTGCGTAGTTCCGCCAGCACGCCGGACAACTGTTCGCGCATGGTGCTCATGACATACAGGTTGATGACGGCTGTCATCGTCCTTTGGTATTCGCCCCGGACCGAAGCGGAATCGCTGGAAAGCACAACGGGAAAATTGAACAGGTTTTCCGGATATTCCTCTCGAATAATCTCCCGCACCCGCCGCTCGTGGCACGGATTAATAAATGACCAGAGGAACGACACTACAAAACCCTGCACCTCTTCTTCCACCAGCCTGCGGACTTCCCGGCGAACCTGATCTTCGTTGAGCGGCCGGACAATTTGGCCGCGGGAATCAATGCGCTCGAGGATGCCGACGCACAATTCCCGGGGGATAAGCGGGACCGGTTTTCGCGCCTTGGGCAGCAGGGTGCCGCGGTCGGTTTCATGCACACCGTCCACCCATTGCGCCCCCATCCCGACATAAATGGCGTCTTCCGCGCCGGCCGTCGCAAGAAGCCCAAGCCTTGGGCCCTGACGGGCGATAAGTTGGTTGAGCGCGGCAGTGGACGAGTAGCCGATTTCCTCCGTCGTGCAGAGCAGCTCCCGCAAGCTCATTTGCAGTTCATCGGCACACCCTTCCAGCGCGCGGATGACAACTTCCCCGGGGCGATCCGGCGATGCCGGCCTTTTCGACGTCACAAGCCTGCCTTCATGCCAAACCGCACAATCCGCGAAGGTGCCACCGATGTCAATAAAGATCCGGGTGCCCATCGCGCGTCCCGCCTTCCGTTTCCAAAGCGGATTTCTGTTTTCCCAGATATTTCTTTTTCAATTTTTCCAGGTCCAGCTCGATATCGTGGGTAATCGGGTGTCCTGGGGGCAACATTTCATTTTCAAACATAACTCCGCAGCCGGGGCAATAAAACTCGACGATCCGGACCCATTTAGGATCCGGCGCAAAGGTGTACGTTTCCCCTTCCACCAAAGGATGATAAATTTCCCGGGGATCCCTTTCCCGCACGAGGCATCCTTCCTTGTAATTCATGCCGGCATGGATCAATTCGGTTCCGCACCGGTTGCAGCACCACATCTCGGTGATCAGGTCAATGTCCAGACTTTCCGTAATCCGAACCCTCATCGCACCCTCCGCATTTGCAAAAATGACGTGCCCCCCAGCCGCCGGATTTTCCATCCCGGCGGCACGCGGCATGGCGCCTCGTAACCCTTGAACAACAATGGTCCATCCCTTTCCGCCCCGTCATCCAAATCCGGAGCTCGCGGGAAATTCAGTTTCCTTCCCGGGTACAGGCAAAACGCTCCCAGTCCCAGCTTTTCCGCAATGGCCCATCCCGCCAGTCCGCCGTCATCCCCCGATATGAAAAGCGGCGTCGATGCCAGAAGCTGCAGCCCGGCAGATTCGGCCGCCTTGCGGATCTCCGGAATCAGGCGGTCCATACGCTGCACAATCCGCCGATCATCTTCGTTGAGCCAATTTTCCTCCTCATCACCTTCTGAATAGAGCTTTTCATTCACTCCCGGAAGAAAAGGGCTGCCTGATCTTGTCCAGCGCGAAAACAAGCCCGGTAAAAAGCGGATTTGGCGATTTCCAATTATAGCGATTTCAAACGTTTCGGCGCTTAACCCCACCGCCAGTCCAGGCGCAGTTTCGTGTTCTTCCGCCCACTTGAGGACGGCTTCCCGGAAACGGCGGCCCGGTTCGGACACAAAACTCCACGGATCGCACTGAGCAATCGGCACGTACTCTTCGCCGGCGTTCTTTGCGGAAAAACGGCCGCGAAAGCCCATCCAGCGAACAAACTGCATCACGTTCTGGATATGCCGGGCCAGTCCGGTACGCACGTAACCGCTCACCATCGCCGCTTCCAGCCGCTCATTCCGTTCCCAATTTGCACGCCTGGGCGCCAGGATCACCGGGATGGATCCGAGATAATGGGATGGATAGGCCTCATGAATCGCATCCCGGACACCCTTTTCCAGTTGGAGAGCCGAATCGTCCCGGCCCAGACATATGGCTATGCTCTTGGCTCCGTGATACAAAAACCGGCTTACCGCCTTCCGAAGAAGCAAGGCTTTCTCCGGAAACGAAGAATCTGGCAGCGGTTGCAGCAGATGCTCAGGTAAGTCAAGCCATGCGAAAATTTCGCGCGCTGGATGAATCAGCGCTTCCGTGACGATTAGCCCGAACGGATCCCCCTTTTTCCCGTACAATATATGTGCAGCATGCCGCGAAGCCAGTCGGATTTCCTCATATTGACGCAGGAAAGCTGCGGTATCGCTCTTTCCGGCGCCGGCTGCTTTCGCAATCAATTGCCGCAAGGCAGGCAGATCCTGATCTTCTTGAACCGGCGTGCATGCAAGCGCTTGCATCGGCGAATGATCGTCATACCAGGCGGCAAATCGGTTAGTCAGTTCGACCGTCGCACAAGCGCACAACAGGCTTTCACCCCTTTCGCATGGCGCAAAGCCGGTCAATTATCGCAAATTTCACCCGCACTCTATCATATTCTTGCAATCTTGTAATTTTAATTATATCTCAAAGGAACGGAACTGAAAATTCATTAAAAAGATACGGAGCCATAACGCGTCATGTCTTGACTGAAAAGCGAAAAGGGACAAACCCCGTCATCCGCCGATGACGGAGAGCTGTCCCTTACGCTTGTCCTTACAAATCCAGCGAACGCTCGAGGATTTCGGCGATATCCAGCGTTTCCGCTTGTTCTTCGGCGCCGAGCGCCTTCATGCCGTCCGTCAGCATCGTGAGGCAATACGGGCAGTTGGCGCCGATCACGGTCGGATTGGCGGCCAGCGCCATTTCCGTCCGGGCCGCATGGATCCGCGTTCCCTCGCGCTCCTCCATCCACATTCGGCCGCCGCCGGCGCCGCAGCAAAGCGCGTTTTCCCGGCTGCGCGCCATTTCCACAAGCTCGATGCCCGGGATCGAGCGCAGCACCTCGCGCGGCACATCGTACATGCCGTTGTAACGGCCAATGTAGCAGGAGTCGTGATACGCGACGCGCTCCCGCACTTCCTTCACCGGCTTGAGACGGCCCTCGCGGATTAGCTGCAGGAGAAACTCGGTATGGTGCAGCACCTCCGCTTCCAAGCCGAATTCCGGATATTCGTTTTTGAACGTGTTGTAGGCGTGCGGGTCTGTGGTGACAATCTTCTTTACGCCGTGGGCCTTAAACGTTTCGATGTTTTGCAGGCACAATTCCTGAAACAGATACTCGTTCCCCAAGCGCCGCGCCGTATCGCCGGAGTTCAGCTCCCGGTTGCCGAGGATCGCGAATTTCACGCCGGCGGCATGCATCAGGCGGGCAAAGGACCTGGCGATCTTCTGGCTGCGCGCATCATAAGACCCCATCGAACCGACCCAAAACAGCACTTCAAATTCTTGTTGCTCTTGCACCGTTTTGACGATAGCTTCCATGCCCTCCCGCCAGTTGATGCGATCGTTGCGGTTCAGCCCCCAAGGGTTGCTTTGCCGCTCGATGTTTTGGAAATAGCGGGCGGCTTCGGCGGGCATCTCCCCTTGGGTCATGACGAGATAACGCCGCATGTCGATGATTTTGTCCACATGCTCGTTCATCACCGGACATTGGTCCTCGCAGTTGCGGCACGTGGTGCAGGCCCACAGCTCCTCTTCGGTGATGACGTCGCCGATCAGGCGGACGGAAACGGCATCGGTGCCGGCGGCCGTTTCCGCTGCCGCGGCGCCAGCGGCGCCGGCGCCCGCCCGCGCAAAGACGGCTTGCGGCATCCAGGCCGTGCGCGAAGTGATGGCCGCCGCCTTGGCGGTCAGATGATCCCGCATCTTCGTGATCAGGTGCATCGGCGACAGCATTTTGCCCGTCCCATGGGCGGGACACATGTTCGAGCATCGGCCGCATTCCACGCAAGCGTAGAGGTCGATGAGCTGGAACCGGGTGAAATCTTCAATTTTCCCGACGCCGAACTCTTCCGCTTCCTCATTCTCAAAATCGATTTTTCTGAGGCGGCCCGCCGGCCCGGTCTTCTTAAAGAACAGGTTGAAAAACGCAAACAGTTCATGGGCCTGTTTCGACTGCGGCACAAACACCAAGAAGCTGAGCGCCGCCAGGAGGTGGACCCACCAGAATCCATAAAACAGCACGGCGGCAGCCGCCGGCCCGATGCCGGCAAACCAGGCGGCCAAAAGGCTCGAAAACGGTGCGAACGCAAAGTCCGTTTCCAGATCCAGCATGACCTTTTCAAAACCGAGGGCCGCGAGAATCGACGAAAACAGCACCGCAAGGGCAATGTAGACAAACGCCGCCTTGCCGTCCCGTTTCCATTGCAGCCGCTCCAGCTTCTCCCCATACCGCCGGTAGGCGCCATAAAGAATGGCCGCCAGCATAAGAAAGTTGGTCCATTCCTGCAGGAAACCGAAATATTTGTGCGCCGCGCCCAGCGGATACGCATACCCGGGGATCAGCCCCTTGATGATGAGTTCAATGAGTCCGAGCTGCGTGATGAAGAAACCGTAAAACAAAATGAAATGCATCAGGCCGCTTTTGAAGTCCTTGAACAGCTTCCGCTGTCCGAAGCCGTTGACGAGAAGGCTTGCAAGCCGCTCTTTCAGGGCCGGCTCATAGGGCGCTTTTTTGCCCAGCCTGATGAACAGATACCGGCTGTAGACGACCGTGACGAACATGTAAACCGCCAGGGCGGCCACGAGCAAAAACGCGATGAAGTTGATCAGATTCCCCATGCATGTACCATCCTAGTGATCATAGGTGAAAAATCCTTTTCCCGTTTTTCTGCCCAAATGTCCGGCGCGCACCAGCTTTTTCAATAGCGGCGCCGGCCGGTACTTGGAATCGCCCGTTTCTTCATGCAAAGTTTCCATGATCAGCAGCATGGTGTCGAGGCCGATCAGATCCGCCAGCGCCAGTGGACCGATGGGATGGTTGGCTCCCAGTTTCATCCCCTCGTCGATGTCTTCCGCGCTGGCGGTCCCTTCTCCCCGCACAAAGATAGCCTCGTTGATCATCGGGATCAGAATCCGGTTCACCACAAACAGCGGCGAATCCTGGACGGCAATCGCTTTTTTCCCGAGCGCCTCCGCCAGTTGCCGGATCGTTTCAAAGGTCTCGTCCGACGTCTCCTGGCCCCGGACCACTTCCACGAGCTTCATGACCGGAACCGGGTTGAAAAAGTGCATGCCGATCACCCGGTCCCGGCGATTGGTGGCTGAAGCCAGTTCCGTAATGCTAAGGCCCGACGTGTTGGACGCGAAAATGGCCGTCTCCTTGCAGATGGCATCCAGTTCCTTCAGCAGCGCTTTTTTCGGCTCCATTTTCTCAATGATCGCTTCGATGATGACATCCGCGTCCGCCAACGCTTTAAGGTCCGTCGTCCCGCGCAGGCGGCCCAGCGTTTCTTGCGCCCGGCCCGGTTCCATCCGGCCTTTTTGCACGGAACGTTCCAGATTTTTGCCAATCGTTTGCAGCCCCTTCTCCACGAAGCGCTCCTCGATGTCGCACATCACCACTTCAAACCCGGCTTCCGCCGCCACTTGCGCAATGCCGCTGCCCATCGTGCCGGCGCCGGCCACGCCTATTTTGCGGATCATCCGTTTTTCATCCTCTCTTCGCATGCTCATCCGGTATGGCAATGATGAAGCCTGTCATTTCATCGGGGCCTATTGCGATTCCGCCAGCGCTTTCCTGAACTCCTCGGTCAGAAGCGGCACGACTTCAAACAGGTCGCCGACAATCCCGTAATCGGCGATGCTGAAAATCGGAGCTTCCGGGTCCTTGTTGATGGCCACGATCACTTTGGAGTTAGACATGCCCGCGACATGCTGGATGGCCCCGGAAATGCCGCAGGCAATGTACAGATCCGGCGTCACCACTTTGCCGGTTTGCCCGATTTGCATCGCGTAATCGCAATAGCCGGCGTCGCACGCGCCGCGGGATGCGCCCACCGCCGCGCCCAGCACTTCCGCCAGCTCGCGGAGCGGCTTGAAGCCGTCAGCGCTCTTGACGCCCCGGCCGCCCGAAACGACGATGCGGGCTTCGGTCAGATCGACGCCGCCGGCGGTTTTGCGGACCACTTCCCTGACGACGGTGCCGAGATCCTTGATTTCGGCACTGACGTCAATCCGCGCGGCTTTTTTCGCCGGATCCGGCTCGTTCATCGGAATGTTGTTGGGGCGAATCGTCGCAAAAATCGGGCCGCCGGCAAATTTCCTTCTTTGAAACGCCTTGCCGGCATAGATCGGCCGCGTGAAAATCACCTCGCCGCCCTCGACGGCCACATCCGTCACGTCGGAAACAAGCCCCATGTCCAGCCTGGCGGCCAGGCGCGGCGCCAGATCCTTGCCGATGCCGGTGTGGCCCATCAGAATGACATCGGGCCTGGCCTGCTCAATCACTTGGCGCGCGGCCTGGGTGTAGCATTCCGTCCGGTAGGGCTCCAAATCCCCGTTCACCACGTACACCCGATCGGCGCCATGCCGGGCCAGGACGCCCAGATGTTCGGTCGCCTTCGCACCGAACACCGCCGCCGCCACCTCGCCGCCTTCGGCAATTTTCCGGGCCGCGGCCAGCGCCTCCAGCGTCACGTTGCGCAAATGGCCGCCACGGATTTCCGCAAATACCAGCACGTTTCTAGCCATGCGTCCAACCTCCTACACCACTTTGGCTTCATGCCGAAGCAGCTCGACAAGCTGTTTTGCCTGATCCGCCAGGTCGCCGGTTAAGATCTTCGCCGCGCCCTGTTTTTTGGGTGGCAGGCTCAGTCCGCATACCCGCGTTTTCGGCTTCAGCTCTTCCTCGGCCAGCCCCAGATCTTCGGGCTTTACGATGGCAAGCGGCTTTTTCTTGGCTTTCATGATGCCCGGCAGCGAGGGATAGCGGGGCTCGTTCAGCCCTTGCTGCGCGGTGGCGAGGAAAGGCAGCCTGACTTCGATCACTTCCGCGTCCCCTTCGGCATCCCTTTCCACCATGGCCGTATCGCCGCCGATTTCCAGCTTCGTAATGGCGGACACGTTCGGGATGCCCATGATCTCGGCCACCCGCACCGCCACCTGCCCGGCGCCGGAATCCACCGCCATGTTGCCGCCCAGCACCACATCGAAGGTTTGATCCTTGACGGCGGCGGCAATCAATTTGGCGATCACGCATTCGTCCGCTTCGCCTTCATATTCCACCAGAATCGCCTTGTCCGCCCCCATGGCCAGCGCCGTGCGGATCGCGCTCTCGGACCGGGCCGGCCCGACGGTCACCGTCGTGACCTCCCCGCCGAACTTTTCCTTGAGGCGAACCGCTTCTTCCACTGCGTATTCGTCATAAGGGTTGATGACGAATTTGACACCGTCTTCCTGAATTTGCCCGTCCTTCAGAACAATTTTCTCTTCCGTATCGAAGGTCTGCTTCAACAGGACCAGAATGTTCATTGCGCCTCATCTCCTCCTCGGTCGCCACCGGATCAAGCGGCGCATGGCGTGATTACTCGAAATTCGGTTTTCGTTTTTCGAGCACGGCCTTGACGCCTTCCCGGTAATCGTAGAGTTCCGTCACAATGCCCATCGCCGACGAAATGTAGTCCAGATGCGTTCTGAAATCCACATGCAGCCCCTGATAGACCGCCCGTTTCGTAAACCGCATGACCTGCTGCGGGCCTTCCGCCAGGCGCTTCACGTAAGCGTCCACAAAACGGTCCAGCTCTTCGTCGTCAACCACATGCGTAACGATGCCCAGTTCCTTCGCCTGTTCGGCGGTGAGGGTATCACCGGTCCAGAGCAGCTCGAGCGCCTTGTCCACGCCGATCAGGCGGGGCAGCAGCCAGGCGCCGCCATCCCCGGGCACGATGCCGACCTTGACGTAACTTTCCGCCACTTGCGTGCTGCGGGCGGCGATGCGGATGTCGCAAGCCAGCGCCATGTCCAGCCCCGCGCCCAGGGCCAGGCCGTGCAGCACCGCCACGATGGGCTTGTCGATCTCCCGCATGAGCAGCGGAATGCGCTGGATTTTTTTCCACAGGCTGTTTTTGACGGCAAGGGCATTGGAGCTCAGGTCGCCCGCGTTCGTGTTGTTGTAAAGAAGCCCTTCGCCGCTGGCCATCGATTTGACGTCGCCGCCCGTGCAAAACGCGCGGCCGCTGCCCCTGACCACCAGCACGCGGATCTCTTCCGAATCCCGCACCGTTTCAAGGGCTTCAATCCATCGCTCGATCATTTCCGTGCTGAAGGCATTTAGCTTGTCCGGACGGTTCAGCGTAATCGTGGCAATGGGGCCATTAACCTCAAAAAGCAAATCGCTCATCGCTTCTCCAACTCCTTTCAAGCTTCCCGCCGGGTCAGAAAATCCCAGATGCCGCCAAAGTCCGGCGCCATGAAATGGTCCGCCAGCACGCTGCCCCACTGGCTTTCGGTGCCAAACTCGTCCCGCCAGGACCATAGGCGCCGCGTCGATTGATGCAGCGTATGCTCAAACGTAAAGCCGATGGCCGCATGGATCTGATGCGCAATGGCGGCCGCCGTTCCCGCCGCTTCGCCCACGCGCATTTTGGCCATGGCGATGTCGTGCTTCAGCTTTCCGGCGGCATAAGCTTTCACCGCATAGTCCGCCGCCATGTTGGCCGCCACATTTTCGCCGGCCAGAAGGGCAATTTGCTGCTGGATGGCCTGAAAGCGATGCAGCGGCCTGCCAAACTGCGTGCGTTCCTTCGCGTGTGTCACGCTCATCTCCAGCACGCGCTCCAGGGCGCCGGCCATCATGACGCAGCGGGCCGCCGCGCCGGAATACGTAAGAAATTCCGTCACTTCATCGAGGTTTTCTACTGCGATGACGTGCTCATCCGAAACAAACGCGCCGGCGAAGCTCACCTCATCCCGCGGCTCTCCCGCGAGGTTTTGGCCGTGCTCAATCCGGGCTTTCTCCAGCGGAACAATGGCGACGGCGCCGCCGGCATCCGTTTGCCCCAGCACGATCATCCGCTTGGCGTGCCTCGCCCACGGAACCCAGGAAACCTGCCCCGTCACCAGCCATCCGCCATCCGTTTGGGCCAGGCGCATCGGCTCGCCTTTGCCGGGAATCTGAATGGTCAGCGGCTCATCGCTGGCTTCCTTGCCCAGTCTGGCCAGCAGCCAGTTGGCGATGTACGTTTCCGAAAGCGGCAACGGTGCGGCAAATTTGCCGGCCAGGCGCAAAATCTCGAATGCATCCTCATACTCGAAGCCGACGCCGCCGAGTTCTTCGGGAACACCCACGGTGATCATGCCGGCCTCGGCCAGCGTATCCCACAACTCGCCGGCCCAGACGCCTTTTTCGGATTCGTTGATCACTTCTTTCGTGCACACGTCCTTCATGATTTTCGTGACGGAATCGATGATCATTTGCCGCATTTCGTTCATGATCCGATAACCCCTTTCGCCACAATGCCCCGCAAAATTTCCGTGGTCCCCCCGCGCAGCGTAAAGCCGGGAGAATGCAGGATCGCTTGCGCCATCAGCCGTTCATAGCGGCGGGATGCCGTCATCGAGGGGGAAGCGGCGATGACGAGCCGGGCCACTTCCGCCACCCGCTGCTCAAACTTGGTGCCCATATCCTTCACCAGCGCCGCTTCAATTTCCGGCGCCTGACCTTGCTCCAGCATGTAGGCGATGCCGAGGGACATGTTCCGCAGCGTCCAAAGCTGGGACACCAGCGGCGCCACTTGTTCCATCAGGTGCTTCTGGCCGCTTTCCCGGATCAGTTCCACCAGTTCCTGAAGCAGCGGGAACGTGCTCAGGAACCGCTCAGGTCCGCTGCGCTCGTAAGCCAGCTCGGCCAGCCCCTGCTTCCAGCCGTTGCCCACTTCGCCGACGACCATTTCATCCGGCACGAACACGTCCTCGAAGAAAACTTCGTTGAAATGGTGCTCGCCGGTCATCAGTTCGATGGGCCGGATGTTGACGCCGGGCGATTTCAGATCCACGATGAGCTGGCTCATGCCTTCGTGCCGCTTCTCCGGGTTCAGCGGCGAAGTGCGGACCAAGGCCACGATGTAATCGGCGTGGTGGGCGCCGCTGGTCCAGATTTTGCTGCCGTTCAGAATCCATCCGCCGTCGGTTTTGACCGCCCTGCTGGACACGTTTGCCAGGTCGGAGCCCGCGTTCGGCTCGCTCAGGCCGATGCAGAACGAGCATTCCCCGCGGGCGATTCTCGGCAGGAAAAACTGCTTCTGATATTCCGTTCCGTACCTGAGCAACATCGGCCCGTACTGGCGGTCCGCGATCCAGTGGGCGGACACGGGCGCGCCGGACGCCAGCATTTCCTCGATGACGACATAGCGCTCGAAGGCGGAACGCTCATGGCCGCCGTATTTTTTGGGCCAGGTCATGCCGATCCAGCCGCGCTCGCCCATCTTGCGGCTGAACTCCGGCGAATAGCCGCTCAGCCAGGTGTCGCATTTGGGATCGAACGTGCCGTTTTTCCGTTCTTCCGCGAGAAATTCCCGCACTTCTTGCCTCAGCTTTTCTTCCTTTTCCGAGAACGTGACGACGCTCAGCTGCAGCTTTTTCATTGGACCTATACACTCCCCGCTTAAACTACGCGATTTTGTTTCAGTTCCGCGATTTCCTCATCCGAAAGCCCCAGCTCCCGCAGCACTTCTTCCGTATGCTCGCCATATAAGGGCGGATGTCTGCGGATGCTGACGGGCGTTCTGGAAAACTTGAGCGGACTGCCCACGAGCTTCACTTTTTTCGCCGTCGGATGGTCCACTTCCACCACCATCTGCCGGGCCGCAACTTGCGGGTCGGCAAACAGCCTGCCCAGATCGTTGATGGGACCGTTGGGGATGCCGGCCTTGCGCAGCGCTTTCATCCATTCGTCGGCGTTTTTTTGCTTCATGCGCTCCGATATGATGGCCGCCAGTTCCTCCCGGTGCGCCACCCGGCTGGAGTTGGTCACAAACTTCTCGTTTTCGGCCAGTTCCGGCATGCCGAGCACTTCGGCAAATTTGGCGAACTGCTGGTCGTTGCCGACGGCCACCACCATTTCCATGTCGGCGGTCGGAAACACCTGATAGGGCACGATGTTGGGATGCTCATTGCCCAGCCGGCCCGGCACTTTCCCCGATACCAGATAGTTGCTGGCCACATTGACCAGCGCGGCGATTTGGGAATCAAACAGGGCGATGTCGATCTCCTGTCCGATGCCGGACCGGTTCCGCTCGTAAAGCGCTGCCAAAATGGCAATGGCGGTGTTCATGCCGGTCAGCACGTCCGCGATGGCGACGCCGACCTTGACCGGCTGCCCGTTTTTCTCGCCCGTGATGCTCATGAGCCCGGCCATGGCCTGAATGATGTAATCGTAGCCCGGTTCGTCCTTGTACGGACCGTTCTTCCCGAAACCGGTAATGGAGGCCAGAATCACCCGCGGGTTGATCGCTTTCATGACGTCATAACCCAGCCCGAGTTTCTCCAGCGTGCCGGTTTTGAAGTTCTGCACCACCACGTCGGACCTGGCGATCAGCTTCTTTGCGATTTCTTTGCCTTTTTCGGATTTCAGGTCGAGCGTTATCGCCCGCTTGTTGCGGTTGGCGCACAGGTAATAGGCGCTTTCGCCGCCGGTGTAGGGCGGGCCCCATCCCCGGGTGTCATCCTTCACGTGGGGGCTTTCCACCTTGATCACTTCGGCGCCCAGATCCCCCAGAATCATCGTGCTGTAAGGGCCTGCCAGCACCCGGGACAGATCCAGGACGACAATGCCTTCAAGCGGTCTCGTAATGGCCGTTCACCTCAATTCTTTCGGAATGTTTGTTTAAAAAAAGCAAAAAGCCAGCCAAATTATTCATGCAAAGCATGGAATAATCTGACTGGCTCCGATTCGCTTTCGGTCTTCGATGCCTCGAAGTTCAGCGAATTCCTCAGTCTGTTGGATCGTATTCGGTTGGCCGGCGATTCACGGAAACCGGAAGAGGCTCTCTTCCTGAACGTGAATTTCGCTTATCATTAGACCACGTTTCTAAATTTTTGTCAATAGACGAACTCAATCCAACCCGAAAGCCTGCGCCCAATCAGGGATTTACCCCGCCCGCAAAGTGGTGTAAACTTTCATCAGCACATATCCATTTCGCACGAAGCGGTGAAAGCAAATGGCTGCAAACACCTATTTCCTGGCCGGACATTCCAAACTGCCGGACAAAATGGCCGCCAAAAGCGTGTTTGATACTCTGACCATCACAGCCGAGATTGACATGAAATATGGAGTTATTCTGGAAGCTTCCTGCACGCTCGCCACCGAGCACGGCAGGCAGTTTGTCGCCAGGCTCCTGAGGGGTCACAGTCTGAGGGACGGAATGGAGGAGCCCATCAGGATGGTGCAAACCCATTACCGCGGAAGGGCGGCCAACGCGCTGATTGCTGCGTTAAAGGATTTGTACATGCAATATGAGTTGCTGATCAAAAAACAATAACCAAAAGGGGTTGCCCAAGGCCGTTTTGATAGGCTCCCCATATGGTAGACAGTTGAAATAATAAAAAACTGTTACCATAAGGGGAGCATATCATTTCGCTTGGGACAACCCCTTTTCGGTCTCAATCGTGATCGGGCGTTTCGTCGGCAACCTGCAGTTCCTCAAGCAGCTTGGAAATGTCCTCGACGGCGCAGCCGTTCGGATTGTGAAAGGTGGCGACCAGCTCCACCACCGTGCCGAACACGGGCAGCCTTTCCTGTATTTCCACACTGGTATCGCCGAAATTTTTGCGATAAATGTGTTTTCTGACCTGCTCCCAGCCCATCTTGATCAGATTGTCTTCGTACTCGGTCAAGTCCCTTTCGCGGATGTGAATCGTCATCGTCGTAATCTTCATCGTTTTCCCCTCCGGCCGGAGCATATCAATTCTTCATTTATATTATATCAGTTGCGCCATATCGGCAATTTCCGATCCATATTGGCCATTGTGCAGGCGCTTTTGAAAAATCGCGAACTTTGCGCCGCGCGTTATGCGGTGGTGGCGCGGTCGTTTTCGTGTTCGGGGGAAAGTTTCGGAGCCTCTTCCCCTTGCGTTTTTTTGCTGAGGGCAAAAGACATGGCCAGCCCCGCTACAAGAAGCAGCGCAGCCGCCACGAACGCCGCGTGCATCCCGTCCAGCAGCGCCGCCGGAGGATGGGCGGCTTTGGACAAAGCGGTAAAGGTGCTCATGACCGACACCAGAATGGCGGTGATGATCGAGGCGCTGACGGTGCGGATCGTGTTTGCCATGGCGGTGCCATGGGCGATAAGCTGGAAAGGCAAGGCATTGATCCCCGCCGTCATCAGCGGCGTCATCAGGAAGGCGAAGCCCAGCATCTCCGTGGCAAACATGACCGCCACCAGCACAAAGGATGTGTTCAACCCCAACGTCAAGTACAGCAGAACGCCCGTAAGCATCGCGCCGAATCCAAACATGGTAATGCCCCTGGCGCCGAATTTGTCATAGAGCCTGCCGGCCACCATCCCCATGGTTCCCGTCAAGAGGGCGCCCGGCAGCATGATCAGTCCGGAATTCAGGGCCGACCCGCCCAGCACATGCTGCACATAGATGGGCAGAATGGTTTCAATACCAATCACGACGCCGAACATCAGCAGAGACAAAATAACCGTGAGGGTAAATTCCCTGAACTGAAATACGTCAAAGTTCAACATCGGCTTGGCCAGATGCCGCTGCCTCCGGATAAAGAGCGGCAGCGCGATCGCCCCGACGGCAATGGAGACGAGCACCGCCGGATCCTGCCAACCCGCGGTGCCCACGATGCTGAAGCCGTAGAGCAGGCCACCCCAGCCCAAAGTCGACAGGACAACGGAGAGGAAATCGAAGGTGACGCTCTTTTGCTCCGTGACATTTTTCATAAAGCGCACGGCGGCAATCAGCACCAGCAAGGAGACGGGCAGCACCGTGTAAAACAGATGGCGCCAGCTGAAGCTGTCCACGATCCAGCCGGCCAGCGTCGGCCCGATGGCCGGCGCAAAACCGATGACAAGCGCCCCCATGCCCATGGCCGTACCGCGTTTTTCGCGCGGATAAATGATCATCGCAACCGTTTGCATAAGAGGCATGAGAATGCCTGCGCCCATTGCCTGGATAATCCGGGCCAATAGCAACACCACGAAACTGGGAGCCCAGGCCCCGATGGCGGTACCCAGGCTGAAGATGCCCAATGAAGCCAGAAGCAACGTCCTGCTGCTGAATCTTTCTATCAAAAAGGCCGTGACCGGAATCATGATGCCGTTCATCAAGAGATAAGCTGTCGTGACCCATTGCGCCTGATGGGGACCGATGCCGAAGTCTTGCATGATAGGCGGAATCGCGACGATGAGCAGCGTCTGATTCAGCAAGCTGACAAACGCTGCCGCCAGCAAGATGCCGAGGATGACCATTCGCTTGAACGAAACCTGTCTTTGTTGTTGCATAATCCAGTCCCTTCTCATTTGCGAATGATCTGGTTCGTCTCGTTGCGAACCACACAATATGAGAGTATAGAAGAATTAAAAATAAATGTAAAATTGGGCCCATGAAAGGAAATTGCTGTACGGAAAGTTCGCGATTTTCATCATTCATAACGCGACTGGATGAAAAAAGTTGCCGCGCATGGCGCGCGGCAACTTCGTTTTACGCGGCTTTCGCCTTCACAACCACCTGGTCGTTTTCCACGTCGACGACGATCTCCTTCACGTCGGCGTTGTCCAGAACCAGATCCACGAGCGGGTCTTCCACCTTCTCCTGGATCACCCTGCGCAACGGACGGGCGCCGAATTTCGGATCGTAACCCAGCTCGGTCAGCTTTTCCTTGGCCGCTTGCGACACTTCCACGCGGATGCCCTGTTTGGCTCCTTGCGCGTAAATGCCTTCGAGCATCAGGTCCACGATCTTAAGGAGATGCTCCTTCTCCAGCGCCTTGAAATGCACAATCGAGTCGATCCGGTTCAGAAACTCCGGCCGGAAATGCGTCTCGACGTTCTGGGCGTTGGTGGTCATGATGATGATCGTGTCCTTGAAGCTCACCGTGCGGCCCTGGCTGTCGGTCAGGCGGCCGTCTTCCAGCACCTGCAGAAACATGTTTTGCACGTCGGGATGAGCCTTCTCCATTTCATCCAGCAGGATGATGCTGTACGGCCGGCGGCGCACCCGCTCCGTCAGCTGACCCGCTTCTTCAAACCCCACGTATCCCGGCGGCGAACCGATGAGCTTGGAAACGGAGTGCTTCTCCATATATTCGCTCATGTCGAGGCGAATGAGCGCGTTGCGGTCGCCGAAGAGCTCCTCGGCCAGCACCCGGCTGAGCTCGGTTTTGCCGACGCCGGTTTGGCCGACGAACAGGAAGGAGGCGAGGGGCCGTCCTTCGGGCCTGAAACCTGCGCGGCTGCGGCGGATGGCCTTGGCCACGGCTTCCACCGCTTCGGCTTGCCCGATCACTTTGCGGTTCAGCTCATCCCGCAAGTTTTTCAGCTTCTCCTGCTCCGCTTGCTGCAGCTTGCGCACCGGGATGCCCGTCTTCTTCTCGACAAGGAGCCGGATATCCTCGGACGTCACCACCGGCGTTTCGCGCTGGCCGCCGTTTTTCAGCTTCTCTTCCAGTTCCAGCTCTTCGCGGCGAAGCTTCGCGGCGCGTTCATAGTCTTCCTTGTCGGCGGCTTCTTTCTTCTCCACGGCGATTTGCGCGAGGCGCGCCTCAATGGAAGACTTGTCTTCTTCGGTCAGCGCGAGATTGCGTTTGGCGCCGGCTTCGTCCAACAGGTCAATGGCCTTGTCCGGCAACTGACGATCCTGGATGTACCGGTGGGAAAGCTCCACGCAGGCCTCGATGGCTTCGTCGCTGTACTTGACGCCGTGATAGGCTTCATATTTCGGCGCCAGGCCTTTCAGGATCTCAATGGTGTCCTTGACCGACGGTTCCCTGACGATGATCGGCTGCAGACGGCGCTCCAGGGCCGGATCTTTCTCGATCTCACGGTATTCTTTGAGCGTCGTGGCGCCGATCACCTGGATGTTGCCGCGGGCCAGGGCCGGCTTCAGAATGTTGCCCGCATCCATCGAGCCTTCCGTCTTGCCTGCGCCGACCAGTTGGTGAATTTCATCGATGAACAGGATCACATCCGTCCGGTTTTCCAGTTCGGCGATGAGCTGTTTCACCCGTTCCTCGAACTGGCCGCGGTACGCCGTTCCCGATGTGAGCGATGCCACATCCAGGGAGATGATCTGCTTGTTCTTCAGCTTCGCGGGCACGCTGCCTTCCTTGATCCGCAGCGCGAGTCCTTCCACGATGGCCGTCTTGCCGACGCCGGCCTCCCCGATCAGCACCGGGTTGTTCTTGTTGCGGCGGTTCAAAATCTCCATGAGCTGGGCAATCTCGTCATCCCGGCCGATGACCGGGTCGATAATGCCGGTCTTGGCCAGTTCCGTGAGGTTTTGCCCAAACCGGTCCAGCACGCCTTTCTTGCGGTCAGGCTTTGCGGCCGGCATGCCGCAGGATGCGCCGGCGCCGGTGTCATCCGCAAGCGGCTCGCTTTGCGCCGTCTTTCCTCCCCCAAACGGCAGGAAGTCGGCCAACAGGCCGTCAAACAGCGAAAACTTGCCAAAATCGCCGCCAAAGAAAGAAGGGCTCCGCGTTTCCTTGCGAACCTCATCATAGCAGCTTTGGCAAAGGTGCATCTTCCGGCGATGTCCGTTGACTTGCAAGTCCAGGTACACGTTGGCTTCGCGATTCTCGCACTTTTGGCATTTCATCATTTCATTCCCCCTTTTCGATTTGACCTTTTGACTTTTTGACTTTGACTATCTTTGACCTTTGTAACTTCATTATAAAACCAGTGACGGAAAATTGCAACAATTTTTTTGACCTTTTTTGTTCTTTTGATCAAAATTTTTTTGCGCCCTGCCGATATAAAGATATCGTTAAAAGGAACCAGAAATCATGACCACGGTCGCATTGTCCAAGGAACGTGCGTTTGCCGCAATTCAAATTCAACAAAAGAAAATCGGCGATGGCAGCAAAAACAAGCGATCCGGAATATGGAACGTGCTTTTACCCGGGATGAGGTCGCTTGTTTTTCTTACTCCCCGGGCCTGAGATACGTACGCTTTGTTCTTGTCGAAATTTATCAAATTTTGACATTTTGACGGGTGTATTGCCGCGCATGCGCCAGATGGAGGGAACGATTATTGGATTGGCAAGAAGTGATCACCCCGTTCGTCACCCATTTGCTGCCGATCATTTTCTTTACTTATCTGATAACCGATATCATGATCCGCAATCCGAAAAGCACGGTGCACCAGCTGGCGGCAGGGGTCGCGCTGTGCGCCCTGCTGATGTTCACCGAAGAAATGGTCCGCCATTTCTTGCCGATCGAATACAGCCCGCTCCTCACCGCCGCATGGTTTGCCCCGGCCGGCATCACCATCGTCGGACTGGGGCTTCATCTGTTTGTCCGTCTGACCCACATGCATCATCGCATGCCGAAATGGCTGTATCCTCACTTGTTTTATCTGCCCACCGTTGTGATCATTCTCAACCTGTTCTTCAACGACCGAATGGTGTCCGGCAGCGCTTTTCACCAGGTTGGCATCTGGAAGCTTCCGGTCTACAACCTGGAGTATTACATCGCCATGATTGGCAGCCATCTCTATATCCTTCTTTACGTCATCATCTTGCAGTACGGGAGGATGAAAGCGGCGTCCAAAGAGCTCGGCGCCATTTACAACGAACTTACGGCGGGCGTCATCGTGGTGGCCTTTTTCAATTTCTTCTTCGGCCTTGTGGATTTTAAAGGCTATCTCCCTCCCTATCCCTACATCTACGGCGATGTGGCGTGGTGCATCCTGCTCAGGCGGACGATGCTGAAATACGATTTTCTCAACCACCTGGACAAGCGGTATGCGAAGCTGTTCAACATGAACCCGGCCGCCATCGTCCTGTATGATCTGAAGGGAAACTTGCGGGAAGTCAACCCGAGCGCGCGTCAGCTATTTGAGTCGATGGACCTGACGCCGGAGCGATTTTTTGACGAACTGCCCGAAGAGATGAAAGCGAGAATCGCTTCCCGGCAAAAAATTGCGCTGGCGGAACGCAAGTTCCCCGGCAAAAACGGCGATTTCGAAGTGGTGATTGACTGCGATTACGTGGAAGTGGATCATACGCCGCACGTGATCATGATCATCCGCGATGTGACGCGGGAGCGGAAAATTCAGCGGGAAATCAGCTTTTTGGCGTATCACGACGGTTTGACGGGCTTGCCCAACCGGAGTTATTTCATGAAACGGTTCCATGAGGCCATCCAGGAAGCGCAGCGAAGCCGGCAGCATCTCGCGGTGGTGGTGTTTGACATGGACCGGTTCAAATCCATCAACGACAAGCACGGCCATCTGGCCGGAGACCAGGCGCTGATCCACATGGCGGGCGTGCTGCGGGAAGTCGTGGAGACCCGCGGCGGAGTAACGGCCAGGCTCGGCGGCGATGAATTTTCTTTCTATTTGCTGGGCCGGCCGCTGGAAGACGTCGTGGAAACCATCCGGATATTCATGCGCACGCTGGAAGACCGGCCCCTCAAACTTCCCGATACCCTGCTCCCCTTGCAAGTCAGCATCGGCGTCAGCCTCTTTCCGGAACACGGCAATGACAGCGACACGCTGCTGAGCAACGCGGACAAGGCGCTTTACAGCGTAAAAAGAGTCTCCCGCAACGGATTCGCCATCTTCAGCGAAACCGCCGGGCCATGAGCGCTCTTGCGCTGCCCGGCGGTCCTCCCCCTGTCATTCCTTCATCCCCGCGATTTCAAATTTTCCAGCATAGGCAAATATCGGTATACTCCAGCGGTCCCAGACAAATAATACCGTTGTACCAAGAAAAAGGACCGGAATGGGGTAAAGCAGCCGATATGTTCAGAAAAAAAACTCCCGGAAAAAAAACAGGGCAAAAGATGCTGCCGCCAAGCGAGGCAAACCAGCGCCAATCCCCCATTGAACCGAACCTGGACGCCAACCTGCAGGCCATGCAAAACATTTTCACCGACTGCGGGGACATCATGTTCCGGCAGTTCAAAGCCGGCGGGTCCGTGAAAGCCGCCGTGATCTTCACCAAACTGCTGTCCAACTCGGAAGGGGTTTTCAAGGCGTTAATCCTGCCCCTCATGAACCACAAGCTGGAATCCGCCAACGTGCAGGACATTCTCGAAACGATCCTGCCCGTGTCCTGCTATACGGAAATCCATACCCATGAGGAAGCTGCCGACCATGTGCTGCGGGGCAATCCGGTCGTTTTTCTCGACGGGCGGACGCCGGCTTTTGCGGTCTATTTGGAAAAGTGGGAGAAAAGAGGAATCGAAGAGCCGACATCGGAGGCCGTGGTGCGCGGCCCCCGCGAAGGGTTTACGGAATCCATCGAGGTCAATGCGTCCCTGATGCGCCGCAAAATCCGGAATTCCCGCCTGAAAATGAAGACATTTGAGATCGGCAGCGAAACGAAAACCAACGTCATGATGGTGTATATCGAAGGGATCGCCCCTCCCCAGCTGGTGCAAGACGTGTCGAACCGTCTTTCGGGCATTCAGATCGACGGCGTCCTGGAAAGCAATTACATAGAAGAATATATCGAAGACCATCCCCATTCCCCTTTTCCCCAAATGATCAATACGGAACGGCCCGACGTGGCGGCGGCCAACCTGCTGGAGGGCCGCGTGGTCATCATGACCGACGGCACGCCGTTCGCTTTGATCGTTCCCGCCAATCTCAACGCCTTGCTGCAATCGCCGGAAGACTATTATCAGCGCTATATGATCAGCGTGCTGATCCGTTTCCTGCGCCTTTTCTTTCTGGGAATGGCGCTCTTATTGCCTTCGGTGTACGTGGCGATTCTGACCTACCATCAGGAAATGCTCCCGACCACGCTCCTGATCAGCGTCGCCCAATCCCGGGAAGAAATCCCGTTTCCGGCGCTTGTCGAGGCGCTGTTGATGGAAATCACCTTTGAAATTTTGCGGGAAGCGGGGATTCGCCTGCCGAAGCAGATCGGTTCGGCGGTCAGCATCGTCGGCGCTCTCGTGATCGGTCAAGCCGCGGTGTCCGCAGGCCTTGTCTCCGCGCCGATGGTCATGGTGGTCGCGGCCACGGGCATCGCCTCCTTCGCCATTCCCCGCTACAACACGGCCATCGCCATCCGGATGCTGCGCTTTCCGATCATTTTGCTGGCGGGGTCGCTGGGGCTCCTCGGCGTCATGCTGGGGCTGATTGCGATCATTGTCCATCTGGGTTCCATCCGTTCCTTCGGCTATCCGTATCTGGAACCGCTCAGCCCGTCAAAAAGAGACTATATGAAAGATTTTCTGTTCCGGGCGCCATGGTGGACGCTGCGGAAGCGGCCCCGCCATGTCCCGCAGGGCTCTTACACGCCGCCATCCTCCGGAAAGTAGCCAAATTTGATGGAATTTCCTGACAGGAGGTGCCGGATCCGATGCTTGAGAAAGGCCGAATTTCCGCGTTCCAGATGGCCGTCATCATGCACTCCACCGTTCTGGCCACGGCCATCCTGCTCTTGCCCTCCATTACGGCGAAATATGCGCAGCAAGATTTGTGGATGTCCCCCATATGGGCGGCACCGCTCGGCGCTCTCGCCATCTGGCTGGCGGTGAAACTCAACCGGATGTATCCCAAGGAAAGCATTGTGGAATACAGCGAAAGCATCCTGGGAAAATTCGCGGGCAAAATCATCGGGCTTGTCTACGTGTTTTTTCTGCTTTACGCCAACGGCCTGATCGTCCGGGAATACGCCGAATTTCTCGTGGGCTCCTTTCTCCCCCGGACCCCGATGATCGTCATCACCGGCAGCATGGTGCTGGTGGCCGCATATGCCGTGTATAACGGCATTGAAGCGATCGCCAGAACCGCGATCGTCATTGTGCCGGTCGTGATTGTGCTCCACGTTTTTGGAGCGCTCCTGATCCTGAACGATCTGAAAGCGGAAGAACTTTTCCCGATGTTTGAAAAGGGCGTGCTTCCGTCCCTGCTCGGAGGCATCAGCCCGCTCACCTACTTGGGCCAGTTTATATATATTACCTTTATTCTCCCGTTCGTGCGGGACCAGGGGCGCAGCTTGAAATGGGGCATGTGGTCGCTGGCCAGCGTCCTGTTCATCATGCTGCTGTCCACCTTGACGACGATGATGCTGTTTGGGGATTTGACCAGCCGGCTCATTTACCCGGTGATGATCAGTTCCCGCTACATCAGCATTGCCGATTTCCTGGAGCACGTGGAATCGCTGACCATGGCCATCTGGGTCGGAAAAACGTTTATCAAGATCGCCGCGTTTTACTATTTTTCGGTGATCGCCACCGCCCAATGGCTGAAACTTTCCGATTATCGGCCCATCGTGCTGCCGATGGGAATCATCATCGTCATTTACGGCTCATGGATCGCGCCCAATTTCCAGCTCTTGATGCAATATATGGGCACATCCGTCGTTTTCAGCGCCTTTATCGTCCATTTCATCATCCCCGCGTTTTTGCTGATCGCCGCCAAGCTTCGCAAAGGCTTCGCATAAAGGAAGGGAAGCGCCGTGAGAACGAAGTTTCGCATGCTGCTTTTGTCCGCATGGTGCCTGGCGGCCTTCACGCTGTCGGGATGCTGGGACCGGATTGAGGTGAACGACCTGGCGATTACCCGGGCCGTGGCGATCGACCAAGGGCCCAACGATCTCCTTGAAATGACCGTGCTTGTCGTCGTCCCGATGCAAGGCGGCATTGGAGGGTCCATGTCCGGAACGGAAGGCGCGACAAAAGCCCCAACCGAACAGCAGCAGGTCGTGGTCCAGTCCGCAAAAGGACGGACCCTCGCGGAAGCCCTCTCCTTCCTTCAGCTGCAATTTCCGCGCCGCCTGTTCTGGGGGCATACCGAAGTGATCCTCATCGGAGAAGAACTGGCCCGCCATGATATTCGGTCCCAGTTCGATTACATCCTGCGCCACCCGCAGCTCCGCATCCGTTCCCGCGTGTTTGTCACCAAGGGCCGGGCAAAGGATGTGCTGTTCGTTGAGCCTTTAATGGAACGGGACATCGCGGAATCGCTGAAAGAAGGCGCGGTCATCAATGAAGCGCTCGACGTTACGACCAAGGAGTTCGCGCAAATGCTGATCGGCGAATCCAACGCCGCCATTTTGCCCTACGTCAACATGATGTCCACGCCAGCCGGCGGCAACATGTCGCAAACCGTGGTCTATATAGACGGAGCGGCTATTTTCAAAAACGGAAAACTGGTCGGCACCTTGGATCAAAAGGAGACCAGGGGAGCGCTCTGGCTAAGAAACGAAATGAAAAGGGCGACGATCACGATCAAGCCCGGCGAGCACGAAGACTACATCTCCATGTTCCTCTTGCGTTCCGAAACCCGGTTAAAACCGAACATATCCGGCGACCAATGGCAAATCCGCCTGCGCGGAGATTTGGACCTGGACGTCTACGAAAATGCCACCGATCTGGAAATCACGCCGGAAATCACCCGCAAGATCGAACAGGCCACAAGCGCCGAAGTGGAGCGAAGGGTGGAAGAGGTGCTGGCAAAAGCGCAAAAAGAGATGAACGCGGACGTTTTCGGCTTCGCCGAAGCTTTTCACCGCGCCTATCCGTCCATCTGGCGGAAAAACAAAGACAAATGGGACGAAATTTTCCCGAAGGTGCAAGTCACCTTTGACATCCAGGCAAAGGTGAAGCGGCCGGGCCTGATCCATCAGCCCGCGCTGCTCCCTCGGGACGAAATCCATAAAAATATGGAAGGTCCGGAGCATGGCCACCGGACCTCAAGCGGACAGAAAAGGTGAATCGCCGTGAAATGGGGAGTGCTTATTTCGATATTTGTCGTATCGGTTTGCGTCGTTTTGTTCCAATGGCCCCGCATCCCGCCGGCGCAAAAAAAGGAAAGGGCCGCCTTCATCGGCCTTACGCTGATCGGCTGGCTGCTTGGCAGCTTTCTCACGCTTTATCCCGACACGCCGGGTCCGGGACATTGGATGGACATGCTGTTCAAACCGCTGAGTGAAATGCTGGAGAAGGGCCGCGAGGCGGTCATCAAAGACTGAAGCGGCTCATATGGAGACGCCGGACCGCGCTTCATGCCGGGCAGGCTTCCTTCCCGCTTCCCTGACCAGCAGAACACCTATAACGCCTGCCAGCGAAAACGCCGCGGGAACGGCAAACGCATAATGATAGCCGAGGCTGGCCGCTTCCGGCGGGAACAGATCCAGCACGTTTCCGAACAGGATCGGAAGCAGGATCGCGCTGACGAAGCCGCCCGTATTGGCAAATCCCGTCGCCACCCCCACCACATCGGCGGGAAAGGAAGGGCGAAGCAGCGCAAATGTCAGCGAGCTGGCGCCGAGCCCCACGCCCGTCAACACAATGAACAGGACCACCAACGGGTAAGACGGACTGGTTCCGGACAGAAACCAGCTCAGCCAGCTCATAAGCACGAGACCATGCACAGCGGTATAGACAAGCTTGAGCATTCCAGTCCTGGATGCGAGCCAGCTGACGACAGGCGCGGCGAACAAAGACCCGATCAGGCCGTACATCATGAGCCGGCTGGCCTCAAGCCGCGTCATGCCGAAAACTTCGATCGCATAGGGCACGCCCCACGAACCGATGAAACCCGTGAAAGTGCCAACGAGCCCGAAATGGCACAAAAACAGGGCCCATGCTTGGCGCGAGGACGCCAGGGAAAGCAGCGTTTGCCATACGCTGACGCGCGTTTTGGAAGCTGCGGCAGGGCCGGAATTTTCCCGCGGAAATCTTTTTTGGGGCTGCCAGATCAGCACCCCATACAAAAAAAGCGACATCACCACCAATACGGCGCCGGTCACCAAAAAAGGGATCCTCCAGCCCGCATAGGCAATCCACATGGAAAACGGCAAGGAGGCGTAGATCGCGCCCACGCTTCCCAAAATGGCCGTCCATCCCAGCAGTTTCACAAACTCATGGGCGGCGAACCATTGGGTAAAGATCAAAACCAGATTGACAAAAATCATCGAGTCGCCTATTCCGACCAGAAGCCTTCCCAGCATAAGCCCGTATTCGCTGCCGGCCAGGCTGTAGATCATGGTGCCCAAACCCGCCAAGAGCGCGCCCGCAATCAGGAAGCGGTTGGGGCCAAACCGGTCCGATAGGAGGCCGGACGGAATCTGCAGTCCCGCGTAAGCAAAAAACTGGATGCTGAACGTCAAACCGATGACGGAAGCGGAAACGCCAAAATCCCGCATCAGCTGATCCGTTATAAGACCCGGAGCCGATCTTTGGCCGATGACGAGAAAATACGTAAACATGACCACGCCAAAGACGACCCACCGATAGCCGCTTTTTTGTCTGTTCATCGTTTCCATCCCGTAGTAAGTTCATGCAGCGTTTCATCATGATCATAACGCCTGAGGAGCAGGTTTGCAAATGGCTTTTTTCTTGCTTCCGGTCATGTCCGCAAGTCTAAACGATTCCGCGCCCGCATAAGGTGGTGGAGGAATCATGCGGAATTTAAGGGTGGTGAGAAACCGCGATGACCGACGCTTTCGTCGCGCGGTCACTGGACGAAATCCGATTTTGGTCGCGGATTATGAAAGAGCATTCGCTGTTTTTGCGGCTGGGGTTCAGGGCCGAGGATACGCAGCTGATCCGGGAAGCCAACCAGTTTTACGCGCTGTTCGAATCCATCGAGCAAAGGGCCCACGCTTTCGCCTTGAACACGGATCCCCAGGTCATCCGAAATTTCAACCAGGAAGTGCAAAACGCGGCCGCGCACATTTGGGCTTTTAAACGAAAAGTGCTTGGCCTGATTCTGACATGCCAGCTGCCCGGCGCCAACAACTTCCCGCTGCTCGTCGACCATATCAGCCGGGAAGCCGACTATTTCCGCAAACGGCTGGCGGATCTGAACGCCGGCAGGCTGGATCCTTTGCCGGACGCCATCATTAACGAGAACGTGTTTTTCCTTCGCATCATGGCGGACCACGCCAAATTCATCAGCCATCTTTTGGATCCCTCGGAACGGAAACTCATCGATATGGCCAACGAATTCAGCCACGACTTTGACAAGCTGCTGTATCAGGCCCGAGATTTGGAATCGATGCGTCCCGAGTCCCAGACCGTGCCCCTGCTTGGGCAGTTCCTCGACCAGAACCGGGTGTCCGTCAAAGCGCTGCGCGATTTCAAACTCACCGCCCGGGAACTCATCGCCGCCTGCAAGATCAAAAGCATCATCCATCCGCTCCTTGCCGATCACGTCTACCGCGAAGCCGACCGTTTCCTGCAGATCATCGACATGTTTGAGCGGCATTTGGCGGGCTCGCCCGTGAACATGCGGGACTTGCAGGAACATGCGTAAAAAAGTCCGCCCGGTTGATTGAGCCGGGCGGACTTTTTTTAGATTTCCGAACGGATGAACGATGCGGCCAGTGCCATGGCGCTGCGGGCGGCGGCCGTATCCGCCAGCGCATTCAGCATCACAAAATCGTGGATCGTGCCCTGCATGCGTGCCTGGGCCACGCGGACGCCCGCCCGCCGCAGTTTATTGGCGTACGCTTCGCCTTCATCGCGCAATACGTCCGCTTCGCCGGTGATGATCAGCGCGGGCGGCAAGCCTTTGAGCTGCTCGAGCCCCGCGCGCAGCGGGGAAGCGGTGATCTCCGCCCGCTGCCCGGGATCTTTGGTGTATTGATCCCAAAACCATTGCATGACGTCGCGGCGCAAATAATAGCCTTCGGCGAATTGTTGGTACGAAGGCGTGTCAAAGGACGCGTCGGTGACCGGATAAAACAGCAGCTGCTTGGCAATGCGCGGTCCGCCGCGCTCCTTGGCCAAAATGGCGGCGGCTGCGGCCAGATTCCCGCCGGCGCTGTCGCCGGCCACGATGATCTTGTCCGTGTCCAGGCCATACCTGCCGCCTTCACCGGCCACCCATTTCAGCGCCGCGAAATATTCTTCGAGAGCCGTCGGATATTTGGCTTCGGGAGACAAGCTGTAGTTCACGAAAACGACCGCCGCGTTCGACCGGACCGCCAGTTCGCGGACCAGCCGTTCGTGGGTGCGGAAATTGCCCAGCACCCAGCCGCCGCCGTGGGCGTAGACAATTGCGGGCAAATCCCCCCTGGCGTCCTTGGGCCGGACGACGGTTAACGACACTCGTCCCGAAGGGCCGCCCCTGATCACCATTTGCTCAAGGGCAGCGGGCGGCATGCGGACGGGCCCGGCCTGGATCCGGTCCAGCTGCTCGCGCGCTTTTTGCGGCCCCAGTTCGTACAGATAGGGCGGATTTGCGGTCTGTTCCGCCACTTTTCGGGCTTCGGGTTCCAGCACGACCGTATCGCCTGTGCCGGTATCCGCCGCAGACGGTTCGGCGGCCGCCTCATGGCCAAGCAAAGTTACCGCCATTAGCGCCGTTATAACGAAAAAAGCAAGAGCTTTGCGTTTCCGCCGCATGGGCGCCATCATCCTTTGCTGCTTCATTTTTCTGTGTTAAGGTTGCGCACCAATTTCCGGTTTATGCGGTGAAAAGCAAAGCTCTTTTGGGGTTTCGCAATTTTTATCCTTTTACAAAAACGGTCTTGATGGCCGTGAAAAATTCGATGGCCGCCTCGCCCTGCTCCCGCGAATGGGAGCTCGACATCTTCATGCCGCCGAAAGGCGCCTGCAGCTCCACGCCGGCGCTTTCCGCGTTGATGCGGACCAGGCCCGCTTCGATGTCCTGGATGAAAGCCAGCATGCTGCCGATGTCCTTCGTAAAGATGGACGCGCTCAGGCCATATTCGGTATCGTTGGCCAGCTCCAGGGCTTCCTCCAGCGTTTTGACGCGGACCAGCGCCACCACAGGGCCGAAAATTTCCTCGCGGGCAATGGTCATCTCCCGCGTCACGTTTTCAAAAATCGCCGGCTCGACGAAAAACCCGTCGCCGAATTCCGCGCCTTCCAGCCTCCTGCCGCCATAAATGAGCGATGCCCCTTCGGCAATGCCCTTTTCGACATATTGCAGCGTCTTGGCAAGCTGCTGCTCGCTGGCGCATGGCCCCATCCACGTGTCCGCGTTCATGCCGTCGCCGATTTGGATTTGTTTGGTGCGCGCAAGCAGCTTTTCCTTGAACGCCTCGTACACGCCCTCCTGCACGAACACGCGGCTTGTGGCGGTGCATTTTTGGCCCGCCGTACGGTATGCGCCGCTGACGGTGGCCTCGACGGCCTGATCCAGGTCCGCGTCGTTCAGCACGATGACGGGATTTTTGCCGCCCATCTCAAGCTGATACTTGGCGCCGCGGGCCACCGCCTTTTGCGCGATCCTTTTGCCCACCTGGTTGGAACCGGTGAAGGTGATGCCCTGCACATCGGGATGGTCAACGATGGCCTCCCCGATGACCGAGCCGCTGCCGGTGACCATGTTGACGACGCCGGCCGGGATGCCCGCATCCGCCAGGCATTCGATCACCTTCGCCGCCGTCACGGCCGCTTCCTGCGCCGGCTTGAACACGACCGTATTGCCGTAAACGAGAGCCGGCGCGATTTTCCAGACCGGAATCGCCACCGGAAAGTTCCACGGCGTGATCACGCCCACAACGCCGAGCGGCACCCGGGTCGTGAACATCAAACCGCCGCTGTCCGAGGAAGGAATCACATGACCCACCTTGCGCAGGCCTTCCCCCGCATAATAACGCAGGATTGCCACGCCCCGCGCGGTCTCCCCTTTGGCTTCCGCGAAAGTTTTGCCCATCTCCCGCGTGAGGGTTTCCGCGATTTCCTCAAACCGCCGCTCCATCATGTCCGCCGCCTTGTAGAGATACTCGCCCCTGGCCGGACCGGACAATTTGCGCCAGGCCTTTTGCGCGGCTTTCGCGGCGGCCACCGCCCGGCTTAAGTCTTCCGGGCCGGATTTTTGCACGTAGCCGACCACCTCGCGCCGGCGGGCGGGATTGATGCTGGCTTCCGTCTTGCCGGTTGACGCCGCCACCCACTGCCCGTCAATGTAGTTCAAATACGTTTTTCCGCTTTCAAAACCGGTCGCGCCCATCCTGGCATGCTCCTTTCTTTCCAAATTTTTTATTGTGGCGATCCTGCCCGGTCGCCGGACCCGCTTTTTGCGGCCCTGGCCCGGATTTCCGATATCGTCGCCATGACCGAGATGCGCTCGGGATCGCAAACCACTTCAATGAGCGCGGGTTTCCCCGCCGCAACCGCTTGCATCGCCTCCCGCAAACACGGCACGAACTGCCGGTCCGATTCGGCCCGCGCGGCGAAATATCCGAACGACTCGGCCAGGCGCACAAAATCGGGGTTCGTCAGGTCCGTTCCAATGATGCGGTAAGGATGATGCTTCTCCTGGTGCATGCGGATGGTGCCGTACATGTTGTTGTTCAGCACGATCGCAAGCACCGGCGCCCGGTAATGGACGGCCGTCGCCATTTCCGGCATCGTCATCATGAAACCGCCGTCTCCGGCGATGCAGACGCTCAGCCGCTCCGGGCAAACCAGTTTTGCAGCAATGGCGGAGGGAAGGCCGTAACCCATGGCGCCCGAAATGGGCCCGACGTACATCCGCTTTCCGGTGAACTGAAAATAGCTGTGCAGCCAGGCAGCGAAGTTGCCGGCGTCGCTGGTGATGATCGCATCGTCGGGCAGTTCCCGCTGCAGCGCCGCTATGATCTGCCTGACGTCCACACTGCTGTCGTCGGGCGCCCAGTCAATCCGGGTCATTTGCTCGTATGCGTCCCTTCGCTCCTTCGCCCAGTCGCGCCAAGTGTCCGGCCGGATCATGCGGGAATCCGCCGCAAGAAGCGCCTGCAAAGCCTCCTTCGCATCGGCGCAAATGCCCAGATGGGGCTGATACACCTGTCCGATGGTCGCCGGATCAATGTCGATGTGGATGATGGTTTGCTCCGGCGAAACGATCGTGTACCCTTGCGTCGTCACTTCCGAAAAACGGGTGCCGATGGCGATGATCGTATCGGCCTGACGGAAGGTTTCCACAATCCCCGGGAACGTCGCCAATCCCAGGTGCCCGACGAAAAGCGGGTGGTCGTTGGTCAGGACGTTGTGCCTGCGAAAAGATGCGATGACGGGAATGTGCCATTTTTCCGCCAACTGGCGAAAATGTTCCGCGCCGCCGGAAGCCAGCACGCCTCCCCCGGCAAGAAACAGCGGCCTGCGCGCCGCGGTCAGAAGGCGGAGCGCTTCGGCAATTTCCGCTTCCGACGGCCGCGGTGCCGCTTTGCCGGAGACGGGGCCAAAGCGCATGGCCGCGCTTTGCGCCAATACGTCCGCCGGCAGCGAGACCGCAACGGGGCCCGGGCGGCCCGACTTGGCGATGCGGAAAGCCCGCTGCACCAGTTCGGGCATGCGCCGGACGTCGTGGATTTCCACCGTCCACTTGCACAGGTGGCCCAGCCACTGATCCAGGTCCGCTTCCTGAAACCCTTCGCGGCCGCGATACTTGCTGTCCACCTGCCCGATGAACACCACCATGGGCGTCGAATCCTGCCGGGCGGTATGAACGCCGATGGACAGGTTGGCGGCGCCCACCGCCCGCGTGGCCATCGCCACGCCCGGCTTGCCGGTCAGCTTCCCGTACGCTTCGGCCATAAAGGCGGCGGCGCCTTCGTGCCTCGCCGACACCAGCCGTATTCCCGGCTCGTCATAAAGCGCATCCAGCAGCGCGAGGTAGCTTTCGCCGGGCACGCAGAACACGTGATCGATGCCTTCCATTTTGAAAATTTCGACTATGGCCTGAGCGCCTGTCATGATTCGTTCCACGCTTGTTTCCTCCCCCGGATCGCGGATCGAGACAATAAATACTACTTCTTGATGGGCGTTACATTTTCCTTTGCCGGCTCTGCAAAATTCCGCCACTGTCATGGGAAAAAGATGGATGCTGTCCCCGCTTGCAGTAAAAAAGACCCGGCCGACATGTTTGACGACCAAGTCTTTTCCTCAGAAACTTTTGTACGCTTCCAATTCTCCTCCGGATGATGATCGGTTTCACAGCCCGAGAAAAGTACAAACGATGTGTTCATCCCTGCTCCCGAAGCATCGTCGGAAAGGCACCGGGCATCTCCGCGGCAAGCACATCCGGCATGCCCTTCAAATAATCGAGCAGCTTGCGATTGGCCCAAACGTAGTATTCGTGCAGTTTCAACAGTTCTTCCCTCATGCCGCATGCCCCTTTCAATCCTGTAGCAATATATACCGGTAGTTTATATCACATACGGTCCAGAAACTGTAAACCATTTTACAGCAGCTTCCCTAGTAAGCTTTATAATGGTTAAAATGAGCAATAATATCACTTTTAAGAACCAGGAGGTTCCCATGGATCTGGATCTGTTCGCATTGTCCGAATCAATAGCGGCCAGGAAAATTTCCCCCGTGGAACTCGTTCGGCAAACCCTGGATAAGATCAAGCAAGATAACGCAACCTACAATGCTTTCATTACGATTTGCGAAGAAGAGGCCATGGCGGCTGCGCGCCAGGCGGAAGAGGAAATCTCCAAAGGCCATGTGAAAGGCCCGCTGCACGGCATCCCGGTGGCCGTGAAGGACGTCATTTTCACCAAAGGCATCCGCACCACGATGGGCTCGAAAGTGTACGAAAACCACGTTCCGGAAACGGACGCGGCGGTCGTCGAAAAACTGAAAGACGCCGGCGCCGTCATCATCGGCAAGGCGAATACCCACGAGTTTGCGTATGGCCCCACCGGAGACCGCTCCCTGATCGGTCCGTGCCGGAATCCGCATAACACCGGCAAAATGACCGGCGGCTCCAGCAGCGGCTCCGCTGCGGCGCTGGCGGCCGGTCTGGTGAGCGCCGCCATCGGCACGGACACCGGCGGATCGATCCGGATTCCCGCTTCCGCCTGCGGGATCGTCGGCATGAAGCCCACATGGGGGCTGGTCAGCACCTACGGCGTGCATAACACCGCCTACACGCTGGACCACGTCGGCCCGATGACCAGAACCGTGAAAGACAACGCCATCCTGCTTAATGCCATCGTTGGATATGACCCGAGGGATCAGTATTCGATACCGCAAGAGAAAGAAGACTACACCCGCCTGATTGGAAGCAGCCTTTCAGGGATTAGGATCGGCCTGCCGGACTTCTTCTATCAGCACCTGGATCCGGAAGTGGCACAGGCCATGGATCAGGTCGTGGAAGCCTTCCGGAAACTGGGCGCAACGGTCAAGGAAGTCCGGATGGATCATATCGGACAAATCGCCCGGAACCAGGTGGTCACCATCCAGGCGGAGGCCTACACCGTCCACGATCCGCTCGTCCACGAGCGGGGTGCGGAGTATGACCCGGAACTTTGCGAGCGCGTGCTGGCGGGCCGCAACGTCCCGATCAGCGATTACATCCGGGCGCAGCAGCAGCGTAAAGCGTTGATCCGTCAGTTCAACAAAGTCTTTGACGACGTGGATGTGCTGCTTACGCCGACGCTGCCGATTCTCCCGCCCGATATCGGCCAGAGAGAAATTGTCTTCGGCGGAGAGAAGCTGCACGTTCGCGTTCCGATTCTTCGCAACACAGCGCCTTTCAACTATACCGGACATCCGGCCCTGTCCGTTCCTTGCGGTTTCTCCAAAGACGGGCTCCCGATCGGCTTCCAGATCGCAGCCAGGTATGGACAGGAAGCGCTGCTCTATCAAGTGGGCTATGCGTATGAAAACGGAAGGTAATCCTCATAGCGTTGACGGCCCGTTGGGCGGGGTTTTGCTTTGGAGTTCCTCAGCAAAATCCCGCCCATTTTCCGATCAGCTGACGGTCCAGAACCGTTTCGATCAGCATGGACGTTTCGTAAGCCGCAATATAATCGAGGGTCTCTTCCCACGTGTGCTCATTTTCGTAACCCACCGAAAGGTTGACCGTATTGATGCCAAATTTCCTTGCGAACACCAGGGCATCGCTGCTTCCCCCGCTGACCGTTTTCCATCCCTTCATCCCGGCGAGCGCTCCGGCCTCTTCAAACAGCTTGCCGTAAGACGGATCACAAAACGGCTCTTCCCCCCTGCATACGACCACATCCCGTTTTCCTCTCCGATCCGCCACGATCGCCGCATGCACGCCCGCCAGAAATTTTTCGTCCATGTTTGTGGAGCCAATCAGGCCGGTTTCCTCCCCAACCGTGAAGGCCAATTTTAGCGTGCCGCGGAAATTCGTGCCCGCAATCCCCCGAAACAGGCGGAGCACCACGGCAATCCCCGCCCGGTCGTCCGCTCCCAGAATGCCGCATGTGCTTCGCAATATGACGTCTTCTTCGACAATTTCCCGGCGAGGATCCAGTTCCTCATACACATCCATATGGGCGGAAAGAAGCACGGTCGGACCGTCTCCGCAGTGCCGGACGGCCAGCAAATTGCCGCAGGCGTCGGTATACACATGATCCGCCGCCATCCGAAGTTTTCTTTTGAGATAACTGCGGACCCATCCTTCCCGGCCGCTTACGCCCGGGATGCTCAGCAAATCCGTCAGGTATGTCTCTTTGAACAATTCCGCCTCGCGCCGGATAAACGGCGTCGGATTCTCGGCAAGGTTGTGCAGGCGTTCCGCAAAGTCCAGCAGCAGCTCGAAGGTACTGCTTTTCTCCTCGGCTTCGAAATAGATTGTTGTTCTCATCCGCCGCATTCTCAGCCCTTCCGGCAGGCAAAAGGCCAGCATGCGGATTTGCTTCTCCGAAGGGAGCTGAAGCAAGGCCGCCATTGGCGCTTTCTCGCCGTGGCCGTCGCAGCAACATCGAGTATGGATGCCGAGTTCATTCATCCAGCGGACGATGCCTCGCATATAAGGATCAATACTGGCCAGCGGCAGTTCCTCTGTCAGCGGATTGACCAAACCTTCCCGTCCCAGGCAGGGCACTCGTGCCGCAGCGTGCTCCAGCGCCTCCATCCATAATGCTTCATCCACCTCTTCCGGCGCCGCCAGCCGGCCCTGCAAATATTGCATGGCGGCGTTCAGCAATGCGCCGGCATGGCTGAACGGCTTCTCCTCACGCTTGAATCCGTGGCGCGCAAGCAAACATTGCAGTTTCAATTTCGCATTCCCCTTTCGTCAATGCCTTTTTTCTTTTAAGATAGAGAAGTCATTTGTGACACCCTGTCACACGCGGAAAGGGGAGCTCACTGATGCCGATGGACCCGAAATGGGACATGGAATGGAAGGATGCGCGTTTCGACCCTGATGAGGAAGCCAGAAAACTGCGGCAAGAATACCGGGAAGCCGTGCAGGCGGGGAACCGGGAAGAAGCCAGACGCACCAAAAAGGCGCTGATCCGTCTCTACGTGTTTTATGGGGAACATTTCAAAATGTCAGATTCGCCGAATTTCGAGGAGGCGAAATGGTGGCTGAAAGAGGCATTGAAGCTGGACGGAAGTCACCCGGTGGCCAACTATCGGTACGCGCATTTGCTGTACCGGGACAAGGAATACGAAAAAGCCGCCTATCATTTCAAAAAGGCGCTGGACGGCAATCCGGAAGAATCCCTCGATGACTCGCAGGAGCTTATCGCGCACATAATGCTGGCAAATTGCGGCCTCCTGACGGCCAACAGCGCGCTGAGAGAAATCCGATATTTGCGCGATAACAAGTATCGCCAGTTTGATCTCGGGCGGATTGAGGCTTTTAACGAAAGCATGCTGGCGCAAATTCAGCAAATGCTTGAAGAGCAGGCATACCTCCATATGACCCCGGATGGTGTCCGTCACATTTCCAGAACCGAGTTTCTGGAATACCAGGACCAGGTCAAGGAAAATGAAGTGCTTCTGTACGTGGAAGAGCGGTACCATATCAAGTATCGCGGCCTGATGCTGACCGTCAGCCCGGAATCTTTCTACTTGTTCTGGCTCATCATGAAGGCGGATGATTTTGTTGAAACCCAAAGACTGGCCTTTGTTTTGGGGAAAGCCGACAAATCGGAGTGGATGGATGAAGAGATTCCTGAAGAAAATGAGGAAAAGAACACGGAAGAAAAGCTTAAAAACGTGGAACGCAGAACCTATGACAACGTGCGGCAAATTCTGTCCCGGCTTGGCCGCGCCATCCCGTTCTGGGACGAGGTGATCGAAACCAAAAACATGGATCGCCGAACGTTCCGTAGACGGCGGGAAGGCATCACCTATTCGCTGCTGTGCCATTCCGGCACGGTGCTGCCGAAGTTGTATGATAACCTGTCATAAAATTTTGTATAATTGAAAAAAAGATCACAAGCGAGGGGGCGCGCTGATGATCTTCAGCCTTTATGAGCCTGTGCAGCCCGGTCTGGATCAGTTCACGATCAGCTATCGGAAACCGGCGTACCGGGGTCCGGCCAAACTGCCCGCGTTGCTGTACTATGAAATGATGATCCACGATCCCGGCTGCGAGCAGGTGCCCGTCCTGCCGGATGCCTGCGTGGAAATCCTGTTTGAGCTGAATCCCGCCAAACCCGCCGTCTGGCTCGGCGGCAGCCCCCTCGAGACCCGGCCGATCCGCTTCCGTTCCGGCGTAAGGTATTTCGGCATCCGGCTGCTCCCGGAGCACGGCATCCGGCTGCCGGATGAACCTGTGGTCGGAGAAACCGTCCCCTCCTCCTACTTTTCCAGGCAGGAAGCCTTGCTGGAACGATTGCTTCAGGCCGGCAGCCTGGAAGAGTGCATCCGCGTGTTCGAATCGTTCGTCCGTTCGGACCGTTTTGCCCTTCGCGAGGTGCCGGACTACATTCTTTACGCCGTCCGCAAGTCCTGCAAAGCCCGGGGGAATGTGGAAGTGCGGCATCTGGCGGAAGAAACCGGCTACAGCATCCAGCACTTCCGCAACAAATTCGAAGCGTACACGGGCATGTCTCCCAAACTGTTCAGCCGGATCATCCGCTTCCAGAACGCGTTGAACCGGATCCTGTCGCAAAGCGCCGGTCCGCTCGATGCGGTGGCGGAGCTCGGCTATACCGATCAGGCCCATCTGATCAAGGAATTCCGGAACTTCCACCGGATGACGCCGCTGCAAGTAAGGAACATGTTCGGACAACAAAACGGGGCGCACCGCTAGAAGCCTGCCTCGCAGGCTTGGCGGTGGGCCCCTTTTGCTTTACGCAGCGGCTTTAGAACGGATACGCTCTTTCTTCTTTCTGAACCGTGATCCACTTGACGGTGGTGAATTCGTGGAGGCCCCACTCCCCGCCGTAGCGTCCGATGCCGGAGCATTTTTCGCCGCCGAAGGGCATGTGGGGTTCGTCATTGACCGTCTGGTCGTTGATGTGGCAGGCGCCGCTTTCGATCATGCGGGCGTAACGGACCGCTTTTTCCGTATCTTTCGTAAAGATGGCGGCGCTCAGGCCGTACTCGGTTTGGTTTGCCATTTCAATGGCTTCTTCATCGGTGTCAAAAGGAATCATCAGCGCGACGGGCCCGAAAATTTCGGTTTGCGCCGCCGTCATGTCATTGCGCACGTCCGCGAACACGAAAGGTGTGATCACGTTGCCGATCCGCTTTCCTTCCAGCACCAGCCGGGCGCCTTCCCGTTTGGCGTTTTCGATGGCCGTCAGCACTTTTTGCATCTGCTTCTCGTTGATGATCGGCCCGATGATCGTTTTCGGATCTTTCGGATCGCCGTAAGGCACCTGCTTGGCCTTTTCCGCGAACTTCTCCACAAAAGCGTCGTACAAGCTTCTGTGAATCAGGAAGCGGTTGATGATCATGCAGATTTGCCCCTGATGCAGGAATTTGCCAAACACCGCCGCGTTGACCGCCTGATCCAAATCCGCATCCTCCAGGACGATAAACGGGCTGTTGCCGCCCAGCTCCAGCGCCACCCTTTTCAGATGTTTCGCCGCCAGCGCGCCGATGTGTCTGCCCACGGCCGTGGAACCGGTGAACGAAACGATTCTCGGGATCGGATGCTCCACGAAATAATCGCCGATATCCGCAATATCCGTCATAATCACGTTCAGCACCCCCGGCGGCAGGCCGGCCAGCTCGAACAGTTTGGCGATCGAACCGCCGCCGGAAAGGGCCACCTGGATATCCGGCTTGTGGACCACGGCGTTGCCCGTCGCAATGGCGGGCGCGATGGAGCGCATGGACAGATAGAACGGAAAATTGAACGGGCTGATGACGCTGACGACGCCGACGGGCTCACGGTACACCCGGTTTTCCTTGCCCGGAATGAAGGAAGGCGCCGTGATCGGCTCCATGCGGGCGGGGTACGTTTTCACTTCATTGAGCAACCCCAGCGTCAATTGCACTTCGATGCTGGCCTTCAGGAAAGAGCTGCCGGTTTCCCGGATAAGCAGCCGGATCAGCTCATCTTTGTTTTGGTCCAGAAGCGACGAGACCCGTTCCATGAGCGCCGCCCTTTCTTCCGCGGACGTTTGCGCCCATTTTTTCTGCGCCGCCTTGGCCGCGTTGTACGCTTCGTCGATGTCGCCGGTGCCGGCCAATTGAACCGTCGCAATCACACTGTTGTCGTACGGGTCTTCGATCTGGTAAGTTTTGGACAGACTTCCCTCCTTCCACACGCCGTTGATGTACTGCCGGTTCACGTTGGCAAAGGTGCGCAGCTCTTCGGTCATTTGCTTCTCCTCCTCCATGATCGTTTTATTGCATGATGCCTGTCACGATGTCCTTGGTCGTCTCGATGAAGGCATCGATGTCCGCATCCGTCATGGGCAGCGACAGGGAGAATTGTCCGCGGAATACCGGGAAGAAGCCCCGCACCGCGATTTCCAGCGAGTAGGCCTGCGTCCTGTCGGTATCGATATACCGCCAGAAATCCCTGTGGGTGCGGATTTCCCGGCCGGGCCTGTCCGTAAAAGCATATGCGAGGAAAGAGAATCCTTTGCCGTAGATCATGAAAGGATAGTTTCGGCTCCGCGCCCACTCGTTGATTTCCCGCTGAATACGCTCGGACTGCCGGTTCAGCTTGGCGTAAGATTCTTCGTCCATCGTCTCCATGCAGGCGATCCCCGCCGCCGCAGCCAGCGGGTGTCCGTGATGCGTGCCGGAAATCAGCACCTGGTCCGCCTCCAGCACCTCGAAAATTTTCGCCGACCCGCCGACCGCACCGATGGGAAGCCCGCCGCCGATCATTTTCCCCATGACCGTCAGATCCGGTTTGACGCCATAGATGCCCTGGAGCCCGTGATAGCCGGCGCGCAGCGTGATCGTTTCATCGAAAATCAGCACAATGCCCAGCTCTTCCGTCAGGGCGCGGATGCCTTCCACAAACTCCTGATCCAGCACCACGACGCCGCCCGCTCCGGACTGCAGTTCCATGATCACGCAGGCGAGGTCATGGGCGTTCTCCCGCAGGATTTTCTCGCAAACTTTCAGGTCGTTCTGCTTCAGAATGACGGTATTTGCGGTGACGGCATCCGGAATGCCGGCGGAATCCGCCAGCGGCAGCGGATGATGGTCCGGCCCCGGGAACCGTTCCGGACTGGGATGCCCCGAAATGGCGAGATCGTCGATGAAGCCGTGGTAGCCGCCTTCAAATTTCGCGATTTTCGTCTTGCCGGTGTAACCCCGCGCGATGCGGACGGCTGTCAGGCACGACTCGCTGGCGGAGCACGAGAACTTCAGCTTCTCCACCGATTCGATGCGGCTGATCAGGATTTCCGCCAGTTTGCTTTCATAGAGGGTCGGATTTCCGAAGGAAATCCCGTTTGGAACCGCTTTCATAATGGCGTTTGTAATGTTCGGGTGGTTGTGGCCGAGGATGTTGACCGTAAAATTGTTGTTCATGTCAAGCAGCTTGTGCCCTTCGACGGTGTAAATGTACTGTCCCTCGCCGTGTTCCACAAAAATGCCGTGGGGCCCGTAGTTGAACGTCTTGCGGCTGTATCCGCCAGGGATCACGGACCTGCACTTTTCCGTCAGCTCTCCCGATTTGGCGAACTTTTTCAGAAACGCGGCCATGCTGCTTTCCAGCGTGATTTTCATGCGGCGCTTCCCCTCTTTCATGGCATTTTAAGTTCATTATGGCAGGCCGGCGGAGGGGAAGTATTGTAAAAAAGGAAACTCGCGGCGGCTCAAATTCTTTTGCCGGTAAATTTGAAAGTGCCCAGGAACATCTTGATTTCTCCCGAGATCTGGTCCCCTTCAACGAAGCCTGTGATCGTTGCTTTCATCTTGCCCAGCGGGGTGCCCAGATTCGTTTCCAACTCAAACGTGTTGCCGACGACTTTGCCTCCGTCAAATTCCGTAACGTTTTGGTTGAAATCGATTCGGCCGCTGAGATTTCCCCCGTCCACATCAAGAGTCACGGTGCTTTTCAGGTCCCCGAACGGCGTATTCGTAACAATTTCATAGTTGCCTTTAACGATCATTGGAATCGCTCCTTTATGTTTTTTAACTGCCATCCGAAAATGGCGCTTCAACTGTTGAACCGCAACCGTTTTTCCGGGATGGGCGGGGGCGCCCCGAATTTTTTTCACTAAATCTTACCATTAACACAATCATACCATTAACGAATTAAGAAGGATATATCAAAAACAAAGAGCGGTTGGCGCATTCCCCAACCGCTCTCCGTTCTATTTCACATGACAGATTTCACGCCCATCAGCTGCACTTGCTGTAGCCGCAGGTGCTGCAGGTCTTGCAGCCTTCCATGCTCAGCAGGGTTGCGGAGCCGCAGGACGGGCACAGGTCTTTGGATTGATAGGGCATGTTGCCGTAACCGGCCGGGATCGCCACGCCCGTTTCCGACGTGGCGGCCACCGGCGGCTCGTCGGCAGACGAGGCCGCATTGAAGCCGTTGCCGTCACCATAGCCGTAGCCGTAACCGTGCCCGTTGCCATTGGTCAGGCCCGCGTGGGTTTCCAGCGCTTTGGCCACGGCGTCGGCGATGGACTCGACGCGGTTCGGGCCGAAGCCGACGGCGCCGGAGCCGCCGATGCCCTTCAGGTGCTTCACCAGAAGCTGCACCTTGTCGCCGTGATCGCCATAACGCAGGAACAGCGAGCAGACGCGGCCGAGGGCTTCCGCCATCGCGAAGACGTCGGAACCGGCTTTGCCCACGTTCAGGAAAATTTCGCCCGGCGCTCCATCGAGGTCGTTGACGGTGATGTACGCCTTGCCGAGCGGCGTGTCGTACTTGTACGTGGCGCCGCGCAGCACTTTCGGGCGGGACTTGTACTGCCGGTTTTGCGCCCGCGCCGCACCGGCGTCCGCGGCAGCGTCCGGGCTTTCCGCCTTCGTTTCTTCCTTCTTCTCGTCCTTCGCCGTGCTCAGAACTTGCGTGTCGCGGCTGCCGTCGCGGTAGATGGTGACGCCTTTGCAGCCGAGCTCGAAGGCTTTTTCGTACAGTTCCTTCGTTTCTTCAATCGTAAAGTCATGCGGCGCGTTGGCCGTCTTGGAAATGGAGCTGTCGACCCAGCGCTGGATCGCCGCCTGCACGCGGATATGGTCCATGGCGGAGAGGTCCATGGCCGTCACGAACCATTCCGGCAACTCTTCGCCGGGGTGTTTTTCCCTCCATTCCTGCGCGATCGGCACGTACTGTTTGTCCAGGCCGAGACGGCTTTGCCGGTAATATTCGAACGCAAAGTACGGCTCGATGCCCGTGGACGTGCCGACCATCGTGCCGGTGGATCCGGTCGGCGCCTGGGTAAGCACCGTCACGTTGCGCATGCCGCGGGAGCGGATGGCTTCGCCGACTTCCGGATAAACGGATACCATGTTTTTCATGAAGCCGCTTTGCAGGAACAGTTCGGCGTCGAAAGCCGGGAAGGAGCCTTTTTCCGCCGCGATTTCCGTAGACGCCAGATACGATTCGCGCGCGATGAATCCGTACAGTTTGTCCAGAAATTCCAGCGATTCCTCGCTGCCGTAGCGGATTTCGAGACGGATCAGAAGCTCGGCCAGGCCCATCGTGCCGAGGCCGATCCGCCGCTCGTTTTTCTGGTTGCGCTCGTTTTCCTCAAAATGATACGGCGTTCTGTCGATGACGTTGTCCAGGAAACGGACGGAATAGCGGACCACTTTGCCCAGCTCATCCCATTTGACGTCATGCTTTTCGGCATCATAGAACTTGGACAGGTTGATCGCCGACAGGTTGCAGACGCCCCATGCCGGAAGGCCCTGTTCGCCGCACGGATTCGTGCAGATGATCGGGTTGAAGTACCAGCTGTTGGACATCTGGTTATAATACTCCAGGAAAACGACGCCCGGCTCCGCCGATTTCCACGCGGACTCGATGATCGTATGCCAGATGTCGCGGGCGCGCAGCGTGCGGTACACTTTCACCTTCTTGCCGAGCCGTTTCCATTTTTCCAGGTCGCCGTCCCAGATCTCGTTGTATTCCGGATCGTCCGTGTCCGGGAACACCAAGTCCCAATCCAGGTCTTCCTTGACGGCTTTCATGAACGCGTTGCTGATGCAGACGGACAGGTTGGCGTTCGTCAGCTGGCCCATTGTCTGTTTCACCGTGATGAAGTCCAGCAGATCCGGATGCCAGTCGTGCATCATCAGCATGAGCGCGCCCCGGCGGCTGCCGCCCTGCTCAATGAGGCCGGTGGTGTAGCTGAACAGCCCGCCCCAGGACACCGCGCCCGACGAGGAGCCGCTGACCCCTTTGACCAGCGAACGGCGGGGACGAAGAGAGGAAAGATTAATGCCGACGCCGCCTCCCCGCGCCATGATTTCCGTCATCTGGCTCAGCGTCTCCATGATGCCGCCGCGGCTGTCATGGGGCGACGGGATCACGTAGCAGTTGAACAGCGTCAGTTCGTCGCTGACGCCGGCCCCCGCCGCAATGCGTCCGCCCGGAACCAGCTTCCAGTCGTCCAGCAGCCAGCGAAACTTTTCCGTCCATTCTTTCTGCTTTTCGGGGGTGGCTTCCACGGAAGCAATCGCTTTTGCCAGCCGGTCCCACATTTGTTCCGGTGTTGTCTCGATGGTCAGCGTCAATTTGTCCAAGGTGGATTCCACCAGTTCGCCGCTGCGCAGCTTGACCGTCACGTTTCTGCCCTCGCGCTTGACGATTTCCCCGACTTCCTTGGCCGGAAATTTGGGGTCGTCCTTGGTCAGCACGAGTACCGTGTCGCCCACTTTAGCCTGGGAACTGTCCGGATTTTTCCAGGCGTAACGGTCCAAAAAAATTTTTTCGCTTAGGCCTTCCAACCGTTTCTTCTGCATGATCGTCAAATGGAATCACTCCCCGAAACCTGTTTGGTATGTAGTTCATTTTTTTGCGCAGGCATGTGATGCAATAAAATTGTACAACATATTGTGTACGAATGCCATTATACTATACCACATATTGTGAATCCATAGGAAATTCGCCATAGATTCCCGAAAGCTGTCTAACAAGCGCGAAAGTTGCCTGATGCGGCGGGCTTTTCCCGCATTTTGCCTTTTTGCCGCCCGCCGTTTTTTAAAAACTTTTTTCCCGGCTCATACTGGAAAATGACTTTTTGAAAGCGAGGAGGACATGCCGGTGCCCACACCCCAAACCGGACTCGCCGGCTCCCGGGCGAATCAGGCCGGCGCCGTCAATCCGCTTCCCGCCCCTGCCGGACCGGCCGCCGTGCGGCGCGTTCACCCGCTGGTGGAGCTTCATACGGACCGCAGCGTCTTCGAAGAATTGGTCCAAAAGGCGGAGCGCAACGGCCCCTGGGACGACTGGACGCTGTTTAGGCTGGCCAGAGAAGCCGAGGAGGCCTCGCTTGTTGCCGATTTTCACGAGCTGCAGTCGCTCAGGGCCCTGCCCGCCTTCACGCCGATGAAGCACCAGATCGAAACGGCCCGCCGCGTCATTTTTGAAATGCACGGCCGCGCCATTCTGGCGGATGAAGTGGGGCTGGGAAAGACGATCGAAGCCGGCCTCATCCTGAAGGAATATTGGGTGCGCGGTCTTGTGAAAAAAGCCCTGATTCTCGTGCCAGCCTCGCTGGTGCTTCAGTGGGTGCGCGAGCTGGCCCAGAAATTCGACCTGCCGGCCGTCGCCCACAAAAAGCCCCATTCCTGGAAAAATGACATCGTCGTCGCTTCGATGGACACCGCCAAGCGGGAGCCGAACCGCAGCCTACTCCTGGCCGGCGAGTACGACATGCTGATCGTGGACGAGGCGCACAAGCTGAAAAACAAGAAAACGAGCAACTATCAGTTCGTCAGCGAACTGCGCAAAAAATACTGCCTGCTCCTTACGGCCACGCCGATCCAGAACGACCTGAACGAGCTTTATAACCTGATTACGCTCCTCAAACCCGGCCAGCTTGGCGGCGAAGGCGAATTCCACGCCAACTTCGTCCGGGGCCGCCGCGCCGTCAAAAACGAGGACAAGCTCCAAGAAAACCTGGGCCAGCTGATGATCCGCAACCGGCGCAGCGACGGAGGCATCAAGTTCACGCGCCGCTTCGTCACCAACGTGCCGCTCCGTCTGTCCCCGGAAGAAATGGCGCTCTATGAGGGCGTGACGCGGTATGTCAAGGAGCACGCCTGGGCGGAAAACCGCGACCTGGCCAGCATGCTCTCCCTCGTGACGCTGCAGCGGGAAGTGTGCTCGAGCCGCGACGCCGTGTTCGTTACGCTGGTCAACCTATTCAAGAAAACGCCCGAAGGCTCCCCCTTGCGCGCGCGCATCTGGGAGCTTGTGGAGCTGATCCGGCAAATCAAGGCCAACACCAAGGCGGAAAAAACGATGGAGCTCATCCGCCAGATCAACGACAAAACCATCGTGTTTACGGAATACCGCCTCACCCAGGAATATTTGCTCCGTTTCTTCCGGGAGCACGGCATCCAGGCGGTGCCGTACCGGGGCGGCATGAACCGCGGCAAAAAAGACTGGATGATGGACCTCTTTCGCCGCAAAGCCCAGGTGCTCGTGGCGACGGAAGCCGGCGGCGAGGGGATCAACCTGCAGTTTTGCCACCATATCATCAACTTCGACCTGCCGTGGAACCCGATGCGGGTCGAGCAGCGGATCGGCCGGGTGCACCGCCTGGGGCAGACCGAGGACGTGAAAATTTTCAACCTGTGCACCCTCGGCACCATCGAGGAACATATCGTACGCCTTTTGCACGAAAAAATCAATCTGTTCGAATCGGTGTTCGGCGAGCTGGATGACATCGTGGAACGGCTGGACAAGGAGGAGTCGTGGGAGCGCCGGGTGGCCCGGGTGGTGCTCGAAGCCGAGGGCGAGGAGGATTTGCGCCGGCGGATGGATCAGCTCGCCGACCAGGTCATAGCCGGAAAGGCTTGCGCCGAGCGGGGTGAACGGCCGTGAACATGAAGCAGGTCCAGAAATTCGTGCTCACCTATCTGGAAGCAACGGGATGCCATATCATCGAAAAAAGCCCGAACCACATCACCGTCAAACTGTCGCCGGCGGCGGACCGCGCGCTGACGGGCCGCCCGTTTTACTGGAGCTTCATTGACAGCACCGGGACCGAGCCCGAAACGCTGACCTACACCTGGATCTTTCAGCGGCCGGAAGTGCCCGAGGCGGGCGTGCAGGCAACGCGGCTTACGTCCTTGCTGACGCCCGCCGGGCGTGTGCTCCGGGAGGAAATCTTTTTCGGCTCCCGCCGGCTGAACCAGATCTTTGACGCGGTGCGGCAGGCCGGCCGGCACGTGACGCTGTTTGCCGAACCGCCCCGCGCGCAGCGCGGCGCCTTAGGCTCCTTGCCCTACAGCGCGTGGCTCGGCGTCAATTTCAAGGTCGGCTACGAATGCGACGTCAAAAAAGAAGAATTGTACGGCTGGGGCATTTCGCTGGCCACCGGCGTCATCGACGAAAATTTCTGGGAGCGCGTCAGCCAGATCCGGCTTACGCCGCGCCTGCCGGCCAGCGTGCATCTTCTGCCCAGCACATTGTCGTTGAAGAAAGGCATGGCCCAGCTCGAGCAGGCGCTGGAGAAAAAGCTGAAAACCCAGGACTTTGCCTGGGCGGAGGAAGCGGAAAAGCGGCGCAAGGAGGAGCAGGAGCGGCTGAGGCACTACTACGAGCCGCTTTTGAAAAAGGCCCAGGGCAACCCCGAGCAGGAAAGCGCCCTGCAGGCCAACTGGCTAAAGCGGGCCGAGGAAATCGACTGGCAATACCGTCCCCGCATCACCGTGCGGGTCGTCAATTGCGGCGTGTTCCATCTGCCGGGCATTGACTGAAAGGTTCCCGCCTGTTTTCGCGCCGGTCCGGCAAAATCATGGCTTATTTTCGGTCCGGCAGCCAGACAGCTTTCAGCAGGATTGGCGGCGCTTGTCCGCTACAATGGAAGGTGCTTCCACTTTACCGCATGGAAGGTGAACCCATGAACACGCCAAAAAAAAGCTGCTCCCGCTTCCGCCTGATCTTACGGATCGCCTTTGCGGTTTTTGCCCTCAGCGCGCTGGCCGCACCGCCGCAAGGCAGCTTCAGCTTGGCGGCGCCGGCTTCGTCCCCGCTGGAGAAACAGGTACGGGAATGGGCGGCGGAGCTGGCCAGAGAGGAGCCGTTCGCTCGCTGGAAGGACGCCGAATTCCGCATCCAGGCGCTGGGGCCCGGCACCCACAGCTGGCTCGTCATCGTGAAATCGGGCGAAGAAACCGTCGGCTACATGGTCGTGCACGCCGCCGAAGACGGGTCCTACCGCCTGGGAGAATACGGCACGGGGCCGAATGTGCTTTTCTCGGAAGAGACTTTTCGGATGAGCCTTGCGGAAAACGGATTGGTCCCGGCAAAAGACGTGCCGCTGGCTGCCAGCCGCGCGTATTTTCACCCGTTTGCCGCCGTGTGGATCGTGCGAGTGGACGGAGAAACCCACTGGATCGATGCCAAAACCGGCGAATGGCTGCCGCTGGATGCGGAAAGCTGGAGGGAAATGCTTCCCGAATTGCGTGAACGGAGTGCGGAATCGCATCCGCCGAAAGCCGCGTTTGTGTCCGGCAAACGGTTCCTGGGCGAAACGTTTGACGCCTACGAAAGCCTGCCGTGGCTTGCGGGCGAACGTCCTTATGCGATCAAAAGCGCAAAAAAAGTGCAGCGCCGCATTGCCGGCGGCCTGCACCTGAAGTATGTAACCGAACCGTATGGGGATCTGGCCCTGTATGCGCTGCCCGTCACCGGCTATCACGCCTGGCGGGAAGGGCGGCTGGACCTGGCCCTGGACATGGCGGGCCATCGTTTTGTGCCTTTGGAAACGCTGCAGCGCCTGGGCGCCTTTTACGAATAATCCGGCATTCCGCTGCCCGCGCCCGCCTGGGCTTCCCGCCGCCGCAGCCGCGCGGAATTTTTTCGGACCTCGCCCAGCCAGATGCGGAAACCTGCCGACACCATATGGCCAAACCAGCGGTCCGGCCACGGTTCGCGCCTCTTTTTGCGCTCCAGCTTCAGCTCACGCATTTTAGGATCTTCCCAATATTGGATCAGGCGCTCCGTCACGTATTTGACGTATTCCGCTCCGTCGCTCATTGCATTTTCCTCCTTGGCTGGATATTTATAGCATTTCCAGCCGCGCCTGCATCCATAACATGGCGCGCTCCGGCGGCCTTCGCATGAACATGCGCCATTTGTGCCACGCTATGGGATGATCTCGCAAGGCAGGGGGTGTCCGACATGCGGCGATGGCGGCGAACATTTCTGGCAGTCATCGTTCTGGCGCTGGCCGCAGTATCGGCCGCGCCCGGTTTCGCCGCAGGCGAAAAACCTCCCGACATCCGGCAGGCGATCCCGACGGCGGATGTGATTATTGACGCCGGGCACGGCGGCATCGACGGCGGCACCCATTGGGGCCCGTTTAAAGAAAGCGACATCAACCTGGCCATCGGCCGCAAGCTTTATTTGATCCTGCGAAGCAAGGGCGTCCGGGCGGTGCTGACCCGCACGGGGGACTACGCCCTCAGCGACGACAACCGCTGGCACGGCAGCCGTTCGCGCCACCGGCGGGATTTGGCCCAGCGCGGCGGGTTGGTGAATGACCTCGAGGCCGGCATGCTCATCAGCATCCATGTCAACTGGTCGCCCAACCCCGCCCGGCGCGGTCCCGTCGTGTTATACCGGCCGGACGACGGCCGCAGCGCGATGCTGGCCTTTTTCGTGCAAGAGGCGCTCAACCGGCAGCAAAACACGCGCTATTTGCCCAAGTCCGCCACGACCTATTACCTCCTGAACGTCGCCAAAATCCCGAGCGTCATCGCCGAAACCGGATTCTTAAGCAACGAATCGGACCGGGCGATGCTGACGTCCGCCCGCGGGCAAACAAAAATCGCGGAAGCTATCGCCGCCGCGATTGTCGCCTATCGCTGTTTTGGTTTGTAGATGAATTTTTTATGGCCTCACCTTGTGCGGTTTTGGTGTCAGCGCTGCCGACCCGCCCGCCCGCATCGGCGCTAACGGACATATGCGACGCTTAGCACCTTATTTTTCCCCTTTCAAAAATCTAACGGACACCACGGACGCTTACGGCGCCATTTTTCCTTCATTACAAACTTCTTGGGTCTTTTGGGTGTTCAATATGTCCGTTAGAATTTTCACACCCCTGATTTTTTCCGTTTAAGCGTCGTCTGTGTCCGTTACAGCGCAAATAGCAAATCAATGCAAAAAAGCTTTGCCATGCGGCAAAGCTGTCGGTTCGGAATAAGTATGGTGCGGTCGAGAGGAGTCGAACCTCCACGGTGTTGCCACCACTAGAACCTGAATCTAGCGCGTCTGCCAATTCCGCCACGACCGCGTCTTGTTTGCTGCGCAAAACAGCATCAGTGAGATATATCCTAGCACAGACCGCAAGCGAAAGTCAACTTCCAGTTTTGGACAGACCGTTATGGACAGCCGCCGTCACCTCCTGATATGGTCAGCTGCCGTCACAGCCTGATGTGGCCGGCCTCATTCTCCCACCAGCCAGTGATATCCACGCCCTCCCACCAGCCGGTGATATCCACGCCCTCCCACCAGCCGGTGATATCCACGCCCAGGCCGGGCGCGGCGGGCACTTCGAGACAGCCGTTCTTGATCGGCAAAGCGGCGAGATCCTTTTGAAAGAAACGGTCCAGGCTGAGCCCGCAGGCGGGGATCGGCGGCTTCAGCAGCGCGGCGCAATGCAAAGAGGCGGCGCGGCCGACCGCCGTCTCCAGCCCGGATGTCATGACGCAGGCGACGCCGCAATCTTCCGCCATGCGGATGATTTCCACGCAGCGATCCAGGCCGCCGATGGCCGGCGCTTTCAATATCAGCACGTCGGCCAGTTCCAGATCCAGGATCCGCTTAGCCGCATCCAAACCCGAAACGGACTGATCCAGCGCGATAGGGATGGGACTTGACCGCCTGAGCTCACGGCTGCGGGCGGGATTGGCCAGCACCTCCCCTTCGGGCAGCGGCTGCTCCACGTATTCAATCCCGAACCGGGCCATATACCGCAAGCGCTCCAGGGCTTCGTCTCCCCACGACTCATTGGGGTCCAGCCGCAGTTTGACGGCGGGAAACCACCGGCGGATCTCCGCGATCCGCCGATTGTCCGCCTCATGTTCGCGCGTGCATTTGACCTTGAGCGTCCTGAAACCTCTCTCCACCTCGCTTCTTGCCCGCTCCAGCGCCTCCCGCTCGGCAGCTTCCGTGATGAACCCGTTGACCGGCACCGATGGCGCCGGACGCCGGAAGCCCCGCCCCAAAAATTCGGCCAGCGTCACGCCTTCCATGCAGGCCCGGGCCGAAAGCCAGGCCGTGGAAATGCCGCAGCGGAGAAAATTCGGCAAATCCAGCGCATCCAGTTTCCGGAGAAAAGCGTCATCCTTCAAATCCAGCCCCGCCAGCACCTCTTGCAGCCTTACGCCCGGCTGCAGCGCCTTCAGATCGCCGTCCGGCGGCAGCACCGCTTCGCCCCATCCGACATGCCCCTCGATCTCGGCCCTAAACACGATGCCTTCGCGCGCGGTATGGGAGCCTTTGGCCCAGCGGTACGGCGTGCGCAAAGGCAGGCAATACGTTTTCGCTTCGATCTTCATGACTTGAAAAACCCTTCTGCGACAAGCTGATCCACGATTTCATTCGTATACATGGCTTTCGTGTCCTCGATGGTCAAGGTGTGCAGCTTTTCGTCCGAACCGTTTTCCAGCGGGAACATAAAGGCCTCCTCGTCGACACGCGGAATGTCCGGGTACACGTCAATTTTGATGACCGTTTCATAAGCCTTCTCGGCATCCTGCAAGGGCACATTGGTCCATTTGGCCAGCGTTTCGATTGTTTTCTCCCTTTCCGTCTTGATGAACTTGATGCTTTCGGCAAACGCCTTCACCAAAGCCACATTTTGCTCCATGTTGGCCGCGTAATAATCGGGCAGCGTCGTGATCGGCCCCATCACGAGCTTGACCGGGGTCAGGTCCATGATGATCGGATAGCCTTCGGCATCCAGCTGATAGTTCAGCGGCGTGCCCGTCACCATGGCCTCTGCCGATTTGTTCAGGAAAGCGGCCTGGCGGTCCCCGGCACCCGCAATATGGACGAGCTTCACGTCCTTATTGGGCACCATGCCGTTTGCTTTGATCCCATAGATGGCAAACGATTCGTAGGTCGTTCCGACGGCGGCCGTAATCAGGCTCTTGCCCTTCAACTCCTGCATGCTGGAGATGCCCTTCTGGGCATAGATCCACAAGGCGGAATGATGCACGATATTGCCGAAGGTGACGGTTTTCTGGTTGTTGACGAAAGCGGACGCGTTCGTGCTGGCTGCCGTCAGGCCATACTCCACGCCGCGGCCCAGGATGCCCTGCATCACCTTGGTGGACCCGCCCATGTAAACCGGCTCCACATCCAGGCCGTATTTGGCAAAAATGCCATGGTCAACGCCGACCCAAAGCGGCAGCATGTCGGCCGCTTGCGTCGGATATCCGATCCGGATTTTGCCGAACTTCTTCGGCGATTCCGCAGCCTGCGCCTGGGAACTTGCCGGCGGCGCCGAACCGTCAGGCGAAGAAGAGGACGCCGGCGCCTTTTGTCCGCTGCCGCAGCCGGATGCCGCCAGCGCCAGCACCAGGGTCACAATCAAAAGCGAAACTTTTCTCTTCATGGTTCTCCCCTCCAACATCATTTTTGATGGACGCGCCAGGTTTCAAAGCGAGCTTCGATCCGCTTGATCACGCTGGTCATCGCCACGCCGAACAAAGCCACGATAATGATGCCGAGAAAAAGCTGATCCGAACGGAACTGGGAAGAGGCCGTCATGACGAAATTGCCGATTCCGCCGCTGGAAATCATCATTTCCGAAGCGATGCATGTCACCAGAGAGGTGGACATGCCGAGGCGAATGCCGGTGATGATAAACGGAATCGAGGCGGGCACCGCCAGCGTGCGGAACAGCTGCATGTCGGTGGCGTTGAAAGCCTTTGCAACCCGCAGCAGGTTTTGGTCCACTTTGCTGATTCCGACCATGGTGTTGATCAAGATCGGAAACACGGCGCCCAGAAACACGAGCACGAATTTGCTCTCGATCCCGATGCCGAAAATTAACGTGACCAGAGGCAAAAGCACGATCCGGGGCGTCGCGAACAGCGCGTTCACAAACGGCTCAAAAATGGCGTTCAGGAGCGGATACCAACCCATCAGGATGCCGAAGGCGACGCCGACCACCACCGCGATCAGAAAGCCGCCGACGAACTCCTGGGCCGTGATAAACAGGTCATTCAGCAAATCCCCGTATACAAAGGCATCGTAGCCGGCTGCCAAGATTTTTTGCGGGCTGCTGTAAAACGCCGGATTCAGCCATCCCAGCTGATAGCATCCTTCCCAGACCAGGATGAAAAGGATGACGGCCGCCGTGCTGATCCATACCTTATAGCGGACTGCCCAAGATTCGCGGCCCGCCCTATCGTCCGGTTTTGGCTTGGTATCGCGGGCGGCTTGCGGGATGGCGGCGGTCTTCTCAGCTTGCACCGAAAGCACCCCCTATCTTGTCGTATTCGCTCGCGATAAGCTCCCAGATTCGCCTTTCGTATTCGTGAAACTCCGCGGAATGCTTGACTTTCAGCTCCCGCGGCCTCGGGATTTCAATCGGAACGATCTCCTTTACCTGTCCGGGTGCGGCGCTGAGCACGATGACCCGGTCCGCCAGAAACACCGCTTCCCCGATGTCATGGGTAATCAGAAGGGCGGTTTTTCGCGTCTCCTGCCATATGCGCAAAAGCTCGATCTGCATAAATTCCCGCGTCTGCGCATCCAGCGCGCCGAACGGCTCATCGAGGAGCAGTATGTCCGGGTCGGTGGCCAGCGCCCGGGCCAGGTTAACGCGCTGCTGCATGCCCCCGGACAGTTGGGAAGGATAATGGTGGCCGAACTTCGACAACCCGACCAGGTCCAGAAGCTCTTGGGCTTTCGTCAGCGCATCCGCTTTTTTCACACGGTTCAGTTCCAGGCCGTAAGCGACGTTTTGAAGCGCAGTGCGCCAGGGAAAAAGGGACGCCTGCTGAAAGACGACGCTCCGGTTTCTGCCGGGCCTGTCGGAAATTTGCCCGTCAATCAGCACCTTGCCTTGCGTAGACGCCACCAGTCCCGCAATGGCATTCAGAATGGTCGTTTTGCCGCAGCCGCTGGGGCCGACCACGCAAATAAATTCGCCGGGCAAAACCTTGAAATTTATATGGGTAACGGCGGTGTACGGCGGCTTGTTTTTTGATCCGGGATAAGTGACGGTGACATCCTGCAGCTCCAGTTTGGGCAGCATCTTTCGACCTCCCTGCTTCCTGCTAATGAAGTAAGCGTTTACATTTTTTCATAATTTTTCTGATTATTTCGACATTTTGTGTCGCAACGTACGGAATTTGTTGGCATGCCCTCCCATTTCCGTTTATTTTTTTCCCTGGTCTGAGTGTACCGCATTTCATCTAAATTTGAAAATACTTTAATAATTATTAAACTATATTTTGGGGATATAGATCATTCCTATTTTTGAATTTAATAACATTTTCCTTGGGCAGGTGCATTCGATGGAAATCCGGCACCTCAGATACTTTATCGCGATCGCCGAAGAAGGCAAAATCCTTCAGGCCGCCCAGCGCCTGAACATCGCCCAGCCCCCGCTCAGCAAGCAGCTAATGATGCTGGAAAACGAGCTTGGCGTCAAACTGTTCGAGCGGCATCCCCGCAAGCTGGTCATCACGGAGGAGGGCAAGCTGTTTTACCAGCGGGCAAAAGAGATTCTGGAGTTTATCGAAGGCTCCATAGCGGAAGTCAAGGAACTGGCGAGCGGCACGAGGGGCACGTTGTCCATCGGGACCATCGCGTCCCTGGGCGCCGAGCTTCTCCCCTCTAGAGTGCGCGAGTTCCGCAAGCAGTACCCGAACATCTGTTTTCAGGTTTGGGAAGGCGATCCCAACCGGATCATGGAGCTCGTGGAAAACCGGGTCGTGGAGCTCGGGATCGTCCGGCTCCCGGTCGACAACCGGCTGTTTGAAACGCTCAGCCTGCCGGAAGAACCGTTTGTGGCGGCCATGAGCCCCCAGTGGAACATCGGCGGAGACCGTCCCTATATCCGCCTGGCCGAATTGAAAGACAAACCGCTCATGCTGCTGCGCAGGCAAAAAGGCACCTCGGATTATTACAACCATCCCCTCTACACCTCGGACATCGTCGGCACCGCCTGCATCCAGCAAGGCTTTGAGCCCAACATTATTTGCGAAAGCAGCGACATCACGACCCTTTTGAACTGGGCGATTCACGACATCGGCATCACCATCGTGCCCAAGTCCGCCATGAAACTGATGCCGAACGCCAATCTGGTGTTCAAAGAAATCAGGGAACCGGTCCTGATGACCCGGCCCCCTGTGCTGATCTGGCTGAAAAGGCGCTACTTGTCCTCGATTTCCCGAAAATTTATCGATTATCTGCCGGTCAATGCCCAGCCGCAAGCCCCATCCCCAGGCGCCGATCGAGGCGGCTGAAACAAAAAAAAAAAAATGAAGCCCCGCCTTTGCGAAAGCTTCTTGCTGCCTTATGTATGGTGCGGTCGAGAGGAGTCGAACCTCCACGGTGTTGCCACCACTAGAACCTGAATCTAGCGCGTCTGCCAATTCCGCCACGACCGCGCGCTATTTTTGCTGACCGTCAGGGCCGGCGGCCCCGCCGCAGGTCACGGAATACATCATAGCACGCCGCAAAATCCGAAGTCAAGCCGCCGGCGGAAAGTTCTAATTTTCTGTCAATCTCCGCTTTCCCACACCCGCGGTTCGTCCGCCGGCTGAATCCGGTACCGGCGCGAAAGCAGAACGACGCGCCGGTTCGGTTTTCGGATCAGCACCTTTTCATGATCCCACGCCACCACATAGCCGATAACATCATTTTGCTCCAGAGCGTCCCGGATGATCCGCACTTTCGTTCCTTCCACGCGAAAACGGTCCAGCGTTTGGTCGTCCACTTTGCGATACCTCCTTAAAACGGCAAGGACCCGAAGGTTTTCCCCCGGGCCCTTCCGCAACGATCGCAAGAAACATTCAAGGGCGATTAGCCCACATGCTCAATGGAATCGTTCGTTTCGTACCATTCATCCAGCACTTTGCTCGACATGATGCGGCTGCGCACATATTCGGCTTGACGGGCTGTGAATCTTTCGGTCCAATCGATGCCCAGTTCCTCACAGATTTTGACCACCGTCAAAAGCTCGGACCAGGCGACATAGCGCTTGTACCAGAAAAATTGCGGATGTTCAATCATGTATGGATACAGATCGTCAAACTCGGTATGTTTGCAATCGAGCGCGCGCTCGAAATGGACTTTGGCGGCATCCAGCTTCTGTATGAAATAATCGACCGACGGCTGAACATATTCCATTTTGCTCGCCCCCATTTCAGCAGCTTTCCTCTATTATAAGGCATCATGCGGTGATCGAAAAGGGCAGAATTATGGAACGCATCCGCCCGCTTCATTCGAAAACGATCTGCCCGTTTTCCAGCGACTTGATTTTCACCAGCGTTTCCACGCGGCAGCCCAGCTCCCGCAGCCATTTGCCGCCGGTCTGGAACGTCTTTTCCAGCACGATGCCGATGCCCGCCAGGCAGGCTCCCGCCAGCTCGATGATGCGGACAAGGCCCTTGGCGGCGTCCCCGTTGGCAATGATGTCATCGATGATCAGCACCGAATCTTCCGGCGTGATCAGTTCGCGGGATATGATCAGGTCGGTCATCATCCCCCTCGTGTAGGAAGGCACGCGCACGCTGTAAACTTCCTCGTCGTCAGGGAGCGTTTTTTTGCGGCGGGCAAACACGAGCGGCACATCTAGCTCGTATGCCGTGCAGAAGGCCACCGGTATGCCCGAAGATTCCAGGGTGACCACCTTCGTGATTTTTTCGCCCTTGAACCGGCGGGCAAACTCCCGCCCCATTTCCATCGTCAGCCGAGGGTGGGCGCCGTGATTGAGCAGCGAATCCACCTTCAGCACATCCGAATTGACGACCGTCGCTTCTTTCAGCAGCATTTCCTTGAGCAGGTCCATATTTTTACCACCAGACGATTCTTTTCCGTATACGTTACCACATCCCCCGCACGGCGCGCAATAACCACCTGCGCACGGTTTGTCATGCATGTCCCTTTCCCGGCATAGCTTTGAAAGAAGCGACCCTTTTGTGAATGCGGGAGGTTTGCGCAGTGTGAAAGCGTGGTGGAAAAGCTGTCAGGTGGCGTTTACGTATATCGGCACCATCGTGGGGGCGGGATTCGCATCCGGGCGTGAGGTCATGCAGTTTTTCACGCGTTTCGGGGAGATCGGTCCCATCCTCATCGCGCTGGCTTCCGTGTTCTTCGTGTTCGTCGGCGCCAAAATCATGCTGCTGGCCGCGGAGATCAAGGCCCGCTCCTATGAGGATCTCAACAAGCACCTGTTCGGCGAGCGGACCGGCAAGGTAATCAGCCAGGTGATGCTCGTGGTGATTCTCGCCGTCAACGCGGTCATGCTGGCCGGCGCGGGTTCGATCTTTGCGGAAAATTGGCACCTCGGCCGCCAGTTCGGCATGATGGTGACGGTCACAATCTGTTATTTGCTGCTCATCCGGGGGATGTCGGGGATTTTGGCGATCAACTCGCTGGTCGTACCGTCGATGGCGGCGTTTGCGGTCATCCTGCTGGCCGGCACGCCGGATTTTGGGCCGATGTTCCGGGCGCAAGAAGCGGCCGACGCTCCGCTGCTCGTGGCATGGATGTCGCCTTTGCTGTATGCCGCCTTCAACCTCACGATGGCCCAAGCCGTGCTCGTCCCCCTCGGCTCGCAGATCCGGGACGCCCGCATCCTAAAGCGCGGCGCCTGGCTCGGCGGCATCGGCATCGGACTTTTGCTTCTGGCGGGCCATCTCATCATGTCCGCGCATCTCCCCGAGATCAATCGGTATGACATTCCGATGGCGGCCGTGGCCCGCGATTTTGGCGCATGGATACATTTCAGTTACGTGTTTCTCATTTTTTCCGAAATTTTGACGACGATGCTGGCCGACATTTACGGACTGACGGCCCAAATCGCGCAAAAGACCCGCTTGGCCAGCGGGTCCATTTCGGCGGCCTTGCTGATGATCTGCTTTCTCGTCGGACAGTTCGGCTTTGGGCCGCTATTGTCCACGTTGTATCCGCTGTTTGGCTTTTTCAGCCTCATCTGGCTGTATTTGATGATCCGGGACCGAACGCTGGATAAACCCCGGCCGCCCGCCCCTCCAGCCGGACCGTTCCCGCGGACGGCAGATGGCGGCCAATCGCTTCCGCGATATGGGGGTGGCAAGTAAGCACGATCACCTGCCGCCGGGACGAGATGTCCTCCAGCACCGGCAGGGTGCTCAAAAGCCGCTCACGGTCAAAATGGACAAACAAATCGTCGAGCACAAGGGGCAGCGGCGCATCCCGGGATACGGTCTCCGCCAGCGCCAGCCGCATCGCGAGATACAGCTGCTCCCGGGTACCGCGGCTGAGAAAAGGGCTGTCGATGGCGCGCCCGTCATTGGTCACGGCCTGCACCTGCATCGTATCCACGGGCACGAAAATGCGCGCGTAGGCCCCGGCCGTCATGCGGTAGAAAAGCCGCGAGGCCAGGCGCAGCACTTCCGGCTGTCGCTCCGCTTCGAAGACGGCCTTCGTCTTCTGCAGCAGCCGGTCGCCCAGCGCCAGCACCGCGTAGCGCTCCGCCAGCTCCGCCAGGCGGCTTTCCCGCTCGGCCAGCCGAATGCGCGCATCTTCCCGCTCGGCCTCCTGGGAAAGATGGTTCAGCGCTTGCGCCAAGCGGCCTTTCTGTTCAAGAAGCCGGGCGTGTTCCCGGCGGGCGCCGTCCAGCGCTTCTTCCGCGTTCTTGAGCTTCAGCGCCAGCGCTTCCGCGTCCTCGCTTTCAAGCAGGCCGATGATGCGCCGGACCTGCTCCGGCGTCCTGCCGGCCTCGAGCCGCAGCTTCAGTTCCCGCCGCTCCCGCTGAAATTCGCGCCGGCGCGCGTCGATCTGCAGCCTGGCCGCCATGGCCGCTTCGTCCTTCTCCCCGGCTGCCGCCAGCAGCCGGGCCATCTCTTTTTCAGCGGCCTGCAGCGCTTCGCGCGCTTCCTGCACGGCGCTTTCCGCGCCGCGGATGGCCGCATCCAGCTTTTGCGCTTCCGCCAGCACGGCCTGCTGCTCCTTCAGGCGGCCATGCAGCCATGCCACCGCCACCATCGGGTCCGCCTGAAGATAAGCCGGCGGCGGGCAGGCGGCAAATAGCCTTTCCGCCTCTTCGCAAAACCGCTCCAGTTCCCGCGCCAGCTCCGCCTCTCGCTGACGGGACGCCTCCAACCTGCGGAGGGCGCTATGCCCCTGTTCGGCGGCCAGAAACAGCTCCGGCAAATCTGCCGGCGTCAAGGACGCCGGAAGGCGGTATCGCTGGCGGACCGCCTCCCACTCCGCGCGCAGCCGTTCGGCGCGCCGCGCCTCCCGGTCCATGGCCGCCGCCAGCGCCGTCCGCTCCCGTTCCAGTTGGACGAACTGGAGCCTTTCGGCCTCCGCCAGCGCCTTTGCCCGCTCACGCCGGCGGATGTGCCGCGCGCCCAGCGCGGCGGCCCCCGCGGCGCCGGCTATGGCCGCCGCCGTCAGCGCGGGCGCGGCTGAGCCGGGCAGCCAATCCCATTCGCCCCACGCGGCTCCTGCAAGGAGCAGGACGGCTGCCGCCGTGATCGATGCAGCAGCATAGAACCAAACGCCGGCGGTTTTGGGGTGGGCCCTGACGCCGCTTGCTTGGGCCTTCTCGCCAGCGGCGGCCGCCTGCTCCGCTTGCGCCCGCAAAGCTTCCTTCTGCCGCTCAAGCCGCTCCGCTTCCGCCTCCCGATTGCGGAGCGCATTGGCGGCATCCATCCAGTCCTGCTGCAGGCGGCGCAGCGCTTCCCTTTCGCCGGCCATCGCCGGCAGCCTGGCCAGATCTTCCGCGCGCCAATACGGCGATATGCGGCCGGCCAGCATTTCCGCCTGCTCGGCAGCCTGCTTCAATTCGGCGCGCGCCGCCTGCAGTTCTTCCTGCCGGACGGCGCAAATCGCCCGCTTCGCCTCCAGCTTCTCCAGTTCCTCTTGATGGGCGAGGAGCGCCTCGTCCCACTGCAGCGCCGCCCGGTCAGCGAGCAGCTGCCCGAGTTCCCGCATCGCCTTTTCCAGCCTGGCGGCCGCTTCCCCGCGGCGTCCGAGCAGCGCCTCCCAGGCGTGGTGGTCTTCCTCGCCCAGGACAGGCGCCGCCGGATTGGCCAGCCGCTCGGTCAGCTCGCGCTCTTCCTCCCGGAGCATTTTCTCTTTCAGCCACCATTCGCGGCAGCCAAGGGCGGCTCGTATCCGGGCTTCCTCCGCCTCCAATTGCGGGAGCTTCAGCGCCAGTTCTTCCAGGCTCTGGCTGACCCGCTCCATTTCCCGCAACTTGGCCTCATATTCCTCCAGGCTGGCGCGGCCCTGGCGAATCTCATCTTCCAGTTCCCTGATCTGTGCCAGCACCCGGTTGATTTCCTGCGCGTTGCCTCTTGGCCGATACAGCTTGTCCATTTCCGCCGCAAGGCGACGCCGGGCGTCCGCCAGCATCGCACCGCCGGCAAGGCCTTTCTGATACAGGTAGCTGCCGATTTCCTCACCCTGGAGCGCAAGAAGCTCGTTAAGCTCATCCAGCGTGATGGCAAAAAGCTGGCGAAACAGCCGCTCCGACACGCCGCCCAGCACCAGCTTCTCCAGCATCTGCTGGTTCCAGGAAAGCGGCGCGTCATCGCACCCGCCCCCGCCGCCGGGTTCGTCCGCCTCCCGCACGATCAGCGATCCTAGCAGCCTGCCGGCGGATTTGCCTCCATCCGCATAGCGGGTAATGAGGAGCCGACGGCCATCCGCCGTCCGGATCAGCAGCGACCCGCCGTGTCTGCCGCCATTCACCGGCTCTCCCCGCTCCACCGGCTCTTTCCGCGTCGGAAACCCGTACAGCATGCTCCGCACAAAGCGCAGCAGCGTGCTTTTTCCCGCTTCATTGGGCCCGAGCACGACGGTCAGGGGACGGTCAAAGCTCACCGTAACGCCGTGCAGCGCGCCGTATCCGTCCACGCGAAGCTCGCATATGTACAACGCTTCCCCCCCTTTCGTGACGGTTTATCCGAAGAAGCCCCGTAGACGATATGGGCGTTTGTACGCGGCTGGCCCGGTAAACGTCCACTCCGCAGACACATGAACGTCTTCAATCGGTCCACCCGCCAATTGAATGCCCTGTAGGCGCCGTGAGCGTCTAAAAGACGGCCGGTCTGCCGAACCCTCACTCCGTAGTGCCGTGGGCGTCTACAGACGGTCATCCTGGCAAACCTTCGCTTCGTTGACGCTGTGCGCGTCTACAGAGGACCAGCCTGGCAGCAACCGCTCCGTAAGCGACGTGAGAATCTACAGAAGGGCCATCTGCCCAACAATTACTCCGTTAGTGACGTGGGAAGCTACAGATGGCCGGTCTGCGCAACAATCGCTCCGTAAGCGATGTGGGAAGCTACAGACGGCCCGTCTGCCCAACAATCGCTCCGTAAGCGATGTGGGAAGCTACAGATGGCCTGTCTCCCCAACAATCGCTCCGTAAACGACGTGGGAAACTACAGAAGTCCTGTCTGCCTAACATTCGCTCCGTAAGCGATGTGGGAAGCTACAGAAGGCATGCCTGTCTAACAATCACTCCGTAAGCGACGTGGGAAGCTACAGATGGCCCCGGCTGCCCAACAATCGCTCCGTAAGCGATGTGGGAAGCTACAGATGGCCTGTCTGCCCAACAATCGCTCCGTAAGCGATGTGGGAAGCTACAGATGGCCCCGTCTGCCCAACAATCGCTCCGTAAGCGATATGGGAAGCTACAGATGAACGGCCTCCCCAACAATTGCTCCGTAAGCGACGTGAGAAGCTATTGAAGATTCAGCTGAACTGAGATCCCCCAACGGAATGCGGGATCGGTATGCCAACGGATTGCCGGCATTTGTCCTCCAAACTCCCACTCAAAATAACGATCGCGAAATTGTCTAATTTTGCGTCTCCCTCTATAAAAACGCCAAATAAGTATAATGCCATCTCGCTATTTTTCAAAATTTTTCAATGTAACTGTTTACTGAAAATCATAACAATATTTTCATCTCGTTAACCGCCCCATTTCGGCACCTTTGTCCAAAATAAGGAACATTGAATCGTCTTATTCAAACTGAACACTGGCGTCAAGCCAAATTGGTTCTATCAGCACCGATTCGCGCCGCTCTCTCGTACAACATCTCAAATTGCTGTCCTTGGCACCTATTAGAATTTTTCGGCACAGCCCCCCAATTTAGTGACCTCGACACCGGGTTCGGTCCTTTTCTCGGCTCAATTACCTAATTTGATGTCCTCAGCAACGATTCTCGTTGCTTTCTCGTACAACCCCTCAAATTGATGTCCTCGGCACCTATTAGAGCTCTTTTCCGGCACAGCTCCAATAGGTGACCTCAACATCTATCCGGCCTTTTCTCAACTCAGCTTCCTAATTTGGTACCCTCAGCACCTATCCAGCCAAGTACGCACCCACATGACGCCGCAAAGGCGTCGGCGGCTGGCGCCGCTCATCCGTCAGGCATCCTCATCCGCCCGGAGCAAGGCCACAGCCGTCTCCAGGCCGCGCCGCACCAGTTCCTCACGCCGGTGGTCGTCCAGGTTGTCCAGCCACTGCCGGATGCGGGGGTTCTTGCGCATGTGCGCCAAGGCTTCATCCAGCAGGGCGCGGGTCATTTCAGGGCTGGCTGCGGCCTGCAAGCCCTGGCGCGCCAGCTCGCCCAGAAAGCCGTCCTCTTCCGCCAGGCGCTTCAGATCCGTTTCGCCGGCCGTGCGGATGACAAGGGATTCCGGCCAGACCCAGTCGTCCCGCGAGTCAGGCGAACCCAGACACGCTTTGAGCTCCTCCAGCCACTCCTCCGCCACGGCCGCATCCAGCAGTTTCTCATGCAGCGGCCCCCTGCCATCCAGGCGGAGGCGCAGCACCACCGGCCGGCCGGACGCTTCCGCCCGCGCCCGCTCCGCCGCATCCGTCAGCCGGTCCAGAAACTCCTGCTCCCGCACGGCGCCGTCAATCGGCACCGCCGCCTCCGCCCACAGCACATCCGCCGTGTCCATGAACTCCAGTGACACCCGGCCGGTCTCGCTCACCCGCACCAGATACGCCCCCTTGGGGCCGGTCTCCCGCATGCTGCGGCCTTGAATGTTGCCCGGATACACCACGTGCGGATATTCGTGCAGCACGCGGCGGTCATGCACATGGCCGAGGGCCCAGTAATCGAACCCCGCGGCCGTCAGTTCGCTCAGGCGGCACGGCGCGTAGGGGTCGTGGCCGGGCATGCCGTCCACATTCCCGTGCAAAATGGCCAGATGAAACGGCGCGCCCTCGCGCTTCACAAAACGGAGAGCCAGGTTTTCCGTCACCGCCGCATGGGCATAGGAAATGCCATAAACGTAAGCCGCCAGCTGGCCGTCCCGGCGGTAGGCGGGCACGCAGCCGACGGCAGACGAGCCGAAAACATGCACGTTCTCCGGCCAGTCCAGCATGGCCTTGCGCCCGCTTTCCGGATCATGGTTGCCGTGCACGGCAAACACGCCGATGCCGTCTTCCGCCAGATCCTCCAGCATCCGCTTCAGCCGCAGCTGGGCGCGCAAGGAGCGGTCGGCGGCGTCGTACAGATCGCCGGCCAGCACCACAAAATCCGCCCGCTCCCGCCGGGCCGCGTCCACAATCCGCTGCAGGGAAACGAAAGCCGCCTCCTTCAGCCGCCGGCGCACCGTTTCGGGCACGCGGGAAAGTCCTTTGAACGGGCTGTCCAGATGCAGGTCCGCCGCATGCACAAAAACAAATGGGACCACCCGGGTCCCTCCTTTCCGGTTCGCATGTTCTCCCCCGACCACGCTGCCGCCCGCCAAAGCGGCCGTCAGACCGTCTCCGCCTGATCCTGCATGCCGGTAAAGGACAAATAGATTTCTTTCAGCTGCCGGATCACGCGATTGAGCGAATACGACCGTTTTGCCTTCTCCCAGGCCGAGCGGGCCAGTTCATAGCGAAACTGCCGGTCGGTCACCACCGTCTCCAGCGCGTCGGCCAGCGCCATCGGATCGTCCGGCGGCACGAGCAGGCCGTTATGGCCGTGCTCGATCTGCTCCGCGATGCCGCCGACGTTCGTGCCCACCAGCGCCAGCAGGCAGAGCGCGGCTTCCGCAAACACCGAGCCGAACGCCTCGGCCCGGGACGGCAGCACGAACACGTCAAAAAACGGCAGCAGTTCCTCGGGATGCAGCATGTAACCGTAGAAAATCGTATCGTCATAAATGCCGAGGGCGCGGGCCATTTCCTCCAGATCCGTGCGGATCGGCCCGTCGCCGATAATGTGGAGCACAAAAGGATGGCCCCGCCGCTTCAGTTCGGCGCAAGCCTCAAGCAGGATATCCAACCCTTTGGCGCGCACGAGCCGGCACACCGTCACCAGCTGCGTCACAGCATTGTCGTGGGCGACCGGCTTGAAACGTTTCTCGTCATAGCCGTTGGGGATGACGCGGATGCGTTCGGGGTGTTTCAGGTACTGACCCAAATACGCCGCAAAAGAGTGGGAACCGGCCATGATCAAATCCGTCTTTTGTTCCAGTTCCCCGTAAATGCGCGTCAAAAACCGGTGCTCCGGCCCGTTCTCCTCAATGCGGCCGTTCAGAATCAGTTCCCTCTCGAAACTGGAGTGAACGGTCATCAGGACCGGCGTTTCCGGAAACATGCGCCGCATCGACAGCGCCGCGATGGGGTGATGGGCATGAATCAGGTCGAATTTCTGGCCGGCGAGGCGAAGTTCGGTGTACCAGACGTAATCCCGGTACGTCTGCATGTACTTGTCCACCACCGGGTGTCCGGCATACGCCCGCCAGTCAAACGTCTCAAATTCGAGATCCGCGCTGCCCTTGTTGCGCACGCGCTTCGGCAGGGAAAACAGGTCCATCTCCCAGCCCATTTTGCGAAATCTTTCGCCTATATAAGGCACCATGGACGAGACCCCGCCCGGTTGTTCCGGCGGAAAAAACAGCGCCTGCAGTACGTTCATGGGCGAGTCCTCCTTGCTTTTGCCATCCTGCTCTCAGGGGTAAAATTGTGATAAGATAAGACAGGCATTTTCCGAAAATCGACAGACAAAACCCGCAAAACACGCGTCTAAGGTGAACCGAATGCCATTAGCGAACCTGTATCCCGCAATGCCCGGCTGGGGAATTTCGGCAGCGCTGACCGTGGTCATTCCCGGCCTGATGCTGTTCATGGCGTACCGCCTGCATGCCGGAAGCCGCAGAAAAGCCTATTTCAACCTCGTCATTTCAATCGCTTTTATTTTAACATATCATTTGCTGAAGTTGGCATTGACTTTGGGATGGCTGCCCGATGCGGCCGAGCTGGCCTTTGCGGGCAAAGTGCTCCAGGTGTTTTCCTTCATCGTCATGCATTTTGCGATATTCGAGCTGTATTACAAGCGCCGCCGGCGCACGCGCATGTGGTTTTTTGCGCTTCTTGCGATCGGCGTGGCGATGGCGCTGTGCGATCTATTGCCCGTCGGGGAAACCGGCGCGGAACCTGCCCTGCACTGGGAGCGTACCGCCTGGCTCGACGGATATTTGCTGGCCCTCGTGCCGCTGTTTGCCCTCATGTTTGCGCCGCATATCGGGCAGCGCGTCAAGTACGGCGCCGGGCTTGCCTGCGCTTTTGCCGCGCAAGGGTGCGTCATGCTGGCGCAGCGGGACGCGCCGGGCGGAGCGTCCTATGCGCTGGCCGCCGATTTGCTGCATGTGGCCTATTACATTTTATTGTTCATGCTGCTTTTCGATCGCGTGGTGGAGCTTTTGAACGCCGTTTACCGGTCGTCGGTGACCGACGGGTTGACCCACCTGTATAACCGGCGCTATTTTATGGCGAGGCTGGAAAACGCCTTGAAATCCGGCAAGCCGGTTGGCGCCATTTTCTGCGATATTGACAATTTCAAAAAGCTCAATGACACCCAGGGCCATCACCGCGCCGACGGCGTGCTCAAGCAGGTGGCCGAGATCATCACGCAGGAAACCCAGGGCATCGGCCTTGCCGGCCGGTACGGCGGCGAGGAGCTGGTGGCTTTCGTCGTCGGTCCGAAACCGCTCCTCAAAAAAACCGCCGAGGCAATCCGCCAAAGGACGGAGGAAGAAAGCATCGTCACGGTCAGCGTCGGCATCTGCCACGCATCCCCCGGCGCGGCCGTCGCCGCCGAGAAGCTGATGAAAATGGCCGACGAGGCGATGTATTACAGCAAAACCAACGGCAAAAACCGGGTGACGGACTACAGTCTGATGCGCTTGGAAAAGGATGTTCAGGATCCGGGCATGAAACGATAGATGTGAGAAAGATCCCTAGGCAAAAAAGACCCATGTTGAGACAAACCAAAGGAGCATGAAGGAATGTACGCGTTGCCGCCCTTGTTCGTGGAGCAGATGAAAGAACAGCTTGGCGCGGAAGCGGAAGCTTTTTTCCGCAGCTATGAAGAGCCCCGGCAAAGCGCCCTGCGCCTCAACCGCCTGAAACTTCCCGAGGGGCATCCCATGCGGAAAACGCTGGCGGCCCTGTTCGGACTAAGGCCGGTGCCTTGGTGCGAGGACGGTTATTTCTATGCGGATTCCGTCCGTCCCGGCAAACATCCCTTCCACTACGCCGGGCTGTATTACATCCAGGAGCCGTCCGCGATGCGGGCCGCGGAGGTGCTCGACCCGCAGCCCGGCGAAGTGGTGCTGGATCTGGCCGCCGCGCCCGGCGGCAAAACGACGCAGATTGCGGCAAAAATGCGCGGCCAGGGGCTCCTCGTGGCCAACGAAATATTGCCGGATCGGGCGAAGGTGCTCTCCGAAAACGTGGAGCGGCTCGGCATTGCCAACGCGCTGGTGCTGCAGGCGTCCCCGGCGCAGCTTTCCGCGGCGTTCGCCGGAAAGTTCGACCGCGTTCTTCTCGATGCGCCCTGCTCCGGCGAAGGCATGTTTCGCAAAGATCCCGACATCATCCCCCAGTGGACCCCCCGGGCCGTGCGCTTCTGCGCGGCCAGGCAGCGGGACATATTGCCGCATGCGGCGGCACTCTTGAAACCCGGCGGCAAGCTGGTGTATTCCACCTGCACGTTCAACACGCTGGAAAATGAAGAAAACATCCGCTGGTTCCTGGAGGCCCATCCGGATTTTGAGCTGCTGAAGGAAGAACGCCTGTGGCCGCACCGCGGGGAAGGCGAAGGGCATTACATCGCGCTGCTCGCCAAGAAGGCGTCTGCAGGCGAAACGGCGTACACCGCGTTTCGCAGCAAACCGTTATCGCGCCCGGAAGCCGGCGCGATGCAAGCTTTTGAAGCCTTCGCCGCGCAGGATTTGCCCGGTTTCCGCCTTCCGGAAGGCGGACAGCCGCTGCTTTTTGGCGAATCGCTCTTTTGGCTTCCGCGGGAAATCGAGCGGCTTGGCGGCGCCAAAAGCCTTCGCGGGCTAAGGGTGCTCCGGCCCGGCCTGCAGCTTGGCGATGTGCGCGCCCGCGGCCGTTTCGAGCCCCATCACGCGCTGGCCATGGCCGCATCGGCGGATGATGCGCGGCTGGTCGTGCCGCTTTCCCCCGAAGGCCCGGAAGTGGCCGCGTATCTTCGCGGCGAAACGCTGCCCGCCCCCGCCGATGCCCGCGGCTGGGGAATCGCGGCCGTCGCCGGTTTTCCGCTCGGCTGGGTCAAAGCCAGCGGGGGCCTCTACAAAAACCACCGCCCCAAAGGGCTGCGCGTTCTGTGAGAAAGTGCCAGCTTACACCCAAATGCGGCGCGGCCGTACAAATGACCATGCGCCCTGTCACCGGCTGAATAAGATATACAAGACCGGAGCATGTACGTGCCCGGCACGTACGAACAGCATGCTTCGGCCAACGACCACATTCCAAACGAAGGAGGAGTTGCCATGTCCGGTGTAGCAGGGGGTTACGGCGCATCCGCCGCATTTGTTCTGGTGCTGTTCATCCTGCTGGTCATCATCCTCCGCGCAGGCGTGTTTTATTGATCAACCGTCCGGCACAAACCAAAAAACAAGACCGGCGCCGCCGAAAACAGGTGCCGGTCTTGTTTTTGGGTGAATTTCACGCCAGGCCGAGCTTTTCCAGCGCCACGGCGACGCCGTCCTCATTGTTGGACAGCGTCACTTCATCGGCCTCGGCCTTCACCTGCTGCGGGGCGTTGTCCATCGCGATCCCGACGCCCGCATAGGCAATCATGGCGATGTCGTTAAAGTAATTGCCGATGGCCACAATTTCCTCCCGCCGGATGCCCTTCATGGCTGCCAGTTTCTCCAGCGACTTGCCTTTGGTCGCATCGGGATGCTGGACGTCAATAAACTCATCCCCGCTGCGGATGTAATGCAGCGCGTGCTTTTTCTTGCGCCAGGCCTCCTCCACCTCATCCATCCGATCCTTTTCGGCAAACGCCGAAAGCTTGACCATGCGTTCGGGCAGCCCGCCGCGAAAGTCACGCGGGATGGGCTTGACGTGCAAAGCGGCGTACATCTTCGCCACCGTCTCGTCCAGCCGCTCCACATACGTTTCAAAAGTCGTATTGAGGTCAAAATGAATGCCGCGCTCCCGCAAATCCGCGATATATTCCCTCGTCCTTCCGGGCGAGATGACGGCTTCATGCAGCACTTTCCGATGGCGGCTGTCCACGATGGAAGCCCCGTTGTGCCCGATGATGGTTCCCTCGAGACCAAGCGCCCGAAGCACGGGAAACGTGTTGGACGGCCCCCGTCCGGTGCACAGGACGATTTCCGCTCCTTTGCGGGCGGCGGCCTGCACCGCCGCTTTAACGCGCGGAGTCAGTTCATGGCGGTCATTGAGCAGCGTTCCGTCCACATCCAGCGCAATCAGCCGGTATCTCAACGGTCACCTTCCTTCCCCCTGATGCAGGCTTTCAATGCGGCGATCTCCTCTTCCGACAATTCACGATATTCTCCGGGGGCCAGATCCGGATCCAGCACCAGCGGCCCCATGGCGATGCGGCGCAAATACAGCACTTCGCGGCCCACCGCCCGGAACATCCGCTTGACCTGATGGAATTTACCCTCATAAATCGTCAGCTCAGTCCAGCACAAAACGCGCGCGCCGGCCGTCTCCGGCGCCTTCGCCGGCTGGCCGCGCGCGATCCGCATAAGCGGTTCGGCCAAAACGGGATGGCCCTTCGCTTCCTCCACCGGCGACGCGGCCAGCACCTTTAATTCGGCGGGCATCGTCAAATACCCGTCATCCAGCCGCACGCCCTGGCGGAACGCTTCCGCCTCCGCCGCGCCCACTTCCCCCGCCACGAGAGCCCGGTACGTTTTGGGCACGTGCTTGCGCGGCGAAAGCAGTTCATGGGCCAGCTTGCCGTCATTGGTGATGAGCAGAAGGCCCTCCGTATCCTTGTCCAGCCTGCCGACGGGAAACGGCGAAAACGCAGCCAGCTCCTTATCGAGCAAGTCCAGCACGGTCCGCTGGCGCGCATCCTCGGTGGCGGAAATCACGCCGGCGGGCTTGTGCAGCATCACATAAACGGTTTCCCGGTAGCGGACGGTTTGTCCGTTCAGCGCAACCGTATCTTGTGCCGGGTCCACCTGCATGCCCGGGTCGCCGGCCGGCGCTCCGTTCACCGTCACGGCTCCCTGCCGGATGAGCGCCTTGATTTCGCTGCGGCTGCCGTAGCCCAGGTTGCCCAGCATTTTGTCGAGCCGCATTTTTTTGCTTCCGCTTTTCAAGCCAAGCCCTCCCGCCTGTCAAATCCACCGCCAGCCCGGCAGCCTTTCGTTTTTGAGCGTCATGCCGTCCCACCGGCCCCAGCCGGCCGGAAAGCCGTCCAGGCACACCAGCGTCCAGCCTTTTTCCCGCAAGGAACCGTCCGGCACCGCAAGGGTTTCCCCTTTCAAATACCGGATGCCGTCGGAATGCGATGCGGACAATTCAAGAACTTGTCCAACTTCATTGGGCCGAAGCCCCATGGCGAGCGCCTGGGACGGCTCAAAGCGGCGTTTTCCCGCCGCGCCGAGCAGCCAGCCGGGCCGGATCACGTTCAAGCCTTGCAAATCCGGCAAGCCTTCCGGCGCCGAATACACCATGCCGCCCCGGACCAACAGCGTTCCCGGCGGCGTCCAGCCCGGCATATGCGCGGCCCGAAACGCCTCCCATTGGGCGATGGCCTCTTCCGCCGCCTGGCCGGCGGCGGCTTCGCGGCCCTTGCCCGGGCGGCGGCGGTCTCCTTGCCGCCGGTCCTCCCGCCGCCTGGCCATCATCCCGGCGCCCGCCGCATCCGCAATTTCCGGCCCGGACGCCGCCCCGCCAAGCGGCTCACCGGCCTTTGCGTCGCTTGCCGGCGCAACCGCCGCGGCTCCGTCACGGCCTCCGTTTCGCGCAAGAAGCGCCGCAAAATGCCCTTCACCTCGCGCCAGATGCGGCCAAATTCGGACCGCATGCCGAATCTCCTCCAGCCGTCCGGCCGCAAGGCCGCGGGCTTCGTCTTCCTGAAGCCACTCCGGCCGTCCCGGTGAAAGGCCTTCCACCCCCGCCACATGTTCGGCGGGAATCACCGAAAACTCCGGAAACTCCGCGAGAAAACGGGCGATCACCCCCTCGTTTTCCCGCGGGTTGAACGTGCAGGTTGAATAGACAAGCCGGCCGCCGGGCGCCACCAGACGGGCCGCATCCCGCAAGATCTCAAGTTGCGTCCGGACAAAGTCGCCCGCCGGACGGCGCTCCCACTGCCGGATCATGGCGGGATCTTTGCGGAACATGCCCTCGCCGGAACAGGGCGCATCCACGAGCACCCGGTCAAACCAGGGGCCGAACCGCTCCGCGATGCGGCCGGGGGATTCACACAGCACCACCGCGTTGCGGATTCCCGCCAGCTCGATATTTTTGGCCAGCGCCTTGGCCCTCTCCGCCGCGTTGTCGTTGGCCACCAGCACGCCCGCGCCCCGCAGTTTGGCGGCAAGCTGCGTCGCCTTGCCGCCCGGGGCCGCGCACAGGTCCAGCACGCGGTGGCCCGGCCGCGCATCCAGCATCTCGGCCGGCAGCATCGCGCTCGGCTCCTGGATATAGTAGAGCCCGAGATAATAATATGGATGCTTTCCGGGACGCTCCTCCCCGTCCGTATAATACCCGCCCGGCGCCCACGGCACCGGCTCCCCCGCCAGGTCCGTCAGCTCCGGCAGGCGCAGCGGGTCGCATTTGAGCCCGTTGGCCCGGATGCCCGCGGCGCGGGGCTTGTCATAGGAAGCGAAAAAGGCAGCCGCTTCTTCGCGAAGCAGCTCCCTCATCGTCTCGACAAAGGCCTCCGGCAGCCTCATGGCTCGGGACCTTCCTCATGTTTCCCCAATTGGCCGAGCAGTTCCTCAAGCTCCGCAGACAGCTCTTTCAGGCCTCGAATATCTTCCTGCTCCCACAGTTCGTTGAACCTGAGCTGGTACCCGGCAGCTTCGCGGAACCTGCGCATAAAGAACAGCTCCTGGATCGCGTTCAGCACCTTGCGTACCGTGCTGGCGCTGTCTTCGAACGCTTTTTGCGCATCCACGATCTCCTGGCGGATGCTCGACATTTCCGTATCCAGATGAAAAGCCGCTTCCGCAGCCGCCCGCAGGCGTTCCTTCACCGGCCCGGGAAGCTGCTCCTTGTACTTGTAATTCAAGGAATGCTCAATCGTGGCCCAGAAGTTCATCGCCAGCGTGCGGATCTGGATTTCCGCCAAAATCGGCACTTGCGCAAAGGACATCTGCACCGGATACTCCACAATGACATGATAACTGCGATATCCGCTTTCCTTGGAATTGGCGATGTAATCTTTTTCGTAAACGACAATCATGTCCTTGCGCTGGCGGATCATTTTGGCGACCCGGTAGATGTCTTCCACAAACTGGCACATGATCCGTATGCCCGCGATATCTTCGATGCCGGTTTCAATGCGATCCAGCGGCACCTCCAGCCGGCGGGCCTTGTCCAGAATGCTCGAGACGCGTTTGACCCGTCCCGTGACAAACTCGATGGGGGAATATTCTTCCCGGGCTTTCAGCTCTTTGCGCAACGACTTGAACTTGATTTTCAGCTCCTCCACCGCCTGCTGATAAGGCAGCAGAAACAAGCCCCAGTCTCTTCCCTGCATATGCCGCCTCCTGTCTATCGCTCGCGGTGGTCCGCTCCCACCGCTTCGGTAATGCGGGAAAATCCGTCGGCCTTCAGCCTCTCGCGCAATCCCCGGTGCAGGCTTCTCAGCAGTCCGGGGCCGCGGTAAATGAGCGCCGTATAGACCTCCACCAGGCTGGCACCCGCACGAATTTTTTCATACGCGTCATCCGCATCAAAAATGCCTCCCGAGCCGACAATCGGGATTTTTCCGCCCGTCATCCGGTACATGGCGCGAATGACCTCGGTGGAACGGCGCGCCAAAGGCCTGCCGCTGAGCCCTCCGGATTCGGCGGCGTGCGGATGGGTCAGCCCTTCGCGGCTGACCGTGGTGTTGGTCGCGATGATGCCGGAAATGCCGCTTTGGACCGCCGCTTCGGCAATGTAGGCCAGCTGCTCGTCCGTGTTGTCCGGCGCGATTTTCACAAGGATCGGCTTGATCGGGCCTCCGTGCCGCTCGGCCTGAATCCGCATCTCATCCCGCACCGACTCAAGCAGCGACAAAAGCTCATCGCCGTGCTGCAGCGCGCGCAAATCCGGCGTGTTAGGCGAACTGACGTTGACGACAAAAAAATCGCCATACGGGTACAGCTTCCTCAGGCAGGTCCGGTAATCCGACTCCGCCTGCTCGTTGGGCGTCGTTTTGTTCTTGCCGATGTTGACCGCGATCGGCACCGTTCGCCGCCGGTGCCGCTTGAGCCGCTCGCCAATCGCGTCGGCGCCGTCGTTGTTGAAGCCCATGCGGTTGATGAGCGCCTCGTCGGGCGGCAGGCGGAACAGGCGCGGCTTAGGGTTGCCCGGCTGCCCCACCGGCGTGACGGTGCCGACTTCGAGGAACGAAAAGCCGATGCGCGAAAAAGCGGCCACCGCCGTTGCGTTCTTGTCGAGCCCGGCGGCAAGACCCACCGGGTGGGCAAAATGCAGGCCGAACAGATCGACGGCCAGATCCGGCGTCTCCTTTACGCCCCAGGCGGCTTCCAGCAAAGCGCCGGCGCCGGGCACGCGTGCGGCCGCGCCCAGCCCGTCCACGATCAGGTGATGGGCCCTTTCGGGGTCCATGCGAAAAAGCAGCGGTTGAATGATCCGATAGAGCAATGACTTCGCATCCTTTCCAGCCTTCCGGCTATCAGTTTAGCTTTTTCGCGGCAAAAAGAAAAGGGCGCAATAGCCCTGAAGTTTCCAGCGCCGGACCGCGGAAGCGAAAAATGAGGCATTTTCGCGCCAGCGGCCTGGCCGCCGGGCACGGCCAAGTCTGGCAATTCCGCCTGGGACCGGCTACAATAAAATCAGGCATCTGCACAGCCGGAATCATTTCTGTTCACGGAAAGGTGGATGACGATGAGCACCAAAAAAAAGCCTCCCGTGCTGAAAAAACAGCAGGAGGAAGTGAACAAAAAGGCGCTTATCTGGCTTGGCGCCGCGTTCGTTGTGATTGTGGTCGTTCTCGGAGTGCTTCTTGCGCTGAACATATAAGCGAACGTTTGGACATAATGCCCGTTTCAATGTAACCATTGATAAACTTTATGGGGGTTTGTCTCGTCCTGCACGGCCGGCAGGCGGAAACGTTCCGCCGGCACCCGGATATCAGGCGGCAATACCCCTTTTGTTATGGTGACGGCGGTGCCGATGGGAACGAGGTCATACAGTTCCTCCAGGTCCTCCCGCGCCATGCGGATGCAGCCGAGGGATTCATCCTTCCCGATGCTTTCCGGCTCATTGGTGCCGTGAATCGCATACAGCGTGCCGGACAGGGTCATGCCGCGGCTGCCGAATGCGCCGTCGGGTTTGCCGTTCGGATTGCGCACCTTCTCGGAAATGTAAAAGGTGCCTTCCGGCGTTTTGTCTCCCCCCAGGCCGACCTCGTAGTTTCGGATCAGCACGTTGCCGCTGACGACCGCCAGCCGATGATTGGCTTTATCCACGATGATCTCCAGCGGCTTTTCGGCCAGCACCGCCAACGTCCCCGCGGGAACCGCGCGGCCGACACCCGGTTCAGGCCCCTGCGGCCAACCGAGGGCATCGGCGCCATCCCGCAGCCTCAATCCTTCGGTCAGCTCCGCAAACCAGACGGTCATCTCGTCCGTCCAGCCCGCCATGAGGTTCAGCGGATAAGCCCCCGCCAAATCTTCCGGCGCCCGCGGCCATCTGCCGTTCATGTTGCGATAATGGTAAATGGCGGAGCGCAAAGCCAGCTTCATTTCCTGCACCGGCTTCCATGCGGCCGCTGCCCGCCGGGCTTCTTCCCCGCCCGCCGCCTCGCAAGCGCACCATTCGGGATCATGCCATTGAAGCACCACTTCCCCCGCTTTTGCGCCCGCATAAGCGCTCGCCACCGGCGCGCCGCTTTTCAGCCAATCCGTCCATGCGCCCAGGAGCGGCGAGCGCACCATGAGCGCGCTTTGCCGTCCTTCTCCGGAAGTGAAGGCCATAGCAAAGGCATGGCCCACTTCATCGGGCTGCGCCGCTCCTGCGATCAAATCATATCCCGTCCGGCCTTCCGCCCCCGCGCCGTCCGGCCGGCTTCTTTGCGCTGCCGCCGCATGGCGAGGTCCGGCATCCGCAGCCTTGCGTTCCGCCGCAGTTTCGGAAGGGGCGTCAGCGGCCTTTTCTGCTGGCAGCAAAACGGCCGGCGCCGCTTCTCCGGCGGATGAAGGCGCGCTGGCGTCGCGCGGCTGCAGCGCCAGTCCTGCCGCAAGCAGCATCAGCATGGCGGCGCGCAGCGCCCATGACGTTTTGCGCCTTGCCGCGCGCTCCGGTTTCGCCGCCACCGGCAGCACCGGCGGCGCCTGATTTTCAAAAGCTTCATAGATTTTCCCCGCCTGGCTGAAGCAATAGGCGGCCTTGCCCGTTTCTCCCCGGGCTTCATACTGTTTGCCCAGCAAATACCAGGCCATGCGGCTGTCTTCAGCCTTGAGCACGTATTCCTTGAAGGGGAGCGCATCCTGCACATCGGGCACACGGTCATAGAACGCCTGAAGCTTTAGGTCCATCCTGGCCTTGTCGTCCATTCGGCTCCCCCTCCCTCATATGGCCAAATTCCTTCATCTATACTATCGGAGACATGGCGTCAGAGATGAACATCTCCCTCTGATTCGCCGTATCGGAAACGTTTAAACGCGCTTTTACGGCAAAAGCCCGATCCCGTTACAAGCCGGGATCGGGCTTTGGAGCGTAAACGCCCTTTCATACAATCAATTTGCCAACCAATTGATTTGGTGAGTCAGCACGTTTCCGTTGGCATCCACGATGTGGACATAATAGGTGTTGTTACCTTTGCTTACATCTTTAAATGAAATGTCCATACATACCCCTGAGCGTCCGCATCATATTCCAGCATTTCGCCAAGGTCGTACAGATATCTGCTGATATAGTAGGCAAAGCCATGCCCTTTGTCGTCGATGATCAGGCGCACTTCATCGATTTCATCCGCAGAGTGATTTGAGATGCTGAAATCATACAAATGCCAAACTGCTCCGTCCCACATGTCGAAGAGATCGAAGATCATGGGAGCGCCCACATCATGTCTGTTGCCGGAAGTGTCCATATAATCCATGGCGAACTGGATATTACGGCCGTTCCAAATGTGCAGATTATAGTCGTGACTGTCGCCCAGCCGGTCGGTGACCCGAATCGTGAAGCGGTTAAGTCCGTATTTCAGGTTCGAGAAGACAAGGGTATCTGCGACAATCGCCGCATCCGTATCCGGATCATGCTTGATCACAACAGCATCCATGTTAGCTATGGATATCGGACCCGTCATCACCGTCAAGCTGCCCGGGCTGCCCAGTTCCAGCAGATCTTTGAATCTGTTACTGGACAGCTTTGTGAAAATACTATTGCCGTAACCTGGCTTGATCACAGTTTGGATATATGGACCCTTCTGCACATAAAACTCCAGCGTGTAATTCAAACCTTCGTATTGGTACGTCAGTTGCCATCTGTTTTCGCCAGACGCCAGACTAATGGTTTTGGTAACAGGCAAATTGGGGAAGAATTCCTGACTTAGATCCGGCAGGGTGAGGTACACGGCCTCCGTCACCGTCGGATTTTCAAATTGGAACATCAGATCCACCGCTGGCACACTGTCCGGAACGTAGGCATAATACGAACGCGTCAGCCCATCCGGCGACTGTTCAAACTGCGTCCAGGTCATGCCTGACTTACCGTAAATCGTGCTGTAGGACGCATCCACGCATGTCAGGCCGCCGGGCAGCATGACGCTGTTTCCGCCGCCGGCGCAAAGGGCGGGGGTTTTCGTCAAATAGAGCAGATATTGCTTGCTTGTCAGCTCGTAAGCCGACGAGATGGTGATCGGAATCGGATCCGGATTGCCGGGTTCGTAGTTCAGGTATACCGGTCCTCTCCCCTGTTCGCTATCATACCAGGAAAAATAGTCTCCGATCTGAATCCCGAAATCTTCCCTGTCCAGGGTCAGCGCCGGCGTGATCCAAAACGCATCTGTATCTTCCGGAACCTGATAATAAATCACGTTTCCGCCCCGCACATATGCTCTCCCAAGTTCTTCGCGAGTGGCACTCGAAATGGTCACATAATCCAGCTCAACATTTCCCACTCCGGGATAGAAACCAAAGATATAAGCAAATTTTGGGCTGCCATTGCTGAACAGCGCTCCCACGTATTCATACAACTGCGCCTCATAGAAGCCTTGCGGATTGGGATCCAGTTTCATACCTGACCACGAGTAGACGCCTTCCAGCGTCAAAGGCGAATCGTATACCGGCCTGAACAGGACCTTATTATCGGTGAAATTGTTGGCTGCCGCCAAAATGAGGAACGGAAAGTTGGGGTCCGGAGCCGTCACAATGGAACCGGCTGAAGTGAGCCTGATCGGCTTGCCGTCCCCATATTCGAATCCTGCCGGAGCCATATCGCCGACCCAAAGATGCAAAGTGTAGTTGCGCGCAGGCATAAGACGCGCCACATCGGCCAATTCGATCACATATTCATTCGGGCCTTCCTGCAGGTTCAGGTCATAAGCGTAATCTTTGAGCGGCAGTTCCCGTCCGTCAGGCCGCTTGATTTTATAAGTGACATAAGGCCCGCTGGGTGTAACGGCATTAAGAGCTCTGATCCGCTCTGCGTGGGTAGTGCCCGCTGCCGCATAAATATGGCGGTCGGAGGCAATTAGCCCAGGCAATATTACGTAATTGTCCAGTATGAGACCAAAATTTTCAAAATTCAAATTGAAATCCGGCGTCATGCCATTCTTGACGATGGCCAGACGAATCAAACCGTCCTTGCCGTCATTGGTTCTGTATTCCACTTGCACGAGCGTGTATGACGTATCCAGCTTAATGTTATAGGTGGAGCTGCGCTCTCCGGCATTGGCCGATTGCTTTTCCACACCCACCGTTTCGAAATTAGAGTTGATCAATTTCACTTCCGCTTGTTCGACGGAAGAGGCAAAATCCACTGCCAGTTCGGCGGTGGTTTGGTTTGCGCCAACGACCGCCCGATAGGTGTAGATAAAATCATAATTAAAACTCATCAAGTCAAGGCCGGCGGGACCCAAAAACGCCGTCTCCAGCGCATCCCGAACCGCCAGCAATTCCACATAAGGAGCTTGTTGCGGCGCATTGGGCTGATTGGGCGTTCCGCCGGACGACTCGCCCGTTCCCGCAGTTCCTCCCGCAGGCGCCTGGCCATCCCCCCCCCCCCCCCCCCC
>ERZ795043.117-NODE-117-length-101884-cov-21.056998_pt1 | contig 101884 bp, 85 predicted proteins | sample MGYA00375127_ERZ795043 | MGnify/ENA primary metagenome ERZ795043 (study PRJEB30172, sample SAMN05518447) | compost metagenome | isolation source: Feedstock adapted compost from Newby Island compost facility, Milpitas, CA | place: USA:Newby Island compost... | reverse complement strand
GTCGGATACGACCGGCCGCGGCGACCGCTCCGCCGAGCGTTTCCCGCGCGGCGTCGATGACTTCGCGCGGCACGCCGGGAAGCCCGGCTTCCGTCATCCGCGCGCGGTAGATGGCGGTGAGGATGCTGCCGAGAACCGCGATGCCGAGCGCCGCACCGAAAGCGCCGGCCCCGAACATCAGCAGCCGCCGGCGTCCGATGCGATCGCCGAGCGTGCCCATGGCGATGAGGAAGCCGGCCAGCGGAAAGCCGTAGATGTCCACGATCCACAGGAGCTGCGCCGCGCTCGGCCGGAGGTCCGCCGCGAGGTGCGGAATGGCGAGATTGAGGAAGAAGGCCTGATCCCGCCGCGGCAACTCTCGAGCTCGAGTCGAAGCCGCGCAGGATCGCACTGCACTTTCTGCAACCTGAGGGGCAATCTTTGCACGAACGTGCGGGATCGTCGCACGTGCTGGCGGGGCGGAATCGGCGGCGGGCGCCGATCGCTCATGAACGAAGGGCCGCATGCGCGGCCCCTCGTCTCACGTGATGGCCTTTCGAAACTCGGTCGGACTCAAGGAGATCCGGAGCGATCGCTTCCGCCCTGCAAGGCGGCCCCCTGGACCGTAGTGCCTTCCGCTCCCGCGCCGTTTCCACGGCTGCGGGCCGCCCCCGAACGCCCTCCCCCGTGGCTCGCCTGACCGCCCTTGCGGCCTGCCTCAGCGGCGAGCTGACGGTTCTGCGAGAAGCTGCGCTTCTCGCCCGGGACGCTCTGCCCACCCTTGCTGGCTATCTGGCGCTGGCGCTCTGCATCCATCGAGGCGAACCCGCGGTTGGACGTGCTGCGTCGCTCTTCTGCCATTGTCGATCTCCTCCGGTGGCGTTGTGCTTCAGCTCACTGCACGGGTAACGCACGGGGGAAAATCCATGTTCCCACGGCCACGCTTGCCCGTCGGGGCCATACGGACGAAACCCGCGGCCATGAACCGGCCGCGGGTTCCTGAGGCCCCGCTTCTTTCGAGGATCAGGTTTCGCCGTGGCCGGGAGGGTTCTGCGAGCCGCCCTGCGGGCGCTCTCGCTGCGAGCTTCCGCCGCCCCCTTCGGAGGAAGAGGACGAAGAGCCGCCGCCATGGCTCGCCTGGCCGCCCTTGCGGCCGGCCTCTGCAGCGAGCTCCGGATTCTGGGAGAAGCTGCGCTTCTCGTCCGGCACGCTCTGGCCGCCCTTGCGGCCTGCTTCCGCGGCGAGTCGACGGTTCTGCGAGAAGCTGCGTTTCTCGCTCGGAACGCTCTGGCCGCCCTTGCGGCCGGCTTCCGCAGCGAGCCGGCGGTTCTGAGAGAAGCTCCTTTTCTCGTCCGGTACCGCCTTGCCACCCATGCTCGCGATCTGCCGCTGACGCTCCGGATCCATCGAAGCGAACCCGCGGCTCGAAGTGCGACCTTCCGTTGTCCTTCCTTGCACCATCACCCATCTCCTCACTGGTACATGTCCGGGCTGCCTGGGCTGCGGAGCCGTCCTGCGGCCGCTGCGGACTCGGCCCTGCGGGCCGGGTCTGTCAATGCGCGCCGATCCTTCAGCGCATATTCGCTGCGCGGCGCTCCCGATCGGCGAACGCCGTTCCGAGCCGGCGAGCACCCAGAAGCAGCAAGACACATGCCGCCGCGCTCAACCATGCGATGGAGGCAAGTCCCAGACCCGCAACGAGGAGATAGAGTCCGTTGCCCACGCTGTCCGCTCCTCGCTGCAGGACCGTATCGAGCAGACTCTTGCTCTTGAACTTGCTCTGCGGCTGTAACACGGTGAACAGCATCTCTCGCGCGGGCTTGAAAAGACCGTAGTCGCCTGCACGCCGCAGTACCTGGGTGGCGAGAAGCACGGTGCCGGTCGGCACGAGGGCGAGAAGCACGAAAGAGGCGCAGCCGATCGCCCACAGCGCCGCGAGACTGGTACCGATGCCGGCACGCACGGTGAGCCAGCCGACGACGAGCGACTGGAACACGAGGGCGAGCACGTTGACGGCGAGGTCGATGCGCGCAAACAACGCCGCGCGCTCGGTCAGAGTCGTGAACGCCGATTCGACGTAGCGCGCCTGCTCGTTGTACATGAACGCGCCCAGGATCTGCCCGCCGACGATCAGTCCCGCGATGCCGAGGAGGTAAGGCGAGCGCACGAGCCGCGCGAGATCGTCCCGCGCGCGTCCGCCGACGCGCAGTCTCGGGTCCGGCGCGCTTTGCGGATCCGCGGCCGCGCGCCGGTGCTGGGCGATGCTCACCAGCACGGCCGCCGTGGCGAGAAGCATACACGCGAGGACGATCGAGGCCCCGGCGCCGACTCTTTCGACGAACAGCGCGTTGAAGGCCGGGCCGGCGAGCGCGCCTGCGCTGCCGCCCGCCGCGACGAAGCCGAACAGACGCTTCGCTGCGTCCGGGCTCCAGAGATCCGCCATCAGGCTCCAGAATATGGACACCACGAAGAGATTCATCGCGGTGACGCCCACGAAGTACGTGCCGGCAAGCGCGGGTGAGAGTCTGCCGCCGAGCACGAAGGCGGCGATGACGAGAAAGAGCGTGACGACGGGCAGATAGAGCACCGACGCGAGCCGATCGCGGCGGACACGCGCGACCACCCACCAGTACACCGGCAGCAGCACGAGCATCACGAAGAAGGTGAGCGTGAAGAGAAGCGGGATGTGCTCCCTGCCCGCCTCGAGCGCCATCGCCTCGCGCACCGAGCGCAGCATGTAGTAGCCGCTCAGCAGGCAGAAGTGGGCGCCGGCAGCCGCAAGCAGCGGCAGACCCTCGCCGCCTGCCACGAGCAGGCGCGGCGACGCGGTCCGGGACTCTGAGGTCGTGCTGCTCAGGGTGTGAGTCGGTCGATCAGGATCTCGATTGCACCGTCCGCGCCGATCGTGTGGCGGACCTCACCGAACGGGTCGCCGCTGCGCGCGGTGGCGCCGCCGCTGCGGGACACGCGCGCGATGACGAGCACCTGCTGGCCGCGCGCGAAGCGCGTGCTGCCCATCATCGAATCCGCGCCGCCTATCTCGACGCTCTGCGGAAAGCGGCTCGCGAGGCGCTTGACGGCGAGCGGCGGTCCGGGGCGGTCGGGATCGCGCACGATGACGAAGAGCGGTGCCGATTCCGGCACCTGCTCGCGCAGGGCCGGTGCCACGTTCACGTTCACCTTGAGAATCGGTGAAGCCGCCTGCCCCGCGGGGCTCGCGTCACGTGCAGCCGCGGGTGTGCTCGGAGAAGGCGTGCCCGATGACGCCGGCGCGCTGCCGCCCGAAGACTCCTGTGCGAGCTGCGCATCGAGCGCCGCGATCTGCTGCGCGAGGAGCGGACGCACGTTCTCCGGCGGATTGAGGTCGAGCAGCGCCTGAAACCGGTCGCGAGCGACCTTGAGCTCTCCGCGCTGCATCGCTGCCGCCGCACCGTAGAAGAGTCCGCGCGGCGAACGGGGATCGATCTCGAGGGCCTGCTCGAGCAGCCGGGCCGCCCTGCCCGCGAGATTCGATTCGTCCTGCAGGATGAGCACTTCGGCGAGCCCCACGAGCGCCTCGGCGTTGCGGCCGCCCGAGAGGCGATCGGCCCGCTGGAATGCACGGATCGCGAGCGGATACTGCTCGAGCACCGCGTACGACCGTCCGAGCATCAGCCAACCGTCGATGTCCTCCGGCTCGCGCTCGAGGCGCCGCGCGAGCCGCGCCACCATTCGCTGAGGATCGTCCGCGGCGGGTTCCTCGTTCCACGAGTAATTGCTCCAGGTCGGATAGAGCAACGCGGCACCGACCGCGATGATCGCAACCACCGCAATGGCGGCGCCGCGCGCAGGAGCACCGGCAGCGCCGCGCCTGAGGAGCGGCCACGCGACGAGCGCTGCGACGCCGAGAGCGAGGAGCGCCGCGAGGATGATGAAAGCGGTCATCGAGATTCAGCCTCGTCGTCGTCGAACGTATCGCCGTCGATGGGAGCGAGCTTCGCGCGCTGGCGCACGATGCGCACGGCGACGATTGCCCCGATGGCGAGCAGCACCGCCGGAGCGAGCCACAGCCACGCGTTGCGCGCGGACATCCGCGGACGGAAGAGAATGAACTCACCGTAGCGCGCCACCATGAACTCGCGGATCTCCTCGTCCGACTTGCCCGCGAGGAGCATGTCCCGCACCTCACGCCTCAGGTCCGCGGCGAGCCCCACGGGCGAGTCGGCGATCGACTGGTTCTGGCACTGCATGCAGCGCAGTTCGTGCGTGAGCGCCTTGTAGCGCTCCTGCAGCTCCGGCGTGGGCATCTCCGTGGGGTCGACCGCGAAGGCCGGCGGCGCCAGCAGCACCACCGCAACGAGCAGCCACGCGATGCGCATTGCCCGCATCGCTACGCCTCCGGGGTTCATCAGCTCGCTCCCGACTGCTTCGGCAGACGCGGCCGGATCTGCTCATGCCAGACTTCGCGCGTCAGCGGACCGATGTGCTTGTAGACGACGGTGCCCTGCGGATCGACGAGGAAGGTCTCCGGTGCACCGTAGACACCCCAGTCGATCGCGGTGCGGCCGTCGCGATCGACCGCGACGGCTTCGTATGGATCGCCGAGCTGCGCGAGCCACTGACGGGCCTTCTCGTCCTCATCCTTCCAGTTGAGCCCGATGATCGGCACCTCGCCGCTGTGCCGGATCTCGAGCAGCACGTCGTGCTCCGTGCGGCAGCCGGGGCACCACGTGCCCCACACGTTGAAGAGGTACCAGCGTCCGCGCAGGTCGTTCGAGCTCACGGTGCGTCCGGGATCCGTGAGGCTCGGCAGCGAGAACTCCGGCGCCGGCCGGCCGATGAGCGGCGATTCGATGATGTTCTTCTGCGGCGCGCGCTTGACGCCGACCGCGAGCACCACGGCGAGCAGTGCAAAGGCCAGGAGCGGCACGATGACGACGAGACGTCTCACGCGCGTGCCTCCTCTGAAGCGATGACGCCGCCTCCCGCCGGCTCCGCGGCGGCCTCACGCGCCGTCCTGTAGCGCCGGTCGCTGAGCGCGACGAGTCCGCCGAGCGCCATGATGAATGCGCCGATCCAGATAAAGTCGATGAGAGGCCGCACCTGGATGCGCAGGCTCCAGCGACCTTCGCCGAGGTCCTCGCCGAGGGCGACGAAGAGATCGGTGCCGCGGTACGTATCGATTCCCGCTTCCGTCATCACCGAGCCCTGTACCCAGTACAGGCGCTTTTCCGGGTGAAGCGTCGTGATGTGCCTGCCGTCGCGGGTGACGACGACTTCGCCCCGTACGGCGTCGTAGTTCGGACCTTCGATGTCCCGGTCGCCCGCGAAGCGGAACTCATAGGAGCCGACCGTGACGGTTTCACCCTTGCCTATCGCGACGTCGCGCTCGTGCGTGTAGGACTCGACGGCGCTGATCGCAATGACGAAGACGCCGAGACCGATGTGCGCCACCGTCATCCCGACGATTGCGCGCGTGAGCGACAGCTTGCGCCGCCAGCGGTCGATCGGGTCGATGAGGGAGCTGCCGATGATCCACACGCCGAGCGTCAGCCCGACGAAGGTGAGAACCTTGAGTCCCCCATCGTACGCGCCGTACATGAGCACGAGCGCGATCGCCATGGCGATCGCGAGCGCGGTCCCGAGCGCGCGCGCCTTCGCGCCGAGCCGGCCGCGCTTCCAGCTCGCGTGCATGCCGACGGCGACCAGCGCGAGCAGCGGCACCATCGAGAGCATGAACGTGGGATTGAAATACGGCGCTCCAACGGACAGCGTGCCGAGCCCGAGCGCGCCCGAGATGAGCGGCGCCATCGTGCCGGCGAACACGGTCCCCGCGGCGACCACGAGCAGGATGTTGTTGAAGAGCAGGAAGGACTCGCGCGAGCCGAACTCGAACCCCGCCTGCGACTTGAGGAGCGGCGCACGCCAGGCATAGAGCGACAGCGCGCTGCCGATCGTCAGCACCAGAAAAGCGAGAATGAACACGCCGCGCGCGGGGTCCGCCGCGAAGGCGTGCACCGACACGAGCACGCCCGAGCGCACGAGGAAGGTGCCGAGGAGACTGAGCGAGAACGCGAGGATCGAGAGGAGCAGCGTCCAGCTCTTGAAGAGCCCACGCTTCTCCGTCACCGCGAGCGAGTGAATGAGCGCGGTGCCCACCAGCCACGGCATGAACGAGGCGTTCTCCACCGGATCCCAGAACCAGTACCCGCCCCAGCCGAGCTCGTAGTACGCCCACCAGCTCCCGAGCGCGATGCCGACGGTGAGAAATGCCCACGCGGCGGTCGTCCAGGGCCGCGTCCAGCGCGCCCAGTACTGATCGAGCCGGCCCTCGAGCATCGCTGCGCAGGCGAATGCGAACGCAACGGCGAATCCGACATAGCCGGTGTAGAGCAGCGGCGGGTGCAGCGCGAGCGCCGGGTCCTGCAGGAGCGGATTGAGGTCACGGCCATCCGGCGCCGGCGGCATGAGCCTCTCGAAGGGATTCGACGTGGCGAGCGTGAACAGCAGGAAACCGAAGCTCACCACGCCGAGCACACCGAGCACGCGCGCCGCGAAGCGCTGAGGCAGTGCCCGCGCGCCGATGGCGACTCCGAGGGTCCACACCGCAAGAAGGAATATCCAGAGAAGGAGTGACCCTTCGTGCGCGCCCCACGTGGCGGCGATGCGATAGAAGAGCGGCAGCGCGGAGTTGGAGTTCGTGGCCACGTAGCGCACGGAGAAGTCGTGGCCGATGAACGCCGCCACCAGGCATCCCATGGCGAGCGCGACCATCACCACCTGACCTGCGACTGCAGGCACCACGGCGGCAGTCCAGCGATCGCGACCCGTCGCGGGGCCGACGATGCCGAAGAACGCCTGCAGCGCCGCGAGCAGCAGCGCGAGAATCAGTGCGAAATGGCCGAGCTCGGGCAGCATCACTGGCCTCCCATGGTCGGGGTAGGTGTCGCCTCAGAGGCTTCCGCAGCCCCGGCCGAGGCCGCAGGCATCCGCCCGCCGTGCTGATCCTTGATCGCGTTCGCGACTTCGGGCGGCATGTAGTTCTCGTCGTGCTTCGCGAGCACTTCGTCCGCGACGAACACGCCGTCGGCGTTGAGCCGGCCGTGGGCCACGACACCCTGCCCTTCACGGAACAGATCGGGCAGCACGCCCGAGTAGACCACCGGCACGTCACGCTTGAAGTCCGTGACGACGAAGCGCACTTCGAGGCTTCCGGGCGTACGCTGGACGCTCCCCTTCGCGACCATGCCGCCGAGGCGGAAACGCGCGTCGGTCGGTGCCTCGCCGGCGGCGACCTGCGAAGGATTGAAGAAGAACATCACGTTCTCCTGGAAGGCACGCAGCGCGAGCGCCGTCGCGATGCTCACGCCCGCGAGAATGCCCACCACGAGAATCAGCCGTCTGCGGCGCGGCGTCACGTCGGCTCCTCCTGCATCGCCAGTCGCCGGCGTGCCTGCTCGCGCGAACGCGCGAGCGCGCGTCGCGCCCACACGACGTTCAGGATCACGACGGCGAACGTGAGCGCGTACGAGGGCCACACGTAGCGCGCATAGCCCCCCATTTCCAGGAATTCCATCATCGGCTCAGCGCCTCCTTGACCCAGCTCGCGTTGCGCTCGCGGCTCAGCACTTCGCCCCGCAGCCGCATGAGAAGAATCGCCACGAAGTACAGCGTGAATCCCAGCAGCATGAGGAGCAGCGGCACGAGCATGTCGAGCGGCATCGAGGGCTTGTCCAGCTTCATCACAGACGGTGCCTGGTGCAGCGAGTTCCACCACAGCACCGAGTAGTGGATGATCGGGACGTTCACCACACCGACGACCGCCAGCACGGCGCTCGCGCGGTCCGCCCGCTGCACGTCCTCGGTCGCTGAACGCAGCCCCATGTACCCGAGGTACAGAAAGAGAAGAATCAGCTCCGAGGTCAGGCGGGGATCCCACTCCCAGTAAGTACCCCACATGGGGCGTCCCCAGAGCGAGCCTGTGACGAGGGCCGCGAGCGTGAACGAGGCCCCGACCGGCGCACAGCTCGCCGCCACCGCGTGCGCGACCTTCATGCGCCAGATCAGCCCTACGGCGGCTGCGACCGCCATGACCGTATACACCATGAGCGACATCCATGCGCTCGGGGCATGTACGTAGATGATCCGGAAGCCCTCACCCTGCTGATAGTCCGGCGGCGCGAGCACCAGTCCGCCGTAGAGACCGGCGAGGATCAGCAGCGCCGAGGACCACGCGAACCACGGCGTCAGCCGCTCGGCCAGCCGGTAAACGTGGGGCGGCGATGCCAGCCGGTGAAACCAAGTCCACGCCATCGTTTTCGAGCTCACTCCAGACTGATGCGCACCGCCGCCGCGGCGGCGATCGGCGCGAGTGTCACCCCGAGCACGGTCAGGGCGGCGAGAAGATACATCGGCGCCGCGATGCTCGCGCCCTTCATCGCGAGCTCCGTCGCCTGAGAGCCGAAGATCAGGATCGGCATCGCGAGCGGGAGAACGAGGAGCGAGAGCAGCACACCGCCTCGCTTGACGCCCAGGGTGAGGCCGGCACCGATGGCACCGAGGAGACTGAGGGCGAGCGTGCCGAGCACGACCGAGGCCACGATTCCGGTCCAGGCGCTCGCCGGTGCCCCCAGCGCCCCCGCCGCAAACGGTGCGGCGAGCGAGAGCGGCAGGCCCGTGAGCAGCCAGTGCGCAGCGGTCTTGGCGAACAACAGCCAGGTGAGCGACTGGCCGGACAGTGCGTACTGCTCGAGCGTGCCGTCCTGCGCGTCGTCGCGGAACAGGAACTCGAGCGCCAGCAGCGAGGATAGCAGCGCCGCCACCCACAGGACACCGGGTGCGATCTCGCGCAGGCGCGACAGCTCCGGTGTGATCGAGAGCGGGAAGAGCGTCGTCACGATGGCGAAGAACGCGAGCGGCTGAACGAGCTGCTCGCGCTTGCGGAACGCGAGCCTGAGGTCGCGCTCGAGCACGAGGCGCGCCGCAGTGAGGGCGGATGTCGAGCTTGCAGCCGGCTGCATGACGGTCGAGGTGCTCATGGGCTGGAGAGCTCGAGGCGCTTGAGACGTTCCGGCGCGACCATGAGCGCGTGATGCACGGCGGCGACCACGATGCCGCCCGCCCGCACCTGCTCTTCGATCATGCGTCCGACCAGCGCCTGGCCTTCGGTGTCGAGATTCGTCGTCGGCTCGTCGAGGAGCCAGAGTGGCACGGAAAGCAGCAGCAGCCCCGCGAGTGCCACGCGGCGCTTCTGCCCCGCGGACATGGCGCGAACGAGACGCTCGCGGACCGCACCCGCCCCGGTCTGCTCGAGGGCGCGATCGATCTCGGCCGGCGAGACCCTGCGGCGCATGCCGATCCAGTAGCGGAGGTTCTCGCGCGCGGTGAGCTCCGCCTTGAGCGGTGCTTCGTGACCGAGATAGGCGAGCTGTGCATGAAACGCGTGAAGATCCTCCCGCACGTCGCGGCCGGCCCAGGTGATCCTGCCTTCCTCCGGCTGGATCATTCCGCAGAGCGTCCTGAGGAGCGTGGTCTTGCCGGCGCCGTTCGCGCCGACGACCTGCAGCACCTCGCCTGCGCGGGCCGTGAGGCCCACGCCGCGCAGCACGTGGCGATCACCCCGCCACAGGTGCAGGTTCTCGGCCTGCAGGCACACGTCCGACATGGACCCCCGGGGGCTCGAAAAGGCGCGCAAGTCTCGCAAATTCAGCCCCTTAGCGCCACCTTCAGCGAGCGAACGGCACGCCGCAGGGCACCATCTGCATTGCCGGGCCTTCGAAACTCCCGAGCCGCTACAATCCGTACGGCCGCGCCCGCTTGCCCGGGTGGCGAAATCGGTAGACGCAAGGGACTTGAGAGCATTGAGCACCCGGGTCGGAAACGCCCGGAGTGAATGGGGTCAAATTCGGGGAAACAGGAGCACCCCAGGGTGCCTGCAATCCCGAGCTAAGCCCTGCGGCGCGAGTGCCGCGGGGAAAGTGTAGAGACTTGACGGCCCCTGCCTACAGCCGCACCCTCCGGTGCGCGCCACGGCAAAGGTAAAGTCCAGACCCCAAATGCGCACCCCTCACGGGTGCGCAGCAGCGAAAGCTGTAGCGGGTACGAAAATCCCTCGGGGGCGACCCCATGCCGGTTCGAGTCCGGCCCCGGGCACCACGATTCCTCGAGCTCGCGCCGATCGCGGCGGGTCCGATTGTTGCGGAACCCTGGCGAGCCGCCGCGCAACGGCGCGCGGCGCCGATGTCTCACGGTGCGCGGCCATGGTCGCTTACGAGAATTCCTCCTGGAGCGTAATCGGGATCCGCTGCTACTTCCCGGACTGGGCGCAACTGCCTGCAGGTCAGGGACCGCCGCTCGAGTCGGACCACAACTCGTACCTTGCCGGCGGCTATGCAGAGGAATTCGGCTACGACGCGTGGCGCAACGGTGCGCCTGCCCTCCCAACACTTGCGGGCGAGCCCGAACGATGCAGGGAGTGGTCGCTGCAGATCGAAGGGCTCCATCCCGGGTATCCCCTGTGCGCGCGGCCCGTCGAACGCGAGCTTGCGAGCGCTGAATACGTCGAATCGAGATATTCGCTGAGGCACTCTTTCGAGAAGCTTCGGACACCGTCCACGCCGCAGTACATCGAAGAGACCACGGAACGGCGAGCGACGGATTTCACCGTCGTACGCGTCGGAGAACGCAGCGGCCGCGCGGCGCGAACGCAAACGCAGGCGCCCACGCCACTCGCACGGCTCTGGAGAGAGCTTCGCATCCGCCGCCGCTCGCTCGGCGGATTCTTCTGAGGTCGTTCGTCCGATCGGCGGCTCAGCGTCTCGGCGACTCCCGTCGCCGTCGCTGCTCCTCGCGTATCTCTTCCAGCGTCAGGTGCGTGTCCGCCGCTGCGACGGCGAGCACCGGATGCGTTGCGCTCTCCGGCAATCGGACCCCGTGCACCCTCTCCCACGCACGGATCCGCATCTCCGCCGAATTGAGCGCCGATGACTGCTCGGCGATCTCCTGCCGGTGACGCTCGGCAGCCTCGGCAGCTTCGAGAGCGACGCGTTCACGATGATCCTTCATCACATCTGGATACGACGGCCTCGGAGTTTCCATCGTACCGAACATCCAGGAACCTGACGGCATCGCTCACTCCTTCGCGCCGGAGCGGCGCGGGCTCGAATTCGGGCGAGCCGCAGGATCACGACTCACGGCCATCCTACACCCCGACATCGGCGAGCGCTGGACAATCGTGCGGGCTCGAGCCTCGCCGCCCGATGCTGTTGCACCGTGGAGCGATCATCCTCCACATCTTTCCTCACCTTTCGCCTTCCCTCGCGAACGGCTGAGCGATCGGCGAAAGCTCACCTGGATCGCGCGGGACGCGGCGACCTGCGAGAATTGCGCGGGGAGCGCACAACAACGAGGAAGAACCATGACGCGCAGTTTCGTGTCGCATCGGTCGATCCTTCTCTCGCTGATCGGGGGAGCCGTCGCCGCAGCAGCGATCGGCGGCAGCGAAAGCGCCCGGGCGCAGGCCTTCGGCGACGCGGCGAATTCGCTCGCCGCCTACACCAATGCCGAGCTCACTCCGGCGAGAAGCTGTGAATCGCTTGCCGCGTATCGCGGCGACGAGATCACCGAGATCCGTGCAGAGGCGATTCCGGCTCAGGAGGACAGTCCGGCACACTGCCGCGTCACGGGTGTGCTCGCGCCCGAGATCGCGTTCGAGGTGAGCCTGCCGGACAGGTGGAACGGCCGCTTCTACATGATCGGCAACGGGGGACACGCCGGCGAAGCGCTCGACGATCCGCTCCGCGTGTCCCAGCGAAACGGCGCCATTCGCCTCGGTTTCGCGTTCGCGCAGACCAACACCGGACACGATGCACGCAAGGAGCCCGGCGGGACCTTCGTTCTGAGCAATCCGCAGAAGGCCATCGACTACGCCTATCGTGCCGTTCATCTGACGGCCACGACCGCGAAGGCGATCACCGCGCACTACTACGGCAAGCCCGTGGCACGTTCCTACTGGAACTCGTGCTCGAACGGCGGGCGGCAGGGTCTCATCGAGGCGCAGCGCTATCCCGAGGACTTCGACGGGCTCGTCGTCAACGCGCCATGGGTCAGTCAGACGGGCTTCACCATCGGCGCGCTGTGGAACCAGAGGGCGATGTCGAAGGTGCAGCTCACCCCCGGCAAGCTCCTGCTGCTCGCCGGGAAAGTGATGGAAAAGTGCGATGCGATCGACGGACTCAGAGACGGCGTCATCGACGATCCGCGCCGCTGCGATTTCGATGCCGCGCGAGACGTACCCTCGTGCGCATCAGGCCCGAGCAGCGACGAATGCCTGACGTCCGAAGAGGCGCAGGCGATCAATGACGTCTACCGCGGCCCGCACACCAGCAGCGGCAAGCCGATCTTCCCGGGCTTCATGCCGGGCAGCGAGGCCCTGTATGTGGGGTTCGGCAGCCCCACGCCCGCGAGCGCGTGGCTGAACTTCATCGTTCCGGCGACTCCCGACGGGCGCGCCGCGGACTTCAATCTCGCGGAGAACACGATGCGCTATCTCGTGTTCGATCCGCCGAGGCCGGACTGGGATTACAGGACCTTCGATTTCGACCGCGATACGGCACTGCTCGACGAGTGGGCGAAGAAGGTGAACGCCGACAGCACGGATCTCACCGCGTTCCAGCAACGCGGCGGCAAGATCCTGATGACCTACGGCTGGGCGGATCAGGTGCTGCAGCCCATGATGGGCGTGAACTACTACGAGGAAGTCCTTGCCCGCTACGGCGAGAAGACGAAGGACTTCTTCCGCCTGTTCATGGTGCCCGGCATGGCCCACTGCGCGGGCGGCCACGGAACCGATCGCTTCGATGCCGTCACGGCAGTGATCGACTGGGTGGAGAAAGGCAAGGCGCCGGACGTTCTGCTCGCATCGCGAGTCGTGGACGGCAAGGTCGTACGGACGCGGCCGCTCTGTCCGTACCCTCAGGTCGCGCGCTACACCGGAAGTGGCAGCATCGACGACGCGGCGAACTTCCGCTGCGTCGATCCGTGAACGAAGACAGGCTCCGCGGAAGTCGCGCCTTCCGCGGAGCCGGTTCTCTTCGCCTGGGTCACGCTCGCCGCTTCGCAGCCTTCAGAACCGGACCCGGACACGCAGCCCCGCGACGAACGCGTCTCCGGTGTCCCCGAGCCCGGGGTTCACGTACTGCAGATCGGCGGTGATCGGCAGCCAGTCTTTCACGAGGTACGTGTAGAACGCCTCGACGCCTTGCTCGTCCTCGAATGACAGGAACGGATCGAGCGAGCTCTGCAGATCGTCGCTGAAGTTCACGTAGAAATATCCGATCCCGAAGCTGTCGTTCGGCCGGGAAGCGAAGAGTCCCCTGCCGCCGATGCCTCCCATGAGAGAGCTCTGAAAGGGATTCGGATTGCCGTCACTTCCACCGAGCTTGACGAACAACCCCCAGCCGTCGCCCGGACGCTGAGAGTTCTGGCGCAGGAAGTGGGCGAACTGCACACCCAGGAACCAGGAGTCGTCCCGGTCGCCGGTCTGCAGTTCCGGAGGCAGCAGCAGCTCGCCCAGGTCGGCGCCATCCTTCGTCGTGTAAGTCCCCGTGACCGTGACACTGCTCGTCCGCCCCGCAAGGAGGCCGGTGAAGTTGGCCGACACGGAGACGTTAATACCACTGTCCAGGAGCGCATCGGGCCAGTAGTCGTCGGTCCGGTCTTCCGGATCGAACACCATGAACGTCCAGTTGAACGGAGAGCCTCTGATGCTCAGCACGGCGCCGATGATGGAAGCCGGCGTCACGCCGCTCGGTGGCGCTGCGAACGCCATGTTGAGAAACCGCGTCTGCCCGCCGCCGCCGAAGAAGGGATCGCCGGCGAGCAGGTCGAGCGCATTGATCTTGCCGATCAGGAGACTCGCGCGCTCGCCGATCCGCTGCGCCAGATGAATGGACGTGACGACCCACTCGTCGTCCTCGCCGGTCGGGAGCAAGCGTCCCGTGTTGGTCGCCACGAGGACACCGCCGAGATTGGCGCTCAGATCGCCATAGCGGTATTCCGTGTGGGTGCGCAGCACGCCGCCTTCCCAGAGTCCCAGCTTGCCCGCGTCGAAATCGAGCAGCACATCGAGTCTGCCGCCGTAGTCGAACTCGTTGCCCCCGGAACCCGACAGCAGCCCCTGGTAGTAGTGCGTCGAGTCGATGTCGACCCGGATGCCGCGATCGGCGAGCCTCGTGCGCAGCCCGTTCCAGTCGCCAGTCAGGCGATCCGGGAACGGCGACTCCGGAGATGCCGGTGTGGCGAGCGTGGCGAGCAGCAGCGTCCGGACGCCGCTCGACAGGCGCCATGAAATCCTGCCGCACACGATCGCGTGCATCATCGACGGTCCGTCCGCGAATCAATGCGCCGCAGTCGGAGGCGAGCCCTGCCTCGCGGCAGCGATCGCCGCTCGCCGCCGCTTGCGCCACAGCTTGTACGGCACTACCGCGAGCTCGCTCACCAGAACGGCAAGAAGCACGGCAACCGGTGCCAGCGGCTGGTCGGTGAGACTCGCGAGGGCGACCGCGACGCCGGGATGGCGCGAGACCGTGGCGAAGGCGAGCACGGTGCGATCGTCCTCGCCTGGTCCGCCGAGCAGGTGACCGGCAGCAAGCCCGGCGAGCGTGATGATCACGATGGCGCTCAGCGTGCCTTCGCGCACGATCGACACCATGAGCGGCCATGCGGCAACGAGGATCGGCACGGCACAGACGAGGAGCACGAGACCGCTCACCTTCTGTATCGCAGGCACCCACCTCCGCGTTGCCGGCCATCGCTGACCGATTGCGAGGCCGACCCCGAGCGGCAGCAGCACGGAGCAGACGACCACCTGCGCCACGGCGAGCGGGCTCACATGCACGATCTCGCCCTCACCGAACAGCCTCTGGATCACCTCGACGGCAATCGGCGTCACCATCACTGACAGCACGGTGCTCGCGAAGAACAGACCGCGCGCGTAGGCGGGGTTGTCCGGAGCGACCAGCGGCAGCATGGACTTGGAGAACATCGCACCGACAGGCGCAACGGATAGCGTCACGAGCCCGACGATCACCGCCGGATGCAGCATGAACAGCTTGCAGACGACGATCGCGATGAGAGGCCCGAGCACGATCATGGCGAGAAGCGAGCGGGCCAGCAGTGAAGGTCTGCTGAAGACACAGCGCAGATCCGCGGGCGCCACGCGCATGCCGATCGTCAGTACCGTGAGAAAGGCGCTGAGCGTGACCCCGAGAAGGATCAGCGACTGGATGCTCATGCGGCCTCCTCGGGCGGCGGATCACGCGCCGAACTGCCGCGCGGAGAGCTTCGCGGCACCGCTCAGCACGAAGTCCGTCGCGGACTTTCCGACTGCCACCCGATGCGTGCCTTCATCGATGCTCCACTTGCCGATCCCGCCATCGAAACGCGCGAGGAGCCGCGGATCGGCCTCGAGCGTCACGCGCCGCGATTCACCGGGCTCGAGCTCGACGCGTTCGAACCCGAGCAGCCGCACACGCTTGTCACCGGCCGCTTCGGTGAGATAGAGCTGCGGCACGTCGGCGCCCTTGCGCTCGCCGGTGTTCTTCACCGTGAAGCTCGCGGTGATCGTGTCGCCCCCTTCGACGTCGAGACCCTCGTAGTCGAAGGTCGTGTAGCTCAGGCCGTGGCCGAAGGCGTACATCGGCTCGAGGTTCTTCTTCGCGAACCAGCGGTAACCGATCTCGGCGCCCTCGTCGTAAGTGATCGTCACCGCCGTGCCCCACGGCGTACCCAGGCCGGGAAGCTCCGGCCGCGGGTGCTGATCGAGGCTCTGGGGGAACGTAATCGGCAGGCGGCCGGACGGATTCACCGCGCCGGTGAGCACCTCGGCGATCGCCCGCGCGCCGGCTTGCCCGGGATACCACGCCTGCACGATCGCTTTCACCTTGTCACGCCATGGCATGGACACCGGGTTGCCGGTCTCCAGCACGACGATCGTGTTCGGATTGGCGCTGGCGGCGGCATCGATCACGGCGTCCTGACCCCACGGGAGCGAGAGGTCCGGCATATCGAATCCCTCTCCCTCCACGCGGATGCCGAAGACGATCACGACGTCGTTTCGCTTCGCCGTCAGCGCCGCCTCCGCCGGCGTGTAGCCGGGATCGAAGTCGAGCTGCGCCTTCGGCAGCGCTTTCTTCAGCTCCTCGAGCGGCGGCGGCGGGAGGAGGAAGAGGTTGCGGTGCCGTCCCATGACGCCTGCGCCGCCGATCCTGATGGTGGCGACGAAACCACCCACTGGAGCGACCGCACCCGAGCCGGTGCCGCTGATCACCCCTTGCTGGGCATAGCCGCCGATCACCGCAACCTTGAGTGGCTCGTCGGTCGGAAGCGGCAACGCGCCGCCGACGTTCTCGAGCAGCACGATCCCTTGCCGCGCTCCCTCCAGCGCGATCTCGTTGTGTCTCGCCATGTCCACCTCGGGCGCCGGTCCCCAGCGGTCGGCGCCGACGGCGAGCAGCGAGCGCAGGATCCGCCGCACCATGTCGGAAAGGCGCTCCTCAGGCAGCTCGCCCTTCCCGTAGGCTTCCCGGAGCTCGTCCCTGAATGGCTGCTTCCCCCAGAGGAGCGTGTCGCCCTGGATGCCCGATTCCTGATCGAGCCCCTTGAGCGCGAAATCCCACGCGGGCGTGGCGCCCCAGTCGGACATCACGTAACCCTTGTAGCCCCAGGCGCCCTTCAGCACCTCGTTCAGGAGGTGGTGGTTCCCGCCGGCGTACTCGCCGTTGATCTTGTTGTACCCGCCCATGATCGAGCCGGGCTGGGAACGTTCGATCGCGATCTGGAAGGTGAGAAGGTCCGATTCGCGATGCGCGTCGGGGTCGATGATCGCGTCCAGCCAGTGGCGGTTGGTCTCGTTGCAGTTGAGCGTATAGTGCTTGAGCGTGGACACCACACCCTGGGACTGGATGCCGTTGACCTGCTCCGCGACGAGAATGGCGCTGAGCCAGGGATCCTCGGAGAAGTACTCGAAGTTCCGGCCATTGCGCGGGTCGCGCGCCAGGTTACAACCAGTTGAACCCGCGGATCCGTGCCTCGCGGCCGATCGCCTCGCCGCCTTCGCGCACGAGCCGCGGATTGAAGCTCGCGCCGAGGGCGATCAATGACGGGAACGCAGTGGCGCCCTCGTCGTCGGGCCGGTAGCCGGGATTCGCGCCCGCGCATCGGGGTCGGTCGACCCGTGGGCCGTCGCGGACATCACTCCGTTCGATGGAGGAACGCGCCTTCCTCCGGGGCTGCCTTTCCCGGGCTGCTGTGTCGCCATTTCGCTCTCCTTGCGTGGATTCGGTGTGACTTCGGCGCCGCGGTCTCGGCGCAGAAACTGACGAGGCGAATGCGGTGCGTTCCCTTCTCGATGCGCGGGCTCTCGACGAGAAGCGCGCACATGCGCTCGAGGATGCGCTCGAGCTGTGCGACACGCATGCCGTAGCGCAGTCTCAGGATGCCCTGGATCAGGCTCCTGTGACGCGTGGTGAAGTGCTCGATTCCCGGCTGCAGAGGCGGATCCGACGGCACGCGGGGGGCGGCCCCCAGGCGCTCGGTGGCGCGTGCGATGGGGGCGACGCTGTCGGGCCCAGTGGCGCGAATCCGTGCGCTCACTCGTTTCACATCCTGGCTCCCGGGGCCCGTCCATGACGGACTCGTTCCGGGGCCGTGTAACGTGCGCGGCAGCCCCGATGGGGACATGCCAGCCTGGCGCCTGAAGGCTACTCCTGGCGTCGAGGAGGTGCCAGCGTTCTGTTCGAGTAACGATGAGGAATCAACGAGCGAAGCTGTACCGCGACTTCAGACGAATCCGATCATCCTTCCCGCCATCGCGACGCCGAACCAGCAGAGGACGCACGCGGTGACGATGAGCCGTGCAGTTCTCGAACCCGTCGCGTTGCTCGCGATCCTGCGGAACGCCACGATCTGGAGGAGCATCGCGACCACGAGCAGCCACATCTTGAGTCCGAAGGCCCAGTTGTACCAGTAGAGTCGCGGAGTGGCGGTGAACATCAGCGTGCCGCTCGCCGCGGTCACCACGAGCCCCGTCCACATCAGCCGCGACGTTCCCTTCGCGACCTGCGCGACGCTCTGTTCCACCAGGATTCGGCCGGTGGCGCGCAATCCCACCAGCACCAGAGAGGCGAGAAAGAGAATCAGCCCCAGCACGTGAAGGATCTGCAGCGTCGCGCCGACGAGATGGTCGGACTTGCTCACCGCGTGCGCGACCGGACTGCTCTGGACGGCGATCAGAATGTCGTCCACCGACATGTACGCTCCTCGAGGTGCGGATTCCGGTGCGCCGCTCAGGGCGATGTCCCGAACCCAGGCCACTGCGGGATATACGGAATCAGCCGGCCGCACACGAGCGTCAGTGTCCACAGCGTGAGCGAGGCGAAGCCCGCGCAGCGGAAGGCGAACGGCAATCCGACCTTCAGCGCCGGCGGCGCATGACGGCGCGCGATTACGAGCTCGAACCACAGCGCATTGAGCCCTGCAAGGAGGATGAACAGCATCTTGAAGGCGAACGCAGGGCTCTCGAGCATCCGTGCCGCCGAGGACCAGAACAGCAACAGACCGGAGACGAACGTGGCGGCGAAGCCTCCGAGTACCCACGGGCGGAGCTGTCGCACGACGTCCTCGAGCGGCAGGCGCGTGAGGAGCAGCCCCATCAGCCGCAGATCGATGAGAAAGATGAGTCCCACCGAGATCGCGAGTCCGATCAGATGCACGCCTTCGATCGCCGGATAGGCGAAGTGCGATTCGGCTATCGCGACGCCGAGCGTCGAGGTCTCGATTCGCGCGGCGAGCTCGTACAGGTACGACATGCGGGTTTCTTGCCTCCCGTTGTGTGCGAACAAGGGGCCGTTCGTCGGCGTGATCACGCCGGAGCTGTGAATCGGCGCTGGTGCCGCAGGACCTGCGCCAATCTATTGGCGCCGCAGCACACGAACAAATGCCGCCTCGTCATCTGGTGTGCGCGGGAACGCATGTGACCGGGATGTCACCGCGCCGTCACCTCGCGGTGACATGCCCGCGCCGGGCTCGAAACGCGGCCGGAATCGCACCGGGCGCACGCGGAGGGCCGGAAACGCGATCGTGAGGCGAGCTGTTCGCTTCACGGCCTCACCGGTCCGCTACCGACGGTGTCACCGGTGCAGGCGCACAATGCGCTCATGAGTTTCCGAACCATTCTGATCGTGGGTGGCGGCTTCACCGGCACGGTGCTCGCCGCACGCCTGCTCCGTGAATCACACGCGCAGCCGACGTGCATCATCCTCGTGGAACGCCAGGAGGAAGTCGGGCGCGGACTTGCGTACGCGAAGCACGACTTCCCGTATCTGCTCAACGTGCCTGCCGGGCAGATGTCGGCCGATCCGGAGAACCCGACGGAGTTCCTCGAGTTCGCCCAACAGCAGGGAGTCAGCGCCACGGCGGATGACTTCCTGCCGCGCCGGCTCTACGGTGAGTATCTGAGCGCGAAGCTGAAAGCGGCAGCGCGCAATCCCTCCCCCGGCACGCAGTTCCTGCGCATACACGGCGAAGTGGTCCGGATCCGCCGGGTGAGCCAGTCGGGGAAGAGCTCGTGGAGCGTCGGGCTCGGCGACGGACGGAGTCTCAGTGCGGACACCGTCGTCCTCGCGCTCGGCAATCCTCCACCTCGAAAGCTCCACCGGTGCGAGCTCGACCCCTGGAGAGCGGCGGAAGAAGTGCAGCCTGGACAGAGCGTGCTGCTCGTGGGCACGGGGCTCACAATGGTAGACGTCGCCCTGCGCCTGAGCACCGTGCCCGGCGTCGCGCTGACCGCGATTTCGCGCCACGGGCTGCTTCCGCGAGCACAGACCGCGTTCACGCGCCGCACGATGTGCGACGGTGGCGAACTGCTCGACTCACCCGTGAGTCTGCTGGCGCTCGTGAGCCGGGTGCGCGAACAGGCGCGCGCCGCGGTCGCCGCGGGTCGCGACTGGCGCGAGGTAGTCACCCAAGTCCGAGCGTGCGCACCGGCGCTCTGGCGGCGCATGAGTCTCGAGGACCGCAGCAGGTTCCTGCGCCACGTTCGGGCGTACTGGGACGTCCACCGCCACCGGTTGCCTGCGGAAACGGCTGCACGCATCGCACAGCTCGAAGCGGAAGGAAAGCTGCAGGTTCACGCGGGCCGGATCCGTGAGATCCGCCGCGTCGACCGCGGCCCGTGCGTCATCTGGTACCGCCGCGGCGCGCTGCAGTCCGAGATCCTGCGCGTCGATCACGTGGTGAACTGCACGGGGCCGGACTACCGTGTGCGTCAGTCTCCGGAGCCGCTCATCAGGAGTCTGCTGCGAGCGGGACTCATCCGCCCCGATCCGCTCGAGCTCGGCATCGAGGTCGATCCCTCCGGCGAAGTGATAGACGCCAGGGGACGGCCCGTTCCGCGGCTCTACTACGTCGGTCCGATGCTCCGCGCGCGCGACTGGGAAGCGACCGCAGTCCCGGAGCTGCGACGCCACGTCGCGGCGCTCGCCCGGCGCCTTACGGCCGAAGCAACCGTGAAACTGCCGAAGCGATCACCTGCGCTCGCTGCGCTCGGGTTCGAAATCGACCGCCCGCGGTGACACACAGGTCACATGACGTGGCGGACGTATCACATGGTGCATCGGTATTTGTCGGCGCGATCCCGCGCCGGTAGCTTCATGCACCGGTTGCACGGCGCTCGTGCGAGTCGGCGGGCGAATGCCGCGCGCAACGCATGTGGGTGGTCAGTTCCCCCTTCCTGACCGCCCCGGTGCCCCGGGCACATCGCCCGGGGCACTTATCTCTTCGCTTCCTGCGCGGCGCTTTCTCGAGCAACACGTCCGCGATGGTGTCAGCGTCGCGCACTCCGGGCGCGCACTCCGCTCGCTCACTGGTGCGGAGCCGGCTGCGACGTGGGCGCTGCGGCGCCCGCGCCAGGTGCGGGCGGCGGTGCAGGAGCGACGGGAGGCGCTCCACCCGGTCCCGGGCCAGGACCCTGTGGTGCATTCCTGGCCTGATTCGCGAGGCTCACGATGTACGCGCGGATCGCCTCGGCATCCTCTGGCGTCAGCACCTTCGCGAAGGACACCATGCCGTTCGCCTGCATCGCACCGTCGATGACGATGGCCTTGAATGCCTCGGAACTGTGCAGCGCGCCCGCGTACCGCAGATCCGGGAAAACGCTCGTCACGCGGCCGTCGTTGCCATGGCATGCGGCGCAATGCTCGTTGTACCTGGTCTGCCCTCGCGCGAGCGTCTCGGCATCGCCGAAGTTCGGCGGCGGATCGAGCGGCGGCGGAGTGTACGGCACTTTCTCCGGCAGCGTCGCCTTGCCACCGAGCCTGTACACCAGCAGGCGCGCGTAGTTGGGCGCCCAGTATCCACCGCCTCCGAATCCGGGCTGACCGGCGGCAACCACGGCGATGTACTGCACGCCGTCGACCTCGTAGCTGACCGAGCCGCCCACGATGTTGGCCTGCGTGTCCGTCGACCACACGCGCTCGCCGGTATCGGCGCGGTAAGCGGCGAAGGTGCTGGGTGGCGAACCCTGGAAGACGAGATTGCCCGCCGTCGTCATCACGCCCGAGCGCGAGCTGCCCTGGTACTGCCTCCAGACCTCCTTCCGCTTCACCGGATCCCAGGCCAGCAGATAGGAACCCGCGCCTTCGAGCCTGGGCGGCGGATCGACGGGGCGCTTCGCGACGTTGATCGACAGAAGCTGATTGCCCATCTTCGCGCCCGCCTCCGCCACGAGCGGGAAGCTGCCGTAATTGGTCGGGATGTACATCAGCCCCGTTTTCGGGTTGAAGGCCATCGGGTGCCAGCTATGGGCGCCGCCCGCGGACGGCACGACGTGGAACCCGCGGTCGTGCGCGCCGTAGTTGGCCTCGGGATTGATGATGGGCTTGAAGTTCTCGTCGAAGCCGGTCAGCCAGTTGGCGGTCGGCACGAACAACGTGGCGGAGATCACCTTGCCGGTCGCGGCTTCGATCACGTAGAAGACGCCGTTCTTCGACGCCTGCATCAGCACGTGTTTCTTCTCCCCGTCGATGACGAGGTCGGCCGTGACGATCTGCTGCGTGTTGTCGAAGTCCCAGCTGTCGGCGGGCGTCGCCTGATAGTGCCAGCGGTACTTGCCCGTCTTCGCCTCGAGGGCGACGATCGACGAGAGGAACAGATTGTCACCCCCGCCGGGTGAACGGATCTCCGCCGGCCACGGCGCGCCGTTACCGGTGCCTACGTAGACGAGATCGGTCACCGGATCGTAGGTGATGGCGTCCCAGGGCGCGCCGCCGCCGCCCGTCTTCCACCACTCGCCGTTCCACGTCTTCGCAGCCCATTCGAGCTCCGGCTGCTCGAAGCCCTTCGATGGATCGCCGGGCACCACCCACCAGCGCCACAGCTCCTTTCCGGTCTCGGCGTCGAACGCTGCGAGATAACCGCGCTGATGGAACTCCGAGCCCGCGTGTCCGATGAAGACGCGTCCATTGGCGACGCGCGGGGCACCGGTAATGGACTGCCATGCATCCGGATCGGTGACCTGCGTTTCCCAGATCTTCCTGCCGGTCTTCGCATTCACCGCGATGAGGCGGCCATCGAGCGTGCCCCAGATGACTTTGTCCTTCCACGCCGCCGCACCACGATTGACGATGCCGCAGCACAGCCTCACCGCGTACTCGCCCGGCACTTTCGGGTCGTACTTCCAGAGCTGCCTGCCGGTCCTCGCGTCGAACGCGTAGAGCTTGCTCCACGGCGCGGTCACGTAGATGCGGCCGTCGACGACGAGCGGCGTCGTCTCGTAGCTGCCTCCGCGCTCCGCGAGGTCCGCGTACCAGGCGAGCCCGAGCTGGTTGACGTTGTCAACGTTGATCTGCGCGAGCGGACTGTAGCGCTGCTCGGTGTAATCGCGGCCGTACGAGAGCCACTGGCCGGCGTTGGCGGGCGCATCGGACTCGATCAGTCGCTTTGTATCGACGGATGCGCCTGCTTCCGGCACGAGAGAAGCGAAACCGGCGACGGCCGCGAGCGACGCGGCGCCCAGGGCGGCAAGAATCTGAATACGCATATCGAGGCGTTCCCCCACTTCGGGGCGAACCGTACCGCAGGGCGGAGCTCTCTGTCGATGTCGCACGCGTTGCCCCGCTCCTCCGTTTGCTCGACCATTCCGGCGGACGAAGCCGGATGTGCGTTCGGGCTTCGGGAGTGAAGACATGACGAGAAAGACCGTCCGTCGCACGGCCTTCGCCGGTACGCTGCTCTTCGTGTGCGTCGCGCTCGGCGTTAGGGCACAGGAAGCACCGGCGACCGGTGAATATGTCGGATCGCTCGGGCCTCTGAGCCTCCGGCTTCATATCGAGGCTGCTGCGGACGGGGCACTCACCTGCAGGCTCGACAGTCCCAATCAGGGGGCGTTCGGCCTTCCCTGCGCCGACTTCGTGCTCGACGGTCGCACGCTCTCATTCAGGGTGCCTTCGGTCAGCGGCACGTGGAAGGGCACCGTCGGTGACGGCGGTGCCACACTCTCCGGCACCTGGTTGCAGGGCGTGTCGATGCCGCTCGATTTCAGGCGCGACACGTTCCTGCCCGCGTCCGCGCCTTCGGCAGTCGATGGCATCTGGCTCGGGACCTCGCAGTTCCAGGGACAGAACGTCCGCACACAGCTCATCGTCCGCAGCGATGCCGAAGGCAAGCAGTCCTGCTTCGTTGACAGCCCGGATCTCAATGTCTTCGAGCTCGCCTGCGCGAACGTCAGCTTTTCGAACGGCGAGCTCGAGTTCGAAGTGCCGTCGGTGCAGTCGAAGTGGAAAGGGAAGCTCTCTGCCGATGGACGGTCGCTGGAGGGAACCTGGACTCAGACCGCCAGCGGCGCGTCGGCTTCGACGCCGTTGAGCTTCACGCGTCAGTCGGAACGCATCCGTCCGGCTCTCCCGACGCCCGTGACCTTCGACCCCGCCATCGATCCGGTGCGCCCTGCCGACATGCAGGCCGTCCTGCGCCGGGATCTCGAGAAGACGTTCACGAGCGGCCTGCTCGCTCCCGGCAAGCCGACGGGTGTTGCAGTTGCCGTCGTGCGCAACGGAGAACGCAGCGTCTTCGGATTCGGGACCGCGTGGCCCGATTCGGTGTTCGAGATCGGTTCCATCACCAAGACGTTCACGGGCCTGCTGATGGCCCAGATGGTCGAGCACGGCCAGGTGAAACCGGAGACTCCGGTACGCGAGCTCCTGCCCACCGGAATCGTTGCGAAGCCTGCAGGCGCGGAGATCACTCTTCTCGATCTCGTCACCCAGCGTTCGGGTCTGCCGCGTCTGCCGGGCAACTTCGCGCCGTCCGACATGGCGAACCCGTATGCCGAGTACCGCGCGGACAACCTGTACCAGCTCCTTGCGCAGCACGGCCTCGCACGGCCCGAGAAGCCGCAGTTCCTCTACAGCAATCTGGGTCTTGGGCTTCTGGGGCACGCGCTCGCCCTGCGCGCCGGAACCGGCTATGCGGACGCGCTGAAGAAGTACGTGCTGGAACCGCTCGGGATGAACGACACCGCGATCGCGCTGTCGGCCGATCAGCATCGCCGCTTCATGCCGGCCTACTCGGCGGACCTTCGCGCCGTTCAGCCCTGGGAGTTCGATGCTCTTGCAGGTGCAGGTGCACTGCGATCGACGGCCGTAGACCTGCTGAAGTTTCTCGAGGCGAATCTCCGACCCGAATCGGCCGGCGGGAGCAGGCGCGATCGCTACGCACGCACGCTTCCGGCCGCCATCCGGCGCTCGCAGCAGCTCCAGGCCGAGATCGGTCCGGGAGGAAGCATCGCGTATGCGTGGCTCTACGACGCACGCACCGGCACGTACTGGCACAACGGCGGCACGGGCGGCTACTCGAGCTACGCGTTCTTCAACCCGAAGGAGAACTATGCGGGCGTCGTGCTCGTGAACGTCGCCGTCAGCACGCGCGGGAGCTTCGCCGACCAGCTCGGCCAGCACGTGCGCCAGAGGCTGGCCGGCGAACCCGCCATTTCGCTTTCGGGGTGGTGAGCGGGCTCGCGGTTGAGGTGTCTATCGGAACCCGAAGGACCCGTCGATTGTCGAAAGCGTCAACGCGCGCCCGAACCGCGTCGGCAACGCTCGAGCGCGCAAGTCCGCAGCGCTCATCGCCGGTGCTACGATTCGCCGACTCCGGTGCACGCTCCCCGGATTCCCTTCAGGTGGCCTGACAAGGAACGCCACGAGATCATCATGTTGACTGCAGAAGCCAGTGTTTCCATTTCAACCCCGGCCCGCTACATGGGACGCCTGTGCAAGCATTTCGCGCATCGCGTCGCCGTGCACCAGGAGGCCGACCGCGCCCGCATCGAGTTTCCCGGGGCGCCGTGCTCGCTGCGCGCCGATGCCGAGCGGCTCGAGATGCGACTCGAGGCCGAGGACGCCGCGACCCTCGAGCGGCTGCAGGAGGTGGTCACCCGCCATCTCAAGCAGGTTGCGCCGGGCGAGCAGTTCGAAGTCAGCTGGCACGTGACACAGTAGGCCGCACGGGCGGCGATCGCGGCGCCGTCGCGGACATCAGCCGGGATTCCACGCGGATGCCGCGGCGAAGAATGCGGCGGTCTCCTCTTCCAGCGCCCGATTGTCGCCCGGCGGGAAGTGGCTCAGCTTCACGATGACCGTCCGACTCGCCGGGTCCACATAGATGTACTGCCCCTGCAGTCCGATCGCCTGGAACGCAGCCGTTCCGTCGACCAGCCACCACTGATACCCGTAGCCGGGCCAGGGCCCCTTTGGTTCAGCCGGCCGCGTTGACTCACGAACCCACTCTTCCGACACGATGCGCCGTCCGTCGGCCACGCCACCCTCGAGCATCATCTGACCGATGCGGGCGTAATCGCGCAGCGTCGCATTGAAGCCGGCGCCGCTGAACTCGCGCCCTTCGCCGGGCGGACCGTCCATGATGTAGAAGCCGTCGGCTTCCGCGCCGAGCGGCTCCCAGAGGCACTTCGCCGTGTAGGCACTCACCGTACCGCCCGTCACCTTCTCGAGCAGCCAGCCGAGCACGGCGGTGTCGAGCGTCTTGTAGGCCCACACCGTGCCGGGCGGATGCGCACGTCCGATCGTGCGCGCCACATCCGCGAAGCGTGCGACGTTGCGCACCAGTGCGCGCTCGTGATTGCGCGCCGCGACTCCCGGATTCTCGAAGTCGTAGCGCTCTTCATAATCCACGCCCGAGCGCATCTGCAGGATCTGACGGATCGTGACTCCGTCGTAGCCGCCTCCCGCAAGCTCCGGCAGATAGCGCGTGACGGGATCGTCGAGCGATTCGATGCGCCGCTCGGCGAGCGCACAGCCGATCAGAATCGAAGTGATCGACTTCGTCATCGACCAGCCGATGAATCTCGTGCGCTCGTCGGTGTTGTTGCGGTAGACCTCCGCGACGATGCGCCCGTCCTTCATCACGAGGAGCGCATTGGTGTAGGTCCGCTCCAGGAACTGCTCCGGCGTGTACCGCTCGCTACGGAACTCATACGTGAAGTCGAGCGCACGGTCCGCGCGCGGCATCTTCCAGACCGGGCCGGCGCGCGGTACCGTCCGCGTGGTGAAGATCCGGTCCATGCTGCGGAACGTGAGGACGTTGACGCCCGGGTCGAGCATCTCGCGCCGCAGCTGCTGGATTGCCGGCGGAACGCTCGAAGGCGGGTCGGCGGGATCCGGCGGTGGAGGCGGATAGGCGAACGCGCTGCCCGCAGTCGCCAGCAGCAGTACCAGGTAAAGGACGCCACTCGGCTGTCGTCTCATGATCCGGCTCCGAACTGTTCCCCCGGAGCCGGGATGGTACTCATCCTTCCCGGGAAGCGCAGTCGACCGTCATCCGGACCATGCGAACGAGCTCATAGGGATCTACCGGCTTGGAGACACACGCCTGGAAGCCTGCCTGACGCGCCCGCGCACGATCCTCGTCGCGCGCCAGCGCCGTCACTGCCAGCGCCGGAAGTCGCCGGCCATCGGGAGCTTCGTGCTCGCGGATCGCGCGGATCAGCTCGTAACCGTTCATCGGTGCCATGCTGATGTCACTGACGAGCACGTCGAACTCGCCAACGACGAAGACCTCGAGGGCTTCCGGTCCGGACGCAGCGGAGCTCACCGATGCGCCGAATTCCTCGAGCACCCGGCGGACGAGCTCGCGCGTATCTTCGTCGTCGTCCACGGCGAGCACACGCGTTCCCGCGAGAAGATCGCGATCGGGAGCAGGCGTCGCCCGGTCGACATGGCCACGCCGCAGCGACTCTTCGCCCGTCCCGGGCGCCTCGAGAGGCAGCCGGACAGTGAACGTCGCACCGAGCCCCACGCCGGCACTCTCGGCCCGAACGGAGCCACCGTGAAGCTCGACGAGCTGCTTGACGAGTGCAAGTCCGAGCCCCAGACCCCTGCCCGAAGCTTTCGGACCGCCCGTCTGACGGTAGCGGTCGAACAGGCGCGGCAGACACTCCGGCGCGATGCCCTGTCCCGTGTCGGCCACTGCGATGCAGACGCTCTCGCCTTCCAGCCACGCACAGACGCGCACGTGGCCGCCCTGCGATGTGAACTTCACCGCGTTCGACAGCAGGTTCCAGAGCACCTGCTGCAACCGGCTCGAATCCCCACGGATGACGGGGAGGTCCGGAGCCACGGTGGCCTCGAGCACGACACCCTTCGACTCCGCTCTCGGCTTCAGGGAAACGATCGCCGCGTGGATCACCGACGGGATCTCCACGGGCGCGATGTCCAGGTGCACCTTGCCGGAAAGGATGCGGTTCGTCTCGAGCAGATCCCCGATGAGCTCCGCCTGCGCCCGCGCGTTGCGCTCGATGATCTGCAGTCCGCGCTGGATCTGTGAATCAGGCGGTGCACTGCGGCCAAGAATCTGCGCCCAGCCGAGCACGGCGTTGAGCGGCGTGCGCAGCTCGTGCGAGAGCGTCGCAAGGAACTCGTCCTTCATGTGATCGGCGCGCTCCGCCCGTGCCCTTGCGGCCCGCTCAGCATCGAGCAGCGCCTCGCGCTCGCGAGCCACGAGGTGCGCCGTCGTCTGGTCTCTCACGATCGTGACGAATGCGCGCGGGAAGCCGGATGGATCGGCAATGCAGTGCGTGGTGCCGCTGGCGAAGAACCGCGAACCGTCGCGCCGGCACATCCAGTGTTCATGAGTGAAACGGCCGCTTCTCGCGGCGGCGCTCCGTACCCGGCGATGCAGACCGCTCGCGAGGTCCTCCGGCGTGAAGAACCGCTCGACCGGCAGGCCCACGAAAGCATCGCGCGACCAGCCGAAGATCGCCTCCGCGCCAGGGTTCCAGCTCGTCACCCGCCCGTCGAGGTCGAATGTGAAAATCGCGTGATCGCGGATCGCCGCGACCAGATCCTCCGACGTCGGCGCGCCACGCCCCGCGCGGTCCGCCGCGATCGCCGTCGCCGTCACGACGCGGGCTTCCCGAGCAGCCTGCGCACCCACGTCTGGGCCGCCTGCGACGACACGATGGCTACCGAGCGCGGCCGGTGCGGCGTGCGGTCACCGTTCCGTCGACGCTCGAGCCTCTCGAGAACCTCGCGACGCACCAGTGCGAGCGCACGCACGCGCGCTCTGCGCCTCCTTGCCAGTTTCCGTCCACGCCTCAGCATCTCTCCTCCTTGCCTGCAGACACCTGCGCCAGCTCTCCAGCACGATTGCGGCGTAGAGCTCCTCGCCGTGACGCGCGGCGCCGCGCGGATCCTTCATTCGACTCCTCCACTTCGCCGGCTTGCGTGCACCTTCTAGCGGACTTCGTTACTTCTATCAATTAGAATTACATGGAAATACATTTCCATCTGCTGGAACTCAATGACGAACGTCAGAAAGCTCAACTACCAGCATCTGCTCTACTTCTGGTCGGTCGTGCGCAACGGCAGCCTCACGCGCGCGTGCGAGGAGCTGCACCTGTCTCCGCCGGCGATCAGCGCGCAGCTCAAGACACTCGAGGAACGGCTCGGCGAGAAGCTTCTGGTGAAATCCGGCCGCACGCTCGTTCCGACCGAAGTCGGTCGCCTCGTATACGGTTACGCGGACGAGATCTTCGGGCTCGGGCGCGACCTCCTCGACGCGCTGGAGCAGCGCCCCACGCGCAGGCCGCTTCGCCTCGTGGTGGGCATCGACGACGTAGTGCCCAAGGAGATCGTTCACCGGCTGCTGCAGCCGGCGCTCTCGATTTCACAACCGGTGCGCCTGGTGTGCCGGGAAGGGACGCTCGAGCGGCTGATGGCGGACCTCGCCATCCACGAGATCGACGTCGTCCTGTCGGATTCGCCCATCGCGCCGAGCCTCAGCGTCCGTGCCTACAACCACCCGCTCGGCAGCAGCAAGGAGGTATGGATGGCGGTGCCCGCGCTCGCGAAGACGCTGCGCAAGGGGTTCCCCGGCTCGCTGAACGGTGCACCGGTGCTGCTGCCGACCGAGGACACGGCCATCCGGCGCGCGCTCGATCAGTGGCTCGACCGGCACGAGGTGCGTCCGGTCATCATCGGGGAGTTCGAGGACTATGCCCTGCTGCGGGAGTTCGCGCGGGCGGGCGGCGCCGTGGCGCCCGTACCCGCCGTGCTCGAAGAGCAGTTCCACCAGGCGTACGGGCTCGCGACGGTTGGTCCCGCGAACGGCGTCGAGGCGCAGTTCTATGCGATCTCCCTGGAGCGGCGCATCCGCCATCCGGCGCTGCTCGCGGTCTGGGAGAACGCACGCCGGATTCTGAACGGCTGAGCGGCGCGGCTAGCCGAATGCGGCGGCCATCGGCGCCACCAGCGTTGCGTCTTCGCCTCGCGCCGCTTCGGCCGCTCCGGTCGCATCGCCACGTCCGATCATGGCGATCTCGAGCAGTCGCGCGCCGCGCGGGAATCGCCACTCGAGCTGCTCTCCCTCACGCCGTCCGAGAAGCGCCAGGGCGAGCGGTGCGAGCACGGGCAGCTCGACCGACTCCTGCCGTGCATCCTGACGCTGAGGTTCACTAGGAAACACGAGCTCGTACGAGATTCGTTCGCCCGTATGAACGTCCTGCACGAGAACGCGCGAGCCGACGCTCACCACGTCCCGAGGCGGAGCATCACCCTCGATGATCTCGGCGCGCGTCAGTGCCTCATCGAGCTCCTGAAGGTACGCCAGATACACCCGCACGGCCTCGAGCCGACCGCGCAGCAGCGCGCGCAGGCGCTCCAGATCGCGCACCGGGAGCGCGACCGATCGGTTCACCACGAGATGACGCTTGCCGTTGCCTTCCGAGCTCGACTGCACGAGGTCCCCCTCCATCGCGCCGGGAGCCTCGCCACATCGGGAAAGCCGCGATCACCGTGCGGCTGCCTGCGATGCACGCGCATCGCTTCCGTTGCGCTCGGCGAGCCGTTCTACAGCGCCCGGAGCGTTCCGTCCATTCGAATTATCTTGGCGTTGCGTTCGAGCGCGCCGAAGCGCCGGCCGTCGTATCCGCACGCGCGCCGGAAGATGGAGACCGCCGCGTGCGAAGCGCGGCGTGCCCCTAGAACGGCAGACCGACGTAGTTCTCGGCCAGCGAGGTCTGTGCGGCCTTCGAGCTCACCAGGTATTCGAGCTCCGCACGCTGTATGCGATCGGCGAACGCACCCTGCTCCGGGAAACGGTGCAGGAGATGGGTCATCCACCACGAGAAACGCTCGGCCAGCCAGATCCGGCGCAGGGCGCGCGCCGAGTAGGCGTCGAGTTCCGAGCTGTTGCCCGTGCGGTAAAACTCGATGAGGCCCGTGGACAGATAGTGAATGTCGCTGCCTGCGAGATTGAGACCCTTCGCACCGGTCGGCGGCACGATGTGCCCCGCATCGCCCGCGAGGAACAGCCTCCCGAAGCGCAGCGGCTCGGCGACGAAGCTGCGCAGCGGCGCGATGCTCTTCTCGATGGAAGGTCCCGTGACGAGCTGCTGCGCGGTCTTCGGGTCGAGCCGGGCCCGCAGCTCGTCCCAGAAGCGCTCGTCGGGCCACTGCTGCACGTCGTCGGTGAGCGGCACCTGCACGTAGTAGCGGCTGCGCGTCTTCGACCGCATGCTGCACAGGGCGAAACCGCGCGGGTGGTTCACGTAGATCAGCTCGTGAGAGACCGGCGGCGTATCGGACAGCAATCCGAGCCAGCCGAAGGGATAGACACGCTCGAAAGTCCTGATCGCGCCTTCGGGGACGCTCTGCCGTGACACGCCGTGAAAGCCGTCGCAGCCGGCGATGAACTCACATTCGATCTCGTGTTCCCTGCCGGCGTGCCGGTAGCGGACCTTCGGGGACGTGCCGTCGAAGTGATGCAGGCTCACGTCCTCGGCCTCATAAACGGTCGGCGCACCGCTCGCCTCGCGCGCCGCCATGAGGTCGCGTGTCACCTCGGTCTGACCGTACACGACGACCTTCTTGCCGCCCGTGAGCCCCGCAAGGTCCATGCGGTGACGCACGTTGTCGAAGCAGATGTCGAAACCCTCGTGGATCAGCCCTTCGGCGTGCAGGCGGGCCCCGACCCCGGCGCGGTCCATCATCTCGACGAATCCCTCTTCGAGAACGCCGGCGCGTATCCGGCTCAGCACGTACTCCTTCGTGCGCCGCTCGAGGATGATGTTGTCGATTCCCGCCCGATGAAGAAGCTGCCCGAGAAGAAGTCCGGAGGGTCCGGAACCGATGATGGCTACCTGCGTACGCATGGGGTTCTCCGGGGCTGATCCGAATGCAGGCTCCCAAGTTAACGCCGTCCGCTCGGTACGCAAATGGACAGACGTTGCGCGGAGCTGGACAATTCGAACATGCGCGACACCGGGCTGCGGGCACCCCGCGAATCCATCCCGACGTATGGACTCTACGGCGAAACGGCCGCAACCCTGCCGCCGGACAGGCTGCACTGCGAGTCGATCGCCTCGCGCAGCCGCCTGCACGACTGGGAGATCAGGCCCCACCGCCACGAGGCCTTCTTTCAAATTCTGTACATGAGGGGCGGCCATGGCACGCTGGTGCTCGAGAACGAGCGTCTGCCGCTGCGCGCGCCGTGCGTCGTCACCCTGCCCTCCCTCACCGTGCACGGCTTCACCTTCTCGCGCGACGTGCGGGGTGTCGTCATCACGCTCTTCGAGCGGCACCTCGACGAGATGCTCTCGGCGCCCGATCTGCGCGAGGTCTTCTCCCGGCCACACCGCATTCTCCTCGGCGCGAAGTCGCGGACCGCGGCGGTGCTGCGCGGCGCGCTCGAGACGGTGAGCCGCGAATACGAAGGGAATCTGCCCTGGCGGCTCGCTGCGGTGCGTGCAGGGCTCGAGCTGGCCCTGGTCACGGTGGCGCGGGCGATCGGCGAAAGCGCCCACCCCGTCTCGGGAGCCTCCGCACGCAAGATGCAGCACCTGCAGCGCTTCCGTGCGCTGGTCGACCGCTGGTACCGCGAACACAGGAGCATCGAGGAGTACTCCCGGGCCCTCGGGATCACCTCGACCCAGCTCAACCGTGTCTGCCGTGAGGTGCTGGGGAAATCGGCGCTCGGCGTTATCAACGGCCGGCTGCTGCGCGAAGCGGAGCGCAACCTCATCTACACCACGCTCGACGTCAAACGCATCGCGCTCGCGCTGGGCTTCGCCGATGCGGCGTACTTCTCCCGTTTCTTCGCCAAGCACACCGGCCGCTCCCCGTCGCGATTCAGGCAGGAGGCCTGGCGCGCCCTCGGCCAGGAGAATCGGCCGGAGGCATCGCGTTCTTCGTCCACTGCAGATGCGACCGAACGCTCGTGAGCACGGCGTGATCGATGCGGAAAGGGACCGTCGGCGGCACGTGCTAGCATCTGCGTCCTGATCGCCAGGACTTCGCTTCAGCTCATGCCGTCGACGCGCACACTCGCCCTGCTCCTCGTTCTCCTGCCCCCGTTCGCGGTCGCACAGGATCCGGCCACCATCACCCGCGTGGGCGGCAGTGAGCAGGGCTTCATCATCTTTCAGGAGCGCTGCATGACGTGTCACGGCCGCCCCGAGGTCGAGCATGCACCGCCGCCGGAGCTGCTTCGCGCGATGCCGGCCGAGCGCATCTATGAAGCGCTGACGAAGGGCTCGATGCAGGTCCATGCGCGCGACCTCGAAGAATCGGACATCCGCGCGGTCGCTGAAGCGGTGAGCGGTCAGCTACTCGGCGCCTCGCAGGCGGGCGACGCGGCCCACATGCCGAATCGCTGTCGGGCGGATTCCGCGTTCGATCCGTCGGGTCGCGCCTGGAACGGCTGGAGCCCGGATGTGGGCAACTCGCGCCATCAGAACGCCGCGAATGCCGGGATCTCCGCTGCCGACATTCCGAAGCTGAAGCTCCTCTGGGCCTTCGGCTTTCCCGGCGGCAGCTCGGCGTACGGTCAGCCCTCGATCGTGGGCGGCCGAGTGTTCGTCGGCTCGGACAATGGATACGTCTACTCACTCGACGCGGCTACGGGCTGCGTCCACTGGTCGTTCCGGGGGGACGCGGGCGTGCGCACGAGCGTCAGCGTCGGACCCGTGAAAGGACACGCGGGTGTCGAGTACGCCGCCTTCTTCGGTGACGTCAAGGCGAACCTCTACGCGGTGGACGCCCGCAGCGGCCGGCTCCTGTGGAGACAACGCGTGGACGAGCACCTGGCGGCACGCATGACCGCCTCGCCCGTCCTGCACGACGGCGTGCTGTACGTGCCGATGTCGGCGTGGGAGGAAGGCGCTGCGCGCGCGGAGAGCTATCCATGCTGCACCTTCCGCGGCAGCGTGTCGGCCTACGAGGTGAGCAGCGGCAGGCTCCTGTGGAAGACGTACACCATCGCGCAGACGCCGCAGCCGACGAGGAAGAACTCCGCGGGCGTTCAGCTCTACGCGCCTGCGGGCGCCGCAGTCTGGAACACGCCGGCCATCGATCCGGCAGCCGGCGCGCTCTACTTCGGCACCGGGAATGCGTACACCGAGCCGGCTGCGGAAACGTCCGACTCGGTCATTGCCCTCGACCTCTCGACAGGTGCCGTGCGCTGGACGCATCAGGTCTACGCCAACGACGCGTTTCTCGTCGGCTGCGGCGCCGTGAATTCGGAGAACTGTCCGAAGAAGCTCGGACCGGATCGGGACATTCCGGCATCGCCGATCCTCGTTACGCATGCGGACGGCACGCGCTCGCTGATCGTCGCCGCGCGTCCCAACGAGGTGCTCGCTTTCGATCCGGACAACGGGGGCAAGTTGCGCTGGCGCGTGCAGGTGCCGCGAAACGGGAACGGGCGCGGACTCATCTGGGGTGGCACGACGGATGGAGAGAACGCGTACTTCGGCCTGTCGAGCGGCGGAATGGTCGCCGTGAGTCTCCGGGACGGCACCGAGCGCTGGTACTCGCCGATCGCGCCCGGCAGTCATGGCGCCGTCGCGAGCAGCATCGAAGGTGCGGTGCTCATCGGCGGACTCGACGGCGTGATCCGCGCCCTCTCGACGAAGGACGGCAGCGTGATCTGGCAGTATGCGACGGACCGTGAATTCGAGACGGTCAACGGCGTGAAAGCCCGCGGCGGCAGCATCACCGCGGCAGGCGCGGTGATCACCGACGGCAAGGTGTTCGCGACGTCGGGCTACTCCGTGATCTTCGGCAAGCCGGGCAACGTCCTGCTCGCGTTCGGTCTCGACGAGTGATTCCGTCCACGGCCGGCGTGGCACCGATGCGTCCGGCACGTGCCTGTGGCCGACGGACGCTCCGACCGGCATCGTCGCGGGCCGGAGCGCAGCCGACCGCTGCCGTTCGCGTCAATCCTTGTTCTGACGCGGATCCTTCTCGCCGAGGCCCGGATAGAAGAGCGCGCGGTTCTGCAGCGACTCGTTGAACACGCGGCGCTTCTTGAAGAGCCACTTGCCGTTGCGCTTCACGAGCTCGTCCTCGTAGTGCCCGAAGTAGAGGAGCTGCACGTCCTTCTGCGGCGTGTTGTTCGTGAACGCGAACCAGTAGGCGACAGTCTTCGCCGTATCGCCCTGCACGTCGATGACGTGATTGATGATCATGTGCCGCGTCCGCGGCCGCGACGTCGCGCCTTCCGGGATCTCCACGCGGCGCGCCCCGCCGAAGTTCGACATCGCCCTGCGGATCGCTTCCTTGCCACGCTCCACGCCGTACACCCACTCCAGCACACCGTCCTCGGCCCAGGCCTCCATCACCGTGTCGATGTCGCCGGCGTCGACCGCGATCATGTAGCGGTTGGAGAGGTTCTCGATCTCGGCACGATCGTCGGCATAGCTGGCGAACGTGACTGCGGGCATCAAGGAAAGGAGCAACGAGGCAGGCGCGAGAGTGGCTTTCTTCATGTGAACCTCCAGTGATCAGCCGGCGGATGCATCGCCGGCAACGAGACTCTTGTTCATCCGGAAGCGTGTGGCTCTGCGGCCGTTGCCCCGGAGCTCTGACGGTCTCACTATACCGCCGCTGTCCTTCCCTTCCCTCATGCTCGAGCTTCGGCCATGAACGACGTGCTCCGTGCGGCGCTCGATGCGCATCGGGCTGGACGCTTCGACGAGGCGGAAGCCGGCTACCGGAGCGTGCTGACGGCGCGTCCCGACGATCCCAAGGCGCTGTACTACCTCGGTCTGCTGCAGTTCCATCGGGGTGAAATCGGGGAAGCGCTGCGGACTCTCGAGCGCTGCGTCTCCCGCGCGCCCGGCAATGCTCATGCATGGAACACGCTCGGCAGCATGCTCATCGCTGCGGGTCGCCGTCGCGAAGCGCTGCATGCCTACGAGAAGGCCGCGCGATGCACGCCATCGATGGCGGAAGCGTGGTACAACCTGGGCATCTGCCTGCGCGACGAGGGCCGCGCGGATGAGGCGGTCGCGAGTCTGCGCGAGGCGATCACGCGGCAGCCCGACTACGGGATCGCCTACGACGCGCTCGGGGCACTGCTCTACCGGATCGGACGGCTCGATGAGGCCGCGGACGTCTATGGGCGATGGCTTACGCGCGATCCCGCGAATCCCAGGGCGCGCCACATGGTGGCCGCGCTATCGGGTCGCGACGTGCCGCCTCGGGCATCGGACGAATATCTGCGCGAGCATTTCGACAGCTTCGCCGACGCATTCGACGAGAGCCTCGAGCGGCTCGAGTACCGGGCGCCGCAGCTCGTCGCCGCTGCACTCCACCGCTGGCGTCCCTCGGATGACCCGATGGACATACTCGATGCCGGCTGTGGTACCGGACTCTGCGGCCCACTGGTTCGCGACATGAGCCGCCGGCTCGTGGGCGTCGATCTGTCGGAGCGGATGATCGATCGTGCCCGTGAGCGCGGCGCGTACGACGAGCTGGCGGTCGAGGAGCTGTGCATGTACCTGCGTTCACGGCCGGAGTGCTTCGATGCCGTGATCGCCGCCGATACGCTCAATTACTTCGGTCCGCTCGAGGAACCGCTGAGCGCGATCCGCCGCGCCCTGCGTCCCGGAGGACTCACGATCTTCACACTGGAAGCCCTGCGCGGCTCACCGCGCGCCGATCATCGCCTGGGGCCGCACGGCCGCTACGCGCACGATGCCGCGTACGTTGCGAGCGCGCTCGCGGCAGGAGAGTTTCACCTCTGCGCGCTGGACGAGGAGACCCTGCGCCTCGAGCGGGACGAGGCCGTCCCGGGTTATCTCGTCGTCGCCCGGCGCCGCGATTGAGCGCGTTCCGAGCCGCTCACCCGTGGAACTGCACCTCCTCGGTGCTGCCGGCGAGCGCGCCCAGAGAGGACTTTCCGCCGGTCACGGTCTGCGTCACGGCGTCGAAATAGCCCGCCCCGACTTCGCGCTGATGGCGGGTTGCGGTGTATCCGTCACGCTCCGCCGCGAACTCCGCCTGCTGGAGCTGCGCATAGGCGCTCATCTGCGACTCGCGGTACGCGCGCGCGAGCGTGAACATCGAATAGTTGAGCGCATGGAAACCTGCCAGCGTGACGAACTGGAACCTGTAGCCCATGGCTCCGAGCTCGCGCTGGAATTTCGCGATGGTCGCCTCGTCGAGATTCTTCTTCCAGTTGAAGGACGGTGAGCAGTTGTACGCGAGGAGCTTGTCCGGGAAACGGCGGTGTATGGCCTCCGCGAAACGCCGCGCCTCTTCGAGGTCCGGCTTCGCGGTTTCGCACCAGAGGAGATCGGCGTACGGCGCGTACGCAAGCCCGCGGGCGATCGCCTGCTCGAGCCCTGCCTTCACGTAGAAGAAGCCCTCGCTCGTCCGGCCCTTCGAGGCGTCCACGAAGGGCCGGTCGCGCTCGTCGACGTCCGAAGTGAGGAGGCGCGCGCTCTCGGCATCCGTGCGCGCAATGAGCACCGTCGGCACGCCGCAGACGTCCGCGGCGAGACGCGCTGCGACGAGCTTGGCGATGGCTTCCTGAGTCGGCACGAGCACCTTGCCGCCCATGTGTCCGCACTTCTTCGCCGAGGCGAGCTGATCCTCGAAGTGCACGCCGGCGGCGCCCGCATCGATCATCGCCTTCATGAGCTCGAAGGCATTGAGCACGCCGCCGAATCCCGCTTCGGCGTCGGCCACGATCGGCTGCATCCAGTCGATGGAATCGTCGCCTTCCGCGTGGTGGATCTGATCGGCGCGCAGCAGCGTGTTGTTGATCCGCCGCACGACCTCCGGCACCGAGTTGGCCGGATACAGCGACTGATCGGGATACATCTGACCCGCGAGGTTCGCATCGCCCGCGACCTGCCAGCCCGAGAGGTAGATCGCGCGCAGTCCCGCCTTGACCTGCTGCATCGCCTGATTGCCCGTGAGCGCGCCGAGCGCGTTCACGAACGGCAGCTCGTGCAGGTATCGCCAGAGCTTCTCCGCGCCGAGCCGCGCGAGGGAATGCTCCACGTGAACGGTGCCGCGCAGCCGGTCGACGTCCTCCGCGGAGTACGGCCGGGCGATGCCCTTCCAGCGCGGGCTCGTGCGCCACGACTCCCGCAGTTCCTCCACGCTCATCCGCTGTCCGTCGTTCATCCTGAGTTCCTCCTGAACCATGTCGTGTCGCCGGATGCCGCGTCGATGGCATTCACGCCGCCCCGCCCGCGGCGCGAGCTGGAGCGGAGGCGATGCTTTCCGCATCGGCCGATGGCGCATGATAGGGATGCCGGCTTGCGCAAATTGACCTCAGAAACTTCACACTGTTAATTTCACAATCCATGTCACGGCTCGTTCACCGCAGCCATCTCCTCGGCGCGCGTCTCAGGAGCCTGCGCAAGCGCAACGGATTGACGCTCGAGGAGCTCTCCACGCGCTGCGTGGCGCTCGATCGCGAGCTCGCTCCCTCGGTTTCCTACCTGAGCATGATCGAGAGCGGAAAGCGCGTGCCGTCCGCCGAGCTTCTCTCGCTCCTCGCTCGCGTCTTTCAGCGCGATCCGTCCTGGTTCCTCGACGAGAACGCCGATCTCGGCGCGCTGCGTCCTCCCGAAACGCGGGGAAGCCCGGCGCGCATACCGCTCGAGCCGGCGTTCCTGTTCTCGAAGGAAGTGCTGCAGGCGGCCATTCCGGAGCTCCTTTCTCAAACGGGCACCACGGAGCGACAGTTCGCGCATCTGCTCATCCGCTCCCATCAGGAGCTCTCGCGCAACGACTTTCCGGAGCTCGAGCGTGCTGCGGAGGAAGTGGGCGAGCGGCGCTTTCCGCTCGGCGTCGACGATCTCATGCGGCTCGCCCGCCGCCACGGGCTGGAGATCCGCTGGTTCGAGCGCAAGGCCGTGCGCGCACGCGATCAGGATCAGGAAGTGCGGAGCATCCTGCGCTCGTTCTTCGAAGCGCCGCGCATCGTGTATCTCAATCGGGCGCTGCAGGCGGATCCGGCACGGCTCAAGTTCGATCTCGCCCTGCACATCGGTCACAAGGTCCTGCACGGTGGTGACGGCCGGAAGTCGCCTCACGCCACCGGTGGCGAGATGGGCGCGAGCCCCGATGGAGGATCGAGCGCGTCCGCGATCGATCCGAACGACGTGCTCTATGCCTGGCGCGACTTCGAATGCAGCTTCTTCGCCGGCGCGCTGCTCTGTCCCCGCGCGCCCTTCCGGCGCTTTCTGACACGCGAGCGCTATCGCGTGGAGGGCGGCCGGAAGCTGGAGCTCACGCCCGCGGTGGTGATGCGGCGGATGACCAAGGTCTCGCCGTACCGCTACTGGCATTTCTTCGACGCGTACCCGCCCGGGTACCTCCGCGCCGTCTACCGCGGCAACGGCATTCCCCTGCCCTGGGGCAACATGGCGCAGGTGACGGATCCCTGCCCGAACTGGGCGGTGTTCCGCATGCTCGATGAGCCGGGGACCCCGTCCGGCTCGCAGATCTCGATACTGCGCACCGAGGATCGGTCCCTCCTCTACTGCTGTCATTCGCTGCGCACGCGAGACATGGCGGGCAATCCTCACGTTCTGTCGGTGGGGATCGATCTTGCGCCGGCGCTCGAGGCGAACGGCATCGACGCCTCCCCGCTCATCGCCGGTCTCACGCAGGAGTGCTTCCGGCGCGGAGGAACCGCGCCGATACCGCACGAGACAGCCGACGCGCTGCGGCTCGTCGCGAACGTCCTCAACATCGCATGGGTCGAAGAAGCATGTGCTCAGCCCGCGCGCATCATCTGCCCACGCAGCACGCGCTGTCCTCGCGGCGGACGCTGCGAGCGCGCACAGGTCTCCCGCGCGAAGGAGATCCGCGACCTGCGCGAGGAGATCGTGGATCGCCTGCGCTGAGCTCGGTGCACGGCATCCCTGCGTGAACCCGGGCGGCGCGCACGCAACCATCAGCCGTCGAAGAAGACCCGCCACGCCCCGAATCCGATGCCGGCCAGGAGGCTCGCACCCGCGAGCACGGCGAGCGCTCGAACCGTCGTCGGCGCGCGGCTCCAGAGCCGGCCGAGCGAGGCGGCCGCAGAACGCAGCAGCAGCTCGAGTCTGTCCAGACCGCGCGCGGCGTAGAGAGACTCCTGTGCGAGGAGCGCTCCGCCGGCGAGCAGCACCAGCGTTCCCGGTCCCGGCGCAGGCAGGGCAATGAGACCGATGACGATGAGCGTCGGACCGCCGATCCAGCTCGTCCACTTGAGGAGGCCGGAACGGCGGATGCGGCGCACGCGGCGGAAGCGGCGCTCGAAGCGCTCGCCCGGCGGGCTCTGAATGAACTCTCTCCACGCCCTTCTCAGCTCGTCGAACATGAGTGATCCGTCATCGATTCGGCGCATCGGGCCACGGATGCCGGGATCGCTTGCACGTCGCGTGCCTGGCAGACTCGAGCTGAGCCGCCGCGACGCTGCCCATGAGGCTTCGGGACGCCGCGCAATCGAACGAGACGAGCGGCCCTTCCCTTCCACCGCGGATTCTCAGGCGGCGCGCGGCGTCGCTGGCTTCACGTTCGCGTTCAGGCGGAAGAGATTGGACGGGTCGTAACGCGTCTTCACCGCGGTGAGGCGCTCGAGATTGCGCTGGTAGTTCGACAGGATGTCCTTTGCCTTGTGATCGGGATCGAGATCGTTGAAGTAGAAGCCTTCCGTGAACGGCTCGAGTCCGCTCCAGAGCGCGCGAATCGCCTCGATGTGAGGCGTCCCGGATTGCCCGGCGGGCCAGCCGACTGCCGTGAGCAGATTGCCGAGAACGCTCCGGTGCGGAAACGCCGTCGCATCCCGCGACACGCGCGCGATCGCGCCGCCGCTCGACTGGAAGAAGACCGCGGTGAAGCGCGCCGGGTGCGGCGTGAAGCTCTCGACGATCGCCTCCGCGAGATCGGGACCCAGCGCAGGAATGAAGCCGCTCTTGAGATAGATCGCGAGAGCCCGCGGATCGCTGACGTCTCCCGATTTCTGCAGCGCCGTGTACGCGATACGTTTCACGGTATCCTGCGCCGGCGGACCGAGACTCCTGCGCAGGGGCTCGACCGCGCGCTCGTACTCGCTCTCGGGTCCGCAGTAGCAGATCTCCAGACCCATCTCCCCTGCTGCGTTTCCGGGCGGCTGCAGCATCTGGAATCCAACGTACAGCTCATCGGACGCCTGCGGGGCGAATTCCCCGAAGCGCGTCAGGATCTCCCGCGAACGCGAGATCGGGTAGATCCAGTTGCCGCCGATCACCTCACGGCGCATCGGATGCAGCTGGAGCTCGAACGACGTGACGATGCCGAAGTTTCCTCCGCCTCCCCGCACGCCCCAGAAGAGGTCCGGGTTCTCGCCCGTGCTCGCGTAGCGCAGCTCGCCGTCCGCCGTCACGATCTGCACGCTCAGCAGATTGTCGATGGACAGGCCGTACTTGCGCGCGAGGCGTCCGAAACCGCCGCCCGTGACGAGCCCACCCACGCCCGTGTGCGACACCGTGCCGAGCGGCGTGACGAGCTCATGTGTCGCCGTCTCGTGATCGACCGCACCGAGCAGTGAACCGCCGGTCACCCACGCGCGCTGTGCAGCCGGATCGATGCGGACGTCACGGAACCTGGAGAGATCGACGAGCAATCCGCGATCACACGTCGATTGCCCCGACTGGCTGTGACCGCCGCACTTCACTGCCAGCAGAAGCCCGCCGTGCTCGCGCGCGAACTGCACGGCCGTGCGGATGTCGGCCGCACCGGTCGGTTGCACGATGAGCGCGGGACGGCGATCGAACGCGGGATTGATGAGACGCCGGGCTTCGTCGTAGCCGGGATCCGACGCGAACAGGATGGGGCCACGCACCCTCGCGCGCAGATCCGCGAGCGCACTGCGGGGGATTCTGACCCCGGTGCCTTCGCCCGTGACGGCATCGATGCCATCGGGCAACTGACCATCCGACGTGACTTCTGCGAACGCGGCGGTCGGACGCAGCGCAGAGAGCGCTGCGGCCCCGGCCGCCGAACGGATGAAGGCGCGACGATCCATGGCAGGCCTCGAGACTCGAGCACGCCGGGGACTCGCACTATACGCCCCGCCAGATCACGCTCACAACCGAGCACCGCACCATTTCATGGAACTCACGACTGCGCGGCGTGCGTGCAACGCGCTGCACTCGGGTGCGTCACCTCGAACGGGGACGCGGCACATGTCTGCGCCGTGCCCGCGGCGCCGCTTGCAGCCTGTGCGCCACGGACGAGGCAGACGACGACCGCGAGCGGTCCTACATTGATCGCGAGCGCCTGCGAATCACGGTGAGAGTTGCACCCAGTGCCGTGAGCAGGAGTCCCGCAAGCCCGATGGTCGGCAGTGAGCCGGCAGTTTCCGGCAGCTCTGCCGCGGGCAGAGTCTCCGGCGGCGGTTCCGCTGCGGCAACGCGCTGCGAGGGCGCAGGAGCGATGGCGACGTCGGGCTGCGCCGCGGGAGAGGCATCCTCGGCGGCAAAGCGTGCCGTGAAGCGGTCCTCGGGCACGTAGAAGTTGAGCTGATCACCGGGACGCAGGGCGCTCACCGGCCGGGGCCGGTCATCCATGATCACGGTCATGTTCTCGGGAGGATTGAGCGTGATCGTATCGCCGCCCTTGAAGGCTACCGTCAGCTCCTGGCCGCGCCTGGCGACCCGCTCGACCTCTCCCTGGAACTTCACGTAGTACTTTCCGTCCCGCTGCATCACTTCCTGGCAGGCTTCGGCGATGTTCGGTGCCCGCTGCAGGACCTCTCGCGACCAGTTGACCTCCTTGCAGCTCTCGCCGGTTGCGGTAAACGCCCGGTCGGTTCGGGTCTGCGCCGACAACGATGCGCCGGCGGCAAGAGCGATCGCGGCTGCCAATGTCATGGATCGGATCATCATGGGGACCTCCTTGTCCGACTGTCGCGGACCATGCTTGCGGCAAGTTCTGCACCACCGGCTTCACGCAGGCTGGCCGTATCCAGCTCCGCCCGCACGACGTAGCGCAGAGGCGCGCTCCCGATGAAGTGAAACGGGTAGCAGGTGATCAGTGTCACGCTCGGCGTCGCGGTCGCGGCGAGCACCCCGACGTCGGTCGGCGGCACGACACCGAGCTCCGACACCAGATAGCGCCGTGAGCTTCCGCCGTGCTCGATGAAGAGCTCCTGACCGAGTCGCACGTCCTTCAGCTTCCGGAAGAATCCGTCACGGTGAGCGGCGATGCCGATGTTTCCTCCCGCCTGCCCGAGCAGGGTCGTACCGTCGATGTGAGCCGCACCGCGATTGAGATTGATCTCGCTCGCGCCGGAGTAGACGGGCACTTCGAGCTCGACCGCGGGGATGTGCAGCACTCCCACTGGCTCACCCGGACTGCCGACGCTCGCAGCGAACGCCGCAATGCGCTTCCTGGACCACGTCGACTGATCGGGTGCGCGGTCGAGCCGCTGCGCCCACGCCGGATGCGATGTGGCGTCCATTGACTCAGACCACGCATCTGGCTCGGACCACGCATCGGGCCGTTCATCGCGCGCCCGTTCGAGCCCGATGGCGCGTTCCCGCTCTGCCCATACGCCCGCTGCACCGTAGAAGACCAGCAGAATGACGCCCGCCGTCCACGCAAGGGATTCGAGATGGGGTAACAAGGAACCTCCTCCCCGGCGCCCGGCTCGTGTCATCATTCGTTACCGCGAGATCCCGGCGGGGTGGCCCGCAAGAAACATGCCCCGTTGCGGCGCAGGGATGGGATTCCTGCGACGCTCGCGCCCCCGCGATACGAACACGAAGTGGAGAATCAGATGAAAGGCTTCGTCGACAACATCGAAGACAGGACCACGCAGAACTCGGACTTCAGACGCGTGCTCTACACGGGCAAGCATCTGCAGCTCGTCCTGATGTCTCTGCGCCCGGGAGAGGAGATCGGCGAGGAAGTGCACGAGGACCGCGACCAGTTCTTCCGCATCGAGCAGGGCACGGGCGAAGTCTGGATCGACGGAAAGTGCACGAAGATCGAGAGCGAGTTCGCGATCATCGTGCCCGCGGGCGCGCGCCACAACGTGAAGAACACCGGCACGGAGCCGCTCAGGTTCTATACGCTCTACGGCCCGCCCGAGCACAGGGACGGCACGGTCCACCCGACGAAGGCGGACGCCGAGAAGCACGAAGAGCACTTCGACGGCAAGACGACCGAGTAGCGCACCGTCGATCCACCGGCATCCGGCCGGCGGCGGATTCCGTCAGGAGCCGTCTGCCGCCGGCTGGCGCGCCGCATCGAGCGCCTGGCGGAGCAGTCCCGCCCACATCGCGAACGCCCGACGGGCTTCCGCGGACGTCGTCACGGTGTTCGCGATCTGCAGGTCGCCGAACTCGCGACCGCGCTCGCGGTCCGCGGCGCGCACCAGGATGTCGCCGCTCACCGAATCGCGCAGCTCCGCGAGCAGCGTCATCTCGCCGAGAGAGACGACGTAGTTGCGTTTCCCCGGTGTGCGGGTGTCGGGTGCGTAGATGTCGAGATCGACGATGGAAGCGGAGACGCGCAGAACGTCCGGCGCGGCCTCGTCCGTGAGCTCATATCCGCCCTTCTCGAGCTCGCGGCGGAACTCCTCGCGGAACATGCGCGCGCCCTCGGCGCGAATCCGCATGATGTCCTCCGCGGTGACCTCGGGGTGATCGCGCTCCCAGTTTCTGCGGAACGCGACGTCTACCGGATCGAGCAGGATGCGGCGGTACCCCGCCAGGCTCATTCCCGGCGCGACGTAGACGAGATCGACGCGGCTGCTCCGCACGCGCTGGAGTCCGTCGATGGTACGATCCGGCTCCGGCGGTCGCAGCACACAGCCGCCGAGCGCAAGGGTGAGAACGAGACAGGTGGTGCGCGAGACGACGTTCTGCGTTTTCATTGAAGGACGGTACTACGACGAGCGGCGCATTGTCACCGCCGCGTGCGCCAGCACAGCCATCCTCCCGGCCGTTCTGCCGGGCCTTCCTCGTGGTGAACCGTGAACGATCGTCCCTCGACGAGCGAGCAGCCGCGACCTGAGCCGGCAGCCGAGCTGGGCGAGATCGCCTATCGGCGGACCGCGGATGAAGTCCTGCAGGCGTTCGGAACGGATCCCTGCGCGGGCCTGAGCACGGCCGAGGCCCGCGCGCGCCTTGCGCGTTACGGTCGCAACGAGCTCGCCGCCGAACGGCCGGTCCCCGCCTGGCGCCGGTTCCTCGCGCAGTTCCACGATCCTCTCGTCCTGCTGCTCATTGCCGCCACGCTCATCTCGGCGGGGATCTGGCTCTACGAGCGCGAGGGCGCCCTGCCCTACGAAGCGATCGCGATCTTCTCCATCGTGCTCCTCAACGCGGTGATGGGCTACGTGCAGCAGGCGCGCGCGGAGCGGGCCGTCGCCGCGCTCCGTCAGATGTCCGCTGCGCAGGCGAGAGTGATTCGCGACGGAACGCGGCAGGAAGTCCCCGCAGCCGAGGTCGTGCCCGGCGACATTCTCCTCGTCGAAGAAGGCGACTCCGTTCCCGCGGACGCACGACTCATCGAGTGCGCCGCGCTGCAGACGACCGAAGCCGCGCTGACCGGCGAGAGCCTGCCGGAATCGAAGCAGACTGAGCCCATCGAAGAAGAAGCCGCGCTCGGTGACCGCGACAACATGATCTTCAGCGGCACGGCCGTGACGTACGGACGCGGCAAGGCGGTCGTCGTCGCCACCGGCATGAGCACCCAGATGGGCCGCATTGCCGGCATGCTGAAGGCGACCCCGGAGGAAAGCACGCCGCTGCAGAAGGAGCTCGCGCGTGTCGGCCGGATGCTCGGCATCGCGGTCGTCGCGATCGCGGTGGTGATGATCGCCACGATCCTGCTCGTGCAGGACGTCCGCGGTTTCTCCGCGCTTTTCGAAGTTCTCATTCTCGGCGTCGCGCTTGCCGTGGCCGCGGTCCCCGAAGGTCTGCCGGCCGTAGTCACCGCCGTGCTCGCGCTCGGCGTTCAGCGCATGGCGAGGCGCAACGCGATCGTGCGCCACCTGTCTGCCGTCGAGACACTGGGTTCCGCGAACGTCATCGCCTCCGACAAGACCGGAACTCTCACGAAGAACGAGATGACCGTGCGCACGGTGCTCACCGCGAGCGGCCGGGCGGATCTCGGCGGTACGGGCTACGCGCCGGAAGGCGAAGTGCGCCTGCGTCCCTCATCGGATGCGCCGGGTGCCGAGGAGAACCTGCGAGCAGAGCTGCGCCGTGCGCTCACCGTGGGCGATCGAGCGAACAACGCCGTCCTGCAGTGCTCCGACGGTCGCTGGATCATTCAGGGCGATCCGACCGAAGGCGCGCTGATCGTCGCCGCGCGCAAGGCGGGCCTCGAAGCCGATGCGCTCGAGTCGCGCTACGCGCGCATCGGCGAGGTGCCCTTCTCCTCCGAGCGCAAGCTGATGAGCACCATCCACAGGGATGCGGATCACGAGGAAGAGGTGCTCGTCTTCACCAAGGGTGCGCCCGATGTGCTGCTCGGACGCTGCTCGCGCGAGCTCGTCGGCGACGGCTCACGGCCTCTCACCGCCGAGAGACGCCGCGAGATCCTCGAGGCGAACGAAGCGCTCGCACGCGAGGCGCTGCGCACGCTCGGCGTCGCTTTCCGCCCCCTGCCCGCGAGGGAGTTCGATCGGTGCTCCGGAGGCGATCACATCGAGCGGGAGCTCACGTTCGCGGGTCTCATCGGGATGATCGACCCGCCGCGCGACGAAGCGAGAGGCGCCGTCATGCGCGCGAAGGCCGCCGGCATCCGGCCGATAATGATCACCGGCGATCATCCGGTCACCGGCTCCGTCATCGCGCGCGAGCTCGGCATCGCGGCGGATGCGCGGGCCGTGACGGGCGTGGAGCTCGATCGCATGTCCGACGACGAGCGTGCCCGGACGGTGCAGGAAGTCTCGGTGTACGCGCGCGTGAATCCGGACCACAAGCTGCACATCATCCGCGCCCTCAAGCGCGGCGGCGCCATCGTCGCCATGACCGGTGACGGAGTGAACGACGCGCCTGCCCTCAAGACGGCCGACATCGGCATCGCGATGGGCATCACCGGCACCGACGTCTCGCGGGAAGCGGCCGACATCGTGCTCGCCGACGACAACTTCGCGACCATCGTCGCGGCCGTCGAGGAAGGCCGCGCCATCTTCTCGAACATCCGCAAGTTCCTGCGCTACCTGCTCTCGTCGAACATCGGCGAGGTGCTGACGATGTTCTTCGGCGTGCTGTTCGCGGACGCGCTGGGTCTGCTCGGCGCCGGAGACGACTCGCTGGTGCTGCCTCTGCTCGCGACGCAGATCCTGTGGGTGAATCTAGTGACGGACGGTGCACCGGCGCTCGCGCTCGGTGTCGATCCGGCGGACCCGGACATCATGACCCGCCCGCCGAGGCCGCGGAACGAGGGTGTGCTCACGTGGCGCATGTGGACGGGGATTCTCTTCATCGGCGCGATCTTCTGCACGGGCACGCTCCTCGTCCTCGACGCGAGCCTGCCGGGCGGTTTGATCGAGGGGAGCGGCGACATACGCTACGGGCAGACCATGGCGTTCACGACTCTGGTGTTCTTCCAGCTCTTCAACGTGTTCAACGCCCGGTCGGACGAGCACAGTGCCTTTGTCGGGCTGTTCGCGAACCGCTGGCTGTGGGGCGCGGTGGCGCTCTCGATCGCCCTGCAGGCCGCCGTGGTCCACGTCCCGGTCCTGCAGCGCGCCTTCTCGACCGTGCCGCTCGGCTTGAACGACTGGCTGCTCTGCGCCGCAGTCGGCAGCTCGGTGCTGTGGCTGCGGGAACTCTCGAAGCTCCTTCGCCGTTCCACCGCAGTTGCGTGATGGGCCCCGCTCGACCCCTGTCCGCGCCTCGGTCATCATTGGCGCCCGACGAAGCATTGTTGCGGAGAGCAATGTTGTCCGTTCGGCGGCGTACAACCCTCTGTAGCATCCTGGGTGCGGCCGTATCGCTGCTCGCGCTCCACGGCGGTCACTCGGCCCTCGCTCAGGAGCCGGAGGCGCCGCTCGCCCCAGCCGTTGCCGGAGGAGACGCCGGCCACTGGAGCCTGCTCGAGCAGCACTGCTCGGAGTGTCACAACAGCGTCGATTGGGCCGGCGGCATCGCCTTCGACACCATGTTCCCCGAGAACATCCCGGACGACGCGGAAGTCTGGGAGAAGGTGGTCCGGAAGCTTCAGGGACGAATGATGCCCCCGCCGGGCGAGCCTCAGCCGGATCGGCAGGCGGTGGACGCTTTCGTTGCCTGGGTCACCGGCGAGCTGGACCGCGCGGCGTTCGCCCGACCGGATCCCGGCTACGTCGGACTGCACCGGCTGAACCGTACGGAGTACGCGCGAGAGATCCGCCGCATTCTCGGGCTCGACGTCGACGTGAAGGCGCTCCTGCCGGAGGACGTGGCGAGCGACGGCTTCGACAACGTGGCGGCCGCGCTGCGCATGTCGCCCACGTTCCTCGATCAGTACATCACGGCAGCGCGGACCGTGAGCCGTCAGGCGATCGGCCGCGTCACTGCGAAGTCCGAAACGCACGTCTACCGTGCGGACGGTGCCGACCAGACCGGACACATCGACGGGCTGCCGCTCGGTACGCGCGGCGGCCTGCTCATCGAGCACTACTTCCCCGTCGACGGCGAATACGAGTTCGACATCCGCGACTTCTATTTCGACGGCGCCGGCTACATCACGCGGCTCGATCATCCGCATCGCGTGATCCTCACCATCGACGACGTGCGAGTGTTCGAGCAGGTGGTCGGCGGCCCCGAGGATCTCGCCGCCGTCGACGTCGGCCAGGCGCTCGCCGCCGAGGAGATCCAGAACCGCTTCAACGACATCCGCGTCAAGGTGAAGGCGGGCCTGCACCGTGTGGGCGTCGCGTTCGTGCTGCGCTCGTACGCGCAGTCGGACTCGCCGCTGCAGCCGATCGCGATGCTGCCCGAGATGGAGCGCTATCCGACCATTCCGGGGCTCCACATCTCGGGACCGTTCAACGCGACGGGCATCAGCGAAACGGAGAGCCGCCGGCGGATCTTCATCTGCAGGCCGCAATCGGAAGCCGAGGAGCTGCCCTGCGCGAAGCGCATCCTGTCGCGCCTCGCCTCGCTCGCGTTCCGTCGCCCGGCCACGCACGAGGATCTGGAAGCACCGCTCGCGTTCTACCGGATGGGCCGGCAGACCGGCGACTTCGAGGCGGGCATCGAAAGCGGGCTCACCGCCATCCTGTCGAGCACGAAGTTCCTGCTGCGCTCGGTTCCGGCAGCGCAGAGCGCGGCCGCGCCGCAGCGCCTCTCCGATCTCGAGCTCGCCTCGCGCCTCTCCTTCTTCCTCTGGAGTGAGGGGCCGGACGAAGAGCTCCTCGGGCTCGCGAGCTCGGGGCGCCTGAGCGAGCCCGGGCAGCTCGACGCGCAGGTGAAGCGCATGCTCGCCGATCCGCGCTCGGAGTCGCTCGTCACGAACTTCGCGTTCCAGTGGCTGCAGGTCGGCAAGATCGACAGCGTCCACCCGGATCCGGTGCTCTATCCCGATTTCGACCCGGACCTGCGCACGGCTTTCCGCGAGGAGATGCGCCTGTTCCTCGACAGCGTGCTGCGCAGGAATCGCAGTGTGCTCGACCTCATGCGCTCCGACACGACATTCGTGAACGAGCGGCTCGCCCTGCACTATGGCATTCCGAACGTCCGCGGACCGCAGTTCCGCGAGGTGCGCCTCAGCGATCCGAACCGCTTCGGGCTCCTCGGCAAGGGTGCGGTGCTGATGGCGACGTCCTACGGCAACCGCACGTCGCCGGTGCTGAGGGGCGCATGGATTCTCGAGAACATCACGGGGACGCCGCCGAGCTCGCCGCCACCGGGCGTCGAGGCGCTGGAAGAGCCCGCGCCGGGTCAGAAGCCGAAGACGGTCCGCGAGCGGCTCGAGCTGCATCGCACGGCGGCTTCGTGCCACTCCTGCCACGGCGTGATCGATCCGCTCGGCTTCGCGCTCGAGAACTTCGACGTCGTCGGCGGCTGGCGCGACAAGGACCTCGATGCCGGCATGGATATCGATGCCCGCGGAACGCTCGCCGGTGGCAGCGAAGTGAGCGGTCCGGCAGAGCTGCGCGAGGCGCTGCTCGCGCGGCCCGAGCTCTTCGTGCAGGCGTTCACCGAGAAGCTCATGGTCTTCGCCCTGGGACGCGGTCTGCGTCCACAGGACATGCCGACGGTGCGCGCGATCGTCCGCCAGGCGGCCGCCGAGGACTACCGGTTCGAGGCGATCGTGCGCGGAATCGTGAACAGTCAGGCTTTCCAGATGAGATCGGTGCCGTCCGAGAGCTCACCGCCGGGTGAGCAGGTGGCGCGGGCGGATACCAGTGCGAGGAACTAGCCATGTTCATCACGAAGAAGCATCTGTCACGCCGAACGGTGCTCCGCGGACTGGGCGCGTCCGTCGCCCTGCCGCTGCTCGACGCGATGATCCCGGCGGGAACCGCCCTCGCGAAGACGGCCGCCGCGCCGAAGCCGCGCCTGGGCTTCATCTACTTCCCGCACGGTGCGGTCATGGAGCGCTGGACGCCGACGAAGGTCGGGCGTGACTTCGAGTTCACCGAGATCCTCGAGCCGCTCGAGCCGTTCCGCTCCTGTCTCACGATCGTCAGCAACCTCGGCAACAAGCCCGCGGAGAGCCGTGCGGTGCACGCGCTCGTTCCCGCGACGTGGCTCTCCTGCGTGCACCCCAAGGAGGGACCCGAGCCGTACATGGCGACGACGGTCGACCAGATCGCGGCGAAGCACATCGGTCAGGAGACGCCCTTCCCGTCGCTCGAAACCGCCACGGCTCCGGGCAAGGGCGTGGGCAGCGCCTGCGAGCGCGGCTATGGTTGCGCGTACTCGGGCACGCTTTCCTTCAGCACGCCCTCGACCCCGCTGCCCGTGGAGAGCAATCCGCGCAAGCTCTTCCTGCGGCTCTTCGGCCACGGCGATACGCCCGAGGAGCGCGAGTTCCTCGCGCGGCAGACGGCGAGCATCCTCGACATGATCTCGGGCGAGCTTTCCTCTCTCGAGCGGCGGCTCGGCGCTCACGACCGCGCGACGCTCTCCACCTATCTCGAGAGCGTGCGCGAGATCGAGCGGCGCATCCAGAACGCCGAGAACGGCCGTCTCGCGCAGCTCGATCTGCCCGAGGTGCCGGGCGCGACCTCGGAACAGTTCGACGAGCACCTCAACCTCATGTTCGATCTGATCGCGCTCGCCTACCAGGGCGACCTCACGCGCGTGCAGAGCTTCATGATCGCGCCGGAGGTGAGCGATCAGACGTACAACCACATCGGCGTGCCGGACGCCTTCCACGCCCTGTCCCATCACGCGAACGACGAGGCCAAGAAGGCACGCTTGGCGAAGATCCAGCGCTATCACACCGAGGTATTCGCGAAATTCGTCGCGAAGCTCGCGCAGATGCCGAACGGCGACGGCACGATGCTCGATCACTCGATCCTGCTGTTCGGCTCGAACATGTCGAACAGCAACCTCCACAACCAGTATCCGCTGCCGACGGTGCTGGTGGGGCGCGGCTGCGGCACGATCAAGGGCGGGCAGCACATCCATTTCGAGGAGCGCACGCCGCTCGCGAACGTCCTGCTCACCATCCTGCAGCGTGTCGGCGTACCCATCGACAAGGTGGGCGACAGCACCGGACCGGTTGCGGAGATCTGATTCGATGCCGCGCGCCGGAAGCCGTCCGTTTTCAGTCCTTCTTGCTGCGCTGAGCCTCGCAACGGTCACGGGCTTCGCCCATGCGGCGAAGCCGGTCGTCGAGCCCGTCGAGCGCCCCGCGCCGCTCGTGATCGCGGCGCGAAACAAGGACTGGTCGACCGTGCACTCGCTCCTGGCGACCCGTCCGCGTCCCGACGTCAATCAGCGCACGGCCGACGGCACGACGGCGCTGCACTGGGCCGTGTACCACAACGACGTCGAGACGGTCCGCAGGCTGCTCGCGGCAGGCGCCGATCCGAACGCGAGAAACGACTACGGCTCGACGCCGCTCGCCGAAGCAGCGATGCTCGGCAACGTCGAGGTGATCCGCAGGCTCCTCGACGCCGGTGCCGACGTCGAGTCTCCCAACGCGGATGGTCAGACGGCGCTGATGCTCCTCGCCCGCACGAGCAACGTCGAGGCGGCGCGGCTCCTCATCCGGCGCGGCGCGAACGTCAATGCACGCGAGGCCTGGCGCGGTCAGACCGCGCTCATGTGGGCGGCCGCCGAGGCGCAGCCGGCGATGGTGAAGCTCCTCGTCGAGCACGGCGCGGACGTGAACGCGCGCTCGCTCGTGAACGAATGGGAGCGTCAGGTCACGGCTGAGCCGCGCCACCAGGCCCGCCCCTCGGGCGGCTTCACGCCGCTCCTCTACGCGGCTCGCAAGGGCTGCGCGGAATGCGCCGAGATCCTCGCGCAGGCCGGCGCGGACGTGAATCTCACCGATCCCGACGGCGTGACGCCGCTGCTCCTCGCCACGCTCAATCTCAACTTCGACACCGCGGCGGTGCTCATCCGGCACGGTGCCGACGTCAACAAGTGGGATCTGTGGGGACGTTCGCCGCTCTACGCTGCGGTGGACATGAACACGCTTCCGACCGGCGGACGCGCCGACCGCCCGTCGCGCGACCGAACGACGAGCCTCGAGCTCATCGAGCTGCTGCTCGAGGCGGGCGCGAATCCGAACCTGCAGCTCAAGCTCTTTCCGCCGTACCGCTCGCTGCGCGATGACCGCGGTGCCGACATGATGCTGACCGTCGGCACCACACCGCTCATCCGCGCCGCGAAGGCAGGCGACATTCCGGCCATGAAGCTGCTCCTCGAGCACGGTGCGCGCGTCGACATCACGACGGCCAACGGCATCACGCCGCTCATGGCGGCAGCCGGCAACGGCTCGTCAAAGATCGACACGCGCGGCCGATACAAGACCGAGGAGCAGGCCATTGAAGCCGTGCAGCTCCTCCTCACTGCAGGCGCGGACATCAACGCGCGGGACCGCAATGGGCAAACCGCGCTGCACGGAGCAGCGAGCTGGGGCTGGAACGGCGTCGTGAAGCTTCTGGCGGCGAACGGCATCGACCTCATGGCGGCCGACAGGCAGGGACGCACCGCAGCGGATATCGCAAAGGGCGTCTCCACCGGGTCGGGTCGCGCGAGCTTCGATCCGCATCCAGAGACCGAAGCTCTGCTCCGCTCGCTCATGGCGGGCAGAAGCCCATCGATCGCGCAGGACGTCCGGCAGACGGCGGGGGGCACCGAGTGAATCGCCGCAGATTTCTGACTACGGCGGTCGCTGCCGCCGGCACAGCGCTCTCGCCTCTCGCTGCGAGAACCGTGCTCGCAACGCCGCGCACGGACGATCTCGTCGTCACGCCGATCACCGACCGCCTGTTCGTGATCTCGGGCGGCGGCGGAAACGTAACGGTCTTCGACTCGCCCGAAGGTGTGCTGCTCGTAGACGGCGGCTCACCGGAGCGCGCCGCGGACATATTGCGGCTCGTGAAGGAGCGGACCGGCGCAGATCACGTCCATACGCTCTTCAACACGCACTGGCACTGGGAGCACACAGGCGCCAATCGACTGCTCGGCCCCGGGGGCACACGCATCATCGCGCACGAGAACACGCGGCTCTGGCTCGGTGCGGAAGTGAACTGCAAGTGGCGCAAGCGCGTGTTCGCTCCCCTGCCCCTCGAGGCACGACCGAACGAAACGTTCTACACGAACGGAGCGCTCTACTTCGGCGGCGAGCGTATCGAGTACGGATACCTGCTCCAGGCTCATACGGACGGCGACATCTACGTCTTCTTCCGCAATGCAAACGTGCTGGTCGCAGGCGATGTCGTGTCCGTCGGCGCCTATCCGATCCCCGACTATTCGACGGGCGGCTGGATCGGCGGGACCGAGAACGCCACGAAGACGCTGCTCGAGCTCGCCGACGAGAGCACGCGCATCGTGCCCGGGATCGGCCCCGTGCAGGGCCTCGATCACCTGCGCGCGGAGCACGAGATGCTCTCCACTCTGCGCCTGCGACTCTCGAAGCTCCTCGCCCAGGGCATGAGCGCGCAGGACATGATCGATGCCGAGCCCACACGGGAGTACGACGCCGTGTGGGGCGATCCGCAGCTCTTCATCCGGAACGTCTGGTACGGGCTGAGCCTGAGAGCCCGGGAGCTCGGCGTCTCCATCGTCTGAGCACATCCGGTCGTTGCAAACCTGAATCGTCGTTCTTATTCTCGTGCGCGATCTCCGGGACCGCGCGAAGGGGTGGACGATGAGAGCACGGTCGAGATACTCGGCGGCCGCAGCCGCCTGCGGAGTTCTGCTTACCGGGGTACTGTTCTCGCCTGCGAGCGCTGCGGCCACATCGGTCGAGGGGCGCGTGGTCGACATCAACGGCCGCGCGGTCGCCCAGGCGATGGTGACGATCACGCGAGGCCCGAAGGAGCCCGGTGCCAGCGCGACCACCGTCTTCACCGATGCGGAAGGCCGCTTCCGATTCCCCGATTCCTACGAGAAACCTTCTCCGGTCGCCCGCGCGCTCGGATACCGGCAGATCGACGCGATCGCGAAAGCCGATGGCAGCACCCAGCGATTCACGCTCGTGATGCGGCCGGAGTCGAACCAGGCGGACGTCGCGCCGGCTTCCGCGTGGCTCTCGAAGGCGAATCCAGACGACAGGACCGCCGTCGTGATGACGTGCGTCGCGTGTCATCAGATGCCTGCGCCCGACGTACGCGCGTACGCGAAGCTCATCCACGAGGTGCCCGGCGCCGATCCGGCCGAGGCCAGGCGGCAGAGCTGGCACACCATCACGAAGTACATGAATTACCTCTGGGCGTGGGAATTCGCGCGCGGGGGTGATCAGGGACTGCCCGAAGCCTCTCACGTGTACTCGGGAGGCGATGCGGAACCGACGGCAGCGCTCCTCGCGCGCACCTTCCAGGGCCCGCTGCAGGAGCTCACCGGCTACAGCTACGGTGCGCCGCTCATCGTCAACGAGCGCACCGTCATCCGAGAGTACGAGGTGCCCCGCCCCAACGCCATCCGCGAGGCCATTACTCTCGCGGATTCGCGCATGCTGTGGACGGCCGACGTGAGCGCGAACCGGATCGTCCGCATCGATGCAGCGACGGGCGAGCTGCGCGACTTCGAGATTCCGAGCCCGAAGATCATGGGTCCGCACACGCTCGTGCGTGCGCGCGATGGAGCGCTGTGGGTCGCGCCCTTCTTCAACAGCATCATCGCGCGCCTCGATCCGCGCACCGAGCGCTGGCAGACCTGGCAGATCGCGACGCAGGAAGGCGGGCCGATCGGCATACACGATCTCACCTTCGATTCGAGCCACGAGCTCGTGACCGACAGGCGCGGCTGGATCTGGTACTCGGACATCGGCAACAACGCCGTCGGCTGGTTCGATCCGAGGACCGGCAAGTCGGCCGTGCATCGCACGCCGCCGGTGCCCGGCCGCGAAGGCGACGAGCAGCTCTACGGCATCGTGATGAGCTCCGACCGCACCCGTGTCTGGTACAGCCAGCTCGGCATCGGCGTGTTCGGCAGCTTCAACGTCGAGACGCAGAAGTTCGAAAACGTGGTCACGCTTCCCGATCGCAATGCCGGTCCGCGGCGACTCGCGATGGCCGAGCAGGACGTGCTCTACGTTCCGCTCTACGGCGCCGGCCAGCTCGTCGAGTACGACGCGCGCGCGAACCGCATGATCGGTATCTACGATCTGCCCGACCGCGCCAGCGCGCCGTATGCGGTCACGTGGGATTCCCGGCGCGGCGTGCTGTGGATCGCGACGTCCAATGCCGATGCGATCTACCGCTTCGATCCGCGCGACAAGTCCTTCGGCGTGCTGCCGCTTCCGCGGCAGGGCGCGTTCCTGCGCATGATCGCGATCGACAGGCAGACCGGCGCGCTCGTCACGTCTTACGCCAACATCGTGGTGGACGTGAAAGGGCCGCGCATGGCGCTCATGATCGATCCGGGCGACGGTGGCGGTGCTGCCGTCTCACGCACGAGTGACGCAAAGGACAGGTCCGCCGGAGAGGGAGGAACCCGTCGTGTCGCGCAGTGAAGGGTCACGGCTCGCCATGAAGACCGCATCTGGAATTGCTGCCGCGCTGCTCGCGTTCCTCACCGCCCTGCCCTGCGCGGCAACCGAGCCCGGAGACGTTCCGAAGCTCCTCGACGAGAAGCGCTGCAACGTCTGCCACGACATGAAGTCGACGCTGCTCGCGCCGCCCTACGTCGCCATCGCCATCCGCCACAGGGACAACGCGGATGAAATGACCGAGGTGCTCGCGCGCAAGATCATCGTCGGAGGCGGCGGAAGCTGGGGTCTCGTCCCCATGGTGCCGAACGAGCACGTCACGCTCGAGGAGGCGCGCGCGATGGCGCGCTGGATCCTCGCGCTCGAATGACGCGACTCGAGTGAGGTGGCCGGAAAGTCATTGTACGGACTCGGGCTCGACGCAGCGGGACCGGCTCCGCGGCTCTCGCCTGCCGCATCAGTGCGGACGCGAACGCGCCTCATCTGAAGGACGGTCCGCGACCTTCGCCTGCGGCGCGTTCAACGGTTGCTGCACCCGGCGCACGAGCCGCGCGAGGTTTTCGAGGAGCTGTGCGATCAGCCCGCGCGACGTCTCGTCGGTGAGATTGCCGTCCGCGTCGAAGGCGTTCGCAGCATCGGCGATCATCACTTCCGGCTCCAGCACCGAGGGCATGCCGAGGAACACGAATATCTGACGCAGGTGGTACTGCGCGCGCGCCGTGCCGAGGCGGCCGATGGAAGCGCCCATGATCGCCGCCGGCTTGCCGTACCAGGCGTTGTCGCCGTAGGGACGTGAAGCCCAGTCGATCGCGTTCTTCAGCACACCTGGCACGGAGTAGTTGTACTCCGGCGTCACGAACAGGATCCCGTCGGCGGCACGGATGCGCCGCTTGAGCTCCACGACCTGCTGCGGCGGTCGCTTCTCGAGATCCTGATTGAAGCCCGGAATGCCGTCGAGCTCGAACGTCTCGATGCGCATCCCCTGCGGCGCGAGCTGCTGGGCGGCGCGCAGCGCGGCGCGGTTGTAGGAACCGGCACGGAGGCTGCCGGCGATGCCGAGGATGGTGAGCTCACCGTTCATGGCGTTCCACTTCCCTGAGCGTTCGGGGGACTGCGGGTACGGAGCAATCCCCATGCCCGTGCGGAATACGACGTGTCCTGGAGGAACGCCGAACGCCGGCGAAAATGCCGGTGGATCAGCGCGACTCTACGGCCGCGCCGCCGCCGGCATCGGCCGCGGCCAGTGGAACTGTCTCGGATGCCGGTGCTTCGATCGGTCTCTCGGAGGCCGAAGCGGGCGCCTGCCCGCCGTCGAGACCATGAGCCGGCATGCCATCAGGCTCCTCGGCGGGATCATCGAAGATCGCTTCGATGCCGACGACTGCCGGAATGCCGTTCGCCGCCTGCAACGTCTCGAGCGCGTACTCCCAGTGGATCGCCACCGGCTTCTCGCCCAGGATCTCGTCGAGCCGCTTCACGAGCTGATCGACGTCGGGCTCGATGGTCTGCCCTTCGGCATCCACCGGCGGATGCACCTCGAGGAGCAGCTCGCCGTCGACGAAGGCGATCTTCACCGGCTCGTTCAGAATGGTCACCTTCGTACCCACGGGGACGAGCGGGAACAGCTCCTCGATGTCCTCCGGGTACATGCGGATACAGCCGTGCGTGACGGCCATGCCGACAGCCGCCGGATTGTTGGTCCCGTGAATCAGATAGGCCCCGGAGGGAATCCCGAGGCGCATCGCGTACTCGCCGAGCGGATTGTCGGGCCCTGGCGGTACCGCTCGCGGCAGGTACTCGCCGCGTGCCGCATGCTCCTTGCGCACCGATTCGGGCGGAAACCATGTGGGCCGCTTCTGCTTGCCCACGATCGTCGTCCGGCCGATGGGTGTGCGCCAGTCCATCTTCCCGATGCTCACCGGATAGGTATAGACCTTCGGCTTCTCACCCTTCTTCGGCTTCGGGAAGTAGTACAGGCGATGCTCGGGAAGGTTGATGACGATGCCCTCGCGGGGCCCGGGCGGCAGGATGCGTCGCCCCGGAATCACGATCTCGGTGCCTTCGCCGGGCAGCCAGGGGTCCACGCCAGGGTTGACGCGCACGATCTCCTCGTAGCCGAGGCTGTAGCGGCGCGCGATGTCGAGCAGCGTGTCTTCCCACTTCGTGGTGATGCGTTCGACTTCGCCGAAGACGAGCGGCGTGTCCTCGCCGAGCTCGTAGACCGTGGCATTTGCAGCCGCGCACGTCAGCCATCCGAGCACGGCTGCGGCGCAGATGCGGAGATTCCGTGTTCTCGTCGTCATGACTGCTGAAGGACCACTCCAGGTACCCGTCCCGGCCGGCGCGCATTGTATTGAAATCCCCGGACATGCGCTGGCGAACCGGGTCTCACCCGCGTGTCAGTCTGCCTGAGCTGTCGCAATTTGCCTACAGCAGCGGGAACCCCGATTGCTGGACGCTCACCGAGGCAAGCGTCGTCGCGCTTTGCAGAAGGCACGCAGAGGACAGGAGGTATTCATCTATGCGTTCAGCCATCAGAGTGGGAGTTCTCGTGATCGCCGCGGCGCTCGCGGGCACAGGATGCACCATGCTTCGAGGTGAGCAGTCGCCGGGAGCGTACGTCGATGACTCGGCGCTCACCGCTCGTGTGAAGGCGGCACTTCTCGACAGCGAGGAAGTCAAGGGCACCCAGATCAACGTCGATGCGTACAACGGCCAGATCACGCTGAGCGGCAACGTGGACGACGAGCAGACAAAACGCCGCGCCGAGGAAATCGCGCGCCAGGTACCGGGCGTAAAGTCCGTCCAGAGCACGATCCGCGTTGCGGAGGCCCCCGAAGCCTCGAGCACCGAAGCCGAGAGCGAAGGCGAACCAAGGTGAGCCTGCTCGCTTCGTAACACACACGGCGTACGGGCCGCACCGGCCCGCACGCCGTTTTCCTTAATGTGCCGGCGCGCCGTTCTTCGCCGGGCATTCGCGCGAGACTCTCCCCGCCCCTTCGCGATCACGCCATTTCTTTCGTAGACTGCGCGCAAATCCAGTCTGCACGTGAATCGCGCCGCCGGCGCGGTTCTGCGGGGAGGTCGTTTGATGCACGAAAGTTGGCGCACCGCGCTGGTACTCGGCGCGCTGCTCGCTGCGGGCTGCGCTGCGCAGGCCGGACGCGAAACGGAAGAGACGCGCGAATCACAAGCGATCGTAAGTCCCACCGATAGAGCCGATCCCTACCCTTCCACCTATCATCCAGCACCGAGTGAACCGACACTGATCCGCGGCGCGACGGTGCTGACCGGCACCGGCGTACGGCTGGATGGAGCCGACGTCCTGATGGCCGATGGGAAGATCGTCGCCGTCGGTCCAGGGCTCGAGGCCCCGGCCGGTGCCCGCATCATCGATGCACAGGGCCGCTGGGTGACGCCCGGCATCATCGACGTGCACTCTCATCTCGGCGTGTATCCGACGCCCGCGGTCCGGGCACATTCGGATGGCAACGAGGCGACGTCGCCGACGACTGCCGAGGTGTGGGCGGAGCACGGCGTGTGGCCCCAGGATCCCGGCTTCGCCACGGCGCTCGCCGGCGGCGTGACCACTCTGCAGATCCTGCCGGGATCCGCGAACCTCATCGGCGGCCGCAGCGTCGTCCTCAAGAACGTGCCCGCCGCGACGACTCAGGCGATGAAGTTCCCCGGTGCGCCGTACGGCCTCAAGATGGCCTGCGGCGAGAACCCCAAGCGCGTCTACGGCGGACGCAGTCAGACGCCTTCGACGCGCATGGGCAACGTCGCCGGGTATCGCAAGCAGTGGATCGAGGCGCAGGAGTACCTTCGTTCGTGGGAGCGTTACGCGAAGAAGCTCGCGAACGGCGACGAGGACGCCGAGCCGCCGAAGCGCGACCTGCGGCTCGATACGCTCGCGGCGGCGCTGAAGGGCGAGATTCTGGTGCACCACCACTGCTATCGCGCGGACGAGATGGCGATCGTCCTCGACATGGCGCGCGAGTTCGGTTACCGGCTCGCGGCGTTCCACCACGCGATCGAGGCCTACAAGATCGCGAACCTGCTCGCGGACGCGAAGATCTGCGTCGCCACGTGGGCCGACTGGTGGGGCTTCAAGATGGAGTCCTACGACGGTATCCCTGAGAACATCGCGCTCGTCGATGCCGCGCAGGGCGGCTGCGTCATCGTGCATTCGGATTCCGAGGAAGGCATCCAGCGGCTCAACCAGGAAGCCGGGAAGGCGATCGCTCACGCCCGGCGCATCGGCATCGAGATTCCGCCCGAGCGGGCCATCACATGGATCACGGCCAATGCCGCGCGCGTGCTCGGCATCGACGACCGGACCGGCACGCTCGAGCCGGGCAAGATGGCCGACGTCGTCGTGTGGAACCGGAATCCGTTCAGCGTTTACGCGCTCGCGGATCTCGTGTTCATCGACGGGCATCTCCACTACGACCGCGCAGCGTCGGACGAGAAGCCGCGTTCCGACTTCCTGCTCGGCCGGAAGGACCGACCGCTGAACGGCGTCCTGGCGGGAGGTGCGCGATGAAAAGACTCACCTCTCTCCTCGCGCTCGCCGCCTGTTTCGCCTCCATGAGCGCTCCGGCGGCGACGCTCATCCGCAATGCGACCGTTCATACGCTGACGTCTGCAGGGACGCTCGAGAACACGGACGTCCTCATCGACAAGGGCCGCATCGCCGAGATCGGCCGCGGCCTGCGTGCACCCGATGGCGCCGAGATCATCGACGCGGCGGGGCGGCCCCTGACACCGGGCCTCTTCGGCGGTCTCGGGCATCTCGGTCTCCTCGAGATCGGACTCGAGCCGCCTGCGGCCGATGCACGTTTCGGGCTCGGTGCGATGCGGCCGGAGTTCGACGTCACGCTGGCGTACAACCCCGATTCGGCAGCCGTCGAGGTCAATCGCGCGGCAGGCATCACGTTCGCGATGCTGATGCCGAGCCCGGCGGGGGACAGCGGTCCCCGCGGCGGCTCGATCCTCACCGGTCAGGGCGGCATCGTCACACTCGATGCGGGACTCGAGCCGCTGGCGCGCGCGATGTTCGTCGACCTCGGAGGCGATGCGAGCGCACTCTCGGGCGGCTCGCGGGCCGCGCAGTTCATGCTGCTCGAGCAGGCCTTCACGGAAGCGCGCACACCGGACCTGCTGCGGGCCGGTGACCCGCGTCAGCTCACGCCGATAGGACGCAGGACACTGCGGACGTACCTGGAGCGCGGCGGACCCTTCGTCTTCCACGTCGACCGCGCGGCGGACATCCTGCAGGTGATTGCGTTCGCCCGGCGCGAGAAGCTGCGTGCCGTGATCACCGGCGGCGCGGAAGCCTGGCGCGTTGCGCGCGAGCTGGCCGCCGCCGATGTGCCGGTGGTTCTCGCTCCGCTCGACAATCTTCCGCAGAACTTCGACCAGGTCGGCGCGACGCTCAAGAACGCCGCACGGCTGCACGCTGCCGGAGTGCGTGTCGCGTTCTCGCTGAGGGACACCGAGCCCCACAACATCCGGAAGATCCGCCAGGCCGCGGGCAATGCCGTCGCGCACGGGCTCCCGTGGGAGGCCGGGCTCGCTGCGATCACGCGGGTTCCGGCGGAGGTCTTCGGCGTCGGCGACCGCATGGGCAGCATCGCAGTGGGCCGGCCGGCCGATCTCGTGCTCTGGAGCGGCGATCCGCTCGAGGTGACGAGTCTCGCCGACCACGTGTTCATCGGAGGCGAACCTCAGCCGCTCGAGACGCGACAGACCGAGCTGCGCGACCGTTACCTGGACCGGGTGCGGCGCGGCGCGGCGCGCTGAGGGCGCCTCGCGTGCAGCGTCGTTGAGTCGCGACCGGCGCGCGCTAAGATAGCGCGGTCATGAGCCGGGCAACTCTCGCACTGACCGTCGTGGCAGTCGCGGCGACTGCCACGTCGTTCTTCCTGTGGCGTGAGTTGACCCGGCAGCAGGAGCGCTACGACGCGCTGTACGCGCGCGTGGTCGAGCTCCAGCGGCAGCAGCGGGCGTGGACGACGCCCGCGGAAGTGCCCTCGACTCCCCGGGAAGCGGGCGCTGCGCCGGATCACTCCGCAGCGAAACCAGACGTCTCCACAGCGCCTGCGCAGCCGTCCGCGTCTCGATCACCGGCGCGATCATCCGCGCCATCACCCGCACCATCTTCCGCACAGCCTCCGGTCGCCGTGGGGCCCATCGTGAGCCCGATGGGCATACCGATGGCGCGATCCGCCGAGCTCCTCAAGAACCCCGAGTTCCGCGCGGCGATGCTCGAGCAGCAGATGTTCTCACTGCGGCGGATGTACTCCGACGTCGGCGAGGCGCTGCGTCTCTCGCCCGAGGAAGTCGACGCGCTGTTCGAGACGCTCGCCGATCACCAGCTCGAGAGCATGGAGCTGGCTCAGGAGTTCCTGCCACGCCCCGGCAGCGCGCCGGATCCCGACCGGGTGGCCGAGATGCAGCAGCGCATGGCGGAGATCCAGCGGAAGCAGTACGAAGCGATCGCGAGCCGCCTGGGTGAAGCCCGCGCGCAGGAGTGGCAGCAATACCTCTCCACCGTGCCGGCGCGCTGGGAAGTGCGCGAGCTGCGCGCTGCGCTCGCGGAAGCAGGTGAGCCCTTGAGCAGCCAGCAGATCGAAGTGCTCGTCGACGCCATCGCGCAGGAGCGCCGGCGTCCGACGTCGGTCGCTCAGAATGCGCCGCAGAGCTTCTCCGGACCGCCGAGCACGCGCGAGCGCATCGCCTTGCTCGAGCAGAGCTTCGAGCGGATCGAGCAGAGCAACCGCCGCATCCGGGAGGCGGTGGCGCCCTATCTCTCACCCACACAGCTCGCTGCGCTCGAGCGCCACCAGCAGCAGCAGCTCGAGATGAATCGCGCGGGCATGCGGCTGAGCCGCCTCCAGAGGCAGGCTCTGCAGCAGGGCGGCGCGATCGATGCCACTGGCGCGGCGGTCATGGGCTTCGTCGCGGTCCCCGTCGAGCCTCCGGCCGATTCATCACGCTGAACGTGACATTCTCGGGACCGTGCGGAGCGTCCCGTTCAGGCGTCGCGCATCGACAGCCGATAGAGCCGCAGCGCGTTCTCTACCAGCACCGCACGCGCACGACGTTCCCCGAGCGCCTGCACGACGAGCTCCACGTCCGCGGGCGTGAAGGGTCGCGGCGCGCGCGTCGAGGGCAGATCCGTTCCGAAGACGAGCGCGTGCGGATCGATCTCGTCCAGCCGGCGCAGCACGTCAGCCGGCTCGAAGTCGAGGCGGCCGAAGCCCGTCGCCTTCACGCGTACGCCACGCTCGACGAGCCATTCCAGGACTGGCAATCCGCGCGCCGTGAGGCCCAGATGGTCGATAACCACGCTGGGGAGCGCTGCGAGACGCGGTGCGACGGGTTCGAGCGTGGCCGCATCCGCGTACAGCTCCACGTGCCAGCCGGCAAGAGCGTGGATCCGGCGCGCGAATCGCTCGAGCCGGTCAAAGTCCTCTGCCATGCCGCGGAAAAGATTGAAGCGAACTCCGCGCACTCCGGCCGCATCGAGCTCGAGGATCGCGTCGTCAGGCGTGTCCGGAGGCAGCTGCGTCACACCGACGAACCCGGCTCCCAGCTCGCGCAGCGCGGCACGCAGGTACTCCTGATCGAACCCCTGGAAGGACGCCGAGACGACCGCGCCTCCGACGACCTCTAAGGCCGAGACGGCATGCCGGTAGTCCTCGACGCGGAAGGCCGGCGGCAGGAAGCCCTGGTTCGCGACGAGTGGAAAGGCGGGATCGATGACGTGGAAATGGGCGTCGAAGAGCTTCACACGGCGCTCAGTCTTCACGGTGCGCCGTCACGCGGGCGAGGACGCCCCGCTCGTCCACCTCTGCCGTGATCTGCATCGGACGACAGCACACCTGGCAGTCTTCGATCCACGTACGGTCGCCGGTGGTGAGGTCGACCGACGTTCCCGAGACTTCGCCGCACCACGGGCACTGGAATTCCACGAACTCGCCGAGCGCACACCGCGGATCGGCGCTCGCGGGCTCGAACACGGGCTCGAGACCGTACAGCCGGTCCACCTCCCGTGGATCGAGGTCCGCGATGCGCTCGAGTAGTGCGTCGATCCTTCTGCGTCTGGATGAGCGTGTCGTCATGCCGGCAGCAAGGATAGCTCGATCGGGACGTTCCGCGTGCGCCCCGAGTGCCTCCCGCGGTCATCGCTGCTGCACACGCGGTTGACAGCCCCGCCGTTGCACGCGAGATTGCGTCGCATGAGCTCGAACCCGGAGCGCGAAGGAAGCCGTCAGAGCGCGGCAGACAGCAAGCAGAGCGAACCCCCGCGTGAATACAGCTCACCGGCCTGCCTGATGCACGAGCTCGAGAGTGAGTTTCTCGCGGCCGACATCGGCGGACCGCTGCCCGATGCCTCAGACTGGGAGTCGGTCAAGGCGTGGCGCAAGCGCGCGCGGGAAGCGCTGCTCCAGCGTCGCGAGGCACTGGGTGCCCGTGAGCGGCGCGAGCGCGGCGAACGCGCGAAGGAGCGCCTCCTGCAGAGCGTCGATCTGAAGGCGTACCCGGTGATCGGAATCTACTGGCCCTTCCGCGGCGAGATCGACGTGCGCGACATCGCGCGCGCGCACATCGAGGCCGGCGGCGAGGCTGCGCTGCCCGTCGTCGTGCAGAAAGGCGCGCCTCTCGAGTTCTGGCGCTGGTATCCCGACCGCAAGATGGACCGCGGCGTGTGGAACCTTCCGATCCCGAAGGAGCGCGAGGTCGTGCAGCCCGATGCGCTCATCGTGCCGCTCGTCGGATTCGACCGCGCGGGTTACCGGCTCGGCTACGGCGGCGGCTACTACGATCGCACGCTCGCGGCGATGGCGCGCCGTCCGGTGTGCATCGGGCTCGGCTACTCCGCCTGCGAGATCCCCTCCATACTGCCCCAGCCGCACGACATCCCGATGACGATGATCGTTACGGAAGGCTTCTGCCGTCCCGCTCAGGCGCAGGCACCGCGCCCCTGAGCCGGCGGAAGCGGGATCGAAGTTTCCTGCAACACGCGTTGCAGGCCGGAGAACCAGAAGACCACAGCGGGGCCCCTCTGCTCTTACGTGAGGTGCGCGGCGAGCTCGGCGAGATCCACGGGCTTGACGAGATGCGCGGCGAAGCCGGCCGCGCTCGAGCGCTCGCGATCCGCCTCGAGTCCGTAGCCCGTGACCGCGATCAGCTTGAGATTGCGCGTGAGCCCCGGCACGCGCCGCATCTGGCGCGCGAGCTCGTAACCGTCCATTACCGGCAGCCCGATGTCGAGGAGCGCCACGTCGGGCTGGAACGCGCGCACCATCTCGAGCGCCGAAGGTCCGTCGGAGGCCGTGGTGACGATGTGGCCGAGCGACTCGAGGGCTCCCTTCAGCATCGCCGCCGCGTCGGTGTTGTCGTCCACGATGAGCACGCGCCGCGCGGGCGCATGTCCGCGGATCTGCTGCAGCGGCGTGCCGGCATGTGTGGCGGTCTCCTCCGTGAGCTCGATGGCGGGCAGCGACACGGTGAACACGCTGCCCTTCCCGAGGCCGCGGCTGCGCACCGAAACCTTTCCTCCGTGCAGCTCGATGAGATTGCGGACGATCGCGAGACCGAGGCCCAGTCCCCCACGCGAGCGGTCGAGCGACTGCGGCTGCTGGAAGAAGAGATCGAACACCTTGTCGATCATCTCCGGTGCGATGCCGATGCCCTCGTCGGCGACGCTCACCTCGACGTTGCGTTTCGTGCGGCGCGCGGTGATGCGGATGCGCGAACCGGTATCGCTGTACTTCGCCGCGTTGTTGAGAAGGTTCGCGAGCACCTGCGAGAGCCGGTCGGGATCTGCATTGACCGAGAGTCCCGAGCGCTCGACGTTCACTTCGAGGCGGTGCTGCCGGCTCTCGAGAAGCGGGCTCGTCACTTCCACCGCGCGCAGCACGGCCTCGTAGATCTCCATGGGCCGCTTGCGCAGCTCGATCTTGCCGCGCGTGATGCGCGAGACGTCGAGCAGATCGTCCACGAGCCGCGTGAGGTGCGTCACCTGACGCTCGAGGATCTCGAGCTCGCGAGAGACGGCGCCGCGCATGCGCAGGAGCTGCAGCGCCGTGCGCATCGGCGAGAGCGGGTTGCGCAGCTCGTGTCCGAGCATCGCGAGGAACTCGTCCTTCATGCGGCTCGCCGATTCGGCGGCGTTGCGCAGGACAGCCAGCTCTTCCCGAGCACGCACCTCGCTCGTCACGTCGAGCGCGATGCAGAGGACACCGTCGACGCCGCCGTCTGGACCGCGCAGCGGGGAATAGACGAAGTTGAAGTACAGGGTCTCGACGCTGCCATCGGGCCGCAGCAGAGGTGACGGCGTTTCCTTGCTCTCGCACGGGCTGCCCGTGGCGTACACCTGCTCGAGCATGCGCGCGAACGCCTGACCGTGAAGCTCCGGCATGACCTCGAACAGCGGGCGATCCGTCACCTCCTCCGCAGTTTTTCCCCAGACCCGGCAGGCGGCGTCGTTCGCGAGCTCGACGATGTACTGCGGCCCGCGGAGGATCGCACAGGGGTTCGCCGCCTGAGTGAAGAGCGCCCGGAAGTCCTCGCGCTGCAGAGCCGCGATCCTGAGAGCGAGCGCTTCGCGCTCCGCCGCTCGTGCCCGCTCGATCGCGATCTGTGCGCGGGCGCGCGCAAGCGCAAGCTGCGATTTCACACGCGCAACGAGCTCCCGTGCGCTGAAGGGCTTGACGAGGTAGTCGTCCGCGCCCCGCTCGAGCCCTGCGATCCGCGCCGTCTCGTCCGCCCGCGCGGAAAGCATCACGACGGGCAGATCGGCGAGCTGCGGGTCCTGGCGAATCGCCCGCAGCAGGCCGAGGCCGTCGAGCTGCGGCATCATGACGTCGGCAATGACGAGATCGGGCCGCTGTGCACGGATCGCCTCGAGCGCCGCCTTCCCGTCCGCCACCGCCTGCACGTTCCACCAGGGCTCGAGCAGACGCTGTACGTAGGCGCGCATGTCGGCGTTGTCGTCGGCGAGGAGAATGCGGGCTCCCTCGAAGCCCATCGGCTCCACGGCGAGCTCGCCGGCGACCGGGGGCTCGAGATGCTCTGTTTCCGGCAGCCAGCGCAGCGCCTCCTCGACGAAGGCCGCGGCGCGGATCGAGGTCGAAGCGAGTGTGCGAGGCGCCTGAATGCGCTCGGGCGGCAGATGCGCCGACCCGCGGGGAATGGACACGGCGAACGTCGTGCCGACGCCCGGCTCACTTTCGGCACGGATGCGCCCGCCGTGCAGCTTCACCAGCTCCTGTACGAGCGAAAGCCCGATGCCGCTGCCCTCGTGCGTGCGGCTCCTCTGCCCATCGATGCGATAGAAGCGATCGAAGAGTTTCGGCAGCTCCTCCGCAGGAATGCCGACTCCCGTGTCGCGAACGGTGAGAACGACGGTGTCGTCCTTCGCTTCCAGCCGGACTTCGATCTCACCCTCGAAGGTGAACTTGAATGCGTTCGAGAGCAGGTTGAGGACGATCTTCTCCCACATGTCCCGGTCGACGTACACGGGCTCGGGGAGCGGTGGACAGTCGATGCGCAACGCGAGGCCCGCACGCTCACACGCGGAGCGGAAGTTGCTCGCGAGGTCAGCGGTGAGCGCCGCGAGATCCGTCGGCTCGTAGACCGCCTGGATGCGGCCCGCCTCTACCCTGCTGAAATCGAGAAGCGTGTTGACGAGCTTCAGGAGCCGCAGCGTGTTGCGGTGGGCGATGGAGAGCTCCGCATGTTCTCTGCTCTCGGGGTTCGCGCGCTTCAGAGCTTCTTCCAGCGGCCCGAGGATCAGTGTCAGAGGCGTCCGGAACTCGTGACTCACGTTCGAGAAGAACGCCGTCTTCGCACGATCGAGCGCGGCGAGCATCTCGAGCCGTTTGTGCTCGTCCTCGGAGCGCCGCGCGTTCGAGATCGCGCTCCCGATGCTCGCGCCCACCATGCGCAGGAAGTCGAGATAGTCGCCGTCGAGCCGGCGCCTCGGGCTCACGCCTGCGATCAGATGGCCGAGCGGCGGATCGCCGGCGGCGGCCAGCGGCACGACCACGACCTGGCGGATGGGCTCGGGCCACGGTCCCGCGTGCAGCGCGCCCAAGGGCTCGAGCTGCTCGCCGGTGAGCACGGTCACAGCGGCAGGAGTCGGCCAGCGCGCGATCCCGGCAGCACTGAGTGCAGGCGGTGCCGCGAAGCTATTGGGGTCCAGCCCCGTGCGCAGGACGAGTCGCTCACTCCTGCCCGATTCTTCCGGCGCGTATACCAGAGCGAAGGGAATATCCTCCGCGTACCGTGCCAGCACTTCTTCCGCTGCCGCGTACACCTCCGCGACGCTTCGCGCGCGGTGCGGGATGTTGCCGAGGTCGCGCAATGCACGGAGCCGGCGCTCTCCGATCACGCGGCGTGTCGTCTCGTTGACGATGCAGAACACGCCCTGGACACGTCCCGACTCGTCGCGGACCGGGTCGTAGGAGATGTCGAAGTACGTCTCCTCGCGATACCCGTGGCGCTCCATGAAGAAGGGCCGGTCCTGCGCCCAGAAGGCCTCGCCGGTGGCACGGACGCTCTCGAACATCTCCTGGAGCCCGACCCACCACAGCTCGTCCCAGGCTTCGCGGATGGGCTTTCCGAGCGCGGCGGGGTGCTTGGCGCCCAGAACGGGACGGTAGGCGTCGTTGTAGAGCGTGATCAGCTCGTCGCCCCAGAAGAGAGCGATCTGCGCCTTGGAGGGCAGAAGGATGCTGAGGGCGCTGCGCAGGCTCTGCGGCCACTGGGACATCGGTCCAAGGGGAGTCTTCGACCAGTCCTTGGCACGGATGAGCGCGCCCATCTCTCCGCCACCGACGATGAAATCCTCGGGCCGGGGCGCTCTGGGCCGGCCCCGCGGCTCGTCCATGACAGGCAGCTCGCCCATTACAGGCCGCGACCGTGTGCGTCGGGAGCTGCGTAGACGGGCGATGGATCGCAGGATGGATTGAATTGCGTCATCGTGTATGCCGGAGCGTTCTGGCGCTCCGGTGCTTCTTTTCGGCCCCCAACGAAGGCGCAGGTGGTCCCCCAGACCCGGTGCCGGCCCCCTGGCTGCAATTGCCGTGGGCACGACTTGGGTGCACGCGGGCGGGCGCGCCTTGGCGGACGTTTTTGCAAGACCCGTACCAAGCGTGACAGGTGCCGAAAAGCCCCCTTCAGCGGTTCTCGGCTGGAATTTTTTTCAGAGCGGGCGTTTCCTCTGGCAAATCCTGCCAGTCATGCTCACGACCGGCTCCCGGGGCGACCCCGGCAGGCTGGGCTGTTTCGACGCGGCAGGAATCCCGGTACGCTCGCAACCCTGCGTCAACGCCAAACGGGGGAACTGCGCGATGGACCTCCTGCTGTCCTGGTTGATCCTGAGTCTCGCCGTCTGGGTCACCGCGGCAGTGCTGCCGGGATTCCACGTCAAGAACTTCGGCAGCGCGCTCCTCATCGCCGCGATCTTCGGTGTGCTGAACTACGTGCTCGGCCTGGTGCTCTTCTGGATCATCGGCATCGCGACCCTCGGCATCGGGCTGATCCTGTCGTTCGTCACGCGCTGGATCGTCGACGCGATCCTTCTGAAGCTCACCGACCGCCTGACCGATCACCTCACGATCGACAGCTTCTGGTGGGCGTTGGGCGGTGCGCTGATGATGTCCGCCATCGGCACCGTGGGTGAGAAGCTCGTGAGTTCAGTGTTCTGAGCGAGCCGTTTCAAACAGAACACAGCCGCCTGTTTCGGTCGCTCACTGTCGCTGATTAGCCGAGTTCGAATCTGCACGGCTGCGCGGAGGCGGGCCGACCGCGCTGCAATTTTCGGTGCCGGCCCGCCTCGGACGAGCTCAGTAGTTGAAGCGTACTCCGAGCCGGTACGTCCTCCCGAGCGGGTCGAAGAGAATCGTATTCGTTCCTGCGCCGTTGGCCGGCGAGACGGGCGGCTTGCGGTCCAGGGCGTTGTACACCGCACCGAAGAGCTCGATCTCGGTACCGGAGATTTCGAGCAGCCTGTAGCGGCCGGAGAGGTTGAAGTACAGCCGTCCGTCGACGCGGTTGGTGCTGATGCTGTTCGGCAGAGTGTGGCTGTAGCCGGGATCCTCCGGGCCGATCAGCGTCGCGTCGTACTTGCCTTTGGGGATATAGCGGCTCTCCACCGTGAGCGAGAACGGTCCGCGATGCCAGGTGACCGTGCCGTTTGCGGTCCAGCGCGGCAGTCCCGGCGTGGCGCCGGTCTGCACACCGGTCTGTCCGGCGCGATTGGTGGGACCGACGGAATCGATCGTGATCAGGTCCTTCACGTAGGTGCCGAGCAGCCGGAAGCTCAGCGTGCCCCAGCTGCGCGGCTGCAGCCGGTAATCGAGCTCGAGGTCCGCGCCGCGCGCGATGAGCTGATCGAGATTGAGCCACGGGTTGCGCATCTCGATGATGAGGCCGGTTTCGTCCCACGTGATCAGCGAGCAGAACTCCGCCACGCCCTGTGCGCAACGGTCGACGATGGTCTGCGCGCCCACCGAGGTGATCGCATCGGCGAGCTCGATGTCGAACCAGTCGAGTGACACGCGCAGACCGCCGAAGGACGTGCCGTCCGGAGTCCACACGACACCGACCGTCCAGGTGTCGGCCACTTCAGGCTTGAGGTCCGGGTTCCCGCCGGTGAAGACGCGCGGCAGGCCGTTGAGTCCGGTCAGCGGATCCGTGATGCGCGAGAACGCCGCCGAGGTCGCCCCGAAGAGCTCCTGGACATTCGGGGCGCGGATGTCACGCGAACGCGTGGCACGCAGGCGCACCGTATCGACCGGCTCGTACACCACACCGAGCTTCCACGTCTCGACGCTGCCGCTCGTGCTGTAGTCCGTGAGGCGCAGCGCGCCGTTGAGCTCGAGCGAATGTGCAAGGGCGGCATCGCTCAGCAGGGGAACGGCGGTCTCGACATAGGCTTCCTTCACTTCCACCTTGCCATCGATCGCCTGGCCGTTGCCCACGTACCAGCCGTTCGCTTGGGAGATCGGATCGGCATCTCCCGAGATCGAGTCCCTGCGGTACTCGACACCGACCGCGAGAGGCACCGGACCTGCGCGCGTGGAGAAGATGTCGCCCTGCAGATTCAGGGCGAGAACGTGCTGCGTGTTGTCGGTGTTCTGCCACGCGGTGCCGTAGAGATACTCCTTCGCCTCTGGCGAGAACTGATACTCGCCGAAGAGGTTCACCGGCTGGCAGCCGTTGTTCGGGTCGGTGAGTGTCGAGCGGCAGACGATCGAGCCGTCGGGTGCGCGCACGGCATCCACGGCGAGCGGCCAGCGTTCCTGAATGCGGTTGTTCTCGACGGTCTGCTCGTACCGGTTGTCGCCGTACTGGTAGTAGCCGTCCCAGCTCCACCGGTCGCCGAGGCTGCCTTCGAGACCCACAGCCACGCGCCAGGTGCGAACGTCGTTGCGGTTGATCGCGAGCCCGAAATCGTCCCCCGAGCGGCCGAGCGTCAGGGTGGCGATGTCGTTCTCGATCATCGTCTGCCGGATGGACTCCGGCAGGAAGGCGTTGTCCTGGCGGATCGTGATCGCGGTATCGCGAGTCTGCGCGCCGTTGCCGCGCGCCTGGACCCGCCCGATCGAGAGGTCGGCGAACGCCCGCAGCGTGTCCGTGACGTCGAAGTTGGACCGTCCGAATATCGCGAAGCGCTTCACGGGCGCCGCAAGCAGGGGCGCGGACTGGAAGGCGTTGACGCCGTGGCCATCGCCGCCGCTCATGAAGAAGGGCCCGGGCAGAATGCCGTACTCGTACGGCGCGGGCGTCCCGTCCGCCAGGAACTGAGTGCCGCGCAGGATCGCCGGCGCGTTGATCAGCCCTCCGGGCGTGAACGTGGCGCCGTGCAGATGCGGCAGACGGACCAGCGCGGGCATACCATTGGTGAGGCGATCGGGGTTGTTGAAGTTCGCCCACTCTTCGGCGCACCAGTCGCGGCTGTAGCAGTTGCCGGCGCCATCCGCGTCGGAAAACTCACCGCCGACGATGACGTGACCGCGTCCGTCGGCGAACGGCATGCCGCCCGCCAGGGAGAACTGTATCTCCCCGTTGTCGCCTTCCTCCGTCTCGCTATACGACGACTGGCCCTTGAGTCCGGAGAGGTTCTCGTCGAGCAGGATGTTGACCACACCCGCCACCGCGTCCGAGCCGTACGCGGCCGATGCGCCGCCCGTGACGACCTCGATGCGGTCGATCAGCATCGCCGGAATCAGGTTGACGTCGACGGTGCCTCGCGAGGAGCTCGGCACGAAGCGCCGTCCGTTGACGAGTACCAGCGTCCGCGAGGCGCCGAGACCGCGCAGATCGAGCGTCCGCGCCCCGATGCTCGAGGCGCTCAGGAACGAAGTCGACGGAGAATGCGTGGCACGGAACGCCGGGAGCTGATTCAGCGCATCGCCGACGTTGATGACGCCGAGCTGCTCGATGCGCTCGCTGCCGACCACCGTGACGGGAGTCGGCGCGGTGAAACCGGAGCGCTGGATGCGCGAACCGCTGACGATGACTTCGGAGATCGCGCCCTCTTCGCTCACACCATCGCCGCCGCTTGCCGTCGCCGCGTCGGAGGTATCTGTGTCACCCGCAGCTGCCCCCGCGGCAGCGGAGCCGAGGAGCACCGACAGCAGTGCAAGGCGCACGCCCTCCCGGACGGCACGGCTGACTCGGATCTTCGACGACTGCGGCTTCGACGCACTCTCCATGAATCCCCTCCCCATCGAACCGGATCGTGAAAAGTTGTCTCAGGCCAACGACAAGTTGTACCTGTCAACATGTAGCATTCTATGGACCCCGCTCGATATGCAATACCTGATGCTGGAAATCCAGGTTCCAGGCGGTGTTTCGCCCTTCAGCGTTTCGCTGTTCCGGCAGCCGAGCGCCTGCACCGGTCGCTCGCCATTCAGACGCGAATGGACGAGGAGCTTGCAGACCCGCGCCGGATGCGAACGCTGGCTATCTACAACGAGGACTACTGGAGACAGCCCCTCGCGCAGCAATCGCAACCGCCGACAGGACATCGCGCGGGCGCTGTTTGCAGGAGATCAAATGGGACATCGCGAGCCGATGTCCGCTGCTTATGATTCGTGGCAGTGATCCCCACCTGCGGTACTGACTGGCAGCCTTCCGGCGCTGGTGTTGAGGACAAGCACTGTCGGAGAAATTGACAACAAGGCGCGTTTCGTCGGCAGACGCTTCATGCAAGTGGTTGATGGCAAAAGGGAAAGCTTCCGCTGGCACATGTTTTGCCATGTGGCGTTCGATTCCCACATCGCGTGCGGACTGTGTGTCGGAGCGACAAGAATGAAAATGAAGCTTCTGGCAATTGCAGCGGTCGGGCTGCTGGCGGGGCCGATGGTGGCGAATGCCGTGATCGTCGGCGATCGCGAATGGCGACAGCTGACTGAAACGGTTGGGTTCACTTGGACGCAGGTCAGCACCGTCTGCGATCCGAGCACCGGCGTCTGCTCGGGAAGTCTCGGGGACGTCTCATTCGACGGCTGGATCTGGGCGGACGCCACCGCGGTTCGCGAGTTGTTCGACGAGCTGATTCTGCCGGAGTCGACGCAGTTCGCCGATGTCTACCCGAGCCGTTTTGAGGAACCTTGGTCCGGCAACCTCATCCCCCCACTGATCTCGCCGGACATGTTCCTTCCAACATATCAAGGGAACTTTTTTCGCGCTGTTGCCGGATGGCTGCGGTCGCTCGCCGATCAGAGCGACTATGCCATGACAGCATCCCTGGAACATGGGTTGTACTCTTTACCCCACTTCGCCACAGTCGGCTCACAGGCCCACGTGGATACTGTAAGTGACTATTACGGCGTTTGGCTCTACCGCGATCTCGTGACTGTCCCCGAGCCCGGAACGCTGGCGCTGTTCGGTCTCGGGCTCGTGGGATTGGGTCTGGCGCGTCGCCGCCGCACTGCCTGATCCACTCGATCACGCACATGAGAACGCCGCCCGACCGGGCGGCGTTCTTTTTTCGGCGAATCTCTGCGGTCACGGATTCCGCGAGTTCGACCTCTGCATCTTCATCGCCTGCAGCCCTCTCCCGTGGACACATGAGCGGATACAAGGCCTGCGGCAAGTCACTGGAGATGATGGTCGGAGCGCCGAGATTTGAACTCGGGACCCCTTGCACCCCATGCAAGTGCGCTACCAGGCTGCGCCACGCTCCGACTTTCTCTGAATGGCCGTGCGAGTGGGGAAGGCTCGCACGTGCGGGGATGATACCACCGCTCGCCCGTTCACCGGGCCATGACCTCGCAGGTGCCGACAGAAGGAACACGCCCTCTGCCCCACCTGCGCAGGATGCTACCGCCGCAGGATCCGCAGGATCTCCTCGAGCTCGAGCCGCACCTGACGGATGATCTGCTGGCTCTGCGTGAGATCGCTGCGGGCTTCCTCCCCCTGCAGCTTGTTGCGCGCTCCGCCGATGGTGAAGCCCTGGTCGTACAGGAGACTCCGGATCTGGCGGATGATGATGACGTCCTGCCGCTGGTAATAACGACGGTTGCCGCGCCGCTTGACCGGCTTGAGCTGCGGGAACTCCTGCTCCCAGTACCGCAGCACGTGCGGCTTGACGTTGCACAGCTCGCTCACTTCACCGATGGTGAAGTAGCGCTTGCCGGGAATCGGCGGCAGCTCGTCGTTATTCTTTGGTTCCAACATAGGCTTCGACCCGAGCCTTGAGCTTCTGCCCCGGACGGAAGGTCACCACGCGACGCGCGCTGATCGGGATCTCCTCGCCCGTCTTGGGATTGCGCCCGGGCCGCTGATTCTTGTCGCGCAGATCGAAATTGCCGAATCCGGACAACTTGACCTGCTCTCCGTTCGCCAGGGCCGTACGCACCTCCTCGAAGAACAGATCCACCAGCTCGCGAGCCTCACGCTTGTTGAGACCGAGCTGATTGAAGAGAGCTTCCGCCATTTCGGCCTTGGTGAGAGCCATGTGACTTATTCTCGTAATCTTGCGTCCAAGCTCGTGCGCAAATCCGCGACGATCGATGCCACTACCCGGTCGGCATCTTCGTCTGTAAGGGTGCGAGAAATATCCTGAAAAATCAAGCCTAAAGCAACACTTTTTCGACCAGTTTCTACACCGGGTCCCCGGTACACGTCGAAAACGCGGAGATCACGCAGAAGGCTCGAGGCCGTCAAGGTTACACGTTCGCGCAGAGCGCTTAAAGACACCGACTCGTCGACGACTACGGCAATGTCCCGGCGCACCTGCGGAAAGCGGGAAATGGTCTTGAAAGACGGCACCTGAACGGTCAAGGCCGCGTCGTAGTCGAGCTCGAACAGGATGGGCGGCTGCGTGAATTCGAGCTCGCGGGCGAGTGCGGGATGCAGCTCGCCGATCCAACCCACGGGTTGCCCGTTGCGCACGATGCGCGCGCTTCTTCCAGGGTGCAGGCACGGCAGCGTCGCCGGCTCCCACGCAAAGGAATCGAGCGCGCCCGTCGCCGCGGCGAGCGCTTCGACGTCCGCCTTGACGTCGAAGAAGTCGACGGACTCGCGCTTCGCGCCCCACTGCTCGGGGAGACGCGGTCCGAGCGCGATGCCGGCGATCGAATCGATTTCCCTCAGCTTCCCTTCCTCTGTCACGAAGCGCGTGCCGTGCTCGAAGAGCCGCACGCGATCCTGCTGGCGCCGCTGGTTTTCGAGCGCCGCGCGCAGCAATCCCGGCCAGAGCGATACCCGCATGACGGCGAGATCGCTCGCGATCGGGTTCGCGAGCGGCAGCGCATCGGTCTGCGGGAAGAGCTTCGACTGCAGCGCCGGATCGACGAAGGCGAAGGTGACCACTTCCTGGTAGCCGCGCATCGCGAGCGCGTCGAGCACGACGTACTCGGCGGGACGCGTTTCCGACGCGTCGCGCAGCCGCTGAGGAACGAGCGCGTCCACTTCCGGAATCGCATCGAAACCGACGATGCGCGCGACTTCCTCGATGAGGTCGGCCTCGATGCCGACGTCGAACCGGTGCGCGGGCGGCGTCACCTGCCAGCCCTCCTCCGTGCGCTCGACGTTCATGCCGAGCGAGGTGAGCGTGGATTCGACGCGCGCGTCCTCGATGCCGATGCCGAGGAGTCGTGCGAGCTGCTTGCGGCGCAGCGGCACGCTCGAACGGCGCGGCTCGTGCGCCGCTTCGCGCGTGAGCACCACGGGACCGGGGACGCCGCCGCAGATCTCGAGGATCAGTGCCGTCGCGCGCTCGATGGCGCGCTCCTGCTGCGTGGGATCGACACCGCGCTCGAAGCGCTGGCTGGCGTCGGTCTGAAGTCCGAAGCGCCGCGCACGGCCGGCGAGCGCATCGGGCGAGAACCAGGCGACTTCGAGGAACACGTCGCGCGTGTCCTCGCTCACCGCCGTGCGCTCACCGCCCATGATGCCCGCGAGTCCCACCGGGCCCTGCGCATCGGCGATCACGAGCACGTCGTCCTGCAGGTCAACCGTACGCCCGTCGAGCAGCGCCACGGGCTCACCGGTGCGCGCCATGCGCACGTGGATGCCTTCGTGGAGCTTCGTCAGGTCGTACGCGTGCATCGGCTGACCGAGCTCGAGCACGATGTAGTTGGTGACGTCGACGACGGGACTGATCGAGCGAATGCCCGCACGGCGCAGACGCTCGCGCATCCAGACCGGCGTCTCCGCGCGGTTGTTCACACCGCGGATGACGCGTCCCGCGAAGCGCGGGCACGCCGCCGGCGCGTCGAGCCGAACGGGGAACGTGTCATCGATTCGCGCGGCGACGGGCGCGAGCTTCGGCCCGGTAAGCGGACGACCGGCGAGCGCGGCGACTTCACGCGCGATACCCAGCACTGACATCGCATCACCGCGGTTCGGCGTGATGCTGAGCTCGAGCACCGTGTCGTCGAGCTGGAGGTATTCGCGCAGCGGAGCGCCGACCGGCGCATCCGCGGGCAGCTCGAGAATGCCCGAAGAAGTCTCCGCGAGGCCGAGCTCCTTCGCGGATGCCAGCATGCCGAAGGACTCGACCCCGCGGAGTTTCGCCGCCTTGATCTTGATCCCGCCGGGCAGCTCCGCGCCGACCACGGCCAGTGCCGATTTGAGCCCGGTGCGCGCATTGCTCGCGCCGCAGACGATCTGCAGGGGCTCACCCTGCCCCGTCGATACGCGGCACACCTGAAGTCTGTCGGCCTGCGGATGACGCGTGGCCTCGAGGATCTCCGCGACCACGACACCCGAGAATTCCGGCGCCGCGGCTTCGATCGCCTCGAGCTCGAAGCCCGCCATCGTGAGACGCGAGCCGAGCTCGCGCGCCTCCCACGGCACGTCGACCCATTCACGCAGCCAGGCGAAGGAGACTCTCATGGCTCTAGAACGCTCTGAACTGCCGCAGGAAGCGCAGATCGTTGTCGAAGAAGAGGCGCAGGTCGTTCACGTCGTAGCGCAGCATGGCGAGGCGATCGATGCCCATGCCGAACGCGTAGCCGGTGAAGCGCTCGGCATCGATTCCCGCCGCGCGCAGCACGTTCGGATGCACCATGCCGCAGCCCGCGATCTCGAGCCAGCCGGTCTGCTTGCACGTGCGGCAGCCGCTGCCGCCGCAGAACACGCACGACATGTCCACCTCGGCCGACGGCTCGGTGAACGGGAAATACGACGGCCGCAGACGCATGGCGAGATCGCGCTCGAAGAACGCCTGCAGGAATCCGTGCAGGCAGGCCTTCATGTTCGCGAAGCTGACGTTCTCTCCGACCACCAGGCCCTCGACCTGGTGAAACATCGGCGAGTGCGTCATGTCGTAGTCGCAGCGATAGACGCGCCCCGGCGCGATGATCGCGAGCGGCGCTCCGTGCTCGCGCATCGCGCGGATCTGCACGGGCGACGTGTGAGTGCGCAGCAGGCGCCCGTCGCCGAAGTAGAACGTGTCGTGCATCGCCCGCGCCGGATGGTTCGCGGGGATGTTGAGCGCCTCGAAGTTGTGGAAGTCGTCCTCGACCTCGGGTCCGGTCGCGACGTCGAAACCCGCGCGGCGGAAGATCGTCTCGATGCGCAGCCGCGCCTTGGTCACCGGATGCAGTCCGCCGCGCTCCTCGCCGCGGCCGGGCAGCGTGACGTCGATGCGCCCCGCTGCGAGCTCGCGCTCGACGGCCGCGCGTTCGAGCTCGCGACGCCGCGCTTCGATCGCCTCCTGCACGCGCGTCTTCGCTTCGTTGATGCGCTGACCGGCGGCAGGCCGCTCGCTCGCGGGCAGTGAACCGAGCGACTTCAGTTGCTCGGTGAGAATGCCCTTCTTCCCGAGCCAGCGGACGCGCACGTCGTCGAGCGCGGCGAGATCGCCGCTCGCGCCGACTTCGGCCAGAGCCTGCTCGATGAGGGACTGCATGGAGTCGCTGAGCACCGGTGATGCATGACGGGCGGTGCACCGCCCGTCATGCCTGATCGAGTGCCGTCCGGCCCGCTCAGGCGGCTCCGAGAGCCGCCTTCGCCTTCTGCGCGATGGCGCCGAACGCAGCCGCGTCGCGCACGGCGAGATCGGCGAGGACCTTGCGGTCGATCTCGAGACCGGCCTTGGTGAGACCGTTGATCATCCGGCTGTAGGACAGGCCGTGAGCGCGCGCAGCCGCGTTGATGCGCGCGATCCAGAGCGCCCGGAACTCGCGCTTCTTGCGCCGGCGGTCGCGGTACGCGTACTGGCCGGCCTTGATGACCGCCTGCTTGGCGACGCGGAACACCCGGCTGCGGGCGCCGTAGTAACCCTTCGCCTTCTTCAGGACCTTCTTGTGACGGCGGCCCGCCGTCACACCACGCTTGACTCGTGCCATGAAACTCTCCTCGTGCGGTCCGGACCGCGGACGGTCCGTACCCGTGCGTTACTTGTGGTAGGGCAGCAGCTGAACGAGACGACCTGCGTCGCTCTTGTGCACGAGGCTCGAGCCGCCGGAGCGAAGCTGACGCTTGCGCTTGCGGTCCTTGTGGCCGAGATTGTGGCGGCGGCCCGACGAATAGCGCTTGAAGCCCTTCGCCGTCTTGCGGAAACGCTTGGCCGCGCCCCGGTTGGTCTTCAACTTGGGCATTTTCGACTCCTTGCTTCTATAGCCGCTTCGCAATGGCCATTGCCGGCCCGCTGGCGGCGTTCCGGCAGCAGGCTCACGCCTCACCGCCGGGCACTTTTTGTTGAGTGACGGGGACTTACGCCCGTTACTTCTTCTTTGGCGCGAACATCATGACCATCTGCCGGCCCTCGAGCTGCGGGTTCTGCTCGACCACGCCGTACTCGGCGAGATCGTGCGCCACCCGGTCGAGCAGGCGCCGGCCGATCTCCTGATGCGCCATCTCGCGGCCGCGGAACCGTAAGGTGACCTTGGCCTTGTCGCCTTCGGACAGGAAGCGAATGAGGTTACGCAGCTTGACCTGGTAATCCGCCTCTTCCGTACCGGGGCGAAACTTGACTTCCTTGACCTGGATCTGCTTCTGCTTGCGCTTCGCCGAGTGGGCCTTCTTGTTCTGCTCGAACAGGAATTTGCCGTAGTCCATGATGCGCGCGACCGGGGGATCCGCGGTCGGCGACACCTCGACGAGGTCCAGCTCGGCGGCGTACGCCATCTGCAGCGCCTCTTGCCGGCTCATGATTCCGGCTTGCGCTCCGTCCGGTCCGATCACTCTCAGTTGCGGAGCGGTGATCTCCTCGTTACGCCGGACGCGCTTCGTTGTTGCGATGGCTATACGTCAATCCTCCAGAGTTCTGCGCCCGCGGCTCTCGACTTCGACGGCCAGACGCTCCCTGAACGTCTCGACCGACATGGCGCCGAGGTCCTTGCCGCCGCGCGTGCGCACTGACAGCAGATTCGCGGCCACTTCCTTGTCGCCCACGACCAGTAAGTAAGGTACACGCTGCAGCGTGTGCTCGCGGATCTTAAAGCCGACCTTTTCGTTCCGCAAGTCACACTCGACCCGAAATCCCTGATTTTTCAAGGTTTCCGTCACGTTCCGGGCATAGTCGTTCTGCCGGTCGGTGATCGTCAGAACGACAGCCTGGACCGGCGCGAGCCAGGCGGGGAGCTTCCCCGCGTGGTGCTCGAGCAGGATCGCGAAGAAGCGCTCGAGCGAGCCGAAGATCGCCCGGTGCAGCATCACCGGCGTGCGCTTATGGCTGTGCTCGTCGATGTAGTACGCCCCGAGCCGCCCGGGCAGGTTGAAGTCGACCTGCAGCGTCCCGCACTGCCAGTCGCGGCCGATGGCGTCGCGCAGGACGAACTCGAGCTTCGGGCCGTAGAAGGCGCCCTCGCCCGGATTGTACGTGTACTCGATGCCGGCCGCGCGGGCGGCCTCCTTGAGGGCCGCTTCGGCGCGATCCCACACCTCGTCCGAGCCCACGCGCTTCTCCGGCCGGTCGGCGAACTTCACGATGACATCGTCGAAGCCGAAGTCCTTGTACGTGTCGAGCAGCAGCCGGGTGACGGCGATGGTCTCTTCGGTGATCTGATCCTCGGTGAGGAAGATGTGCGCGTCGTCCTGGGTGAACGCGCGCACGCGCATGAGTCCGTGCAGCGCCCCCGAGGGCTCATACCGGTGGCACTTGCCGAACTCGGCGAAGCGCAGCGGCAGGTCCCGGTAGCTGCGCAGCCCCTGCTTGAAGATCTGCACGTGGCCCGGGCAGTTCATGGGCTTGATCGCGTAGACGCGCTCGTCCGGCGTCCGCGTGAGGAACATGTTCTCCCCGAACTTCTCGAGGTGCCCGGACTGCTCCCAGAGGCTCGCGTCCATGAGCTCCGGCGCGTTGACCTCCTGGTAGCCGGTGTGACGCAGCCGGTCGCGCATGTAGCCGATCAGGGTCTGGAAGACGGTCCAGCCCTTCGGGTGCCAGAACACCGCGCCGGGCGCCTCCTCCTGCATGTGGAAGAGGTCGAGCTCGCGGCCGATGCGGCGGTGGTCGCGCTTCTCCGCCTCCTCGAGCCGCTTGAGGTAGTCGTCGAGCTGCTTCTTGTCGGCCCAGGCCGTGCCGTAGATCCGCTGCAGCATCTCGTTGCGCGAATCTCCGCGCCAGTACGCGCCGGCGAGCTTGGTGAGCTTGAACACCTTGAGCTTCCCCGTGGACGGCACGTGCGGACCGCGGCAGAGGTCGACCCAGTTGCCCTGCCCGTAGAGGCTGATCTCCTCGCCTTCCGGGATGCCCGCGATGATCTCGGCCTTGTAGTGCTCGCCGAGGCTCTTGAAGAACTTCACCGCCTCGTCGCGCGGCATCACGCGGCGCTCGACGCGCAGATCCGCCTTCGCGAGCTCCTGCATCTTCGCCTCGATGGCCGCGAGGTCCTCGGGCGTGAAGGGCCGCTTGTAGGAGAAGTCGTAGTAGAAGCCGTCCTCGATCACCGGGCCGATCGTCACCTGCGCGTCGGGGAACAGCTCCTTCACCGCATGCGCGAGCAGGTGCGCCGTGGAGTGCCGGATGATCTCCAGACCCTCCGGGTCCTTGTCGGTCACGATGGCGACGTTCGCGTCGCGGCTGATGACGTAGGAGGTGTCGACGAGCTTCCCGTCCACGCGGCCGGCGAGCGCGGCCTTGCGCAGCCCCGGGCCGATGCTCGCCGCGACTTCGTCCACCGTCACCGGGCGGTCGAAGTGGCGCTGACTGCCATCCGGCAATGTCACGACAGGCATGATCGACGACTTCTACAAGGTGCGCGAAAAAAGGGCGCTCTCATGGTACTTGAGAGCGCCCTCCTGATTCTGGTAGGCGCGAGTGGGATCGAACCACCGACCACTACCATGTCAAGGTAGTGCTCTACCACTGAGCTACGCGCCTGTTGGCCAAAGCCCCTGTGGGGCGCTGCACTCTACAGGAAGAGACGCCCGGCAGGCAAGCCGAAGCCTTTGAATCCAGTCACTTTACGGGCGAAGCGCGCGTGCGCCTCATGCGCGCGCCGGCTCCGCCGAGGGCAAGGCCGCGGGCAGGGTCTCGATCGTGTCGATGCATTCGCCGAACTGCGCCACGACGCGCGTTGCGCCCGCGGGCTCGAGCCGTTCGCGGCTGCCGGCGAGCGTCCCGTGCGCGTTCCATAGCCCGACGACGATGGGGAGGCGCGGGAAGCGCGTCCGTATGCGCCGGCAGAGGTGACGCGCACGGGCCACCGCGTTCGGCGGCATCGCGGAGACGACGATGACGTCCGGCTTCACGCCGTCCACGAGGTCGGAAAGCCCCCCGCGCTGCCCGGCCACCGTCGCGGCGCGGGCATCCACGCCACGCTGAACGAGCAGCGCCGCGAGGAGCCGCGCACACACTTCGTCGGCATGGTCGGAGGCCGGAATGCACAGCACGCGCCGGCCGGCGAAGGCGGTAGGCTCACCCTCCTCTTCCTTCTCCTCTTCCTTTCCGGGCTCGGCGGCGCTCTGCGTCTCGGCGAAGTCCTCCGCCCAGTCGTCCATCCGCTCGAGGATCTCCTGCCGGCGCACAGGCTCAATCATGTCCTGCTCGAACGCCTCTTCCGCGAGCTGAATCGCCGGCACGATCACCTGGTCGCACACTTCGATCAGCGAGTGCTCGCCGAGGTACTGCTCGATGAGATCGTCCGCCTCGTCGCGGTTGCCGACCAGCAGCCGCTCGTAGAGCCGCTGATGCGGCTCGAGCGCCGGCTGGTCGCCGAGAATCACGTGCAGGAACTCGAGCTGAGGGATGTACTTGCCGAGCACGACGAGACACACGGTGAGCGGCACGGCGAGAAACAGTCCCACCGCGCCCCAGAGCCACGTCCAGAACGCTGCCGCGACGAGCAGCGCGAGACTCGACACTCCGGTGCCGCTGCCATAGAGCCAGGGCTCGAGCACCGTGTTGCTGATGAGCTCGAACACCACGAACATCGCGGCCGTCATCAGCGGATACGTCCAGTCGTCGAACACGGCGAAGGAAAGTGCGATCGGCATCGCCGCCGCCAGCCAGGGACCGACGTACGGGATGAAGCGCAGCACCAGCGTCATCGCGCCCCACAGCACCGCGTTGGGAACGCCGATCAGCGTGAGACCGATCGCCACCGCGATCCCCTGCCCTCCGTTGATCATCGTCTGCATGACCAGGAAGCGGCTCACACGCGAAGCCGCATCGCTCAGCGCTTCGGTCGTCGCGTGCAGGTTGCGCGGGCCGAGCAGCCGGATGAAGCGCTCGCGGAGATCGGCGAGCCGCAGCAGCATGAAGACGACGAACACGACGACCAGCGCCGCGGTGCCGAGCGGCGCGACGAGCGGACCGAGAAGCGCCCACAGCGCCTCCGCAGGATTCATCTCAGGCTCGACGATCTGTACGCGCGGAACATCTGATGTCGGCGCGCTCGGCGCCGCACGCTTGATCTCCTCGGTGATCTGCTCGACCGCCTTCCGTGTATCGCCGACGTTCCCGCCGAAGGCGGAGCGCAGATCGGCAAGGTTCGCGCGAAGCTGCATCCGGTAGCGCGGCAGCTCCTCGACGAGTTGCGTGAACTGATCGAACACGACGAACGCGAGGCCGCCGATGACGCTGAACGCGATCGCCACCGTCAGTGCGACCGCGACGATGCGATTGATGCCCCAGCTCTGCAGCCGGTGCACGACCGGTGCGAGCAGGAAGGTGAGGAGCAGCGCGAGCGCCAGCGGAATGAACACTTCTTCCGCAGCGCGCAGGACCACCACGACCAGGATGACGGTCAGCAGAACGAAGAAGCCGTGAGAGACTTGAGCCGCGCTGTTCATCGCGCGTAAGGCGGCAGGAATCGTGCCCGGGTCAGCCGGAGAGGGACTCCCTCGGGACCCCGGCCGCGCGTATGATGGCCGGCACTACAAAGGGAACCCCTGGGCGCGGCGCCGGAAACGACGACGAGCGCCGCATATGGAACGCGCTGCAGCAGCGGACGCTGAGATCTATCGTGTCGACGACCTGATCGTCGATGCAGGGCAGCGGCGCGTCTTTCGCGGCGACACCGAGCTGCAGCTTCCCGGCCTTTCGTTCGACCTGCTCCTCGCGCTCGTGCGCGCGGCGCCGAACCTGCTCACACACGACGAGCTGATGCAGCGTGTGTGGCCCGGCCTCGTCATCAACAGCGAAACGGTCAGCCAGCGCGTGAAGCTCGTGCGTCAGGCGCTGGGCGACGATCCGCAGGCGCCCCGCTACATCGTCGGCGTGCGCGGCCGCGGCTACCGACTGAAGGCGCCGGTCATCGAGATCGAACGGCCCCTTCGTGCAGCAGACAAGCCATGTGTCGCGGCTCCTGCCCCCGAAGTCCCGAAGACGCCGGAGCCGGCGACCGTCGTGCCCCTGCATGGGAACGCCGTTGCTGCGCAGAAACCTCTCGAGCAGCCGGCCGCAATCGTCGGCACGCCGTTCGCGCAATCTCCCGACGCGCACCCTGCAGCTCCCGCCGCGGCGCCCTCGGGCCGGGCGAACATGCTCCGTTCGTGGCTGTTCGTGCTCGTGCCCGTCGCCGCCGCCCTCGCCTTCATACTCGGTCACCGCTTCCTCACGGCGAGCAATGCGCCGGTCGCATCGACCAGCGTGGTCGTGCGCGAACCGAAGTCGGTAGCCGTGCTGCCGCTCATCGGTCTCAGTCCCGACCGGAAGTACGAGTATCTGGGTGACGGGCTCGCGGAGGAGCTCTCGAGCCGGCTTGCACGCATTCCCGGGCTGCGCGTCGCATCGCGCACGTCGGCGTTCGCATTCAAGGACCGCGGCACCGACGTGCGCACGATCGGTCAGAAGCTCGGCGTCGAGCACGTGGTCGAAGGCAGCATCCGGCGCGAAGGCGATCGACTCCGCGTGACGGCGCAGCTCATCGACGCGCGCACGGGCTTCGAGCTGTGGTCGCAGAGTTACGATCGCCGCTGGCGCGACGTGCTCGCCGTGCAGGACGAGCTCGCGCACTCCATCGTCGAGGCCCTGCAGCTCGTGCTGACGCCCGATGCCGCGCGGCGCCTGGAGCAGTCACGACAGCCGGTCGATCTCGCTGCCTACGATCTGTATCTCGCCGGCCTTGCACGCCTCCGGCAGCCGCGCGAGTCCGCGCTCGACGAAGCCGAGCAGGCCTTCCTCCAGGCGCTGAGCGCCGATCCTCACTTCGCACGCGCCAACGCGGGGCTGTGCAGGACTTACGTCACCCGGTACGAGCGAACGCGGGCCGCGGCCGCCGCCGCACAGGCCGAGTCGGCCTGCGGACAGGCACTCTCCCAGGATCCCGCGCACGAGGAAGTGCAGACCGCACTCGCCAATCTCTATCTGATCAGCGGGCGCAGCGAACGGGCGCTCGACATCTTCAGCCGCGCGATCGGAGCACACCCCGACAGCGCCGACGCCTTCATCGGCTATGCGCGGGCGCTGGAGGCGCTCCGCCGGTACGACGAAGCCGAGCGCGCGTACCGCGCTGCGATCGACGCACAGCCGGGGTACTGGGACGCGCACACGGCGCTCGGCAACTTTCTCCTCCATCAGGGGCGCGTCGCGGAGGCGGTGGTGCCGTATCGACGTGTCACGGAGCTGGTGCCGGCGAGCGCGCTCGCCTTCAACAATCTCGGCGCCGCCCTGCTGCTGACCGGGGACTTCTCGGGCGCCGCGCAGGCCTTCGAGCGCTCGCTCGAGCTCGAACCGACGCGCAGCGCCTGCTCGAACGCCGGCACCGTCTATTACTTCATGGGACGCCTCGACGACGCGGAGCGGATGTTCACGCGGGCAACCGAGATCGCCGGCGAGGACCACCGTGTCTGGGGCAACCTCGCCGACGCGCTGTACCGCGACCCTGCCCGGCGCGACGAGGCCGCGCGTCACTACCGGCGCGCCATTCTGCTCGCGGAGAGGGATCTCGCGGTGAACGACGAGGACGCGGTCACCTGGGCCCAGCTCGGGTACTACTACGCCCGCATCGGCGACCTCGGGCGCGCGCAGCAGTACGTGAAACGCGCGCGCTCGCGCGGGAGCACCGTGTTCTGGGCGCACTACTACTTCGCGCTCGTCGCACTCGCCGCAGGCGACAGGTCCGCCGCAGTCGAGGATCTGCGTCAGGCGCTCGAGCTCGGCTATCCCCGACACCTTCTCGCTGCCGAGCCCGAGTTCGCGTCGCTGCGCGACGACCGGCGCTTTCGCGAGCTGACGCTCGCATCGCAGAGTCCCTGAGCCCGCCCGGGCGGAAGTCCGGAGCGGCCCGGCACACCAAGGGAGGACGTGACGATGCCAACGATCAATATCCGAGTGGACGACGGGACCGTCGTCTGCACCCCGAGCGGCGGAAACGTACGGCTGAGGCCGGGCAAGCCGATCACGTGGGTGAGCAGCGCTCCCTTCACGCTGCAGACGTTCCGGGTCCCGGTCGCCGGGCGTACGGGCCCGCGACTCCCCTCGCCGGGCTGGCCGTTCCGTGAGGAGCCCACTCATCCGCCCAACGTGGTTCGCGTGGAGAAGCCCGGCTCCGACGGCCGTTTCACGTTCACCGGCACCCTGGAGGAACCGGGCAAGGACGACCCGGAGGCCTCCGAGCCGGGCGTCTACAAGTGCAGCATCACGGTCGGCGAGCTGGGCCTCGATCCGATCATCATCGTGGACCGCTGAACGCGCCCCGGAGACCGGGAAAGCACCGGACAACAAGCGAACGCGTTCCTCCGGCGCGTCGCGGAAGAAGGGCGGCGCCTCGCGCGCCGCCCTTCTTCATACAGCTTCCCGGAAACGTCGCGCAGGCTTCACGCAACTTCATCCCCGCTTCATGTGTCTGAAAACCGGTTTCCCTAGTGTGGGAGCCGTCGTTGACTCACTCACGCATGGGAGAACCGCGATGGATACGCTCAACCGTTCTCTGACTTCCGGCCGCTGGCTCGTCACTCTCGCCGGCCTTGCCTGTGTGCTCGGTACGAGCTCCGTGTTCGCCGACATGACTACGAAGAACGACGGCAACACCGAGACGCGCAGCATCAAGGTGAGCTTCGCCGACCTCGACCTCGACAAGCCCGCGGATGCGGCCGAGCTCTACAAGCGGATTCAGCGCGCCGCGCAGGTCGTCTGCGGCCCGCGCGTCAGTGCGAACGAGCTGGGGCGGATGTACGATGCCCGGCGCTGCTCACAGCAGGCGATCAGTGACGCCGTTGCCCAGGTGAACCGGCCGACCCTCACCGCCGTGCACCGGAACGTGACCGGCCCGCGGCACGGCTGAGGCCGGGCCGATCGGCCGGAACGCTTCGCTTCCTCCGCTGCTGCCCGCCCGGTCGCGCACACGGCCGGGCGGGTGAACGCATCCAGGGCGCGCGATCCGCAGCGCACCTTCAGCCCGTGAGGCGCGTCGGGAGTCCGAGCTCCAGCTGCTTGAGCCGCTGAATCTCGTCCCTGAGCTTTGCAGCTTCCTCGAACTCGAGGTTGCGCGCCTTTCTGAACATCTCCGCCTCGAGCTTCTTGATCTGCCGGACGATCGCCTCCGGCCTGAGGTCGATGGGAGCCTTCTCTTCGCGCACCTTCGCTCCGCGCCGGCGATCGGCCACTGCAGGCTCCGGCACCTCGGCGCGCGCACCCTCCATGATGTCCGCGACGCCCTTCACGATGCCGCGCGGCGTGATGCCGTGCTTGGCGTTGTACTCGAGCTGCTTGCGGCGGCGGCGGTTGGTCTCGTCGATCGCCCGCTGCATCGAGCCCGTGATCGTGTCCGCGTAGAGGATCGCCTTGCCGTTGATGTTGCGCGCCGCCCGGCCGATGGTCTGGATGAGCGAATTCTCCGAACGCAGGAAGCCTTCCTTGTCGGCATCGAGAATCGCGACGAGCGACACCTCGGGCATGTCGAGGCCCTCGCGCAGCAGGTTGATGCCCACCAGCACGTCGAACTTGCCGAGCCGCAGGTCGCGGATGATCTCGGTGCGCTCGACCGTGTCGATGTCCGAGTGCAGGTAGCGCACGCGCACGCCGTGCTCGTGCAGGTACTCGGTGAGATCCTCGGCCATGCGCTTGGTGAGCGTCGTGATGAGCACGCGCTCGTTGCGCTTGACGCGTTCGTTGATCTCCGAGAGCACGTCGTCCACCTGCGTGCGCACGGGCCGCACCTCGACCTCGGGGTCGACGAGCCCCGTCGGGCGCACCACCTGCTCGACCACCTGCGAGGAGTGCGTCCGCTCATACTCGCCGGGCGTTGCGGACACGAAGATCATCTGCGGCGCGAGCCGCTCCCACTCCTCGAACTTGAGCGGCCGGTTGTCGAGCGCGGACGGCAGCCGGAAGCCGTACTCGACCAGCGTCTCCTTGCGCGAGCGGTCGCCGCGGTACATGGCGCCGAGCTGCGGGATGGTCTGGTGGCTCTCGTCGATGATGAGCAGCGCGTTGCGCGGCAGGTAATCGAACAAGCACGGCGGCGGCTCGCCCGGCGCGCGGCCGGAGAGATAGCGCGAGTAGTTCTCGATCCCCGCGCAGTAGCCGACCTCCTTCATCATCTCCATGTCGTACATCGTGCGCTGCTCGAGCCGCTGCGCCTCGAGGAGCTTGCCGGCGTCGCGCAGCTCCTTGAGCCGGATGCGCAGGTCCTCGCGGATCTGCTCGATGGCCTCGAGGAGCCGCTCCCTCGGCGTCACGTAGTGCGTGCCCGGATACACGGTGTAGCGCGGCACCTTGCGGCTGACCGCGCCGGTCAGCGGATCGAAGAGCACGATGGAGTCGATCGTGTCGTCGAACAGCTCGACGCGCACCGCCTCGCGCTCGGATTCCGCCGGGAAGATGTCGATGACGTCGCCTCGCACGCGATAGGTGCCCTGCGTGAGGTCGAGCTCGTTGCGCGTGTACTGCATGTCGGCGAGGCGCCGCAGGAGCCTGCGCTGATCCATGCGGTCGCCGCGCACGAGGTGCAGCACCATCGCGAGATAGGCCTGCGGATCGCCGAGGCCGTAGATGGACGAGACGGTGGCGACGATGATCGTGTCGGGCCGCTCGAGCAGCGCCTTCGTCGCCGACAGGCGCATCTGCTCGATGTGCTGGTTCACCGAAGCGTCCTTCTCGATGTACGTGTCGGTCGAGGGGACGTACGCCTCCGGCTGGTAGTAGTCGTAGTACGAGACGAAGTACTCGACGGCGTTCTCCGGAAAGAACTCACGGAACTCGCCGTAGAGCTGCGCCGCGAGCGTCTTGTTGTGCGCCAGCACGAGCGTGGGACGCTGCACGCGCTGAATGACGTTCGCGATGGTGAACGTCTTGCCGCTTCCGGTTACGCCGAGCAGCGTCTGCGCCGCAAGCCCCGCCTCCAGGCCTTCGACGAGTTTCTCGATGGCCTGCGGCTGGTCGCCCGAGGGTTCATAGTCGGCCTTGAGCTTGAAGGGGCGGGGTTCCATGCGATTCCTTGCACCGTTCGGGGGCGGGAGCTCCCGCGCCGTTGGTCGGCGCGAGCGTGATCCCGTAATATAGCCGTGCCCTTTGGTTCAAGCGATCCGCAGGATATCCCCGTGACTCTATCCCTCTCGCGACGCGTACAGCGCGTCAAGCCGTCGGCTACGCTCGCCGTCACCGCCCTCGCCGCGCGACTGAAGGCTGAGGGCAAGGACGTCATCGGCCTCGGCGCCGGTGAGCCGGATTTCGACACGCCGGAGCACATCGCGGCGGCCGGCATCGACGCCATCAGGAGCGGATTCACTCGCTACACGAACGTCGAGGGCATCAACGAGCTCAAAGACGCGATCATCGCCAAGTTCGAGCGCGACAACGGGATCAAGTACGACCGCTCGCAGATCCTGGTCTCCTCGGGCGCCAAGCAGACGATCTACAACCTCTGCATGGCCGTGCTCGACCCGGGCGACGAGGCCATCATCCCGGCGCCCTACTGGGTGTCCTACCCGGACATGGTGCTGCTCGCGGACGGGCTGCCCGTCACGCCCTTCGCCGGCGCCTCGCAGGGATACAAGATCACGCCGCGCCAGCTCGCGGCGGCCATCACGCCCAAGACGCGGCTGGTGCTGCTCAACAGCCCCTGCAACCCGACCGGCGCCGCCTACACGCGCGACGAGCTGCGCGCGCTCGGCGAGGTGCTGCTCGAGCACCCGCGGATCATCATCGGCACGGACGACATGTACGAGAAGATCTACTGGGGTCCGGAGCCGTTCTGCAGCCTGCTGACCGTCGTGCCGGAGCTCTACAACCGCACCGTCACGATCAACGGCGTGTCCAAGGCCTACGCGATGACCGGCTGGCGCATCGGCTACTGCGGCGGCCCGAAGGAGCTCATCGCCGCCATGGCGACGATCCAGGGCCAGTCGACCTCGAACGCCTCGAGCATTTCCCAGAAGGCCGCGGTCGCCGCCCTCACCGGTGACCAGGAATGCGTGGCCCGGATGAACGAGGCCTTCAAGCAGCGTCACGATTTCGTCGTCAAGGGCTTGAATTCCCTGCCTGGAGTGTCCTGCATCGGGGGCTCCGGAACGTTCTACGCCTTCGCGGACGTCACGGAGGCCATGGCCGCGACCGGCTGCCGCGACGACGGCGAGTTCGCCCAGTTCCTGCTCAACGAGGCCGGTGTCGCGGTCGTGCCGGGCAGCCCCTTCGGCGCGCCAGGCCACATCCGGCTTTCGTTCGCCTGCAGCATGGAGACACTGGAGAAGGCGATCGACCGCATGGGTCGCGCACTGAGGAGCGGCGCGGTCGCCAGGCGCGCCTGAGCGCAGCGGAGCCCACGGAACGGCGCCCCACGGCAGGACCGCCGCGGGGCGTTTTTTTTCGTCGCGGTGAACGCCGCCGCCTGCACCGGTCTGTGGCGGCGGTGGCGAGCGGCGTCCGGGGTGGTTCAGGCGCTGAGCGGTGCCGCGGCTGCGGCAGGCGGAGCCGCCGATGCCGGCTGCGGAACGGAAGGCGCGAGCAGCCCCAGCGAGGCGAGCACGTCGCGCACGGGCGCGAACGCGAACTCCCTGAGAAGCCTCTTCAGGCGCTCCTCGCAGCGATCGAGGTTCGTGTAGTGCCGGAAGCGCGAGAGCCAGGACGACACCTCGATCCGCGGCTGCCCGGGATCGATCTCCCACGGATGCATGTAGAAGACGAACGGCGCGCGCCGCGAGCCGTTGATCTGCCGCAGTCCGTAGCGCGTGACCGCGTAGGGGAAGATGCGGAAGTAGCCGCCGCCCGAGACCGGGAGCTTCATCCCGAGGATCGAGGCGGTGGACATCGGGAACTCCACGAGCGTGCGCTTCGACGGCGCGCTCAGTGTGCCGGGCACGAGCGGCGCATCCGGAATGCCGTAGCGGTCGTGGCGGATGGGGAAGATCGAGGAGTCGTACTTGAAACCGAGGTCGATCAGGACGTCGAGCGCCCAGAGCGACTCCTGCGTGATCGAGAAGCTGGCCGCGCGGTAGCCGAGAACCGGCGCGCCGATCGTGTCCTCGAGCAGGTTCTTGGAATAGGCCGTTTCCCGGCGGAACTCGTCGCGCGACTGGTGATAGATGAGCTGGTGCGAGAGCCCGTGGCTCGCGACCTCGTGACCCGCGGCCGCGATGCGGCGCACGAGCTGCGGCGATCGCTCCGCGATCCAGCCGAGCACGAAGAACGTGCCCTTGACGCCGGCTTCGTCGAGAAGCTGCAGAACGCGATCGGTATTGCGCTCCGCGCGGTATTCGCGCTGCGACCAGGTGTCCCGCGGCACGGCCGGCGCCAGCGCCGAGACCTGGAAATAGTCCTCTACGTCGATCGAGAACGCGTTGACGACCCTCGGCATGGCTTCCTCGGTGTGCGGCCCACCCGGTGACCGCGGTCTGACGGAAGGGCCGCGAATTCCGGCGTTCGTGCTCGTGCGGCGGAACGCTGTTCTTGTGGTTATTGCTTGGGCCGAATATAGAGCCGCGACGGCCGTCACACACTGTGCCGTTCACGCTTTCGTCGACTGGTTCACATCTCTCCCGGTACTGCGGCGCGTTCCGGCGGGGGTCGGAGCAGTCGGAAGCGGCCCGATCCGAGTGAATGGTTGCCGGTCCTCCGGGCGGACCGCGGTTCCGGGGCTCTGGCGTGGCGGGTTTCTTGACGCGTTCGCAACATTTCCGGACAATGCGCCGCCTTCCGTACCGGCCCTCAGTGTTCCCCGGTAGCTCAGTCGGTAGAGCAACGGACTGTTAATCCGTCGGTCGCTGGTTCGAGTCCAGCCCGGGGAGCCAATTAATCAGGCACTCGCGCGCCGTTCTTAATGGCGACGTGATTCCCAGCGGGGCGCCCCAACGCCTTCTCGCGCCTTCGATCACGTCCAACTTCGACTCACGGGACGTGCACGACGCGTACCGCTACAGTCACCGTCCCTGACGGCAATTCCGCCAGGTCGTATCGAGCGGTGTGTCACTCGAGCACTCGTCAGGGCGCGCTTGATGGTCGCGGCACTCAGGCTCTCGGACGCCGGGACCCCCACCGGCAACTGATCGCGTGCGTCGAAGCGCCGCGCTCGTCGTAACCGAGAAGCGACCGCAGCTTGGCGGGCCTGGGTTGCGTAAACGGGCGACGAAGCTTGGGACGGTCGCGGCTACCACGGTGGATAGAACTCCCACTGGGCTCGAGCGCCTGATGGTGACGTACGCCGAATCCCCTCGCGCCGGCTGACGTCCACCAACACCGCCTGCCGAAGCACGTCGCAATCCGTTTCGTATCGGCTCAGCGCAATCTGAAGAGAAAGTGCGACCTGAGTTCACGCAAATTGAACTCCATCTTCTGGGAGTTCGCGCGCATTTCCTCCCACTGCTCTCGCGTCGCCCATGGCGGCATCGAGTCTGCAAGCGCGCAGCGAACGGCAATCTGAAGCAGCTGCCGCAGTTCGCGTTCCCTGGGAGCTGCGAGATATTCAACGTGGCGCGACAGCAGAAACTCGGCCTGCCACGACCACAGGAGGCGATGGTCCGAGTCGATGATAGTGTTCAAACCCGGAAGGAGCAGATTCTGAAGGAGCCCGAGTGTTGCCGCCTGCAGCTCCATGTACGAGAGCTCGGGAAATTCGATACCATTCCTGTACAACCGATACCGCTCGGATGCACCGAGCGTAATAGTGCCGGGACGCGGTTGCGCCTCCTGCGCCCACCTCTGGCACAACTCGCGTATGAAAGTGGCGCGACTTTCCTGACACATAGCTACCCCAGCGCTGGATCGTGCGCCCCGCCTCCGCCCATGCAATGAGGTTGACGACCATCAGCATGAAGTCAGACAACCGCAGGCAGTGACTGAGAGCGCGCACTTCCGATGGATCGTTTGAACTGTCGGGAGTTGCTGTCGCGTCTGGTTCGCTCGATTACGCTCTTTGCTGATCGAGCCGTTGAGCAGCCAGAGCATCATCGGCGCGTTGAATGACCACGCGCAGCTCCGTGTGCGCCGGCGCCGACCTGTGCGGTGGTTTCACGGAATCCTCCCTGCGCCCTGAAGGGCACCTCACCTGCCACACACTAGCCCATCAGTTTGCGGGGCTTCAGCTGCCCTCTCTGCATGCCCGCGTCTCCCAGGGCAGCGACGTCACTTCCGCAGGGTCCCCGCCCGCTCACGGCTTGAACAGTGTGTCCGGCCTCGTGACTACGACATTCGATGATGTGCGCAGAGTGCTCCTGTCGCGCAATTACGGACACGCAGCCAACCAAGACACAGCAGGACATCGCTGTGGCAGTCGCTGCCGGCTGAAGGAGTGGTGACAAGAGCCAGGGAAATATGCAAACCGTGAGTTCGAGGTAAAGTTCGCTTCACCCGTTGAACAGCGTGAGGTGAAGCGATGAGAAGAACGAGCACGTTCCTGGGAGTCCTGCTGGCCGGCCTCTTCTGCACCGCCCATGCGCAGGTGCCGCCGGAGCCGGCGAAGGATCAGCTCAAACTCCTCGAGAGCGACGATCCGAAGCTCGCCCGGAACAAGCGCCACGTGTTCGACTTCTGGCGCATCGTGTACGAGGGCGGGCACGTCGATCAGGCGCCGAAGTACATGGCGCCCGAGTACATCCAGCACAACCCGAATCTCCCCTCGGGACGCGACACCTTCGTCGAGTTCTTCAGGAAAGTCCGTCCGCCGAAGCCGATCTCGGATCGGATCAAGGCGCCCGTGATCGCCATCGTCGCCGAAGGCGATCTCGTCTCCGTGTTCACCGCGCGCAAGATGCGCGATCCGGCAACGGGCAAGGTCTACACCACGACCTGGTTCGACATGTTCCGCATCGACGAGAACGGCCTCATCGCGGAGCACTGGGACCCCTCACCTATGTGGGTGAATGGTCTGCCGCCCGGGGCGGAGTTCTTCAAGGAGTGGGATAACTAAACTGAATCCGGCCCGGCGCCCTCTCCCCTGAGGGCGCCGGGCACAAGTCCGCTCTTCCCCTTTTTCTCCCCTGCGGAACACGCTCACGGGCCCGAAGTCGCCCTGTTTCCCGCCATTGTTCAGGTTGGTGTTTTTGTGCAACGCCGTGTCGTAAACGCACTAAACCGTTAGACCGAGCGGTGTTGCGCGGATACATTAAGGCCGCCCGGTGTTCGGTCTGCTGCCGGGCTCATCAAGACGACGGAACGCTACCCGTACTCACCGGCCATCCGCACGGACGACAACGCCCGCGCCCAAGGCGGGCTTTTTCACGAAGGGGACAAGAGATCATGAAGACTGGTCATTCCGGTTGCGGCGTGCGACGCGTGGACCTCGCCGTGCGCCTGATTCTGGGAACCGCTCTCTCGGGGGCCGCGTTCGCACAGGCGCCTGCCGAGCGGCCTCAGGACGAGGGGGTGCAGGAGGTCCTGGTGACGGCGCAGTTCCGTGAGCAGAGCGTTCAGGAAACGCCGCTCGCCATCACCGCGGTCTCCGCGGAGCTGCTGGAGGCGCGCAACCAGACGAACATCACGGAGATCACCAATCAGGCACCGAACGTCACCCTGAAACCGCAGGGCCCGACCTTCGGTCCGTCGATCGCCGCCTCGATCCGCGGCATCGGCCAGCTCGACTTCAATCCGGCCCTCGAGCCCGGCGTCGGCATCTACGTCGATGACGTGTATTACGCGACGCTGACCGGCGGCATGATGGATCTTCTCGACCTCGAGCGCGTCGAGATCCTGCGCGGACCGCAGGGCACCCTGGCCGGCCGCAACTCCATCGGCGGTGCCGTGAAGCTGTACACGCAGAAGCCGCGCGGTGAGGACGCCGGCTATCTCTCGGTCACCTACGGCTCGCGCGACCGCATCGATCTGCGCGGCAGCGCCGACATGAAGCTCACGGACAACCTGTTCGCGCGCATCTCCGGCGTGAGCAAGCGACAGAGGGGCTACATCGAGCGGCGCGACTTCGGCTGCGACTTCCCCGAGAGCGGCGTGCCGCGCCTGAGAACCGACATCGCCGGCTGCGTGGTCGACTACGACAGCGACGTGAACTTCCAGGCGGTGCGCGGCCAGCTGCGCTGGATCGCGAGCGACGACCTCGAGTTCAACCTCTCCGTCGACTACACGCACGACGACCGCAATCCGACGGGCACGGTGCTGGTCGACGCCACTTCGACCGTGCGGCCGAACATCCAGCCCGTGCAGGGCCCGAACGGTACGGCCCTCTCGCTGCAGAACTTCATCGTGCCGAAAGGGTCGTACTACAACTACGCGAGCTTCTACAGCCCGCCGGGCACGTACAACGGCACCACTCCGGTCGCCAATGCGTATCAGTCGGACCTCAACGGCACGCTGCTCACGAACTGGCCGCTGCTCGAGTCGCGCGCCGATCCGAATCAGTTCTTCGACGGCTGGGGCGTGTCGCTCACGGCGGACTGGTCGCTGACGGACAATCTGCAGCTCATCTCGATCACCGCCTATCGCGAGTACGACAGCGGCTTCTCGAACGACAACGACCTCTCGCCGCTCTCCTCCTCGCTCGGCTTCGGCACTCTGCCCTTTCACTCCTTCAGCCAGGAGCTGCGGCTGAACGGCGTCATCGGCGAGCGCATCGAGTACACGCTCGGCGCGTTCTACATGGACCAGACCTCGCGCTACGAGTCGTTCCAGGACCTGCGCTACACGGCCAACTATCCGCTGCAGTTCCAGCAGAACGACGTGGTGAACGCGGATACTCAGGCCGTCTTCGCGCACGTCGGTTTCAACGCGACCGACCGGCTCACGCTCACCGCCGGCATCCGCTACACCGAGGAGCACAAGGACTACACCTTCGTGCGCCTCTCGCGTGACGGCAACGTGCATCCGTTCCTCGGCCTGCTCAACGGCGTGGTCAGTGTCTACGACGGCGACAACGTCGACTACCGTCTCGCCGCGCAGTACAAGTGGACGGACAACGTGATGACGTACCTGCAGTTCGCGACGGGCTTCAAGGGCGGCGGCGTCAGCCCGCGTCCCTTCGTTCCCCCGCAGGCGCGGCCGTTCGATCCCGAGACCCTCGACTCGTACGAGCTCGGCGTGAAGTCCGATCTCTTCGACCGCAGGCTGCGGCTCAATGCGGCGGTGTTCTTCGGCGACTACCAGGACATCCAGCTCGGCCTGCAGACCTGCCCGCAGTTCGGCGGTCCCGGACCCTGCGGCGTGTGGGCGAACGCCGGCGACGCGGAGATCAAGGGTATCGAGATCGAGACCGTGTTCCGTCCGCTGCCGGCGCTGTCGATCGACGCGTCGTTCAGCTATCTGGACTTCGAGTACCAGAACATCAACCCCGACGTGGGCGGACCGACGCGTCCCACGGGCATCCAGCTCCACCACCGCGCGCCGTACATGCCGGAGCGCAAGTGGAGCATCGGTGCGCAGTACGAGTTCTCGCTGGGCGACTGGGGCACGCTCACGCCGCGCGTGGACGTGAGCTACCAGGGTGATCTCTACACCAACGGCAACAACCAGCCGTCGAACCACATCGAGAGCTACACGCTCGGAAACGCCCGCCTGACGTGGCGCGACGCGAACGAGGTGTGGGAAGCGGCGCTCGAGGTGACCAACATCACCGACGAGTACTACTTCCTGACGCGTACGGACCAGCTCCAGGCCGCGGGCCACACGGACGGCCAGCCGGGACGTCCGCGCGAGTACGCGATCACGTTCAAGCGGCGCTTCTGATCCGCCGGTCCGGATCACTCCGGAAAGCAACGGGGGCCTTTCGGCCCCCGTTCTTTTTCCGTGATTGACGGATGGAGTCCGCTGCCCGACTACTCGCCGTTGCTGCCGAGCGAAGCGACGCAGCTCCTCAGATAGCTCTCGAGCTTCCGGACGTCCCTGTCGCTCAGACCTTCGAGCATCCTCGCGGTGACGGCTTCGAACACGTCCCGCGAGCGCTCGAGGAGCCGCGCGCCCTTCTCCGTGAGATACCAGCTGTCCGCGCGCAGGCTGTCCGGATGCGGACGCCGCTCGACGTACTTCTTGGCGGCGAGCCGGCGCAGCATGGCGTTCATGGCCTGAGCGGAGACCATGCTCTCGCGCGCGAGCTGCGCACCGTTGATGCCGGGGCGCGCCTTGAGCACCACCATCGGCGAGATCTCTCCGAAGGACACGCCGACGCCGGCTTCCCGCAAGGCCTGATCCATGGCCGTGCGGAAGCTGACGTTGACGCTCCGGAAGAGCAGTCCGATGGCCTGCAGCGTCCGGAAGTCGGGCATCGCGTCGATCAGGCCGGGTACTGATCCTCACGCACCCACCACCCGTGCACCTGCGGCGAGGCCTGCACGGGCAGCTTCACGATGGCGATGGGGCCGTCCTTGAGGTGCTCGGCGTCGAGGATCACGAGGTCGGAACGCATGTTCTCGTTGATGTGATACGCGACGCCCATCAGGTAGCCCTCGCCTTCGCGCGCCTTGGGGTGCTTCGGTGCGAACACCGGCTCGGCGAGCGCGACGTTGGGGCCCGCGTTCCACAGCTCGAACGTGCGGGTCTGGTTGTCGACGCGCGCGTAGCACGCTCCGGCCTTGCGGCGATCCGGCTCGTTCGGATCCGGGCAGGCCATGAACCCGTAGCGGTACGGCATCGTGTTGTAGCGGTCGTCCTGACGCGGCAGCGGCGCGATCAGCGGATACATCTTCTCGAAGCCGTAGCTCTTGTTCCTGCCGTTGACGTTGAGCGACAGGCGATGGATGTAGCTGGTCGCAGCCTCGTAGTCGGGCGGCGAGCCGTCCCGGTTCGGCATGAACGGGAACGGATTGCCCGCGGTGATCTCCGTATCGAAGTAGAGCTTGCCCTTGTCCTCGAAGGCACCCATCGTGTGCGTGCCGCTGCGCGTGGGGCCCTCGACCCACTTGATGTCCTTGCCGTCGCCGTAGCGGCGCATGTAGCCGAGGTAGGTCTTCTTCGTCGGGTCCCAGGACCAGTGGATCCCGCCGCGCTTCATCTGCTCGTGATCGATGGCGAGCGGGATGACGAAGAACATGATGTGGTTCTCGGTCACCGCGAAGTCGTGCAGGAGCCCGACGTAGGGCACCCTGATCTTCGCTTCCCACACCTTCTTGCCCTGCTTGTCGATCTCGAACACGGCGACGACGTCGCTGCCGAAGCCTTCCGCTTCGTAGCCGAAGGCGACGATGTTGCCGGTGACCGAGCACACCTTCGGATGCGCGGTGAAGGGCCGGTCGCGCGGCAGCTCACCGTCGAAGGTGTACACCGGATCGACGGTCTCGAGCGTGTTGAGATCGAGAGCGCACGGCGGGCTGTCCTCCTTGAGCGCGAGGATCAGGTTCTTGTGATTGATGACGTGGGTGTTCGCCGTGCTGCGCGAGAGTCCCTTGACGCTCGGGTCGTCCATCGAGGGATTGCGGTACATCGGCATGAGGCTGCGGCGCGCCTTGTCCTGCGCCACGTAGCGCTCGGTACGCGCGTAGCGCGTGCGGTAGTCCACGCGGCCGTTCTTGATGCGGAACATGCGCACGTGACCCTCGCCGTCGAAGATGATGTTGCCCTTGGCGAGGGGATACTGCGGATCGGGACCCGTGGCGTAGAAGCCGCCGTTGAGGTCGTCCGGAATCTTGCCCTCCACGACGCAGTCGCGGACCTCCACCTCGGCACGCAGCGGCTTGAAGGTCGTACCGCCCGACGCCGGTGCCGGATGATCGAGCGGCATCCAGGCCGGACGGGGTATCGGCTGCGCGTGCACCAGCGGCGGCAGCATGGTCGCCGCGCTGAACGCGCCTGCCGCCCCGATGGCACCGCCGAGGAAGGAGCGGCGGTCGAGTCTGTTCTCGTCGTTCTTCATTGAGAGTCTCCCGTCGAAGATTCGCCGTGACGGTGGTAATGACCGATGGCGGCCGCAGCCGGACAGCGCTGCGCCGCGACTGCGGCCGAGAACCGTTCGCGCCGGATGGTATCAACCAGTTGATATCGTATCAACGTGTTGATATTCGCCGCTCGCGGGCGGCAGCGAGCCGGCTTCGGACGAGCAGGCGCACCGGAGGCCTGCGCGCGCCCGGGAGCCCTTCGGTTTCAGCGGTTCAGGCTCCTGCCCGTGACGGGATGCGCGTAGTGGAAGCGCACGCCGCTGCGCTCCGGCCACGCGAGGCGCTTGACCGGCAGCAGCTCGTCCGGACCTTTCGGATCCTCGGGGTAGGTCTTCGTGAAGGGCTGCAGGTGCGAGACCGTGTGCGCCCAACCCTTCTCGTACTCCGCCTGCCACTCGACGACGTAGTCGAGCCGCTTGATCTTCCACACGCCGTTCTCGCGGACGTACTCGTTCTCGTACACGCCCGCCTCGTAGAACTGATCCGGCAGCCCGGGCGGCTTGTAGCCGCGCGACTCGTGGCTTCCTCCCGCGAGCATCGCACGGAAGCGGCCGCGCGCGGTGCGCCGGTCGTCCGACACCGTGATGATGTCCTGCATCTGGAAGTGATCGAGCAGGAAGCCGTGCTCCGGTCCCTCGCGTCCCTGAGTGAAGAACTGCTGGAACCAGGTCTTGTAGAGCCGCGCGATGCTCGCGTGGCCGCGATAGATACCCGAGAGAAAGACGACCTCTCCGTCCTCCGCGAAGAGCTGCACGACGTCGTCGTAGCGGCAGTAGTCGATGAGATAGCCGTATGCGAAGTGGAGCCTGCGGATGGCGTTGATGTCCTCGAGGATCTCCACGCGATGCGTCAGCTTCTCCACCATCTGCCTGAGCATTTCGATCTCGCTCATCGTCACTCCCCCTTGCAGTCCATGACGGATATCATGCTGGACGCGCAGCCGAGATCACGAGTCTGACACAGCCACCGCGGAGGATTGCAGGCATGGAATTCGCAGGACGTGCGGCACTGATCACCGGCGGCGTTTCGGGCATCGGCCTGGGACTCGCCAAGACCTTCGCACGCGCGGGAATGCGTCTCGCGCTCACCTACCGTAACGAGGCGCATCGCGACGCCGCGCTCGAGTGGTTCCGCGAGAACGGATTCGAGGCTCCGCTGATGCTCAAGCTCGACGTCACCGATCGCGCGGCGTGGGTCGGAGTCGCGGATGCCGTCGAGGAGCGTTACGGACAGCTCGACGTCCTCGTGAACAATGCGGGCGTGAGCGTCTTCGGTCCGACCGACCTCGCGACCTACGACGACTACGACTGGATCATGGGCGTCAACTTCGGCGGCGTCGTCAACGGACTCGTCACCTGCATCCCGCGCATCAAGAAGCACGGCAAGGGCGGGCACATCGTCAACGTCGCCTCGATGGCCGCGTTCATCTCCGGCCCTCAGGCGGGCATCTACACGGCCTCGAAGTTCGCGGTGCGCGGGCTCACCGAGTGCCTGCGCTATAACCTCGCGCCGTACGGCATCGGAGTCTCCCTCATGTGTCCCGGTCTCACGCGCACGAACGCGTGGGACTCCGCGCTCAAGCGTCCGGAGAAGTACGCCAACAGCGGCTTCCCGCCGGTCGACCGCGCGCAGCTCGAGGCCTTCGGCGCCGCGTTCGAGGCCGGCATGGATCCCGAGGAAGTCGGCCGCAAGACGCTGCAGGGCATGCGCGAGAACCGCGGTTTGATCCTGACGCACCCGGAGCACGCCGAGGACTTCAGGGAGATCTACGAGACCTGCATGGCCGCACTGCCGAAGGAAGAGGCGCCCGAGGCGAGGCTGCGCGTCGAGCGGCTGCGCCGAGCCGCGAACAAGGCCGCGCTCGAAGGCCGGGTGATCACGCTCGAGGATCTCAACTGATCCCTGCCGGCGCACGCTGTGCGCCCAGCCGCGGGCCGGCGCGGAATCAGGTGAGCGTCTCTTCCCGGAACACTCGCGTGGCGCGGTAAGGGTCGGTGCGCGCTCGGCTCTCGACGTCGAACAGCATCGTCTCGCGCCGCTCGAGCGTGTACTTCGGCCACGCCAGGCGCCCGGTCGAAGGATCACCCGTGGCCGCGAACGCGACCCACGCCTCGCTCATCGCCTTCGCGACCCGCTCGGCGTCCTCGCCTCCTCCCGTATAGGACTTCCAGCGCTCGCTGCGTGCGAGGTCGAATACGAGCGGCAGATCGAGCGAGTGCGGCGAGCGCAGCACACCGCCGAACGCGGGCGTGTGCCAGCTGAGCTGACAGAGCCACGCGGGCGCCCCGCCCTGCGCCGCCTTCATCGAGGCAAGAAGGATCGTCTGATGGCGGCTGCGATCGCTGAGGATGCTGAAGTACAGATCCGAAGGCGAAGCCTGGAGCATCTCGCGGCGGTAGAGCGCAATGGCGCCGTCTGCCGTGCGCTCGCCCATCTCCTGACGCAGCCGTTTTCTCAGGCCTTCCTCGTCGAGATTGAACAGCGACTCGTCGCGGGCGAGGAATACGGTCTGCTCGGTGCGCGTCGAGCCCACGATCAGCGGTACGTCGGCGTTGAGCGGACTGGGCACCGGATCGAACGGATTCGCACGCACGACGTGGAAGAGCCCGGGTGCCGAAGGCATTGCCGTCAGTATCGAGACCTTCGCGCCGCCGCCCGACTGGCCGAAGATCATCACGCGACGCGGGTCGCCGCCGAAGCGCTCGATGTTGTCGCGCACCCACTCGAGCGCCGGAACGATGTCCTGGTCGAGCCCCGGCGTATAGATCGTGACGTTGAGACAGTCCTCGGTTTCGACGCTCCCCTCCTCGCTGCCGATCGCCTGCACCGCCGTTCCGATGGCGTTGCGCGGCGCGGGCGGAACGGTCCGGTCGATCTGTGGTGCGATGGCGCGCTGCTTCGGCACGTCGCGCACGCCG
>ERZ795043.115-NODE-115-length-103916-cov-29.056113_pt1 | contig 103916 bp, 90 predicted proteins | sample MGYA00375127_ERZ795043 | MGnify/ENA primary metagenome ERZ795043 (study PRJEB30172, sample SAMN05518447) | compost metagenome | isolation source: Feedstock adapted compost from Newby Island compost facility, Milpitas, CA | place: USA:Newby Island compost... | reverse complement strand
GGAACGGCTGGAACGGCTGGAACGGCTGGAACGGCTGGAACGGCTGGAACGGCTGCCAAGGGCAGCCATTTCAGGGGCTTGAGCCGATGTCAAGGACCTGATGCTCAGGCCGCCCGCGCGTCCTTTGCGACGAGCCCGGCCGGCTTCGGGCCACCGGTCGCCCAGTCGAGCAGTTCGACCGTGTGGACCACCGGAATGCCGGTGCCTGAGGCGATCTGGGTGATGCAGCCGATGTTTCCGGCCGCGACCACGTCGGGCCGCACGCTTTCGATGTTGCGGACCTTGCGCGCCTTGAGGGCGTCGGCCAGCTCGGGCTGCAGCATGTTGTACGTGCCGGCCGAACCGCAGCACAGATGCCCCTCGGGAACGTCCACCACCCGGAACCCGGCCGCCGCGAGCAGATCCTTCGGCGCGCGGGTGACCTTTTGCCCATGCTGCAGCGAGCACGCGGCATGATACGCAACCGTCAGCCGTCCGGCCGCCTCGCGCCCCGCAGCGGTGGGCGCGATGCCGAGTTCGAGGAGCAGCTCGCTCACGTCGCGCGTCATCGCGGCGATGCGCGCGGCGGGCGTCGCCCAGCGCGGATCGTCGCGGAACATGAAGCCGTAGTCCTTCACGGTCGTGCCGCAGCCCGAGGCATTGATGACAACGCGATCGGGCCCGCGCCCGTCATAGAGCGCCGTCCACGCCATGATGTTCGCCTTCGCGGCGGCGTGCGCTGCTTCCGTCTGCCCCAGGTGATGCGTGAGCGCGCCGCAGCATCCAGCCCCCTTGGCGACGGCGACCTCGCAGCCGTGACGCGTCAGAAGCCGGATGGTCGCCTCGTTGATCTGCGGACTCAGCACCTGCTGTGCACAGCCGTTGAGTAGCGCGACGCGCAGCCGCGTCGGCCCTTCGGCCGGAAAGACCTGCGGCTTGTCGACGGTCGACGGGTTGGGAAGCGAAGCCGGCGCGAGCCTCAGCATCGCGGCGAGCCGTGCCGGCATGAACCGGGCGAACGGGCGTACCAGCATCGCGCCGGCGAGCGCGAGGCGGAACAGGTGCGGACGCGGCAGCACCGTGCCCAGAAACCATCGGACCGCTCGATCGATCGCCGGGCGCCGATACGTTTTCTCGATATGGGCGCGCGCATGATCGACGAGGTGCATGTAGTGCACGCCCGACGGACAGGTCGTCATGCACGACAGACACGACAGGCAACGGTCGATATGCGTCACCGTGCGCGCGTCCGCCGGCCGGCCCTTTTCGAGCATGTCCTTGATCAGGTAGATGCGGCCGCGCGGACTGTCGAGTTCGTCGCCCAGCAGCACATAGGTCGGACACGTCGCAGTGCAGAACCCGCAATGCACGCAGGTACGGAGAATCTTCTCCGCCTCGCGGACGTCCGGATCGGCAAGCTGGGCGAGCGTGAAATTGGTTTGCATCGGTCAGTGCCGGTCAATCCGTTCTCTGCCGGGGGAGAAGGGCTTCATATTGGCTGCGGCGATCCGTCATCACACCCCCGCGTACATGCGGCCGGGATTGAGGATGCGCTTCGGATCGAAGGCGTCCTTGATCCGCCGGGTAATGTCGGCAAGCGTGCCCTGCTGCGGTTGGAAAACCGGTACGGCGGCGCGCAGACTGTCGCTTGCGCGGAACAACGTCGCATGCCCGCCGGTTGCGGCGACGACGTCACGGATCAGACCGGCGCCGCCATCCTCGGTCGGCGCCGTCGCCAACCAGACGAGGCCGCCGCCCCAGTCGTAGAAGAACTCGGCGCCGAGGGCGGCGGCAACGGCCGCCACCACCTTCGGCCCGTCCGATGGCGGCACCGAGAGGCGCCACAGGACCTTGCCGGGATCGGGCAGAAGTGACGCGACGTCGCGCACCTCGTGCCACAATCTGATGCTGTTCGTCGTATGCAGTTCCTCGAGCGCGCCGCGCGCGCTCAGCAGCGCCTTGAGACCGTCGCAGCGTGCCGTGACGGAGGTGCCGGTGCCTTCGATCCGAAGTGCGGTGACAGCCTCGCCCCGACGCCGCACATAGTCGACGCCCGAGCGTTGCGCGACCGTTGCCGGCAGATGCGCCGCCCCGGACACCTCGAACGGGCTGTTGAGCGCCTCGGCCATGGCCGCGGTGGCCGTCACATCGTCGAGACCGTAGACGATCACGGTGCGTGTCTTTGCCGGCGCCGGCAGCACCTTGAGGGTGATCTCGTCCATCACCGCGAGCGTGCCGAACGAGCCCGTGAGCAGCTTGCCGAGGTCATAGCCGGTGACGTTCTTGACGACCTTGCCGCCCGCCTTGAACGACTCGCCGCGTCCCGACACGCCGTTGAAGCCGAGCACGTGGTCGCGCGCAGCCCCCATCTTGACGCGGCGCGGTCCCGACAGGTTGCACGCGACGACGCCGCCGAGCGTGCCGCCGTCCGGCGCCATGCCGTAAAGCGGGCCCGTATCCATCGGCTCGAAGGCCAGCATCTGGTTCCGGCCGCGCAGCACGGCATCGATCTCCACCATCGGCGTGCCGGCGCGTGCCGTCAGTACCAGCTCCTCGGGCTCGTACGACACGATACCCGCGAGCGCGGAAAGATCGAGCGTGCGGCTCGTCTGCATCGGCCGGCCGAGCGCGCGGCGCGTACCGTGACCGCGCACGTCGAGACTTGCTTCCTCGGCGGCGGCCCACGCAATGACGTCGCGGAGCTGTGCCGCCGTCGTCGGTTTCAGGACCTCGCTCATCAGAACCGCGGAATGTCAGGAAACGGCAGCTGTCCGCGATGCACGTGCATCCGGCCGAGCTCGGCACAGCGATGGAGCACGGGGAACACCTTGCCGGGGTTGAGCAGCCCCTGCGGGTCGAACGCGCATTTGAGCCGCTGCTGGTGCGCGAGATCGGTCTCGTCGAACATCGTGCCCATCAGGTCGCGCTTCTCGACCCCGACACCATGCTCGCCGGTGAGTACGCCACCGACCTCGACGCATAGGCGCAGGATGTCGGCGCCGAGCCTCTCGGCGGCTTCGACCTCCTTGGGATTGTTCGCGTCGAACAGGATGAGGGGATGCAGGTTGCCGTCACCGGCATGGAACACGTTGGCGACGCGCAGGCCATGCTTTTCGGCCAGCGCGCCGATGCGGTCGAGCACGGCGGGAAGCTGCTTCCGCGGGATCGTGCCGTCCATGCAGATGTAATCGGGCGAGATGCGGCCGACCGCAGGGAATGCGGCCTTGCGGCCGGCCCAGAACGCGGCGCGCTCCGCCTCGCTGGTACTGACGCGGACATAGGTGGCGCCCTGCGCGCGCGCGATCCCCTCGACCGTGGCGATCAGTTCGTCGACTTCGGCCTGCGGCCCGTCGAGCTCGACGATCAGCAGGGATTCGACATCGAGCGGATAGCCCGCGTGCACGAAGGCCTCGGCGGCGTGAATTGCGGGCCGGTCCATCATTTCCATCCCGCCGGGGATGATGCCTGCCCCGATGATGGCGGCGACGCAGGCGCCGCCCGCGGCGACCGAAGGGAACCCCAGCAGCACGGCGCGCGCCGTCTCGGGCTTGCGCAGGATGCGCACCGTCACCTCGGTGACGACGCCGAGCAATCCTTCGGACCCGGTGATGACGCCGAGCAGATCATAGCCACCGGCATCGAGATGCTTGCCGCCGATGCGCACGATCTCGCCGTTCATCAGCACGAGCTCGACACCAAGCACGTTGTTGGTGGTGAGCCCGTACTTGAGGCAGTGCACGCCGCCCGAGTTCTCGGCGATATTGCCGCCGATGGTGCAGGCGATCTGGCTCGACGGATCGGGCGCGTAATAGAAGCCCGCGTGCGCGACCGCGTTGGTGATGCCCAGGTTGGTGACGCCCGGCTGTGCGACGACGCAGCGGTTGGCGTAGTCGATCTCGAGGATCCGGTTGAACTTGCCCATGCCGAGCAGCACGCCGTCGCTGAGTGGCAGCGCGCCGCCCGAGAGTCCGGTGCCGGCACCGCGCGGCACGACCTTGATGCCGTTGTCGTGGCAATAGCGCAGCACGTGCGACACCTGTTCGGTCGTCGACGGCAGCACGACCACCATCGGCATCTGCCGGTAGATGTTCAGGCCGTCGCACTCGTAGGCGCGCAGCTCCGATTCGTCGTCGATCACGCCCTCGCCGGGCACGATCTCGCGCAAACGGGCGACGATTTCGGCGCGGCGGGCGAGCACCGCTGCGTCCGGCGCCGGCATCTTCATCTGAGCGGGCCTCCCGCGATCGGTTGTGAAACTGCCTATGACTTAACCATCGCTTCGAACACTGTCCAGTTCGTCCGCAGCGGGCACAAACGAAACGCGCCGCCCGAGGGCGGCGCGTCGTCGGGTCCGGGGCCTGCCGGGCCGATCAGCCCTGGCGCGCCTTGAACCGCGGATTGGCCTTGTTGATGACGTAGACGCGACCCTTGCGCCGGACGATGCGGCAGTTCTTGTCGCGCTTCTTCGCCGCCTTGAGCGAATTGATGACCTTCATGACACGAGCTCCGACCACACGGGTTCGCCAAAAACGCAAGATGCGGCGCCATCACCTTTCCGACCGGCGCCGCACCGCAAAGCGCGCGGGACCATATCGGCCCTACCCTATCCTTGTCAATGCACGGAGGGCCCGTTGCGGCCTTCCCGCGCGCTCAGAACAGCACGATCGGCGCGATCTTGAGGGCGATGAAACCAAGCGCAGCCATGGCCCCCCACATCCCGCCGCGCAGGAACCCGTCAACGAACCGGTTCAAAGCCTGCGTAACCCCCATTGGCACCTCCTCTTGGCTCGTTCCGGACGATTGTTCATGTTTTGTTCTAATCGTCAAGTCCGAACGGCTGGCCCCCCGGTGCACAGGCGGCGGGTCAGGCTGTTACCTTTTTCAGGGCGTAGAGTCGGACGCAGCGCAGGTCGCCGGAATCGAATGCCGCGACGCGGCGGCTCCAGAGCTCGACCTCATGGGTCAGGCTCATCACCTCCTCGGGCCGCAGCGACTTGGGCTTGAGCGTGTCGGCCAGGCGCTTCCACCCGTCGAGAACGAGGCCGCGGAACTCGCTGGTGATGTCCTCGGCGACGCGCAGGTCGAAGTTCAGGGACCTGATGTCGCGCGTGTAATCGTCGAGCGTATAGAGTTCCGGCCGGTGATCTTCGCCGGCAATCCAGTCGATGAGCGCCTTTGAGTTCGCACCCTTCTTAGTGACGACGAACTCGAGAAACATGAGCTGCCCACCCGGCTTGAGCGCCTTGTGAGTCTCGGCGAGCAGGCGCTTCTTGTTGGCAAGAAAGAGAAAGACCAGGCGTGCGAAGATGGCGTCGTACTTCTTCGCGGGCAGTTCGACCGACAGCGGATCGAACCACTCGATCGGCGCCTTCTTGCCGAGGCCGGCGCGCTCGGAGGCGTCCATGCCGGCCTTGGCGAGCGTCGGCGAGGCCTCCATCCCAGTGACCCAGGTGCCGAAGGATTTGGCGATGACCCGGGCGGCGCCGCCGAGGCCGCTGCCGAGGTCGAGCATCGACTTCTCCTTGTTGAGCCCCATCGGCTTGACCAGCTTCAGCACATGGTCGGCACCGCCGGGAAACGAGAAGCCGTCGCTCCAGATCAGTTCCGAGATCTTGACCCGCTCCGCCGACCAGCGATCGGGAAGTACCCGCGGCGGTACGTCGCCAGCCGGCGGGCGCTGGACCGCTGGCGCGGGCTTCGCAGGAACGGCTTCGGGTTCGGGCTTCGGTTCGTCAGGCAGGTAATAGCCTTCCCACCACGCGATGAACCGTTTGCGCAGACGCGAGTCCGGCCCGAGCAGGGCGTGCAATCGGCTGCGAATGGAGCGCCCGGCCGCCGCCGAATCGACACCGCCCGGGTCCTCGGTGTCGGCACCGGACTGAGGGGTGGCGACAGCCGGCTCTCTTTCTTTCGTCGAGGCGATCATCTCCGTTCACCTGACGGCCGGATGGGTACGGCGCCGGCCGCCTTGAGGATGCCAGCAACGCTTTAAATATCGGTAAACCCTGACATACCTCTTTCAAAGGGATGGCCAGGACGCCAATGCCGCCAGCACGACAGCGCCGGTCGCGACACCGAGGAGAAGGTTTCGGCGGAAGATGAAGAAGGCGGCAGTCCCGACTGCCGCAGCCGCCAGCCGGGTACCCGTCCCGGTCGCCTGAAGCGGCCCGACCGGCAGGATGATCATGCGCACGACCAGGCCGGCGAGCAACGCGTAGGCGATGCAGCCGACGAAGTCGAGAACCGGACTGTCGGCGCGAATGCGGTCCGACAGCGCGACGCCGAGCGCCCGCCAGATGTAGGTGGCCGCCGCACCGACGAGGACCACGCCATAAGGCCAAAGTGCCTCCCAGCCCGCGTCAGACATGTCGCCGTCTCAACTGCCGGTCGATTGCGAAGGCGAGAACGCCGCCGATGACGCCGGTCAGCAATAGCCCCCAGGTCGGCGTCACGAGATGAAGGAGCGGTCCGGCGATCGCCCCGCACACCAGCGCGAGCACGCGCCCGCGATGCCGCAGGTCGCCGAGAAAGAGCAGCATGAAGTACATCGGATTGACGAACACGAGACCGAGCGACACCGCCGGCGGTACGACACCGGATGCGAGGAAGCCGGCGACGGTGCCGGCAAGAGCGGCGCCCAGGATGGTCCCGGCGAAGCCGACGAAGAACGGCATGCGTTGTGCGGGCGGCATGTCCGGACAGCGGATCATCGCCACGGCCCATCCGGTCACTGCGATCAGGTGCGCGACCAGATAGTTCCACCAGCGCGGGCGACCCGGCACGCGCAGCAACGGCATCAGCGTGATCGTCATCGGCATCATGCGCGCATTCGTCAGCGCCACGGCGATGAAGATCGCCACCACGGACGCGCCGAGGGCATAGAGTTCGACGAGCGCAACCTGTCCCGGCAGTGCCCAGGTACTGATGGTCGAGAACAGGCCTACGCCGAGGCTCAAACCCGACTCCCGCACCAACGAACCGAAGCCCAGATAGCTCGCGCCGAGCACGAGTGCCGGTGCGCCGCACGCCTCGCGTACGCCCGCCAGCGCCGCGCGACGGGGTGAACCGTAATCGACGGGATAGGACTGCGCCGAAAGCTTGGGATCGGAGTGGATCGGTTTCACGGGACGTGGCAAGCCGCGCCGAACGGCGCGACGTCACCCTTGCCGTTCGTGCCCCCCGATGTCAACCCGATGCCGATGCAATGATGCCATGCCGACACCGGGATACATGGCTGTCCGACGTCGCGCGCGTATCGACTCAATCCGCCCGGACGCCACAGCGCGGCGTCCCTTCACGCCCGGGGAGCGGCCCGCAAAGTCAGCCGCATGGCTTGGATCAAAGCCCGCGTTCCCGCGTTGGCGCATGATGGGACCCCGGATGGCCGGGCTTCCGGTCAAGAAAGACGGCGCACGCACCCGATACGGTCCCTGCATCGCCCGACAAGGGGTCAGGTGGCGGCCCGCCGCATGGTCGACGCCCTCCCGGCCGATGCGACGGAAGGGACGATCACTCTCGAGCCTCGGGATGAAGGAAAAGACCATCCATGTCGTGTGCCCGCACTGCGACGCGACCAACCGGGTGCCGGCGTCGCGGCTTGCGGAGGGCGGCAAGTGTGGCGCGTGCCACCGCCTACTTTTTGTCGGCGAACCCGTCGACTTCACGGAGGCACGCGCCCAACGTCATCTGCGCCACAGCGACATTCCGCTGCTGATCGATTTCTGGGCGCCGTGGTGCAATCCATGCCGCGTGATGGCCCCGCACTTCGTCGCGGCGGCGCAACGGTTCGAGCCGGCGCTGCGCTTCGCGAGAATCGATGTCGATCAGGCGCCGGCAATGGCCGCCGCCTATCAGATCCGCAGCATACCGACCATTGTGCTGTTCGTCCGCGGCCGCGAGGTGGCACGTCACGCCGGCGCAATGTTGCAAGACGAGCTCTTTGACTGGATCAGACCGCATCTCGCACAAGATGCGGCGCGCTGACGTCGCAAGGTGACTGCCCCGATACGCAAGGGCGCGCCGCGGCGTACCCGCGTTGCGGCGTACGCACCTGAAAATTCTACCAGTAACGCCGGCGGCTCGGCTGCTCCGGCATCATGGTCGAGACGGTGAGCGCACCGATGGCGAAGCCGAGCGCGAAGACGAGAAGGCTGCTCATGATCGGCCGCTCGTACATGTACTGGCTGACCGCACCGGTGCCGGCCGTCATCCGGTGTGCAAGCTCGCCGGTACGCCGCGTGCCGGCCGTGCCGCTCATGGCACGATAGCGGTTGCGGGTCTCGCGCACGCGCCGATGCTGCTGTTCCACGATGCGTCGCACCTCGTCGGGCAGATCCTGCGAAAGCGCTTCGTCGTAGGCCTCTTCGGCGGCGCTCTCGCCGCGCGCAACCTCCTCGAGAATGGCTTGACGATGGTTGCGCGAAATGGCGGTCCTGAGGTCTGTCCACATGCGGTGCGCCGCACCGGCCATGCTGCCTTCGGTCCAGGTCGGCTCGCCGCCCTGCTCGCGGATGAGGCGATCCAGTTCGGCTGCCATCGACGAACGCTCGTTGGCCAGCTGCTCGAACTGTTGTTTGAGGTCGGCATCCCTGGCGTTTTCGGCCGCGCGCCGATAGCCGATTTCACTGTCGTGACAGCGAGCGCTCAGATCCTGCAGAACGGAAATTACGCTTTGACTCCCTCGCGTCGTCGCCTGGCCCGTGGTCGCGCTCACGTTGTCCATTTCACGCTCCTGCATCCCGATCGGTTTGAAAGGTGACTATTCAAAGCCGGGGCGCCGCGGTTTGTTCCGCAAGGCTCCGTTTCAGCCGCCGCAACGCGTTACCGTTGCCGTCTGCGGCAGAGCAGGACAGTATGGACGTCCCGTCACGTCGATTCCGCAGTGAACGCATCAATGGACTGGACTGAAATCAAGCAGTGGCGCAAGGCGAAGCGCAACGAGTTGCTCGAACGTCGGCTGTCGGCACCGCGAGAGGCCCGCAAGGAATGGGCCGCGCAGATACAGAACTACGTGAGTCGCATTCTCGCCGACATGTCGCCCCAGTTGCTCGGCTTTTACCTGCCATTCAAGGGCGAGTTCGACGCGCGCCCGCTCGTTCGCGAACTGCTTGAAACCGGATGGAGTGCGGCACTTCCCGTGGTCGTCGACAAAAAGGGGCCGCTCGAGTTCCGCGCCTGGCGGCCCGGCATCGCCATGGAGCCGGGCGTGTACGACATTCCCGTGCCCAAGGAACGCAACGTCGTGACGCCGACGGTATTGCTGGTGCCCGTCGTCGGCTTCGATTCCGCGAATTATCGGCTTGGCTATGGCGGCGGCTACTACGACCGGACGCTCGCGGCGATCCGCCCACGCCCTGCCACCATCGGCATCGGTTTCGAGCTTTCGCGCCTCGATACGATCTATCCCCAGCCACACGACATCCCGCTCGACGTCATCGTCACCGAGGAGGGCGTCCGGCGCCGCTGACGTGCGGGCGGGCCATCGACCGGCACCCGGATGGCGCGATACCCGCTCACATCGAGAGGTCGTCGACGGTCTTTTTCGGATCTGTCCCGTGCGACGGTAACGCCTGAGAAATGGCGAAAAGCGATCCCGTGCGCTGATCGTGTCAGGCCGAATCAGCCGCGGAGACGGACGACGTTCTGCGCTGGGGGTGCGACCAGAAGGGGCTTGATCATTTCGCGCGCCTCGTCCACCAGCATCCCCGGATGGTGCGACAGCCAAGCTGTCACAGCGGCGTACAGGGCCACGAGTTCGCTCGCACCATCATAAAGCGCATCCACATAGGCGGTGAGGGCGGCCTGGCTAGGCGGATCAAGATCGGCATTGACCATGCATTGGACCGTAAGCGGCGATGTAATACCGAACAGTTAATTCAAGCCGTTAATATCGCCTTCGTGAAACAGCGTGACGATAATGCAACATCTGCTGGAAAGCTTGGCCGGAGGCGGATCAAAGTCGCGGTTGCCGCGTTCATCGCACCAGTACCAGCTCCGGCGCGCCGGTCATGGCTGCGGGGAGCATGCGAGCCGACAAGGAGAGCCGTCATGGAATGGATCGGCGCGATCGTCATTGGATTGCTGGCCGGAATCGTCGCCAAACTCCTGATGCCCGGAAGAGATCCCGGCGGGTTCATCGTCACCACGTTGCTCGGCATCGCCGGCGCACTCATCGCCACGTGGCTGGGACAGGCGATCGGCTGGTACGGCGAGGGCGAAGCCGCCGGCTTTATCGGAGCCGTGGTCGGCGCGATCATTCTTCTGGTCATCTACCGCTTGGTGCGACGTACAGCCTAGCTTGTCGCGGGCCATCAACCGCCACCGGATGGCGGACGGGAACGCGTAAACGAGTTCTTAACCATATTCCTGCGACGATGGTCCCTGCTTCATCGAAGCTGGGGCGGGACCATGCTGCCGATACCCCTTCACCTCCCCGCGGCTGAACCGACCGCCCACGCGCGTCAGACGGCGCTTAACCGCCGGATGCGCGTATGCGGCGCCGCTACTCTGATCAGCCTGGCGGGCACGCTGACGTTGGCGGCTACGGCCTATGTCATGATCGATGCCATTGCAGCCGTGGCCCTGCTCCTGGCGAGCACAGGGCTGGTGTTCGCCGTCCTGCGGCAGGCGGACCGCGAACTCATCGCGCCGCTCCAGATCGCCTGCCAGGAGGACTTCAGCCGGCGGATCGCCCCGCTTCTGGACGAGCTCTGCTCCACACATGGCAGCAGTCGGGCCGTGCCTGCGAAGGTGCGCGCACGTACGCACGGGCACTGAGGCGAGGGTCGTTCCCCCTTCGGCCCGTTCGGGCGGACGTCGGGAATTCACCGGCGCGGTCCACGTTATAGTTCCCGAGATGCCCCTGTGCCGACCTTTCCTTGCCGCGGCCCTCGCGGCATGTATCGCCATGCCGACCCCACCTGCGTCGGCAACGGAATCCCTGTCGCTGCGCTACGCGGCGACCTGGGGCGGCGGCGCCGCAGCCGAGATCCGGCTGCAGATCGAGGAGGATGGCGCGGTCTTCCGCAATCGTGTCGATATCGAGACGGTCGGCCTTGCCCGTCTCTTGTCGGGCTTCAGGGCGCGTGCAATCAGCGAAGGCGTCACCGGCAGCGCCGTCGTGCCGTCCGCTTATGACGCGATCTACGATTCCCGCCGCCGGCGCGACAAACGCATCAACGTCCAGTTCATCCGGATGGCCGGAGGGACTGTCGCCGAGGACGGTTCCATGGACACGAACAGCGATCCGCTTCTGCCCGAAGAGTTTCGGCGTGACGTCATCGATCCGCTGTCCAGCCTTACCGCGATACGCCAGTTCATCCGTACGCGCGACGTTGCCGTCGGCGAGAACTTCACGCTCGCCGTGTACGACGGCAAGCGGCGTTTCGACATCGACGGCAGGGTCCACGCGGCCGGGACACTGGATTGGCATGGCGGGCCCATCGATGTCGTTCGGCTGCAGCTGACGCTGCGGCCCATTGCCGGCTTCGACAGGGATTCCGGCGGCGATGATCGGCCCGACGCGGCGCCACGCCACGTCGAAGTCGTGGTCACCAATGACGGGCGCGCCATTCCGCTTCTGCTCTCCGTACCGATCGCGTACGTGCCCGCAGTTGTGATGCTCGATCGGAATACGCGCCTCTAGCCGAGCGAATTTGTATGCACCAGTAACTTGCCGCGTCGCATCCAATGGATTGTTGCAATGCAGCATCGTCACAGGCCTGTCCCCGATAAATCAATGGCAATGCGGCCTCCCCTTTTCGGAGTATTCTGTCGAGAGCACACTGCGTCTATGGTGGCGAGCCTGAGCCACCGGCGTCTCCGCTGCCGGTCTTCAGAACGAGCGCTTGGAGGAAAATGCCCGTGCAAGAATCAGCGTTGACCAATCGCCCCAGCCGCAACGAAAAGCTGACTCGCTGGGTCGACGAAATGGCAACACTCTGCAAGCCGGCGCGCATCCACTGGTGCGACGGCTCGCAGGAAGAGTATGACCGCCTGTGCGACGAACTCGTCGCCGCGGGCACGTTCATCCGCCTCAATCCGGCGAAGCGCCCCAACAGCTTTCTTGCGCGGTCGGACCCGCGCGACGTCGCACGGGTCGAAGACCGCACGTTCATCTGCAGCGCCAACAAGGACGACGCCGGTCCGACCAACAATTGGCAGGACCCGGTTCACATGCGTGCGCGGCTGCGTCGCCTTTTCGACGGCTGCATGCGCGGCCGCACCATGTACGTCGTGCCGTTCAGCATGGGTCCGCTGGGTTCGCACATCGCCCAGATCGGCGTACAGGTGACCGACAGTCCCTACGTCGCGGTCAGCATGCGGATCATGGCGCGCATGGGACGCGCGGTGCTGGATGTGCTCGGCGCGGACGGCGATTTCGTACCCTGTGCCCACTCGGTCGGCCGGCCGCTCGCGCCTGGCGAGAAGGACGTCGCCTGGCCGTGCGATCCGGAGAACATCGTGGTCGCGCATTTCCCCGAAACGCGCGAGATCTGGTCCTATGGCAGCGGCTATGGCGGCAATGCGCTCCTCGGCAAGAAATGCCTCGCGCTGCGCATCGCCTCGTGCATGGCCCGCGACGAGGGCTGGCTTGCCGAGCATATGCTGATCGTCGGCGTCGAAAGCCCGCAAGGTGAAAAGACCTATGTGGCAGGCGCGTTTCCGAGCGCGTGCGGCAAGACCAATTTCGCGATGATGGTGCCCCCGAAGGGGTTCGAGGGCTGGAAGATCTGGACGGTCGGCGACGACATCGCCTGGATCAAACGGGGCGCGGACGGGCGCCTCCACGCCATCAACCCGGAGGCCGGCCTGTTCGGCGTCGCCCCCGGCACGTCGAAGGCGTCCAATCCCAACGCCATGAAGATGCTCGAGGCCAACTGCATCTTCACCAACGTGGCGTTGACCGAGGACGGCGATGTATGGTGGGAGGGCATGACGGAGACGCCGCCCGCGCGGCTGATCGACTGGCGCGGGCGCGAATGGACACCGGCCAGCAAGGAGCCGGCCGCGCATCCCAATGCGCGCTTCACCGCGCCGCTCACGCAGGTGCCGACGGTCGATCCGAACTGGGACAATCCGCAGGGCGTGCCGATCTCGGCCTTCATCTTCGGGGGCCGCATGAGCCGCAACGTGCCGCTCGTCTTCCAGTCGTTCGACTGGACGCACGGCGTCTACATGGCGGCGACGATGGGTTCCGAAGCGACGGCGGCGGCGAAAGGCCAGGCCGCGATGCGACGTGATCCGATGGCCATGCTGCCGTTCTGCGGCTACAACATGGCCGACTACTTCCGGCACTGGATCTCGCTTGGCCGGTCGCTGGCGGATCCGCCGGCGATCTTCCGCGTCAACTGGTTTCGGCGCGACGCTGACGGACGGTTCATGTGGCCCGGCTTCGGCGAGAACATGCGCGTGCTCAAATGGATCGTCGACCGGGTCCAGGGGCGCGCTGGGGCCGAGCGTTCGGCGCTGGGCTGGATCCCGCGCTATGAGGATATCCACTGGGATGGCCTCGATTATCCGCGGGCCCGGTTCGCGCAGCTGATGGCGATCGATGACGCGGCCGGCCACGAGGAAGCCGACGCGCACGACGCCTTCTTCCGGATGTTCGGCGAACGGCTGCCCGCGGAGCTGGCCAGTGCGCGTGACGCGTTCCGTGCCCGCCTGGGCAGCGTTCAACACACCCCGGCGCACGCCGGCGCCTAGGCGCGTCCGGCGCCGGCGGTTCACCAGGCAACAAATCGGAGCCGTTCCGCGTTAGCTGATCGACCAATCAGCTTCGCGGAGAGGTCCCGATGCTGCCGGCAACGGCCGCGCACACATCCGAACACGGGCTACATCGGGCGGCTGCCGGAATCGCGCGACCGACCGCGCGGCGCCTCCCGCGCATCGGATACGATCCCGCCGTTACTTCGACGCGGCGCCGCGCACGACGACACGGCCGGGGCGTCGCATCCGACCGCATGTGCCGATGACGCGCCCGCAACGGGCCGAACCGCGCACCGAGGTGCGCATCAGTGGCTATGGCGCCAAGATTCCGGACCCAGACGAGCCGGGGCACTTCCTGGGCGACCGGGTCAGCGGACGCGCCTTCGTCCAGCTGTACAAGAAACGATGCCGGGAATGCGGGATCGACCTTCCCAAGAACCTGTCGGAAAGCGACATCGATCATATTCTCGAGGAAGGCGAGAACGCGGAAGAGCGGGCGACCCGCGAGGTCGCCGTCGAGTTCGGCGAACGCCTTGCCGAAGTGATCGGGATTCTCCTTCGCTGGTCCTATTGGCGACGGACGGAGCGAATCATCATCGGCGGCGGCATGGCGGCGCGCCATGTCGGTGACATCGCGATCCATGCCACCCAGGCGCGCCTCATGAAGAGTCATCGGGGGCTTCGGCTGATGAAGATAAGCCACCACCCGAACGAAGCCGGTCTGGTCGGATCGGTTCATCTGGTCCCACCGTCGCAACTCGTCGGCAAGGACGGATTCCTCGCCGTGGACATCGGCGGCAGCAAGGTCCGCGCCGGAATCGTCGAGTTCGGTCAGCGCAAGTCTGGACCGCTCGCCGATGCCAGGGTTTGGCTGGTCGACGTGTGGAAACACCGCAAGGCAGGCGCCTCGCAGCAGAAACTGGTCAAAGGCATCGCCCGGATGCTCGTCAAACTGATCGACGAGGCGCACGCCAACGGCTTCCGCCTGTCGCCGCATGTCCGCATCGGGGTTCCCGGCGAGATCGACAGGAACGGCCATATCCGCGGCGGCACGCAGAACCTGCCCGGCGACTGGACCGACCGGTCCTTCAACCTGTCGCGCGAGCTCGCCGCCCGGCTGCCGCGGATCGACGGCGCCGCGCCAGCCGTCTCGATCCACAACGACGCCGTCGTCCAGGGGCTGGCCGAGCTGCCGTTCATGCGCGACGTGAAGCGCTGGGGGATCCTGACGATCGGCTCAGGTCTCGGCAACGCCCATTTCGTCAACCGGTAACCGCAATGCGGCGCTCAATGCCGGGCGTGCCCCCTATGGTTTGACTGGCCGGTTGATCTCCGGAATGCGAGCTTGAGGTTTTATTAAACATTCGTCGTCTATGGCCGACGTGAACAATCAAGCTTGTTTAATTATTTCTTAATTCAGAAAGAATAGGCTGGCGCTCTCCGACCGGGAGGCGCGACGTGTTTTCTTCCGTGGCCGCATCGGGACGTTGCGACGACGCCGTCCGGCCGTGAGCTGGATGCCGAGCCGGCGTAGTGGAGTACAGTCGACGCCAACGGGAGCCTGACGCTACACCTCATGCTGCAGCCTGAACCGGGCCACATCGACGATGCGGAAGGGGATGATTCTCGACAGGGGCCGGCATCGGCTGCGTCTCCAGAAGCTGCCAGCACTGCGATCGAAAAACATCGAGATGTCCGTCGAACATCCGTTCCCGAACGCGACCGATCGGCATGCGGGCGCGAACACCGGAGGTCGTCGCGAATGCGGCGCATCGAGCAAGCACCACCCGTTCCGCCGGGGCGCGGCATGAGTCGTCCGAACGTGAGCGACTGGGGGGTGCGCAGCCCGGTTTGTCTGATTGGCGCCGCGGGCGCCATGCTTGCCGCCGGCGCCCGCCTGTTGCAGGAACGATCCGGCATGGAGGTGAAATTCATGCCGATGTTCGACGCCCTGCCCGGCTGGGTCGTATCGGATATAACCGTCCTCGTCGCCGCCGTGATCGGCGGTGCCGTCGCGCAAATTGGTTGCGCGCTGGTCACGTGGCTGAAGCAGGAAGCTGATTGATTGCCGGCCCGTGGTCCTTTCGTGGGACCGGACGTCAGTCAGCGCTCGTCAAGCTCTTCGTCCGCCGTCAGGATATCGTAGATCTCGGCGACGACGCCGGTCAGCGAATGACCGCTGCGGTCGAGTACGTCCCCGTATCCCTGCGCGTAGAGATATGCCTGCCACAGCTCGTCGACCGATGCGCCGGTCGCGGCGATCGCCGTCGCCTTGGGATCGGCAATGTCGCCGACGATCGACCTGATTTGCTCGTGCGTCAGGCGTTCGGACATCGTCCCACCAGCCTTGTCATGACTGGTGTGTGTCATTGCTCTACCTCCTTCGCTGCGATCCCGACCTGCGGGGGCCGCCAAGGCCAACGCCCTGTTCTTCGCCCTGTTCCATAGCCACGATGGCCGAATTCGATGCCCATTCAACCCTCATGCCCGGAGCCGTACCCATCGGGTACACTTTATCACTTCACCTGATGGTCACTCCACCTGATGCGAGGTACGGGCATGTTGGGGAGAACGTTTGGGCGGCTGGTCATCGCCGGTCTCGTTGCATGGGCCGGCCTGCCCTCGGCCACGATCGCAACCGCAGCCATGGTCGACGTACAGCTCGTGCTCACCGCCGATGTGTCCCGCAGCATCGACGACGGCGAGTTCCAGCTTCAGCGGCAAGGCTACGCGACGGCTTTCAAGGATCCCCGCGTCCTGCATGCGATCCGTTCGGGCCAGATCGGCCGAATTGCGGTCTGTTACCTGGAGTGGTCCGGCATCGATTCGCAACAGGTCGTCGTCGACTGGACGGTGATCGAGGACGACGAGACGGCCGGGGCTTTCGCGGATGCACTGCTGGCCGCGCCGCGCCGATTCGCCAATCGCACCGCAATCGGCGCGGCCATCGACTTTGCCGTCGCCCAGTTCGCGCGCAGCGGCCACGAGAGTCTACGTCGAACGATCGACATATCCGGCGACGGAACGAATACGGACGGGCGAAGCGCCGCCAGCGCACGCGACGACGCCGTCGCAGCCGGCATCACGATCAATGGCCTGGTCATCCTGAGCCCCGAGCCGATGCCCTGGAATCCATTGCACACTCACCCGCCGGGCGGGCTCGAGCTCTATTATCGTGAGAATGTCGTGGGCGGGCCGGGTGCCTTCGTCATCGTTGTCGACGATTTCGCGTCCTTTGCGCACGCCATCACCAACAAGCTGATCCGTGAGATTGCTGGTATCGATCCTGCCGTGGCTCCGCAGCGACACGCTGATGTACGTGAGCATCATGCATCTGCCCGGCATCGAAAAGAGCCGCCACCATATAACGCCCGATAACGGCCGCGCTGCGGCATATCCTTTTGCGGCGGACCCACCGTCCGCTCGCGGTATTTCGATGAAACCCGGCGACTCATTCGACGTTTGTACCGAGGGAATGATCGGCCACCTTTTGGGTCGCGGCCGATCCCCGCTTCAACCAATCTGAAGGATTCCACACCATGATGTCGCAGGTTGGACCGAGACCGGTCCTGGCATCGGCGCTGGGAACGTCGATGCTCTTGCTGGCAAGCTGCGCGTCCGGCGAGCCGCCGACGGCGCAACTTAGTACGGCACGTGCCGCTATCGAGGATGCCGAGCGGAACGACGCCGCACGGCATGCGCCCGTTGAGCTCAACGGCGCACGCGAGAAGCTCGGTCGCGCTCAGGCCGCCGCGCAGCAGGGGAAATACGAGCCGGCGGCCCGTCTTGCCCGCGAGGCAGAGGTCGACGCACAGCTTGCCAGCAGCAAGTCAAACTCTGCTGCTGCCAAAGCCGCCCTGCAGCAGGTACGCGAGGGCATCGGCACACTCCGGCAAGAGATGCAGCGGCAAAACCGCTGACAGCCGGCAGAGGAGAAGAATCATGCGACGAATGATTACATGTACGCGCGCGCCGGCCTTTGCGGCACTCCTCGGCCTCGGGTTATCCGCATGCGGCACCACCCCGCAGACGAATCCCAACCTCGAGGCCGCACGCAGTCAGGTTTCGTCCGTGTCACAAGATCCGGTCGTCGCCCAGCAGGCGCCGCTGGAGCTGTCGAAAGCGCGCGAGTCGCTCGAGCGGGCCCAGGCCATCTGGCAGGACGGCGCAGATCCGGCCCAGGTCAATCACGAGGCCTATATCGCCATGCAGCAGGCGGCGATCGCACGCGAGGTCGCAACCACGCGGGCGACGCAGGAACAGATCCGGATGGCCGAGACCGAGCGCACGAAGACATTGCTGTCGGGGCGGACGGAGCAAACGCGGCGCCTCGAGCAGGAGCTCGCCGACCTGCAGGCGCGGCAGACTCCGCGAGGTCCGGTCCTCACGCTTGGCGACGTGCTGTTCAGGGTCAACAGTGCCGACCTTCTGCCTGGGGCCGGTACGAACCTGGACCGGATCGCGACCTTCATGCAGCAGCATCCGGAGTATCGACTGCTGGTCGAAGGTCACACCGACAGCACCGGTAATTCCGACTACAACATGACCCTGTCCCAGATGCGAGCCGATTCCGTGCGGCAGGCGCTGACGGTGCGCGGCGTCGACCCCAGTCGCATCGAGACCCAAGGCTTCGGCGAGACCCTGCCTGTCGCCAGCAACGAGACGGCACAGGGACGACAGCTCAACCGTCGTGTCGAGGTCCTGGTGCAAGGTCCGGGCTTGCAGACACCGGGTGCTGCCGGTGCGCCACGATGATCCCGATTACGGCGGTGCGAGTCCGTGCGGAGCGCGTTTATCCGGCCGATCTATGCCGGCAGCCCTGCTGCGGCCCCACTCGGAAATCACGACGCCAACGAGCAGCCAGAAGAATCCGACGAGAAAGCCGCTTGCAACGTCGCTGACGAAGTGGACGCGAAGATAGATCCGGCTGAACCCGATGACGCCGACCAAAATCGCCGTCCAGAACACGATCTCGAAACGCCCACGCAGCCCCTTCGTCCGGCGCACCACGGTGTAGGCAAGGAACCCGTAGACGGCCATCGCGGCGGTCGCATGACCGCTCGGAAACGCCGGTGAGTCGGCCGTGACGATGTCGAGAAACTCCGGGCGGTCGCGTCCGATCGCGTATTTCCCGATCCATGTGGTCGCCTGAGCGCCGATCATCGTCGTCCACAGCCCAGGCACAAACTGCCAGCGCCGCTCAAGCGCCAGGAATGCCGTTCCGGCGAGACAGACGGCCGTGACCGCAGGCCCTTCACCCATCTTCGTGATCCACAGAAACATGCCAAGGAACGGCTGGATCCGCACGCCATCCAGGGCCTGGTTGACGGCGGTGTCGAACCAGACGACCTCGTCCGCCTCGAGCAGTTCCTCGATCAGACCACCGAACAGAAACGCGACATAAGCTGCTGCACACACGATGAGAGTGAGCGGCAACCCCGTAAAGCGGTCGGTACGCGTCCGCGCGACAAGGACGGCGTAGAGACGTGGTGCACGAACCGCGACGATGGCACTGATTGGACGTGCATGCGCCATGAGCCGTGCAGCAAGCGAACCACCGGTGATCCGCACCGCCATCCACTGTGCGAATTCGACCAGGTGCCATGCCAACTGATGCAGGACGGCCAGGCACAGTACCGTCGTGAACGCCGTCACGATGACGATGAGCGATGCGTACGAAGGCATCGTCAGCTCTTACGCTTCGCAGGGCGCGCGGATCCGCCGGGTGCGACCCTACCCGGGCGGCCGCACCACATCACCGGTCATGACCCTCCCGGCTGCTCTTGAAGAGCAGCCACATGAGAATCCCGGCCACCATGGCTGTGCCCACGATTCCAAGCGTGAGCGCAATCCAACCATGTACGCTCATGGTCTCCCCGCCCGACGACAACGCCACGACGATCCAGACGATTGCCGTTACGGCCGCGATCAGAAGAGCTGCCCATCCGAGCAGCGGACCGTGTTGCGTGGATCCTGGTCGTGCCATGCCCTAATCACCACCTTTCGATCCGAACGTCCGGATCACGAATGACGCCGCGGGCAAGCGGCCCCCGGCCCTCTCGTACGTTACGCTTCCGCCACCGTTCGAACGGCAACTCCTGACACCGCCCCTTGCGAGCTTAGCCTCTTCTTCCTATATGATTAGCACCATGTTTCACGCGCAGTCACATATCGCAGTTGCGAAGATCAGCTGGTGCGTCCTGCTGGCGAGCTGCGCAAAACCAGAATTCCGTGCCCCGTGATGCGTGACGCGACGTGGTGACGTCGCGTCGGGATCCGGGGCCATACTTCCAGCAAAAACCATAAAGCTGTCAGCACGCTGACGGCAGGCCTTTGCCAGGCGCCTGCGTCCGTACGAACCCCTGGCAGCACGCCCCGTGCCCAGGACCTGGGTCCAGGCATCAACCTTCAACAAGATCTCTCGATGTGGAGGGACAGATCATGAACCAGCCGGACATCATTCTCAGCCGCCGCGATTTCCGACGGCTCGATACGCTGCTTGGCGGCGCCGTCATCGATCGGATTGGGAAGGTCGGCGAATTTCTCCTCGACGAGCTCAGCCGTGCCCGCGTGCTGCCGGATCAGGACGTTCCGGCGAACGTGGTAACGATGCATGCCACGGTCCGATTCCGCGACGACGAGTCTGGTCGCATCAGCACCGCGCGCCTCGTTTATCCAGAGGAGGCCCGCCAGCAGCCCGGCGGAATTTCCGTCCTGACACCGGTCGGCGCGGCGCTGCTTGGCGTATCGGCCGGCGATTCGATCTCGTATGAGACGCCCGATGGCCGCGTGAAGTCGCTAACCGTCATCGAGGTCACTCACGAGGACGAGACGGCGAATGCATTGGAGACGGATGCCGCCGATCGTGACGGCTGATGGCGCGCGGGCCATGCGCCGACCACCGGGGCCGGAATTGGTCACGTAATCTCTTGGCGCTCTTGACCTATTGCTGGTGACAGGCCCGGGGCTCCAGCGCTCCGGGCCGTTGTCATCGGTGCCCGTCTTGAGCGTTGGCACCGCTCAGTTCAGACCGAACGGCGGTGCCGTTTTCGGTGACGACCCGGCCGACTACCACCACATGCGACCCCAGCCGTACCCCGGCGGATAGGGTGGCCACGCCGGCGCGTTATAGCCATAGCGTCGCGCGAGACTCTCCCGTTGCAGGCAACCGGCGAACTCGTTCGAGCCTTGCTCGAATCCATACGCCTCGCATCGGGCCGTATCTCTTGCGCGCAACGCCTCGGCAGACTGACAACCAGCAACCATGAGCCCGGCAAGTCCGCCGAAGAGGGCGAATGCTATCCGAGTAGTCATGCCCTGCCCCTCTTCCCGGCAGCCGCAAGTATACGCGCCCGGTGCGAGGAACAGTACTTATGCCTTCGTCTATCCCGGAGGAGCGAATGCCAAACCGCCGGCCGTATCTCCCATGGAACGAAGAACGGCAAGGCTCGTTCATCATCGGGTGGCCCCGGCGCGAGGCCGGCTGGCCAACAGCTATGTCCTGGCAAATCAAGAATTTCGTCCATGGACGAGACGGTCTGGCAGATCATCGATCAGCTCTTGGCGTTTCACCAGAGGCCGGGGCGCGACTTCACGCCGATCGATGCGCTGAACCGGCTTTTCGCCCGCCATGTCCGCCACCAACGACTGCGAGGCATGCCCCGGCTGGATCGCAGCACCTGCGTGGCGACACTTGAGTCATGGACGGTCGAGGATCTGAAGCGCCTCGTCCGCTGGCACGGGCGGGCGCGGCCACGGTTCGAAAGTTATCCCATCGTTGTCGTGCGATGCGGCGACCGATTCTTTGTCCTTGACGGCAACAACCGCACCAACAAATGGATCGCCGAGAAGCGGAACGGATACTGCGACGTCATCGTCATCCGCCCCATGGTCGTTGCTGCCGCGACGGACCCCACGATTGCTTGGACGAAATGGTGGCGGAACGCATGGCGCCATGCCGTCGAACGCGCCCTCGGACGCGCCGCCGCGACGCTCTACAAATGAGATCCCCGACCGGCAAAACTGACACCACGCCGCGCACCATTCCTTGCAGCGAATGGATACGTTCGAGCGAGCCGGCCCGGCCTGCCGACCAAACGAATCGTCGACCCGTCGACGCTGCACTGTGTTTGCGACGGCCATGTAACGAGCCGCTGGAGGCGCTTTGCACCTCGACGTGATCGACGCTTCGGAAAGACCCGGCAAAACGACACACAGACGTCAGCGGCTGTCGCCGCAGCATTTCGAACCCCGCGTGTGCAGCATCGTCGGCCGGATTGCCGAGCCAAGGTACCGATGCCGCACGAGGCCGACGGGAAGGGCTTCCGACATCGACCGCGATCAGCGTCTCTCCAAGGCGCGGGACGCGGCCCGGGATCATTGGTTCAAACGCTATCTGTCGCGGCCGCTCGAGAGCACCGTGGTCCATGCCGGCCTGAAACTATTCGGAATGCTACCGATCGATATGGCCTCGGCGCTTGGCGGCCTGATCGCACGCGCCATCGGGCCGCACCTTGGCATATCGCACCGCGCGCGCCGCAATCTTCAGCTCGTCTACCCCCGCATGCCGGCGCATCAGGTCGAGGCGATCGTCCGCGGTATGTGGGAAAACCTGGGCCGTGTCGCCGCGGAATATCCGCATCTCAAGAACATCGCGGCACGCGTCGAACTCGTGGGGGCCGAGCACATCGGCGGAGCTTTGGCCCGTGGCAAGCCGATCATCTACTTCGCCGCACATCTCGGCAACTGGGAGGTCGCGCCGCCAGTCGCGGCCCGCCATGGCACACCGCTCAATCTGCTTTATCGGCCGCCCAACAATCCGTGGGTCGACGTTCTCGTGCGCCGCTGCCGTCCAGAGGGCGCGGCGCTCAGATTCGTCCCGAAGGGAATCGCGGGACTACGCCTCATCGTGCGCCGTCTCGCGGCAGGCCAGCATCTCGGCATCATCATCGATCAAAAGATAAGGAAGGGTGTCCCGGTCCCGTTCCTGGGGCGCGAGGCGATGACGACGCGCGCGATCGCATACCTGGCCCTGAAGTTCGACTGCGCCGTCCTTCCCGTCCAGATCGAACGCGTACGCGGCGCCTATTTCCGGCTGACGGTCCACCCGCCCGTCGATCTGTCACCGACCGGCAACCGCAAGGCCGACGTGCGGGCGATCACCGAACGCCTCAGTTCGATCATCGAGAGCTGGATCCACCGTCGTCCCGAGCAGTGGCTGTGGCTGCATCGCCGTTGGCCCGACTGACGGGCCGACCGGGACATCCGATGTCGGAAAACCGGGATCGTGACGCCCGCCTCAATCACCACCGAGTCCCCCCACCTGCACGAACGGAGCGTCGACCGACTTGCGCAGTCGCGCACGTGACGGACGATGCCGTGCGATGAGAGACTCGTATAGCTGAACGTGATCCGCCGCCATGCGCATGGCCGAAAAGCGCCGGCGGCAGACGTCGCGAATACGATGGCGATTGAGGCGACAGACATCGGCAACGGCGGCCGCTGCCTGCGCGACGTCGTCGACGATGTAGCCGGTAACGCCGGGCTCGAGCACCTCCGGCACCGAACCGCGCCGGAAGGCGATCACGGGCGTACCGCAGGCCATGGCCTCGATCATCACCAGCCCGAATGGCTCGGGCCAGTCGATCGGAAACAGCAGCGCATGGGCGCCGGCAAGAAGGCGCATCTTGTCCGCCTCGTTGAGTTCGCCCACGTACTCGACGCCGGGCAGCGACAGCAGTGGCCGGATTTCGGCCTCAAAATAGGCTGCATCAACGGGGTCGACCTTCGCCGCGATCTTGATCGGCCATCCGGCACGCCGTGCGATCTCGATCGCGAGATCGGGCCGCTTCTCGGGCGAGATGCGGCCGAGGAACACCAGGTAGTCGTGCCGGCCCGTGTCGGCGACCGCGAGGACGTCGGGCAGGCCATGATAGATCGTGCCGACCCAGTTGACGTCGGGAACGGGCAGACGCTGCGCGTCGGAGATCGATACCAGCGGGAATCCCCTGAACTCGTGCAGACGCTGCTTCATGATCGGTATGTCGAGACGACCATGCACCGTCGTCAGACACGGCGTCGCGCAGTTGGCGAAGACCGGAAACTCATACCACGCGGTATGAAAATGGATGATGTCGAACTCGGCAGACTCGGCGAGAACCCGCTGCATCATCTGCTCATGGATCTCGATCGGATCGCCGATCTCGGGCGCAAGCCGCAGCGAACGTTCGCAGCACGCGCGCAGTTCCGCCGACGTGCCCGAGTCGGCGGAAGCATAGAGCGTAACCTCGTGGCCGAGCTTGACGAGCGCATCCGTAAGATAGGCGACGACGCGCTCGGTACCGCCATAGGTCTGCGGCGGTACGCTTTCGGTCAAAGGCGCGACTTGGGCAATACGCATGCTTCCTCGCAAGTTGAAGTTGGCGGGTCAGAGGGAAGAAGGTCCAGGTGATGCAACGATCAGTCTCCGGCGTCTGCGGCAACCGACCGGTAGCTGTCGCCGTGCGATGCGGTGCCCGAAATGCGGCGTGCACGGCGGCGGCCAGGCACCGGGGCGCGCATCTGCATCCGCCACAGGCGACCGAAGGGCCCATTACGACGCGCGAGCTCGATCGGGGCGCCGTCCTCGACGATGCGTCCGTCCCTCATCACGATCACGCGGTCAAATCCGGCGATGGTCGATAGGCGGTGAGCGATGGCCAGCACCGTTCGCCCGCGCATGAGCCGGGCGACTGCCTCCTGCACCGCGCGCTCCGCCTCGGTATCGAGGGCGGAGGTCGCTTCATCGAGCAGCACGATGGGTGCGTCGGCAAGGATCGCCCGCGCGATGCCGATCCGTTGGCGCTGCCCGCCGGACAGGCGGACGCCGCGCTCGCCGACGATCGTCGCGTAACCTTCCGGAAGTTCCTCGATGAACTCGTGACAATGTGCCGCCTTGGCCGCCTCGATCACCTCCTCGTCCGAGGCGTCCGGCCGCCCGTAGCGGATGTTCTCCATCACGGAACGATGGAACAACACCACATCCTGCGGCACGAGCGCGATGGCACGGCGCAGGCTGTCCTGCGTCATCAATGCGATATCCTTTCCGTCGACCGAGATCCGGCCGGTTTCGACGGGATACAGCCGCTGCAGAAGCGCAAGCAGCGTACTCTTGCCGGCACCGGACGGGCCGACGATCGCGACCTTCTGGCCGCTCGGGATGTGCAGCGTGACATGTTCCAGAATCCGGCGGCCGTCCGGGTATGCGAACGTGACGTTTTCGAAGGTGATCTCGCCAATGCAACGGACGAGTGGCACCGAATTCGGCCGGTCGGGAAGATCATGCGGCGTGGTCAGCTCGTCCAGCGCGTCGCCGAGCCGGCTCCAGTGGTGCGTCAACTCGACAAAGGCGACCACGAGATCGCGCGAGGCGTCCAGAAGCGCGACGCTGAACGACCCGATCACGACCACTTCGCCGGCGCTGATCACGCCACGCTCCCACAGCAGCACGCCCCAGACGAACATGCCGCCGGTGAGCGCAACGACGCACAGCGCATGGCCGGTACGGAGGTACTCGATATAGGACAACGCGCGGCGGTGCGCCGCCAGCTCGACGCCAAGCCGGTCCTTCAGTCGGGCGCACTCCCGTGCAGCTGCGGCAAATGCGCGCACCGTACCGTGATTGCCCACGACGTCGACGATCTCGCCGCCGGTCTCGGCGGCACGGCGTGCATACGCGGCATGCAGCGGCTGTCCCCGCGCCGCCCCCACTGCCATGACGGCGGCGATCAGCGCGGCCGCGCCGGCGAGCACGAGCGCCATCACCGGCTGGATGATGGCGAGGCTGATGATCGACGCAACGATCGCCGCGGCGGGCGGGATGGCGTTCCAGGTCAGCGCGTTCTCGATCGTGAAGACGGCGGTTGCGGCCGTATTCACGCGGTTCGCCAGCGCACCGGCGAATCGCTCGCTGAAGAACCGCACGGAGTGGCCAAGCAGGTGCCGGAACAGGTCGAGGCGCAAGTCGGCGCCGACCGCCGGAAACGTGCGCGCGCCGATCCATCCGGCGATCCGCCAGCACAGGTAGTCGCCGCAGATCAAGCCAATGACGAGGACGAGCGCGCCCCAGACGGCCTGCATCTGCTGCGGGCCGCCGGCGACCGCGTCCACGAGGAACTTCAGCGAGTATCGCGCCCCGACGGATGCGGCGACTGCGGCCAGCACGGCGGCCAGGAGCATGCCGTGCGACCAGCGATATCGCCAGACGTAGTGCGCGAGAAATGAAAGCGGATGGCGTGGAATTTCGACTGACCGCATTCGAGGTTATGCAACTCGCTATCAGCTCAACTGTGTGGCTATGTGGCGCACGTACCGTGCGCGGTCACCTTTTCCCGGTGACACGAACCGTCCAACGATGAAGACTCTCGGATTATTCCAGGCTGGCGGCCCAACCTCCTACGGCCGGGTCAGAAAACGGCTGCGCGGACTTGTCACGTCGTGGACGTCAGCGATGGCATATGGTTCCGCCATGAGGGAGGAAACGGTAGGGGTGTACACAAACGGCGAGCGAAGCCATATATCCACCTCTCTCGCGTCGTGTATCGCGCCGGAAATCGACCGCGCGGCCGCCCGCGCATGACAATCGCTCATGCCAACTATTCCAAACCCAACTATTCCAAACTCCAAACGCGTCGCGACGGCGGTTGGGGCAATGACAAATTGGGGACGCCGTGACAAGTCGCGGATGCCCCGCACAATCGGCCGCGGGATGGGACGTTTCGAGGCCGGTGCCAGGCCGGCCCCGTGGCTTCACGGGGGTTCGCCCGCGTTCGGCGCTTCCCCTTGGGCTTGCCAAGCTTGGCGCGTCAAACGACGTCGCAGCGGGACGCGATCGCGGCGTGCCACGGCGCCGCCGAGACCAGGCCCATGTCCCGAAGACCGGGATGACCCGCGCTGAGCGCCGATGAGAGGCGCCTCTCCTTCCTGTGTGGCTACGAGCCGGCGCCTTGCGGGTCAGGCCCTGCTGCCGCTTTCGCCGGACGCGGCAGGGCCAGGACCTGCTGACCGTAGTAGCGTCGGCACCGATAGTACACGTCGCCGGTATCGCCGAAGCCATACTTACGGTGCCTTCGCACATCGGCACATGTGACCACCGCGCCGAGCACATTGGCGCCGAGCGTCCGCAGCATGTCGATGGTCGCCCCTACCTGCTTGCGGGGCGTGCATCCCCACCGGACGGCGAGCGCAACGCCATCCACCATGCGGAAGATCGGGAGCATTTCCGGTGCGGCGACGGGCGGAGCGGTGTCGAAGAACACGAGGTCGTACGCGGCCGTTGCCCCGGCCAGCAGTCCCTCGATCTGCTGCAGGGAGCTCGCGCCGGGCGTCGTTTCGGGACATGTCATGTAGTGCATGCCCGTGACCGGGTCCACGCGCACCGCGCGCTCGTGTTCCCCCCTTCCGTCGGCCGACGGTTCCGCGGGTCCCCCCTGCCCATCGCGTCGCCCGGCCCGGAGGTATTTTTCGACCATCGGCTTGCGCCAATCCGCATCGACGAGCAGGACCTTGTATCCGGCCGTTGCGGACGTGCGAGCCAGCCATATCGCGAGCGTCGTCTTCCCCTCGCGCGGGCCGGCCGAGGTGACGACGATGGAACATGGCCGCTTCCATCCTGCAGCAGCCGTCAGCGCCTCCAGCGTAGCCCTTACGGCGTCCCGGGACATGCGCCCGTTCGGGTTGAAGATCCGGTCCGCAATGGGCGTCCAGCGGCCCAGCCGGGACCGGACGCGCGGCACCAAGCCGAGGCCCGGAACTCCGAAAAACTTCCTAAACTCCGTCGGGCTCCGCAACCGGTCCTGCAACGCCTCGAGAAGAAGGGCAAGGCCGGTACCGGTCGCCGCAGCAAGCACGAAGCTCGCCGCGAAGAACGGCATATACATGGGAAAAGCCGGTGATCTCGGAATCGTCGCGAAGGAAATGACCCGCGCCTCTGCCATGTTCGATGCCGGGCCGACTGATGTCTCCTTGAGACGGTTGAGAAATGTCCGATAAAGCGTCCGCGTCGCTTCGGCTTCCCGTTCAAGGTCGGCCAGTTTCACCTCGGCCATGTCGGCAGAAGCGGCCCGTTGAATGGCCGCGGCGACGGCCTGCTCCAGGTTCCGTTCCCTTGCCCTTGCAACCTCGAGACTTTTCTGCAACGACGCTGCTATCTTTTGAATTTCGTCATCGATCCTGGCACGCACGTCGCGCAGCTGGGCGCGCGCGCCGATGATGACGGGGTGATTGTCGCCCCGATAACGCGCGGCCGCCTCCGCTTCAAGCCGCCGCAGATGAGTCTCCTGCTCGTGAAGCGCCTGTATCGTGGGCGATTGCAGTACCTCGGGGACACTGTTCAGGTCGCCACCGGTCCGGATCAGATCGCGGACCTGCTGAAGCCGCGCCGCCGCGTGCGCACTGTCGGCGCGCGCATCGGTCAGATGCGTGTTCAGTTCCGCAAGCTGCTGCTTCAATATGGTCACGTCCGCATTGCCAGAAATTCCGCTGGCGATGAGTTGATTTTCCGCCCGATACCGTTGCACGGCTGTCTCGGCCCTCTGAACGTCTCCCTTAAGCCTCTGGACGTGCTCCGAAAGCCAACGGTTCGCGCGTTCGGTCGCCTGCACCTTCCTCTCGAACTGATCCGCGACATACAGTTCCGCATGCATGTTCGCGAGTCTTGCCGCAAGCGCCGGATCGCGCGAGTCGACGGAAAGCTTGATGGTAAACGACCGACCATCCGTCCAGACCTCGAGATTCTTGGCGTACCTCTCGGCCGCGATGATGACCGGGTCTGTTACGGTCTCCGTTTTCTCATCCGCCGGGATAATCAGGTTGCGAACGGATGAGATGAGATCGCTCACTTGCTGCTTCAGTTCGGCTTGCCGTTCGGGTTCGAGCCAGAACAGCATCTTCCACGGAAGTCCTACATCCTTCTCGAGTTCCGGGTTGAACTCCGGAATCGTTGCGAGACCTGCCTTCCGTACGATCTGCTCAATGAGACTCCTTGACCGAAGTACGTCGATTTCGCTCCGCAGCGCCGCTTCCTGCAGCGGCAGGGTCGACACCACTTCCTGAATATTGCTGATCCGCTCGTGACGCGGATCGACGAGGAGAACTACCTCGGCGCGATAGCGCGGCGTAACCGAGAGCGTCGCCGCCACGCCGATTGCGGTAACGACCAATGTGCATGCCACGATGAGCGAAAATCGGCGCCGGAGTCGACGCAGCAGTTCGGCGAAGTGGAAACCAGGTTCGTGTGCCGCTTCATCGTCCGTGTCTTGCCGAACCAGCACGGCTTCGAGCACTTCCGGTTCGTAACTTCGCCGTGCCAACCTCGTGATCGCTCCGTCGCTCGCGCCTGACACAGACACCTCCCCGTTGACTTGATCAGGCCATCACACCGGCTGCGTTCTGCGCCGATCCAAGCTTCGGTCGAAAATACTGTGGAGATGGCGTATTTAGCTCGCCAGCCGATTGGCCGCGGGAAAAGCCGACACGCAAACATAACCAAATAATTGCTCCCTCATAGTGTCTCAAAGGGCGAGCGATTACCCCCTTCTCGCATCCCGCTGCGCTGCTTGTTTGGCATGCGCCGTCGGGGGTGCCGTTTGCAGAGCGCCTCATCCATGCGCTTGTGTCGTCGCAAGGGCCCGTCGCGGGGCTGCCGGTCCGCCGCCATCAGGTCGGATCAAACGGCCGCTCGGCGTCGCCCCATCACTTGATGGCCGGAGAGAAGCTTTCGTGCGCCGGCCGCAACTCCCGTTGCGACATTGCCCCCGAAGTGCGAGGCGCCGGCGACCCGTCGGTGGCAGCGAGCATCTTTTCAATGAGACGGCTCATGCTGTCACGGAACCGCTCCCGATCAAATCGCCTGGCGTGCGCAACGAGAGCCTCCGGCCGGAAGCGATCCTGCGCCGCCTCGAATTCTCCGACGGCACGAATGATCGCGTCGACCGTCTGCTCCGGAAACAGGATGCCGGTCTTTCCGTCGATCACCGTGTCGAGCACGCCGCCGGCCCCGTATGCGATCACCGGACGCCCTGAGGCCATCGCCTCGACCGGCACGATCCCGAAATCCTCCTCTCCGGGAAAGATGAGCGCGCGGCAGCGCGAATAATGATGCCGCAGCACCGGGAAAGGCTGCGCGCCAAGCACGGTCACGGTCGGGCCGGCCATCTTGCGGATCTTCGCCAGCTCGTCGCCGCCGCCGATGACGACGAGCGGCTTCCGCATTCGATTGAAGGCCTCCACCGCGAGATCGGCGCGCTTGTAGGGGACGAGCTGACCGCAATAAAGATAGAAATCCCCGGGCTCCGCCGCCGGCGCGAAATCGCTGGTCGAAACAGGCGGGTGGATCACGTCCGCCTCCCGCCGATAGATTTTTCTGATCCGTCGACCGACCTCGGTCGAGTTCGCCACGAAATGATCGACGCGCGCCGCCGACGCCAGATCCCATAGGCGCATGCGATGAAACAACGGTGACATCGCCGTGCGGGTCAACCACGATGCGTTTTCCCGATACTCGTGATACATGCCCCAGAGATACCGCATCGGTGAATGGCAGTAGCAGATGTGCAGCGTTCGCGTCCCGGTTATCACGCCTTTCGCCGGGCCGGATTCGCTGCTGATCACGAGATCGTAGTTCCGAAGGTCGAGCTCTTCGAGGGCGCGCGGCATCAAAGGGACGTAATGCCGGTAAAGCTTCCGCGCGAACGGAAGGCGATTGATGAACGTCGTTCGGATTTCCCGTTTGGAAAGTTCGGGCGAGAGGACGGCGGGATCAACCACGTGGGTATAGATATGCGCCTGCGGGAACAGCGTGCAGAGTTCTTCGACGACCCGCTCGCCTCCCCGGTACGAGACCATCCAGTAGTGCACGATCGCGACGCGCATCCTCGCTCCCTGTCTCCACCCGCTCCGCCCGAAGCCATGCGCGCCCCAGGATGCTGGGCGGACGGCACAAACCCGGTTGTCCGAGATCGCTCTTTCTCCCGCATATTTGCGAATACGTCGGAAGTGAAGATCGCATCCGGCATATCGGCCGCCTCCATCGCTCCCAAAAGGACAACTTGGCCGCCCCGAAACGCCTTCTTTAGAGTCAAGTCCACCTATGACGTCGAACAGGCCGAACCGCCCGAGGTAAGAGACACTTTCCCGGACTCGCCAAGTTCGAGACCGGCACTTGCCGGCCGTTGCTGGTAACCTGTCGTCATGGCGCCTCGTGCCGCGCCCGCTCCACGAAGTGCTGCAGCCTTGTCGTGCGTCAAGCGACGTCGCCTTGGGGGAGCGAAATGATCGACGAGCAGGAGGTGACCGCGCGGCTGAAGCGCCGGTATCGCGTGCAGGATGCCACGTTCCAGCTTCTGGACAGGCTGGCCGGGCGCTTTGCGCGCGCCGAACGAAACGTTGACGTCCGACTCATCAGGGACCCGCAGCGCATACTGATCGCCAATGCAGGGCATCTCGGCGACGTCGTCATGTCGACGGCCGTGTTGCCCGTATTGAGACACGCTTTTCCGGGCGTGGAGATCGGGTTTCTCACCGGATCGTATTCACGTCCGGTTCTGGATGGCCATCCTTTGATAAGATGGATCCACTATGTGGACCACTGGTACCTGTCCCGAGCGGCAGCGACAGGGCATCGCAAGGCGATCCGGTACTATCGTGAGCGCCGACGCGCCATCGACGAACTGCGCGAATGCCGCTATGACTTGGCCATCGACCTTCGCGCCTGGTTTCCGAACTTCGTTTCTCTCCTCTGGGCGGCCCGGATCCCGCTCCGGGTCGGCTACGATCGCGTCGGGTTCGGTTCGTTTCTGACCCACCGCCTTTCGTACCGTTACGACAGACGGCACGAGATCGAACACTATCTCGATCTCCTCAAGCCGCTGTCGATCCCGGCAAAAGCGCTGGCCCACGCCTGGCCCAATCTGCCGCCGATACCGAAGAGCGCTGCCGCGGAGGCGGCCGCCGTGCTCGGTGGCGCACGGCGCTTTCGCGTTCTGCATCCTGCCGCCAGCACCCCAACCCGGGACTGGCCGATCGACTGTTGGAAGATGCTGGCGGAGGATCTCCTGCAGCAGGGGATCACGCCTGTTCTGACCGGCCGCGGCGTGCGCGACGGCGAGATCACCGGCACGATCGCGACGGCGGTTCCAGGCTGCATCAATGCCTGCAACCGATTGAGCTGGAGAGGATTGGTGGCGCTCATCGGCAAGGCCGAGCTCGTCTACAGCGTCGAGACGTCGATCGGCCATGTCGCCGCTGCCTTTCGGCGACCGACGGTCTCGATCTGCGGCGGCATGTCGGACCCGTTGCACTGGAAACCGTTCGGCGCCAACGCGGTCGTCGCCACGAACGCACTGCCATGCCATCCATGCTTCAGCAACAAGGGTTGCGCCACACGCGGATGTCTGACCGGTCTGTCGGTTGCACAGGTTCAGGCCGCTGCACAGGAAGCCCTTCGCCGATGCGCCATGTCACAATCCTGAACCATGGAGTCGCCCTTGCCTGAAGCGAGCGCGGTCGCCATTCGTACGCGCGCCGAGCGCCGGCCCGTCGCTCGCCCCGGCCGACGATCACCACCCCTTCATTGGTGGGCGCGCCCACATACGCTTACCTTCTTTCTCCTGGTTCCTTTGTATGTTGCGTGCGCCGCGCTGCCGCACGAAATGTTCGTGCTATGGCGGCACTCGCGGAACTTCATGTCGTCGAACATGTTCGAGATCGGGGCAGCGGGCCTCATCGGCTTTGCGCTCGCGGCCTGGATCGCCACCGGCGTCAGTGCCCGGAATCGTCCTTCCAGCGAGGCGGGCGCCGGTTGGATGATCGACCGGACGATCTATCGTGGATTGACGTATCTCATCCTGGGCATCTGCCTGGCGGCCTATGCCCTGTTCCTCGCCCCTGTTGTTCGAAATCCGACTATGGTTCTGAACCTGCTTGGACAGACGTCCTACGCCTCGACAATGCGCGAGATGCTCATACGCATGCCCGGGATCACATCTTTCGTGAATCTCGGTCCGCTCTATGTGACGCTGCTGTTCCTTCAACCGCAACTCACCGGATCGCCCCTCTCTCGCCTTGACAAGATCGTGCTTGCGGGTTTCCTGTTTCTTGTACTCGTGCGGGTACTCCTTTGGTCCGAACGACTCGCATTCCTGGAAGTCGTCGTTCCGATCGCCATCATCCGTTTCGCCCGGATGCCGCGATATCGTCTCCTGCTGGCGCTTCTCCCCTTCGTTGGCATCCTGGTGCTCACGCTCTACTTCGGTGTCACGGAGTATTTCCGATCCTGGACATATTATAGCGGCACCGGCGTTTCCTTCGCCGACTTCGTCCTGAGCCGGCTCCTGGGATACTACGCAACCGCCCTGAACAACGGCGCCCTGCTCTTCCTGTCTTACAGCCCGCCCTTCGTCCCCCATCATACCGCCGAGTGGTTTGTCCATCTGCCGTTCCTTCCGGCCTTGGGCCTCGATCCGCCGGCTGCCCATCGTTCCCTGGTTGCCGGTGCCACGCTCCAGAATCCGGAGTTCAACAACAACAGCGGGCTCTTTGCGCCGATGAACGACCTTGGACCTGCCGCGGGCATCGGCGTTTGGATTGTACTCGGTCTCGTGACCGGGCGTTTATGTCGCGGCTTCACCGACGGCAAGCTTCTGCCCATGCTGCTTTATCCGACCTGGATCATCGGGATCTATGAGTTACTCCGCATCTTCTACTGGGGCGCCACGAGATACTTCCCTGTCCTTGCGACGATACCGCTCGTCTATTTCATTCTCCGTTATGCCGCAGGCCGCCGCCGCCAACGCACGTCACGCCGGATCCGCATTCGCGTCGTGCATCCCGAGTTTCCGATCCCGCAGCGCTAATCGATGGCCGTGCCGTTCACCGTATTGTGGCTTCGACTCACGTGGGGGAGCCTCGCGACGCGGATCTCTTCCGCTGGCCGCAGGTCGTAGCGAATCCGATTGCCGGATATGGCCAATCGCTCCAGCCGTCGCGTATTGACGACGATCGCCGGCCGCATGTTGCCACCCGAAAGGTCAATTGCGTTCGCGACGAGAACGGTCTCCCCGCCGAGGCAGTCGGACGGCACGACGATACCACCTTTGGCAACCCTCGCGATACGGTTCCCGATGACTCTTGCACCGAAGGCGGCTGTCGAAATGCCCCAACCGAACGTCTCGAGCACTTCGTTCGAGGCGACGGTCATGTCGACATTGAACGGATCGATTCTTATGCCACCCTGGCCGTCGCCCCTGATCCTGTTTGCGATCAGATGAATCCGTCGATTTTTGTTCTCGATCATGCCGGACTCGGCAAGTGAGCTGCCCAGTCGCCCGAGAATTGTTATGCATGCGTGCGTACCTTCGTCCGATTGCCGGTTGACGGCGACAAGATCGTTGTCTTCCGCCCAGACGTCACTTGACGCGAAGGTGTCGAAGCTGTCTTCGGAAGCGATGTAGATTCCGGCCCATTTCGTCTCCTCGATGCGGTTGCGCAGAATGTAGATCCTCTCCCCGCCGAGGACCGCAACACCTCGCGCCGCCCCGCCGACGATCACGTTGTCTTCAACAAGAATGTCACAGCATCGGGTACGCTGCGGCGCATAGCTGACGACGCCAACCCCGTCGTCGCCGCCGCGCAGACACCGGTTGCCCGAGACAACCCCCTGAGCACTGCCTCCTGTTATGTGAATCGTATCGGCCAGCGTTCGGACAACGACGTTGTGCCGTATCCAAAAGTTGCGACAGCCTTTCATGTATATCCCCGCCGCGCTCGCGCCCTCGATCCTGCAGTGCTCGATCAGGACATTGGCCGCACCTTCACCCGCAATCGCGTGATAGACGTTGGCCTCGCGCCGGCGCGTACCCTCCGACCGAAGATGCAGATTGCGCAGCGTGATGTTTTCCCCCTTGAGAGTCACGGCTTGGCGCTCCGCCTTTGCATGCAGGACCGATCCTTCGGCCCCGACCACGGTCACGTGGCTGCCGACCAGGAGCACGTCCGTGTAAACATATGTGCCAGGCGGAATCACGACGGTGCCACCGCCGACCCTGCCCGCGGCATCTATCGCCGACTGAATGGCACGCGTGCAATCCGTCGCACCATCGCCACGCGCGCCATACTCCAGAACGCTGAAGATGCGCGACCCACGTGCGGACGCCGCGGCCGCCCCCAGCTCTACCGAGTACGGCCATAACCAACCGACCGGAGCGCCCGCGATCCACCGCAAAAGCTTTCGCCGGTCCAGGTCGATCATCCCTTCCTCCCGATTGCTTATCTCGATTTCGGTTCTCGACCTCGGTGGTTCGCAAGAGAACCAACATTTGCCGTTGCGCAAAAGAAGACGCAGCCTGACCTCCTGAAAAGCAGACATGCGTCCGGTGCCGTAGATTGCCGTCCGTTGCGACGCTGCCGGCGAACGCATGCGGACGATCCCATGGCGCCTCGGGAGTCGCCTGCGCCGGCGAGGTACTCCGCCGTGCGACTGCGGACTTCATCGGTCATGCGACCGCATCCGCTTGGGGCGAAAGAAGGACAGATCTTCGTACGAAAGAACGCTTAACCGGACAGGCGTGTTGCTGAATTGTAGTGCCCGACGGGGTCGCGAACGGCTGTTACGAATTAAAGACCGATCGCATCTACCAAGAAGGTCCGGCAGCGCACCTTGGCATCCTGCTCATAAACAATCCGTCCGCGGCGGTCCGGTCCAGGCAGTGCGGCCCTGCATCCATGGCCGGAGCGAGGACGGACCCGGGGCGGGGTCTCGCGTCGCTGAATGGAGGTAAACCTCACGCCCACAATGCCCGGCCGCGGCGGCCTCAAGTCGAGACACGCGACGATTCGCGTCTGCTCGCCGGATGGAAATGACACGCTTTTCGCTCATCGTGCCGACCCTTCATCGGACCGCGGAACTGGATCGGCTGTTCGCTTCGCTGCAAGCGCAGGATGCAACCTTTCAGGTCATCGTCATCGACCAGAACGCCGACGATCGGATCGGACCGATCGTCAGCCGGTTCAAAAGCAAGTTCGAGCTTATCCACATATCCTCGGCGCAGCGCGGCGCGGCACGCGCCCGCAATACCGGCCTCGAGATCGCGACGGGCGACATCGTGGCCTTTCCGGACGACGACGCCTGGTATCCGCCCAACCTGCTAAAGCAGATCGACGAGCGGTTTCGGAACGAACACGCACTTGCCGGGATCTGCGTACGTGGCACCGACGAACATGGGCTGGATGCCGGCATCCGATGGCGCAAGCGTCCGGCACAGATCAACCGTCTCAACGTCTGGCGGACCGGGATCGAGTGGAGCATGTTCGTAAGAAGGGACGCAGTTACCGACATACGGTTCAACGAGGATCTTGGGCCCGGCGCAAACACGCCCTGGGGTGCCGGCGAGGGCGCGGACTTCCTGCTCCACGTCCTGCGCAAGGGAAGGGTCCGGTATGACCCGAGCCTCGTCGTCCATCATCCCGCACAGACTGACGATCCGCTCACGAAGGAAAAGGCGCTCGGCTATGCGCGCGGGTTGGGTCGTGTCCTGAAGCTGAATCGCTATCCGCTGCCGATCGCGGCTCTCCTGTGCTTCGGGCCGTCGGTCCGTGCGGTGGCCCGCGTGGCCCGGTTCGATTTCGAAGGGGGCATTTATGCCCAGCGAGTCGCATTGCAGCGATGGGCAGGCTATCGCGCCGAGCCATAACTCACATTGTCCGGTCGCCCCATGCCGGCATGAACCGTCCGCAGGTTGGTCATCATGAAGACTTCACAAAGAACGGTTGTGTTCGTTCAGGAGGATCCGTTTCCACCTCATGGCGGATCGACACTGCGCGACTGGCAGAACATTTTGGCATGCGCGCAGCTTGGACCGGTTCTCGTCATCTGTACGGCACCTGGTGAACGGCGGACGGTTCGGCTCGATGACCGTATCACGGTCATGTACTTCGGCGATGGGCGTGACGAACTCCTTCCCGACCCAATCTTATCGACGCTCGAGCGGCTTCCCCGGCGCGTCTACAACCGTATCTCGAGAAAGCTCGGGGAAAGGTCCCTGTGCCGAGTCATCAGGCCGGCGGTCGCCGCGTTTGAACCGACGGTCGCGGTTTTTGAAGAATACAAGACGGCTGCATTTTCCCCATGCGTCGACCACACGCGCACGGCCATCGTCTATGATGCCCACAACGTCGAGGCCGTATTGCAGCGGGAACTTCTGGCGGATCGGCCGATTGTGTTCAGATGGATCGAACTCTTGGGGCAGGAGATCGTCAGCCGGGAGCGGACGCTCGCCGCCGTCGCGGACCAGATCTGGGTGTGCAGCGAGGCCGACAGGTCTCTCGCGCTCGAACATTTTCCCCGGGGGCGCGATATTCGCATCGTTCCCAACACGATCGACGTGTCGCAATACGACGGCGCCTATGCGGAAAGGCACCAAACGGCGTGCAACAGCCTCACGCTGATATTCTGTGCATCGTTCGATTATCCGCCAAATCAGGAAGCTGCGCGGATTCTCATCGGCGGTATCTTTCCCAGAATCGTCGGGCGGATACCGGACGCGCGGCTCATCCTGGCCGGCAGGGAGCCGACGGCGGAGATGACCGCTGCAGCCCGGGCCGATCCAAGGATCATCGTAACCGGGCGCATGCGCCACCCGGTCGATTTTCTGCGGCAGAGCCAAATCTGTCTCGTACCGCTGCAAAGCGGCAGCGGCACCCGTCTGAAGGTGCTGGAAGCCTTCGCCAGCGGGTGTGCAGTCATCAGCACGCGGAAGGGTGCCGAAGGGCTGACCGTGACGGATGGCGAGCACCTCCTGTTCGCGGAAACGCTGGAAGAATTCGCCAGCGCGACGGCACGGCTTTGGGCGGATGCCCCCCTTCGGCAGCGCATGATCCGCCAGGCGCGCGAACTCGTCATGGTCCGCTACTCCAATGAGGCGTCGCGGTGCGCCGTGGAAGAGGCGATCATCAATGTGGTCCAGATGCGGAACTTGCCGCGCACGCGCCGTGCTGCCGAGCAACGAATTGGCCGCGCCGGCCTCGCCCGGCGTTCCCGACATCAATCACAATTGCGCTGATGGAGTCCCAGTCCTTCTTTTGCGATGGAGAATATTCGTAAATAGTATTGAAAACGCGAACGGGATAAGTCGAGACTGAATGCGATGACCGGATGAAATCGCGCCGTGAGGCGCATGCAACGGTCGCCGGGACATTCTGCCCCGATGCCACCCCGGCCGATCGCCGCCGTCAGTGTCGCGACCACCTTGCTGATCGTGCCCTGATGGAGACACCCGAAGCGGACGCAAGCTGACGACGATGGGGGTTTGCATGCTGACGGTCGTGTTGGCGACGTTAGGCCAGCGTCACCTTGCCCGCACGCTGGCAGCGCTCAACGCCATCGATGCGCCATGCCAGTGGAAACTGGTCATAGCGCACAACGGTGCAGATCAGGCCGAGAGCGTGGCGCTCCGTTCTCTCGTCGAGCGCTTTGCCCGGCATGTGCCGATACAGTACGTATACGAGCCGCGCCGCGGAAAGAACTACGGCTGCAATGCGGCAATCCCGCATATCGAAGGCGACCTCGCGGTCTTCACCGACGACGACGTGGTGCCCGCGCGCGATTGGCTTGTCCGGCTTTACGAGACGGCTGCGACCAAGCCGGATTACGATATCTTCGGCGGCCGCATCGTCCCGCTGTGGCCGCGGCCGCCGGAGCCCTACCTTCTCGAGTCCGTCCCCATCACGATCGTGTTCGGCATATCGCCGGACGATTGGACCGAGGGCCCGTCCGAGCCGTGGAAAATGTGGGGCGGAAACGTCGCCTTCCGCACCCGCATCTTCGCCGCTGGTCACCGCTTCAACACGTCGGTCGGTCCGGATGGAACGGCGACCTATGTCATGGGAAGCAAGACCGAGTTCGTCGAACGTCTGGCGAAGGCCGGACATCGTTGCTGGTACGTGCCGTCCGCCGTCGTTCAGCACATCATCCGCGAGGAGCAGTTCGATCGGGACTGGATTCTGCGGCGGGCCTTCCGCTACGGCCGCTTCGAGGGTCGCATGGCCGCCCTGGCATCGCCCGACAGCTTCGGGCCCCACCGGACGCTGGCTTCGTGCGCCATGCTGATTCCGGCCCATCTGTGCCGTGCGGCGTATTACTGGCTGCGGCGCGATCCGAGGCGTCTGCGGGCAGAGTTCAAGATCAGGCTGCTGTACGGCAAAGCGCGCGAGGCGGCGCGCTTCATGCGCGTCCCGAACCACGTCCGGGCAGCGCAGGCCCGAAAGGTGGGCGAGCTCGAAAAGCGGGCATAGACGAAAGGCGAGCATGGACATGATTCCAAACTGGCCGCTTCCGTCATTTTCGATCGTCGTCGAGTGGGACAATGTGCGACAGTCGGAGCTCGAGCGCGCCCACGCCATGCTCCGCGCGCTGCGCACCCAGTTGTCGGAGCTGCGATCGCGCGTGCCGGAGCCGCCGGACGTTCTGCTCCTTTACGACCGGAATGAAGTCGACGCCGAAATCATCAGGCAGTCGGTCGAGGTCTTCGGCCCGCCCGATGGACTCTGCCGGCTCCGCGTCGTTCCGGTCGAAGGGATGCACTATTACGAGCTCAAGAACGCCGGCGCGAAGGTGAGCTCGGGCGAGATCGTGGTCTTCGCCGACAGCGATGTGATCCCGAAACCGGGCTGGCTCGAAGCGCTGCTCGAGAGCTTCGCCGACCCGAGAGTCCAGGTCGTCGGTGGTCAGACTTACATGTCGTTGAATTCGCTCTACAGCAGGGCCTTCGCCGTCTTCTGGTTTTTCGGGGTGCGGGCAGACCGTTCAGATCTGGTGGAGCACCGGCGCTTCGCCGCCAACAACGTTGCATTCCGCCGCACGGTTCTGGAACGGTTTCCGTTCCCGCGAGGGGAACTCTATCGCGGCAATTGCGTGTGGCTCACGCACACGCTGCGCGAAAAAGGCATACCGATATTCCGTCAGTATCGGGCCGAGGCGGAGCATCCGCCGCCGGTCGGCGTCGGCAATTTCTTCATCCGCGCCCTCTGGGATGGATACGACAACGTCATTATCGCGAAGCGACATCAGCCGTTCACATGGTGGCGGGTCGGTGCCCTCTACTACAATTCCATGCGGAACATGATCCGGCGGTTGTATCGCGATCACGATCGTGCCGGCCTGACCCTTGCCGGATCGGTCGCTGCTTTTGCCATCGGCACTGTCTATGAGACCGTCAAGCTGCTGGGCGCGTCGATCACCCGGATCAACCCGCGCCTGCTGCGACGCTGGCTTCCATCCTAGGAACCGGGCCCGGGTGCGCTCGTTGCCCCGCCGACGCGGTACCCCTGCAACCTGTTCGCCGCAAAGCTTCGATCGGGCCGTCAGTTGCGCGCGAGGCAGGTCATTGTACCTGAGCCCCTTCAGCCAGCGCTGCGGGATTCTGCCGACCGTTCTTAGGGCGCTATGCACCAACGGATGTTTGAGCGCCCGTTCGCGAATCTGCGGGAGACCCTGGCGGACCTTGAAATAGGCCTTGCCGGCTAGCGACAAGGCGGCGCGATGGAGACAGAGCGGCATCGACTGGTCAGCCCACTCACGCTTGTAACGATCGTCATCGATCGTGAGATCGAAAACCGGGATTCGGCTCTCCTAGCGCCACCGGATCAAATCCTCGAGAAGAAGCCGCCCGACCGAATAGCGCCGCCAACCGTCTGCATCGTAGGCCGGCATGCTCCAGTAGAACCGATCCGGGGACGCGAGCCGCCAGTGGACGACTATTCGAGGCTGATCATTCTCCCTGTCGTAGAACGGGTAGATCGACGGCGGGCGTAAGTCGTCAAAACGGCTTTGCGCGCGGCGTCAACAGGCCTTTCCTGCCCGGGGTACAGTGCCAAGCGCAATTTCCGGTCCGGCCTCATCGACCAGAAGTGATGAAAGGCGTCGAAACGGCGCGAGAAGGCTTTTCTTTCGAGACAAATCGTCTTTGAAGGAAATGAGCTGCTCTTCAAGACGAATGTTTCTCAATCCAGCCCGAAACATTGTGAACCGCGAAAAGGCGGGTACAAACGCGGCACCGGTTGAATCCCGACCGTCATTCGGGACTATCATGCCGCCTGGGCATTGGCGGAAAGCGACGACGTCACGAAAAGATGTAAAGATCTGCACGAAACCGGTAAGCCAAGCCGGCCTGATATTCCTGTCCGGCTGACGCGGGTCACCTTCGTCGCCGTGACCGGTCATCGGCCTGCCGGACGCGCTAATATGAGACATTGCGGCACCGACCGCGTCTTGTTTCTCTCCCGGCGCCTGGCATGCTGCGCCGCGACTCGATCTACCCTAGCGTCGGGTCCGTTCGGGCGGACGGAACATGATCCGCCGTCGGGCGAGGGCGCAAACCCGCGATCAGAAAAGAGAAGACATCGCGGAGGAGCAAGGGCCGGATGGCGAGCAGCGCGATCAGGTAGAGGGCAACGCCCGACGGAACGACCGCAAGCAGTACATGCGCTGCTCCCCACCCCGCGGGCAGGTGGGAGCGGAGCAGCAACACCCCCAGCGACATCATCAGTGTTGCGGCGGCGGGCGTAAGAATCTTCGCCAGTTGGGCGCCAACCCCGATCCCGGCGGCCTGCCTGACGAAGATGAGACCGAGCGGAAGCGCCACGAACGGGCGCATCGCCCAGGCGACCGCCGCGCCCAGGCTCGAGGTCGACATGAACAGCGCGAGCGCACCGAGACTCGCAACGAAGGCGGCAATATTCGAATAGACCATCAGGCCCGGGCGCCCGACTGCGCACAGAACCGACGGCGTCAACGTCCGAGCGCTATAGAGAACAAAGCTGATCGAGAGGACCTGGACCAGTGGTGCCGCGGGTGCCCATTGCGCGCCGGCAACAACCACGATGAACTCCGGCGCGACCAGCGCAAGCCCTGCAAATGCCGGGAGCATGAACACACAGACGAACTCGTTGGCTTCAAGGTAACTGCGCCGCAGTGCGGCAGCGTCATGTTGACGCTTGGAGAAAGCCGCCAGCGCGACATGATCGGCACCCGACATCAGAAAATCCCGTGCCGTGTAAACGAACCGAAATGCGAGATGGAGGTAGCCGAGCTGGGATGCCGGCAGAAAGATCCCCACGATGATCGTGAAGATCCGCAGATTGCTTGCCCAGATCAGATCCGACGCCGCCACCGCAATTCCAAACCGGGCGAGGTCCCGCACCGCCCGAACGTCCAGGCACGGCCGCGGCTTGACGGGCGTACAAAGCCACAGCAGCGCGGCCGACATCGCACCGGCCGCAAGCTGCTGCGCTACAAGGCTCCAGACGCCATAGCCGAGGAGCGCAGCGCCGATACCCACCGAAGCGGCGCCGACGCGGCTGACCAGCGAACGGAGCGCGAGGACGCGGAAATCGAGTTCACGGCGCCGCTGGGCCGTCAGTATGGCGTCGGCCCCGCTGAAGACCAGACCTACGCTCATCCAGCCCAGGACGGCAGCCAGGCGCGGCTCGTCGAGCACGGACGCGAGTGACTCCCCGCCAAGCCAGCAGATCGCGCTGAATGTCGCCCCCAGAACGAGCGTGACCCAGAAGGCCGAGGCCACGTGCCGCCGTTCGAGGTCGGGGCGCTGGACGATCGCGTCACCAAACAACCTGGCGGTCGCGATATCCAGCATCTGGACGATACCAAGCGCGAGTGCCGCCAGGCCGAACTCCGTCGGTGTCAGAAGACGCGCCAGCACCGCCAAGCTGACGAATGCCAATCCCGCCAACCCGCCCGTTTCGACGATCGACCACCACAGCGATCGCGCCGCCGCCGTGCGAACGGAACTCATCGAGGCAGCTCCGTGCTTCCTTTCGCACATCGGTCAAAGGCGAACGGCCGTGTCAGCCCTGGGAAAGTCACGTCGGTCGAATGGCTCACTGTGACTTCTGCTTCGGCCCCGTTTCGTCACCATGCGTGTCCATGAAGCCGGCGCCTCCGATGCAAATAACTGATGACCGCGACGCACCTCATGTCATTTCGCCGAAGCGCTTCCGGAAAGATGGCTGTGTGCGGGCACTCGTCCCGCTCAATACACGTTCCGCCCGGTCATACCTTTCACGAGAGTAAGGAGCAGAATCCATATGTCGAACCATATCGACCAGTTGTCGATGTAGTAGAGGTCGTGCTCGACCCGTTTCTGGATTTTTTCCACGGTGTCGGTTTCGCCGCGCCAGCCGTTCACCTGGGCCCATCCGGTGATACCGGGCCGCACCCGGTGGCGCATCGCATACTCGGCCACGACCTCGTGATACAGCCTGTCAGCCGCCTTTGCGCGCAACGGATGCGGCCGCGGTCCGACCAGCGACATGTCGCCCTTCAGCACGTTCCAGAGCTGCGGCAATTCGTCGAGGCTCGTACGGCGCAAGATCCGGCCGACGCGCGTGACGCGCGCGTCGTCGCGCTGCACCAGCTTCTCGGCATTGGTGTCGGTTGCCTCGACGCGCATCGTGCGAAACTTATAGATAAAGAAGGTATTGTTGTTGAATCCGAGGCGTTGCTGGCGGAAGAGCACGGGCCCGGGGCTGTCGAGCCGGACGAGAACGGCGATTGCGGCGAGAACGGGAAGCAGCATGGTCAACGCGAACGACGCGATCGTGACATCGAGTGCGCGTTTCGCGACCAGACTCCAGCCGGCGATCGGCCGGTTGGCGATGTTGATGGTCGGAATACCTGCCGCGTAAGAGATCGTGTACTTCCGAAGCCGGAATCCGATCGAGTCGCTCAACAAACGGATATCGGCCGGCAGAATCCGAAGAATTCCGATGAGGGAAAGGATTCGGCGTTCCGCCGACAGCGGAAGTGCGATGACGACGACGTCGATCGGCGATCGACGTCCGTACTCGACGAGGTCGCGCACGGATCCCAACACCGGAATCCCCTGTACGGGATTGGCGACCCGCGTAAGGCGATCGTCGAAGATACCGACGATGCGCATGCCGGCGCCCGGATTCTCCACAACCCATCGAACGAAACGTTGACCGAGCTCGCCGGCGCCGACGACGACTGCCGCCCGAAAGTACCGGCCCGTCGTGGTCCATTGCCGAAGTACTCTCGCCGCACAAAACCGGATCCCGACGAGCGATCCGGCGCTCGCGACATACCAGCTTACAAGCCAGACGCGTGAGAACTCATCCGAGAGCTTGAGAAGAAAGCCAGCGACGATCAGGATGACGATCGTGGCGGTCCATGCCGTGAGCATCGACCGCAGCTGCCTCCTGACGTTCTGGAGTTCGCCGAATTCGTAGGCACCGGACGAGTTGAGACGGTGGACCGTCAACCCGGCGCCCAGCAGAGTCGCTGCCGTATAGCGCAGCGGGTCTGCACCGCTTTCCTCGACGACACCGTGCAGATAGACGACGAACACCGCCGCGGCGACTGCCGCGATCGCCAAGGCGTCTGCGATCATGACGAGACCGACGAATATCTCGTCCGAAATCCGCACGCGGCGCGCGACACCCCCATGATTTGCCAGGGACCGATCACCGGCTCGGGCATGCGCGGAAGTATTCGTCGCTTGGGCCACGTCCTGTCCCCCCGCGGTTGCTCCTAACAGCTGGGCGCCGGACCGAGATCTTTGCTGCTGCGCGCGACTAAAAGTATTATCGGTGAAATATTCAATGTTTCGTTGAATATCAGACTATCATCGCGTCGCGACGTCGATAGTTACACTTTCGTTCGAATCGCCCGAATCTTATCGTTGTCACGCTCGCCTCTTTGGCACGCAGGCTTCCTAATAATCGCAAGGGAGGCAAACTCGTTGGACCGCGCCGTCGGCACGGGATCGATTGCGGATGTGTCGGCCCGAAGCATGTGTAATGACCGCGAATTGCAAAGACCGGCCACATGTGCCTCATGACCATTAAGCGAGAACAAGCAGGCTCTTGACGGGCCGCCCGACACAACCGAGCACCGAAAACTGCAAGTCCGCAGGCGCCGTCGTGTCGAGGCGTCTCGTTCTGCCGTAGGTTGGAAAGTCGTGCGACCGCGTCGGGTTTCGACTGTCACGGCAATTAAGTGGATGGCCACGAGTTGGAAGTAATCCCACTGGCACGTGGCAGGGGGCGCCCGTATCGGGCTCGTATGCTGAGGAAACGGCAGCGTGCCATTCGACCGCCACGGCGAGGCATTCGGTGGAAGGGGTGAGACGCGCGATCATCGGGACGGTAGCCTCGGTCCCATTGCTCCAACCGCTGCTCTCGCGGCTGACGGGCCGTTTCGCGGTGTTCTATGCGCACGTGGTCAGCGACGCGCAACTGCCGCACATACGCCATCTCTACGCCTACAGGACTCCACGACAGTTCGAGCGCGATCTCGACATGCTCCTGAAGCTATATCGGCCGATCGGCCTCGACGAGCTTGTGGCGGTCCTCGCTGCCCATGGCACTCCTCCCGCGGACACCTGTCTTCTTACCTTCGATGATGGACTGCGCGAGGCCGGTGAAGTGGTCGCCCCGATCCTGAAGCGTCGCGGCATACCCGCCACGTTCTTCGTCAACAGCGACTTCGTCGACAACAAGACGATGTTCTTCCGCCACAAGGCGAGCCTGATCGTCGAAAAGCTTGCGACGCTCGATCCCGGATCGGCCCGGCGCGCCGTCGCTGCTGCCCTTCCCGGTCACGACATGGTGCAGCGGCACCCGGTTGAAGCGGTCTTGGGGCTCGGCTTTCATGATGAGCCGGCGCTCGATGCGATTGCTGCGGCGATCGACGTCGATTTCGCCACGTTTCTGCGACGCTGCCGACCGTATCTGGAGGCCGACGAGCTCCTTGCCCTCGCCGCGGACGGCTTCACCATCGGCGCACACAGCCGCAGTCACCCGCCTTATGCGTCCCTGCCGTTTGCAGATCAGTTGGAACAGACGCTGTCGAGCATCGCGTTCGTCCGCCAGACGTTTCGGCCGAAGGTTCTGGCCTTTTCGTTTCCGTTCAACGACCGCAGCATTTCGATGCGGCTCTTGCGCGAGATCTTCGCCGCAGGCGTCAGCGTTTGTTTTGGCACGGACGGTCTACGCCGCGACACCGTCGCCTGGAGCCTTCAGCGGATCCAGAGCGAAGATCCGCGTTCCGATATCCGCCGCGACCTTGCCTCTGCCTGCCTGAACGCGATCGGCAAGGGTCCCATCACCCGAACCGACGAGTAAGCGCGGGAAGACGGCCGGATATGCGCCCAATGGATCGCGACCGACTTCCTCGGCGCGCCGTTGCGCCGGCCACGGCCGCCCTCGCAAGCTGGTAAGCCTCGGTAGATCAGCCATCGCGCACGGGCGATGACGCAGCCTTCCGAGCATGTGCCGCACAGAACCGACCAGTCGCGGCGAGCACCGTCCCCTGGAGCGATCCGCGGGGAGACGACGGGCGCGCGGCCTCTGGCCCCACTCGGCGGCCGGTGGCGGAAGCAAACGGACGCCTGCCGTTAAGATCCGTCGGGAAGGCGAACCAGCGAACGTTAACTTTGGTGACAGGCCCGGGACGCCGAAAGGGCAACGGATCGCACAACCCGGGCTGACCAGACGTCGTTTCCGCCCCCTACCTTCAAAGGAGCAGCCGATTGCACGTGGCGAAATTCAGATATTTTCGCGGCATCTATCCGCAGTTGTGCCCGGCAGAGTTTGCATCCGTTTTTCGCCTGTTTTTCACCGACGGTCGCAGCGGGGATCCACGCCACTACTGTCGATATCGCGAATGACTACTGTCGATATCGCGAATGCCCGTCAAAGGATAAACTCGTAAATCAATCGCAGGTGACCGCCCATGGAATCACTACAATACCGCGACGGAGCATCCGTTGCACGTCTGTTGCAGTTGATACGACGATGAATTTCGCTTCGACCGCGCTGCGGCGCCGCGATCGAGGCGATAGCCGGGTGATGCCGTCTTCCTTCATGTGAAGCAACTTTAAGATGTGGCCATGATTTGTCACGGCGTTAACCATATTTTGCAATGTCCGGTTAAGCATCCGCTTCGACAGTGTGCTCCCGTTGCAACCACCGTTCGAGCAAGGTGATCAACTTTTGCTGTCGGCTCGACGCCATCGGTTGCCACCAACTAAGAAGGGAGTTTTTTGAGTGGCCTACATTTCGATCACTGACTTCGGTGCAAAGGGCGACGGCAAGACGGACAACCGCAGCGCGCTCCAGCAGGCGTTCAACTATGCCAAGGCGAACAACGTAGACGTGTACATTCCGGCTGGCGTCTTCGCTCATTCCGGCACTCTGTCGGCCGACGGCATCCGGATTTTCGGCGACGGCGACAGTTCGGTGCTGAAGTCGACGCAGTTCGGCCAGGAGGCCTTAATCCTGCGCGGCGACGGCGTTTCGGTCTCCGACATCCGCATGGAAGGCGTCGGCAGCAGCCGCCTGACCACCGATGAAAGCGTCCAGATCCTGGTTCAGAACGCGACCAACTTCACGATCGAGCGCGTCCACATCAACGGGTCGTCTAGCGCCGGCATCAAGGTCAATCGAAGCAGCTTCGGCTACATCGCCGACAATCTCATCGAAAACACGCGCGCCGACTCGATCCACATGGTCCTCGGCTCGCACGACATCCTGGTCGAGCGCAACCGGACTCTCTATTCCGGTGACGACGGCATCTCGGTGGTGAGTTACCAGGGCGGCGGGATGGTGAGTAACATCACGATCCGCAACAACGAGACCCTCTACAACAAGGGCGGACGCGGCATCGCGGTTCTCGGCGGCCGTGACGTCCTGATCCAGGACAACCTCGTCGAGGGCGGCACTGCCGATCGGGCCGGCATCTACATTGCGGCGGAACGCGAGTGGAACACCGAGAGCGTCTATAACGTCCGCGTGACCGGCAACACGATTAAGGACGCCGGCGGCCTGTCGGTCGGCCATGGTGCGATCACGCTCTACAACTCGCAACCCGGCGCCGTGATCCAGGACGTCATCGTCGACAACAATGAGATCCACAACCCGCGCAAGATGGGCATCCTCACCCTCGGCAGCGGGGAGCAGGAGATCACCCTTTACAACAACAAGATGTATGGCGGCAGCTACGGCCTCCTCGTCGACCTGGGCAACACCACCATCTCGACCAGCGAGCCGCCGCCTCCCCCAAGCGGATCGGATCCCGATCCGAATCCGAATCCGAACCCGAATCCCGCACCGGGCACGATCACGGGCACGTCGGGCCACGACGTGCTGAACGGGACGGACGCCGGCGAGACCATCAACGGCCTAGCCGGCAATGACCGGATCGACGGTGGTGCCGGCAACGACCGGATCGACGGTGGCGAAGGCGACGATGTGATCTTCGGCGGCGAGGGCGACGACATCATCATCGGCGGGCCCGGCGTCGACATCGCCGCCTACAAGGGCGTGTCGACCGACTTCGCCATCACGATCGGCAAAGAATCGATCACGGTCAGGGACCTGAACCCGGACGACGGCGACGAGGGCACCGATACCGTCATGCAGCCCATGGGCCAACTCCAGTTCGCCGACCGCATCGTGTTCGTCGACGGCCGCAACAACGCGCCGGTCGCCGTGACCGACAAGGCGAGCACCGACGAGGACACCGTCGTCAAGGGCTCGGTCTTGGCGAACGACGTCGATTTCGACAAGGATCCCCTCACGGTCACGGCCGGAACCTTCACCACCGCCCAGGGTGCGACCCTGACGCTGGCGGCGGATGGGACCTTCACCTACGACCCGCGCAATGCCGCGAAGCTGCAGGCGCTCGACACCGGGCAGAGCGTCGTCGACACCTTCACCTACCGGGTCAGCGACGGAAAGGGCGGCACCGCGAACGGTACGCTCGAGATCACCGTGACCGGCGTCATCGACGGCAACACGCAGCCGGGCACGATCACGGGCACGTCGGGCCACGACGTGCTGAACGGAACGGACGCCGGCGAGACCATCAATGGCCTGGCCGGCAACGACTGGATCGATGGCGGTGCCGGCAACGACCGGATCGACGGCGGCGCCGGAGCCGACTGGCTGCGCGGCGGCCCCGGCGCGGATACGTTCGTGTTCGCCCCCGGCTACGGGCAGGACATCATCAACTGGATCGAGAATGGCGTCGACAAGGTCGACCTGAGCGCCTTCGGTCTCAGCGGCATGAACGATCTTGCCGAAGCGGCGAAGACGAGCACGGGGGTGGCGGAGAACGGGGCCTCCTATGTCATCCTCGATTTCGGGAACGGCGACCGGCTGATGCTCAATGGCATCAGCAAGGTGGCGGCCGAACACATCATCTTCTGATACAGGACGCTGGGCTCAGGCGCCGCCGACGCCTGAGCCGAAGCACCCCGGCGCAACTCGTGCGGCGACGGCCGATCGGCCGTCGCCGCGTCATTTTGGTCTACCGTTCCGGACCTGGTTGCCTCGGATGTGACCCGCGAGCCCGAACGACGACGCGTCTGAAACCGCGCGTTTCCGATCGGAAGCGTCCGTCGGTGAGGCGCCGGCGCGACCATCGTGCTGCATTGCAAATTTCGGTCTTATCGAATGAAGGAACCGGGCGTACCGTCCGGTCGTTGCAAAATCATTCGCACAACCCTCCGGTTGCGGAGGCCAGAGGCCGTATGCCCGTGCGTGCCGGTACACCCCATTTCCGTACGACGTTCCCGCGCCAGACGGCCGGCCGTGCGTCCCGACTTGCACGCACCGACGGCACGCCGCTCCGCGTTCTGATCGTCGAAGATGAGTATTTCACCCGGCTGCAATTGAAGCAAATGCTCGAGGAACTGTGCGCCAAGGTCATCGCCACGACGAGTCATGGCGCGATGGCCATCGTTCTCAGCGAGCTCTATCGACCCGACATCGTCCTGATGGACATCCGTATCGACGGCAGCATGGATGGCATCGAAGCCGCGCGCTGGATCCTCGACCGCCTCGCGATCCCGGTCGTCTTCGTCTCGGGATACGACGATGCGACGATGCGGGCCTGCATCGCGGGCCTCTCGGGGCCGGAGCTTGTCGTGAAGCCGATCGTCAGTGAGCAGCTCGAGGCCGCGATCCGGCGCGCCTGTGATCTGTAATGCGCGGCTCCCGGCACTTTTTTCTCGTTTGCACGCCTCCCCGCCCGAGCTGCGGTCGCGCGAGCGCGCGCAGTGGCATCGGAAGCGCAGATCGCCGAAATCGCGGCAGGCCTGCAGCCGGAACGGTTTGGCCCCTCGGCCGACGCTGCGACCGGTGCGCCGATCGTCGGGCCCGATAACGTCGTCGAGAGCGGGAAGTGCTTGCCGTCACAGCTAGTACCAGTAATGCGAGAGATGTCGATCACGTCAACATTGCCGTATATGGCGACCTTGCATGAAGCGCATTGTCTACATCCGTCCGGAGGGGGATTTCGTTCCTCCGGCGCCGATGGGACAGGTAACCTTAGTCAATGAAGTGGGCGATTGGATGTCTGAGCCTATTCCAGTGCCCGTCTACCCAGGCCGTATGACTCCGGAAAGTGAGGACGAATTTATCGCGCGCATCATGGCGAAGGATGTGCCGCCCGACGCGACCGATGTCCGCGTGGTTGATCCGTCTGAATTGGAAGAGATCACCGGGGCGCCGGAGCCTTGATCGCTACGGCTTCGAACTCGCGCGCAAACAGAAAGCGGATGAGATCGTGACGCGCCGCGACGGCGTTCAGCCGGCGGATTAACTTTTGTCCAGGCATCGGCCACTTCCAGACGCTCCGCGGCAGGACAGTGGCGTTGACCGTGAAGATTTCGATGTGCTCGAAGTCGGCCAGCGCCTCACGAACCATCGCGCGGCTATAGGTTCTGGCCGGCCCGTTTTTTCGGCGCAGGGATGGGATGAGGACTTGGGCAATGTAGTTCTGCAGCCCCTCAAGGTTCCATCGGGCTGGGAACGAAGCAGTAAAGAGTGCTTTGCCGCCCGGCTTCAGAATGCGGTGCATCTCGCGAATCATCTCACGGGCGACGTCGTGCGGGTTGTGCAGCAGAACGGCTGACGTAAAGATGAGATCAGCCGATGCGTCGTCGAGCGGTATCGGCGGCATGTTTGCCAACATACGCTTCGCGCGCTCAGCGACACCGTGGTCCTTCGTGATCTGATCAAACCGCGCCAGCATTTCAACCGACACATCTAGGCCGATCAAGCACAACGCCGGTTTTGCGCGAAGGATCGGGACGGCAACGCGGCCATAGCCGCAGCCGACATCGACGATGGTCCCGCTCTCCGGGATGTATGGCCAGAACCATTCGGGAAACTTGATGAACGGATCGTCGCTTCGCACACCGGCGGCCGACCACACGGCGCCGTGTTCGGTAACAGACTTATCCCAAGCTTCCACTGCTTGCATGCAACACCCTAGAGCGCCCCGGACCTCCGGTGGAGCGAAGGTCAGGAAAGATTACCACAACCAAACGTTGATGGCGAGGTGCTCCGGTGTCGTCACACCTGTTCGTGGCCGTCGCCGTGCATTGAGGGCATGCCGGGCTGATGACACGGTCGGTGGCGTCCACATAAGCATGGGGGCTGCCGTGACCTGGGGTCATGAGCTGAGCGGCGCGATCAGGGCCGGTCGGGCCCGCCATCAGCGCCATGGTCGGCGTGTCGATGCGTCATGCTACGCTGGTCCAGAAAGGACGGCGTCGCTTTTGGTCGCTGTAGTTGGCCCTGGAATCTCCAACAGTCATCGGCATGGGAATCGTTGGTGGTGGCCTTGCCGTGTACCTCGGTGCGCCTCAGCCGGTCGCATGGGCGATCTCCGCGATCATGGGATGGCTCGGGCCGATGGCCCTGTCCGCAATCTTCGCACGCATTACTGGCGTGCAGGTTCCAACGGACTCGAACGCACGATGAACGCCCATCACCTCGTCAACCAGCTCATCGTTCACAAGGGGTTGAAGCTCAAGCCGAGCGCGACGCCGCACTCGCGCGCGCCGACCGGGTCCGAATCATCATCCGGGACGTGGACCATGTGCCCGACTCTGAGGACGGCCCGGTTGCCGACGTGCTTCGCTGCACTCTTGATGGCCTGCACCAACTCCAAACAATACCCGCCCTAGTTGGTCGAAACCCGGGTCGAAAAGATCAAAGTGCCTGACGCGCTGCTCACCTGCGCGCCGATGCCGGACGTGTCGTTCGCTACGCGACAGCGGAACGTGGACGCCTATGCCCCGGTTCCACGACGAACATGCGACCAGCGTCCTGGATGCGTAGCATCTCCCCTCGAAGCTCGGAATCCGAGCACTGATTTCAACAAAATGTTCCTTGCATACTATCTGGGGAACCTCAGCGTGCAGGCCGTTCAAAGAAGGACACTGTTGGGTGGGTTACGCGTTCTGGGTTCGAAATGGCAACCTCAGTTCTCTGCCGCGAGGGGAACGGCTCAGATATCTCCAACTGCTGCTCGAAATTCTCGCTGTGGAGTCTAGCAGCACAGTCAACTCAGGTGAATGTTACCTTCTCCGCATCTCGGCCGATTTCGCGACGTTGTATCCCCTCCCGCTTTCCAGTCACCATACATGACGTGGCCGATCGAGCAATCCTGGACGACTTCATCGCTCTTGAGTGCAAGATCTCTGGCACGAACCATCGATTGCCGTGCGCCGACATGCGCGGGCCCGCGCGGATAGAGGCAGTGGAGCGTGGCGTGCACATGCGAACGCGCCATCGCGGACGAGTTCAGCCAGGAAACTCGACAACAACGCGCAAACTGTCGCCGCGACGCATGAGCTCAAACCCTTCATTGATCTCGTCGAGGCGGATGCGGTAGGTGATGAGTTCGTCGAGCTTGAGCGCCCCGTCGAGATACGATTGCGCAAGCTGTGGAAAATCCCGCGCGGGGCGAGCGCCGCCATACGAGGAACGTATGATCCGCTTCTCACCCATGAGCGCTCCCCACCGGAAGCCGACCTTCTGGTCGACATGAACCTTGCCGAGAAGAACCAAGTGACCCCCGGGCCGTGTAATTTCCGGCGCCAGCGCGAACGCCGGTAAGCTTCCAGCTGCCTCGAACACGTAGTCGGCCCCGCGGCCACCCGTTAGGTTCCGAACCACCGAAACTGTGTCGTCACCTGCCACAATCGTGTGCGTGGCCCCGAACGTCTGCGCCTGCGTCAAACGCGCCGGTTCGCGATCGATCGCGATGATCCGCCCAGCCCCGGCCATCCGCGCACCTTGGATTACGTTGAGACCGACGGCGCCGCAGCCAATCACGGCGACCGAGGAGCCATAGGCAACCGGCGCGACCCGGGTGGCAGCACCGACCCCTGTCATCACTCCGCAGCCGATCACACAGGCGCGGTCGAAAGGAATATCCGCAGGGACCTTAACCGCCGCCTGTTCGGAGACGATGCAATACTCGGCGAACGCCCCTAGGAACATGAGGTTGTGCAGCGACCGTCCATTCAACGACAGGCGCGGAACGCCGTCGAAAGCAGTGGCTTTTTGACCCATCGCGAGATAGGTCTCGCACAAGATCGGCTGACCCTGCTCGCAATAGAAGCAATGTCCGCAATGCGGATTCCAGGATAGGACCACGTGGTCGCCCGGCCCAACGCGTGTGACGCCGGCACCGACCCGCTCCACCACACCAGCCGCCTCGTGGCCTAAGATGATTGGCATTGGATAACTCAGTTGACCGTCGATCACCTCGAGATCGGTGTGACAGAGCCCCGCAGCACGCATGCGGACGAGGACATCCCCGTCGCGAAGCGCGGACACTTCAGCCGTCTCGATGCGCACCCCCTCCCCAGGTTTGTGAAGAACGGCCGCTCGAAACTCCATGTCCCCCTCGTTCGTGTTCCGTCGTGCGCCGGGCGTCCCAAAGGGACGCCCGGCGCCTTGCCATGTCGACGCGATGGCCTAACGTTTACCCCGCGTTACGCTTCGCTTCCGGATCGTCATATGATTGTACTTTTGTGCCACGATAGAGGATCGCTGCGTTGCGCTCGGTGATCTTCTTGTGAAGCGCCACGAGCTCGGGATCCATGTCCCGTGTCGGCCGGGGTTCGTGCTCGAAGGTCCGATACTCATCGACTCCGCGAACCAGCGTCGCGCTGTCATCCCCCTCGAGCTGACGCACATAGGTCGGGATATAGCGGATGGCAAAGCCGATCCGGCGCTTGTCGGACGGGTTCGGCGGAGACCCATGTATGATCCGGACATGGTGAAGCGACATCTCGCCGGGGCGCAGGTCGATGCGTACCGCCTTGGACTTGTCGACATCGACCATGATCTCCTGCCCACGTGTCAGGAGGTTGTTCTTGTCGAAAGTATCGCGGTGCGGGATCTGATCCATCACATGGGTCCCGGGGATCACCTCCATGGCACCGTTCTCCGCATCACTCTCGGAGAGAGCGACCCACGCAGTCACGACATCAGGCTTGCTCAGGCCCCAGTAGGTCGAATCCTGGTGCCACGACACGAAGGCGGGATTGCGGGGCTCCTTGATGAAGAAGTTCGTGGTCCAGCACAGAATGTTCGGCCCGTAGAGATCCTCGACCGCATCCAGGATCTTTTCGTGGTGAACAAGGTCATTGAGCCATGTGAACAGCAGATGGGATTTATGGCGCAAACTGCCGCGCAGAGGGCCGCCGTTCTCGCGCTCATAGGCCTCGAGTCGGCCGCGGAGCTCGGCAGCCTCCTCTTCCGACATGATACGAATCGGCGCCAGATATCCGTCCCTGTGATAGCGGTCGATCTGCTCTTGAGTCAGGAATTTCGGCATGACGATCTTCCTCCTTGAACTTCGAATCAATCTCGATCTCGCCGTCGCGTACGCGTGAAATAACCTCGCTCCTCACCGCATCGTGCCTGGCAGCCAAAGGGCAATCTGTGGGAAGGCGATCACCAGCCCCAGCGCGATCAGTTGCAAACCGACGTACGGCAGCACGGATCGGAAGATATCCTGCAACGTCACCCCAGGCGGCGTTACGCCCTTGAGATAGAACGCAGCGGGCCCGAAAGGCGGTGATATGTAGGAGATCTGCATGTTCATGCAGAACAGAACGCCGAGCCAGACCGGATCGAAGCCAAGTTTCTGAGCAACGGGAACGAAGATTGGGGCAGTCAGGAGCAGAATTCCGATCCAGTCGATGAAGCAGCCCAGAACAATCCAGACGGCCATGATGATCAGGAGGACCCCGAGGGGCGAAACCGGCAGATTCGCAAGAACGTCTTGAATCAGCCGGGTCCCGCCAGCGAGCGTATAGACGCCGATGAGCGCGGACGAGCCGAAGAACAGCCAGTAGAGCATTGCGCTCACTTTGGCCGTGTCCTTCGCGGCTTTCACGACGCCGGACATGTCGAGCCTGCCGTTCGCGGCAGCCGCGATGAGCGCACCGATGACACCGACGCCGGCTGCTTCCGTCGGCGTCGCCCAGCCAAGATAGAGCGAACCTAAGACGCCGAAGACGATAAGCCCCGGAAGGACGAGACCGCGAAGTAATGCCAGCTTTTCGGCGAGCGGCATTTTGAGCTCGGCCTCGTCAGGCAGCGGTGCGATCGTTGGATCGCAATAGGAGCGAAAAAGAATGTAAGCGATGTAAATCGCTGCCAGCAGAAGCCCTGGCAGCACGCCGGCGACGTAGAGCTGGCCCACCGATGTTCCCGTCGTCAGGCCATACATGATGAATACCACGCTCGGCGGGATCAGAGTTGAGAGTCCTCCGCCCGCACACACACACCCGAGCGCGAGCTCTTTCTTGTAGCCGCGCGAGAGCATCGCCGGCAGCGCCACAACACCCATCGTGACGATCTCCGCCCCGATCACGCCGACCATGGTCGCCATCAGGGCACAAGAGAGAATCACCGCGACCGCAAGCCCGCCGCGCAACCGCCCTGCCCAGACGTACACCGCGCGAAAAATCGCCTCGGCGACGCCGGCCCGCTCGAGAATGCAGGCCATGAAAATAAAGAGTGGAACCGAGACGAGAACGTAATTCCCCATCAAGGTGAAGACCCGGCTTGTGATCAGCGTCAGGCCAGGCCAATCGAACAGCAGATAGGCGAAGATGACCGCGACCGCGCCCGTCGCGAAGGCAAGCGGCAGGCCGATGAGCAGCAGGGCAATGAAGACGACGACGAAGGCGATGCTGAGAAGTTCGATGCTCATCGGGAGTCCGGAGCTGTACCGGCAAAACCGAGATCACGCACCAGGTTCGCGATGCCCTGGATCAGAAGCAGAAGACCGGAGATGGGAATGGCAGCCTTCACCGGCCAGATCGGCGGGTTCCACGGCGTCCCGGTGCCCTCACCCTGCTGGTACGATGTTATGGCCATGTCGCCGCCGATCACGATCAGGACCAAGCAATAGGCCACGAAAAATATGAAGGCTGCGGCGTCCATCCAGCGACGCGTTCGTGCGGAGCGGCCGACATAGAGCACGTCGATCCGAACATGCTGACGGTAGAGCAGCGCATATCCACCAGCGACCAGATATGCTGACGCGGACAGGTAGACCGTCAGTTCATTGCTCCAGATCGTCGGCTCACCGAAGGCCGAGCGCATGACCACCTCGTAAACGACGGCGGCGGTGACGATCAGGATCGTGAGTGCCCACGCGCTGCCGACCCAGTAGTTCAGGCGGTCGACAGCCCGAAACACGCGCGAGAGCGCTGAGGCGCCGGACGGGCGTGACGGCGCCCCGTCCGGCGTAGACAGCGTACTGTTTTCGTGGCTCATCAGGCGATCGCGCCGAGCTCCTTGAGCCACGCGATCTGGGAGTCGTAGGCCTTCTTCGCCAGCGGCGACTTCCGCGACCACTCTTCCCACGTCTTCTGGGCGAGGGCACGAATCTTGCCGAGCTCCTCATCCGACCATTCGATGAGCTCGACGCCGCTCGACTTCAGTTCCTTGAGAACACGAACATCTTCTACGGCGATCCGCTGTATCTGATCCCATGCCCACTCCCGAACCGCCGTCGAGACGATCGCCTTCAGGTCGTCGGGAAGTTCCTTCCAGGCATTCGCATTCACTGCGAAGTCCTGCATCGGCATCGAGTGGCCGAACACGACTGGATATTTCGCGACCTCGAAGAAGCCCATGCGCTGGTTCATGGAGAGCGTGCCCCAGTCCGCCGCATCCACGACACCCTTATCGAGCGACGAATACACTTCGCCGCCGGGCACAACGACGGTCGATGCTCCGAGCTTCGTCATCACCTCGGCCACCATGCCCTGTGGCGAGCGGAACTTAAGCCCCTTGAAGTCCGCCATTGAGCGGATCGGCTTTTTCGAAACGATGGACTCGACGCCCCACCAGGTCACGCCGACCGGGTACACGTTGTAGCGGGCATAGGCCTCCCGCAGCATGTCATAGCCGCCGCGGTGATAAAACCATGCTTCAGCCTGCCAAGGATGGCGATAAGCGAAGTTCAAGTCGCCGATGACCGCGAAACCGGGATCCTTGCCGCTCCAATAGACAGGCGCGGAAGATTGTGCCTGAAGCACACCCGCCGAGACGGCATCGAATGTCTCGAATGCACCGACTACGGCCCCCGCAGGAAAGGGTTCGATCTCCAATCGGCCGCCCGTCAGCGTTTTGACCTGTTCGCAAAAATCCTGGAACACCTTGTAGGTGAGCTCGGATGCGCTCCACATGGACTGGCAGCGCCAGCGTATCGTCGACTGGCCCGATACGATCGCAGGAGCCCCAAACGCCGCGATCGCGCTGCCTGCTGCCGCCGCTTTTAGGAATCGCCGTCTGTCTGTCTTTTTCATCATCACGTTCCTCCCCTCGTGCGGGCAGTTTAACACTGCCATGTTTGTAATATGTTAGTAAAACATCGACACGCGAGTCAATCTCGCGGCGTCCGCGCACGGACCGCGATGATCAGAAGCGTTCGTTGACGGTCGCGCGTGTAAAGGACTCGACGTAGTCCATCAGCCGATCGGCCGCAGCCATGGCCCGCTGTTCGTCACCGGCGGCGATCGCCTTCATGACGTTGGCATGGAAGCGCGTGGCGGTCTCGAGGTCACGCGCCTTGCGGTAGTGGAGGTAATAGAAACGGTGCGAGATTGCGATGCATGGCTCCATGGCCGCCGCCGTAAAGCGATTTCGTGCGCACGCTAACGCGAAACGCGCTGCGCCTGAATGCAACCGCTGAAAGGCGACCACATCACCGGTACGGCCGACGGCCAGCAGCTCCTCCGCCAACTGCGCGAAGCGCTCGGCTTCCGCCTGCGTACGACGGCGGGCCGCCCGACTCGCCGTCAGGCGTTCGAGCTCGCGACGGAGCTCGAGAAGGAGGAGCTGCTGCTCAACGTTGATCTCCGTGACACGTGCTCCATGCCGCCGGATGATTTCGACGAGATGGTCCGCTTCGAGACGCTGAAGGGCTTCGCGGACCGGTGTCCGCCCAATTCCCAGGCGCTTGCTCAACTCCATTTCCGACCAGACGCTTCCTGGCGGCAGCTCCAAGTTGACGATCATCTCCTGGAGCCTCAGCCGTGCTTGGTCGGCGAGGCCGAGCTTCTCCGTCTCCGGGGACGCTCTTTTACGGGCAGATTGGCTCGCCGCTGTGCGAATGGCTTGGCGTCGCAGCGCGGACTTCACTCGGGGAAGTGGCGTTGACATGTTCTTCATGCGCAATTGGACTTTGCTAAATCATAATTGTGTGCCGGATCACGGAACAACCCCTATACGCGCACTGGTTGTGGTGCGTATGCCTGCAGAACCCTTTCTTGGTCGGCGCCGCACGTGATTCAACATTGACGGTGCATCGGCGATGCAGGTTCTTACGACGGTGAACAGGACGATCGGCGTGCTGAACGGCATGCGCCGCAGCTTACGACACGCCTCGGCCAGACCTGCGCAGCATCACATGGGATCCCTCTCTTGCCGCATGTCCTGTAGGCCGCCGCCCCTGGAGCACGACATGATTTGCATCAATCGCCAGGTCCAATCTTCGGCTGATGGCACTGGCAGGTGACGGCCGTCACAGGCAAAGTTTGACGCAATTATTCCTAAAAGCCAGTTATGGCTTACGGCGCGTCTTTCAGCCGCGCCCGACGCCGCTCCTGTTCCGAGAGGGCTTGTAACGGCACGACTGACTTTCATGAGACCGGCGGATTGGCCGCTGCATTAGGAACGACGGCCAATGGTGCGGTGCCTGTGCGTGTATTAGCGCGCGACAAATCATCCGCGAGCCGCGGCCAGACCGCGACGCCATCCGGCGAATATCGAAAGAGTCGATGCTGAGTTGCCGTAGCAATGACGCTCACGCTCGACTACGAATGGCTGCCAATCGCCGACATTGTAGCGGTTCGGATGTAGATCGAACGGCCACGACGTCCCGTAATCGCCCTGCAGGCTGCATCCTACGCCGTGCCAACGCCTGACAAGGGCTTGCGCCAGGTGAGCAGTGTGGCACCCGATACCGAGGCCACTCTTCAGCAGTCCGCGTCGTCGCCTGGACGCTGCGCACCGGCAGATTTTCGCCGACAAGTATCGGGGAACTCGTCGTGAGACGGTTGTGACGACCAACGCGCCCGTCCGGCGCGAGACGCTCTGGCTCTATGGTCGATCCTGGCCCAACATTGCCGTACGCATCCTGCCGGTGATGAATATGAGGACGCGCGGACCTTGCGGTCGCGAGTAGCGGAAGACGCTGTAGATAGGCGACAGATCGAACCGATTGGCTGCGGCCACCTCGCTCGTTGCAGGTGGCCGCAGCCAATCAACCAGATGATGAGAAGTAAGTCGACTCACTCACGAGAATCAGGCCGAACAAACATGACGCGCGTGCCTAAAAATGCTGCGCTCGTTTCACTGCGCTCGTTTCACACGGATTTCGCTCGATACCCACATGCTTGAACCAACCGCGTGGTTGGAAACGCGCCGCCTCATCTTTTCGCATCCGTCTTCCGGACGCAGATCGCGCCCCTCCATGACATCTCATAGCTGCGCACGGACCGCGCCCAAGTAACATCGTTGCGCAATACAGATGTATCAGAATCGACCTTGATCTCCTTGAAATCGAACCGCCCATAAGGACTTTCCGCGTCGCACGCCCGGAAGGGCTTCTGCCCGTCCTCAATACATTGGCGCCAGTCTTGGCCGGATCATCGCAGAGCCGACGGAGCGTCCGGGACTGCGCTCGCGGTCGCGGCCTACCGGTTCGTGCCTGCCGGTGATCCCAACGCGATGCCACCCGATCAATCGGCGGTCGCGCGCCAAGTACAGGCAGGATTCCACCATCATCCTCTTGACGCTCCGCGGCGCTCCTCGCGCCATGCCACCTCTTGACCGGCCCTCTACCGAAAATCAAAGCGAAGGAGATCAGGACACCTCTTGGGAAATGATGGGCGTGTGTTCGATCGGGCCCATGCCACGAAGATCCGCTCCTAAAACGGCGGCGCCTTTAATGCGCTCACGTCGACCCGCGTGATCGTGTGCGGATCTCGACCCGGACGGAGGATCGTGCTGCGGCTGAACGAGCCCGAGCCGAATGGATCCTCGGACGCGAGCGCGCCGCGCCGGCCGAACCGGCCCATCCGCCGATGGCCCGGGTCCCGACGCTCGGCGAGGTACTCGACGCCTACCTCGAATACAGCGACCGGCTCGCCAGCGCCGAGCAATCCCGGATCGCCGCCAGCCATCTGAAGCGGATCCTGGGGGCAGATCTGCCGATCACCGCGCTGGCGGCGGAAGAAACACAGCAAGCCTACGTCACGACCCGCTGGCAGAAGGAACGGCGAAGTGCGAACACGATCGCACGCGAAATCACCGTGCTGCGGGCGGCACTGCATCGCGCCTTTGCCACTCACCCGCACCTCGTGCCGTTCAGGATCGGCTATATCGGCCGCGATGATCTTCCGGTACGCGACCGGTGGCTGACCCGGGAAGAGGCCGCGAGGCTTCTCGCGCACGCGCGCAGCCGTCACGTTCGATTGTATATTCTATTCGCGCTTTCTACTGGAGGTCGTCCCGAAGCCATTCTGGAGACGACGTGGGACCAGATCGATTTCAACGGCAACCTGATTCACTTCAAGCACAGGGACCGAAGCCAGACGTCGAAGCGTCGCGTGAGCGTGCCGATGACGCCGATGCTGCGGGACGCGTTGCGCGAGGCCTGCAATGACAAGAGGCGGCGCACCGACTACGTCATCGAGTATGGCGGCTGTTCGGTTCTAACCGTGAAAAAGGCAATCAAGGCGGCGGCTGTTCGCGCCGGGCTGAGAGGCGTGTGTCCGATCGTGCTCCGCCACACGGCGGCGGTGTGGATGGCGCAGGACGGCGTGCCGCTGATTGAAGTCGCGCGAATTCTCGGCCACAGGGACACGCGCATGGTCGAGCGTCACTACGCGCAGTATCACCCCGATTTCCAAAGCCGCGGCATGCAGACGCTGGCGGCGGCAACCCGCGAGGTGGCTGGGCGCGCGAAGACAATCACGGCTCAGCTGGCCGTTGCACCCCAGTTTCACCCCGGTCCGCATAAGTCGCGCCGGAGCGCACCGACGCTGGTGTTGGAAACGTCTGGAAAATCAAGACGTTGCGTGGTGGGCGCGACAGGGATTGAACCTGTGACCCCTACCATGTCAAGGAACGGATCGGCTCGAAAAAGGCCCATTTTTCGCGGGTTTCTGCGCCTCCGCTTCGGCCGAAAACCGTGAACGAAGGGTGAACCCGCACCCCAGTTTCACCCCAGACCGGGAAGCGGTGCCCCAACCGCAAGATCGCCTTCGGCTCTACCGGCTACGCAACCGCAAGCGGTTGGCGCAACCTCCCGGGCCCTCTCGCCGTCGATCCGGACCGTTCTGCCGTCAGCCGGCCCCGATCAAGCTGCCACCGGCTCGCGGTATGGCGTTGAAAACGCCAGTCGTGCGCGGGGTGAACCGAAGCCATTGATGCCGGCCCAGGTCCTCGGGTGCACATAGCGCCTATTGTGCCCGAGGTGACGTGGCGCGGCGTATCGCACCCGCCCGTTCGGAACGAGGAATTGATCAGCCCCAAGAGAGCATTCGCTCCCCTGCTGAACGTGACATGCAATGTTTTCGACCGCTCCGTTCGGTCAGTCTACGCTGCCTCACTGCCCGCGCTCTCGTTCACGCCGGCAACGTTCAATGAAGCCGCAAAAAAACTTTCGTACTGCCGTAGACCGGGTGCGCCCTGCAGACTTTCAACGTCTTCTCTGCAATCTCGCCGTGTGGGTCGCGCCGGATCGCTGCCAAAAGCGGTTCCCAATCGGGAAGCTGCCCGCGTTCGATGATGTCGTCGATGGCCGTGAGCGTGAATCGGTTGTGATTCAAGTGTCGGTGCGCCATCACTCGACCTGTCGATCTAAACGCGAAGGTGAGCATCACTGCCAGATCGCTGCACCGTTGGGTGACGTAAGACCAGCTGTTGTACGGGGGCTCCACACCCTTGTATTCCCCAAGATCAACTTCATCGAGATCGTAGGGTCTGGGCTCGGCGAACTGCTTCACGATCTGTGTGCGAACAGACCAAGACCCGTTCTCCTGCGGATAGAGTTCATCCATCTTCATGAGCGCATCGACGGTCCTTCTCTCGTCCAGAGAATCGGCTAACGCGACCGCGTCGAGGTAGTCGCGCGCCGCATTGCGCGTAAGCGCAAGCCATACTTTGATCCGCAGGGACTCCGCCGGAGCCGGTACAACTAGGGGCTGATCACGGAAAGCCCAAGTCATCGTCTCGAGCGGAACATTGCGCCGCAGCTGGCGGATCCCGGTCTCGATGCCGTCAAGCCGTCCGAGGAAAGAAATCTGCCGCTGCGTGCGCGCGGCCGTCAGACCTGCCACCTCCTCGAGCTGATGCAAAACTTTATCGAAATGCGATCGGGGATCGGGCAGATCACGGTTCTGCGGGGAGAGGCGTCCTGAATGGCGCCTTGCTGCCGAGGCATCAAAAACAACATCCGGCAGGATGCACTGCTGTCGGCATAAGGATGAGAGAAGTTCTTCCCAATCCGGGAGTTCAGTTTGGTTTCCTGGCATCGGCATCCCGTTGATCTCTTCGGATGAGAAGGTGGTTAGGGGCCTGTTTACGCCGCTGTCTCAGGTAATCAACATTTAGCCCAGCACTAATCGACCGCAACTGCGAATGTGCCTGCCCGAAGCTTTTCTATCAGAACGTTTACGCGTCACCATGGAATGACAATCTGCGGTTTCGGGCGGCAGAACGCGTAGGGCCCGCCGAAAGGCGGGCCCTACGCGCTTCTCTCGAGTGCCGGCAGGAAAGTTCACAGATTTTGGCGTTTAGCGGCTGCGATGCACGCGACGGCGATCAGCGTTCTTGGTCTGATGAACCTTTCGAGCGGTTAACAGGGTAAGCAGATCCGGCTAATGGTCGAGAAGTCGCAGCAGATTGCTCATCGGCTTGCTGACGACCACGGCCCCCGCCTCGTAGCGTTGGAACGAGCGCGCACCGCCGCCCAGAATTGTCCCGGCTTGGCGTTGCGAGAGTCCGAGGCGCTTGCGGATGTTTTCGATGTCGACCGCTGTGAGGACGCCTTCCTTGCGCGCCTTCAGCGTGGCGAAAGCACGGTCCGCGATCGCAGCATCCTTCGAATCCAGCATACCCTCGCCGCAGTCCTGGCACCACCAGGCCGGCTGGTCGATGGTCATAGCCTCGCCGCCGTATCGGATTGGCCGTTTGCGGATCTCCCGGATCGTGGTGCCACCGCACGCCGCGCAGGGACGGGACTCGATCTTCTTACGCATGGCCTCATATACGGCATCATCATGATGCCAGGCCAAGTCCTCCCTTCAACAATAGGCCAGGGCTCCCCCGGATCTGTTCGATGCTGTGTTCTTGATAGACGATCGCCTGCATATGGTTCATCACCCCCCTTGCAGGCGATCTAGCTCTCTGTTCAGGCGGCTACGACACGTCTTGCTTGCGTGATATCGGCCCCATATTTTGGCAAAATCAACAATGCGTTATTCTCTCATGGATGTCTTTTCTCTCGTTCCCCGCTGGTCTCGCGAGGAGGAAATCCGTCTTGCCGCCAATGGGCGTGCCTCGTTCGAGGGCAACCATCCGCCGGTGGTCCGGCTCTACGACACCGACAGCGACGCATTCTGGCTGCTGAGCGCGGCATCGCCACGCAATCCCTTTGACTTTTGGGGATTAGCCTATCTCGGATCGGCAGCCCCGGAAATCGGGCTCATTCACTTCCTGCACTTCGCCAGACTGGCGGGCCGGATCAAGGTCGACCCCACGTTCGATGCCGGCGGGAAGCCGTTATCCCATTTCCTGGCTGAAGCCAGATCGTCCTGGGAGCAGAAACAGAAAGGATGAATTTCCAAACAGGTTAAGAAATTTCTCGCGCCTCCTCCTTCCAGGGCAGAGAGGCGCAGGCAGGGGCAAAATCCGATGCCTCTAACCTCCGCCCGCCTTGTTTGGTCGTCTATGTAGGCGCGTGCACCTCCTCTTCCGAAAACGAACAAGATCCTCCAAGTCCCACTGTGATGGGACAGGTCAAGGCATGCGCGTCGAAGTTCGTGACAACAACGTCGACCAGGCCTTGCACGCCCGGAAGCGGAAGCTTCAGCGGGAAGGCATCATGCGTGAGATGCGCGAGCGGATATTCTACAAGAGGCCGCCAGTGAAGGCGAAGGAACGCGCGCAGCGCAGTCTCAAGCGCCTGCGCAAAGCCATGGCCACGCGCCTCGAGCGCGAAGGTCACTAATGATCCAGGTAGACGGCGGCATCAGGGATACGGATGCCGCCTTCCGCCTGTTCCAAGCCATGAACCGCACTGGAAATCTCCTTCCCGAACAGCTGAGTCTCTTGGCCTTTCAAGGTCTCGATGGTTCCGAACTATCACTCGGCCAAGTCCACTCTCTCGTCTTCCTCGCCCAAAGCCAGCTGATCGAGGACGGCGTCTTCATCCCTCAGCTCCCCACTTTCCCTTCGAACTCGCGTCCTCGTCCTACGGACCGCGTAGTGCGCAAATCACCACTCGAACGTCTGCAACGATTGAGCCTTCTCGTCTATCAGATTGACGACGCAAGCCTCGAAGCGGCTACACCTGCCACGCGCCGCTCACCCGTGCGCGTGCGCCTCACCGCCCAGGGGCAACGCGCCGCGGATGCTCTGGCCCGTCCCGTCCCCGAAGCTCATCAACACTGGCTCAAACAGATTGCGAGTTGGGCGCGACGAAACGGCGCCCGAATCCATGCCACCGCGTCCAAGAAGTTCCGGACTTGTCCGGAATCATTGATTCATTCAATTTTTACCAAGAAAAATGCTGTACGCTCAATGGCGCTTACATTGACATTTTCCCCGATGAATCGTGAAATCTCTTCCAATTCGGAAATGTTGCGGCTTAGGCGTTCCAAATCGGAGATCGACACTTAATCATTGAGGACTTTCATCCTAATTATTATTTATCAATCACTTAGCGCGATCTCTTCGAACCGTCTCAATTCCAAGGAACGTATCAGATCCGCTCCAAGGTACCCGCCCTGAGATCAGACAGTAATACTCCCCGGCCTCCACTCGACGGGCGTCCGATTAGGTTATTGTGTTGAGCGCTTATTAGGTTTTCGTGCAGGTGACGTTGCGGCGTAAATAGCCTGCCGCCCGTATAGCGAGCAAATAACCCAGGAGATCCGGCACACGCTCCGACAACCCGGAGGGCGAAGTCGAAATTCTCGACGATCGTCTCCTCGGACCAATCTCAATTCTAGAAAGCCTACCGGTCCCGTTCCCAGGTCGTCCAACCTTCCCAAGATCTGACGGCAATACCTCCCGATCTTCACTCGGTGGGCATCCTTGCCATGCCCGACCAGCCCCTACCTAAGGTCCATCTCGTCTCCCTGATCCGGGCTACGGTTCAGTGCACTTGATATACACGGTGACCACCTCGTAACGTGATGGTCGACCAGCGGCGTTGAATGATGTTAGGTGCAGCTAAAACGGATCGATACTTGCGAAGATCACGGCACCTCATTCACAATTCCACCATCTTTGCACTCGTCTTGGTAGCATCTTCTTATTCCGCCGAGCGAACTTCTCGATCTGTTGTCGCGTTATGCATCTGATCCTTGGGTCTTCGGGAACATTTGCATCACCATCAGCTGTAAAGACGAAAAAAAGATCAAAATCTTCCGCCACAGCTTGTCTACGCAATCCTGCCTTCCCACTCTTGACTTGAACTCCCGCGCGTCGTCCATCCCTGTGCACCACCACGAACTCGTAGCTTGCCATAGACACTTTGGCTGTACTTGGGATTATGCGCCAACCCCGATTCTGAAGATATAACGCCACGAGATCCTCAAGGTCGTCCGGGCCGGCAGCTTCGAAGAGATCGGGGATCAAGTTGTCTGCTCCTGGCTCGTGCAGGGACCTGCTCGCCAGAATAGCCGCATCTTCCTCATTGATGATTCGGCTCACTATGCCGAATGGACCGCAAAACGCACGTATGATTCCGCCAGGAACGTCGTCTGCGGTACCCGCACGTTTCCATTTGCAGCGGCGCACTATGTAAAAATCGTGCTTATGAAAATCGCGACGACTACGATATATGAAGTCGCCGTTTACTTGTCCGCACCAATACTCTCCTGTATCCGGGTCATATGTCCAGCAGTAATCGCCTTTTTCCATTCTGCGTCCAAACGCGTTGACGGCCTGTTTGAAGCCACGCTTTTTCTTATATTTCGTTGGCGCATATTTTAGATACTCTTCGAGTTTCTTACACTTGTCTTTAATAGTAATGGATCCGTTACGCTTTGTTATACCCCAGCCGGTCCCGACAATTCCTTTGCGAATCGCAAATCTGCGCGCCTCAGCGTGCTTAACATCAGGCCTGAGGGAACGCATCCTGACACGCCAAACTTTCGGCACCCTCGTCTCCTCCGTCGCAGGTCATCACATTTTGCAATCATCTGTACGCTATCCTAGGTAGATGCCCCTTTTCTGCATAGAGGCCTGGCTATCCGGAGAGGTCACTTAGCAGCCCCACGGTTGCGCAGATGACCGGAGCGCCCGGCGATCGCTTTGATTAGTGTTTATTTCGAGCTTGTCAGCGCGTCTTCTGTCGACCCAGTAGCACGTTCTCGCAGCAAACTCTTATGTCACGCCTAAAGCCGGTCAACACGATCGTTACTCGTGCTCGGCTTGACCAATCTTACGAGGGCTTATCCCGCTGTCCCAGGGGCATACTATAGCTAGTGGCATTCGAGTGGCATTGTGATGGCTCTTTTCGCTACAATCGATGGTAGCAAAGGCCGTCACCGATGCCGCCGCGCCCCCGCAGTCTTTCGGAATTCCAGAAACGCTTTCCGGACGACACCGCCTGCGCCGAGTTCTTGTTTGCGCGGCGCTGGCCTCGAGGGTTCACCTGCCCGAAATGCGGGAACGGAACGGCAGCCTTGCTCAAGGCCCGGGCCGCGACCTACGAGGGCCTGAAATGCGGCCGTCAAACCTCAGTCACGGCGGGCACCATCCTGCACCGCTCGAAGGTGCCGCTGCACAAATGGTTCTGGGCCGCGCATCTGATGGCCACCCATTCCAATGGCATCTCGGCCCTTCAGCTCCGGGCTCAGCTCGGGGTCACCTATAAGACCGCCTGGCTGCTGGCACAGAAGCTCCGCCGCGCCATGGTCGACCCCGACCGTAGCCCCTTGAGGGGCGTTGTCGAGGTCGACCAGACCGAGTTGCCGTTCCGAACCAAAGACAGTCACTTCAATCCGAACAAGGCGAAGAGAATCCTCATCATTGGCGCGGTCGAGGTCATCGATCGCGGCACCGGCAAGCCGCCCCCCCAAAGAAGCCCGGACATCGGTTCCCCAACACACGCGCCGGTCGTATTCGGCTGGCGGCTATCCCAAACAACACGGCCCCCGTGCTGCAGGCGTTCATCCGGCAGAACGTTGCTCCCGGGAGCATGGTGATAACCGATGGTCACCGGTCTTATGGCAACCTTCGCGGCTACATCCACGACCCGCGAATCGTCCGGGGCATGGCAGCGCACCTCGTATTGCCCTGGATCCACCGAACCTTCTCTTTGATGAAGCGCTGGGCGCTGGGAACCTATCATGGCCTGCGCCTGAAACACGTCGACCGGTACCTCGAAGAGTTCGTTTTCCGCTTCAACCGCCGCCGTCACCGCCATATCTCGTTCGACACGGTTCTCGGGCTTGCCGCGCACCACGCGCCGACTGACGACTGGGCCATCACTGACAAAACCAACCCGCGGCGCGGACAGACATTCACACGCCGTCGACCGCGTCGGCGCGCGACGGCGTATGGAATGCGACCCGATCGCGCCTAAACGCTCAGGTAGAGAAACCCTCGAACATCCCTGCTCCCGACCCCGGCCGAATGGCGCAAAACTAAATGTTGATTACCTGGGACAGCGGGATAAGCCTTATCTTACGGATAAACTCTCGCATTCCCTTGAACAAACCCTTGCCGACTTTCATTTGGATGCAAGGCCACAAGGGACCTACATCGACCTGCCTGATGGCACCAATTTGAACAAAAAACGGGTAGGGAATGCATCATACGATCTGAATATGGTACCGGACGTTCTTCCTCCATGTCGATCAAACATAATCCTCGAAGTACCTCTGTCCGTGCGAAAAATTGACTGCCGTTGATCACCAACGAAAGCGAATCTCGCGGAGCGGCACCGCAGAAACAGTACCCCAGAAACCGTTCCACAATGCGCCGCCGGGGGCGTATTCCGCCCATATCTGATTGGTATCATTCAGAACAAATAATCACTCTATGCGGCCCCTAAATTGGTTCCTCCTGTAAGCCGCGATACTGCCAATAACCAGCATGCGCATAGCGAGAGCGTGTCACGCGACGTTAGCTCCCGCGAGCGTAATTACGTTGATGGATGGAAACAGGTGACCGCATAGAGGACGGCCGACCAAAGCTGAAATACTGCAGACCTCCAACCGCCGCCCAAACTCACGCACTGTTCGCTAAGACTGACGGCAGGAGCCAAGCTGCGACCGGATTAGGCCTCCAGGTGCCGACATCCGACACAACCGACATGCCTTTCCTTATGTTTCCGCCCCGCTGCTACCAAGAAGCTGCTCCCTTGATGGGACACATCTGCCGGTTGATGCAACCTTCCATAGTCGTATTATTATGATCAACCGTCTTACGTTGAATACCATGCGGCAGATCGCAGGGGGCCAAATGGGAATTCGCGTCACGCTGGGGTGGCATTTCGACGGCGGCGCGTATCCAAATCCGAGCGGAGGTGAAGCAGCCTCCATTGGAGCTCTGGTCGTAGGGCCAACCCGCTTTCTTGATTTTCTGGCGCGTCGAATTGGCCTCGGGCGTGCGCCGATGCCTGAGCCGGTTCGAATCGGCGCTTTCCTTCGTCGTCTGTCGAGCGTCCGTACTCCAGGGTGCTTTTTCGACGCATCATTCACCGCGGACCGCTGGTCGACCGCAAAACTCCTACTTGCGTGGCGGGATGAGCTTTACGCCAGCGGGTGGACCGGCACCGTGTCCGAAACCGCACCCGTGCGCCTTCGCACTTTGGCACAGATCGAGACGGTGCACGATATACTGCTCGGCCCCAGCGATGGTGAGGTTCTGCAGGAGATCCTTACGCACCTGCCGAACGTGAGGATCAAAGATCTCTTGGATATTACGCTCGCGGAGCCACGTGATCTCTGGCCACCACTCTGGAAGCGTCTTTTTGCCATGTTGGTCAGCCAAGGCATCGTGATCAACGAGATTGCTTTGAATCCAGCTGCAGACACGGGTGACCTCGCCGCCCTTCAGCGGTTCCTACTGAACAGAATCCCCGCAGAATTCCAGGGCGACGGCAGCCTTGTTGCAATCGAAGCGAATAGTGAGTTGGACGCAGCGGAGGCGGTGGCCGATTGGTTGGCGGCCGATCGTGACGCCAATGAACGTGTGGTAATTATTCGCGGGCGCGGTAGCGCTCTTCTGGATAGCCGGCTGCACGGGCTCGAATTACCTCAGATCGGTATCGGTGTGCGCTCCCCGTGGCGAGCCGCGATGCAGGTGCTCCCACTCGCTTTCGAACTGCATTGGGATCCGCTCGACCCATACCGTCTGCTAGAGTTCCTGAACTTGCCGCATGGTCCAATTCCACGTTCCGCAGCTCGCCGGCTAACCCAGGCGCTCCAGGAACACCCCGGGATCGGTGGTCCGCTTTGGATGCAAGCGCTCGAGGACGCGATACAGATCCGCGAGCGTAAGCTGCGGGAAAAAGGCCTTGATGGCACCGCACTCGCCCAGGAGCTGAAGGCGTTCCGAGAACGCCTCTCCCTGTGGCTGCCCGCAACGCGTTATCCGCCCGAACCAGGAATACCTGTCAACGTAGCACGTGCAATCTGCACACGCGTCGCACAATGGAGTGCGCTTCGTGCCGAGAAGGAGTGTAATGAGCTGATGGGCGTCGTTGGCGGTCAGGCCATGACGCTCGATCGCGTTTTCGAGGTATGTGGTCTCGACCAGATCCCCCGCCCAGTCCTTCACCGCATGCTCGACGCGGTAATTGGCGACGGAATTGCGATTCCACGATTCGAAACCGAAGCTGCACCGTGGTCGGTGGTTGATCGTCCGGAGCAAATCTACGGTACCGCCGATGCTGTCGTTTGGCTCGATTTCTCTGCAAGTGATCCCGGGGTCCGTTACGCTCCATGGACAGCGGAGGAACGCCGGTGTCTCGCGGATCTCGGCGTGACACTTGATGATCGCCGCACGCGATGGACTCGCGACCGCCTGGGCTGGGTACGCGCAGTCCTTGCAGCCCGACGGAACCTCTTGTTGGTGAGTTCACGCCCTACCGGCGGCGAAGCTCCAATGCGCCATCCTTTGTTTGATGAAATGTGCACCGCGTTCCCGAAGGCGAGTGCAACGTCTGCGTTTGTTGATAACCTCGCGACGCTCCGGCATGGACCGAGCGCCAAACTGGCGCATCGCACTCTCGAATGTGAAGAGGTGATGCCACACCCTCTTCCCCCACCGCGCCGTTTGTGGTCGGTTCCATCGCGCCTACCACGACCGTCCCACGATTCTCCGACCGGCATCGAGGCATTACTCCAGTGCTCCTTCCGCTGGGCGCTTAAGACCTACGCGAAGATCCGTGTCGGCCGCGCACTCGCGTTGCCATCCGAGAATCAGATGATCGGCACCTTTTGCCATGCGATCTTCGAACGCCTCTTCCGCGAACGATCCGATTGGACGCCGGCAGAGGCTGGCAGCCGCGCTGATGTTCTCTTTCAAGAAATGGCGCCCCAAATGGCCGCGCCGCTCCTGTTGCCTGGACGCGAACTTGACCGTCAACGCATTGCCGAGGAGGTGCGCCACGCGGTTAAAATGCTCGTCGACGCGCTTGCGACTGGTCGGTTACGCGTGGAAGGCGTCGAGACGCCACTCAGTAAACCACTAACCGAGAGCGGGCCGATCATCCAGGGGAAAGTCGACATGCTCATCCGCGATGCGGCGGAACGGCCGATCGTGCTTGATCTGAAATGGGTGGGCAGTGCGAGGCGGCGCCTCGAACAGATGAGGGGGGGCACTCCTGTGCAGCTCGCGTCCTATACATGGTTGGTAAGTGACGCTACACAGGCACAGGCTACGGCTGGTTTCTACCTGATGCGCCAAGGTCGCCTGATTATGGCCGACGACTGGCCCCTGCCAGAACATCATGTAGAAGGTACCGACCTCCCCCAGTTGTGGCGCGATGTGGTCGCTGCCTACGAAGCTGGATTGGCAGCTCTAGCCACCGGGCGAGTTTACGCCACCGGCGTGGATGACGGGTCTGCCGAAGAGGATTACCTACCTTTCACGCTCGATCCGCCTTGCCCGTCCTGCGAGTACCAACCTCTGTGTCAGGCAAATCCGGAAGAAGAGTAGAATGCCACCTGAAATCGAAGTCGTCAGCGCTGGCGCCGGGACCGGGAAGACTTATACGATCACCGAGACGCTGAAGACCGCCATTGAATCGGGGATCCGCGCCGATGCAGTAATCGTCACGACGTTCACGAAGAAGGCGGCGGCTGAGCTTGTCGAACGGATCCGTAGAAGACTACTTGCAGTAGGTCGTACCGAAGACTCTGGCCTTATCGGTGATAGTTATATCGGCACGGTCAATTCGATCTGCGGTCAAATCCTTCAGGACTTCGCACTGGAGGCCGGTCTATCACCCGCGCTTACCGTACTGCCGGAATCCGATGCGTCCTCCTTGTTCAAGGTTGCAGCCGGCAGTGTGATCGAACACTTCGCGCCAAAGATTGAGCCAATCGCCAGGCGCTTGTCGCAGCTTGGTGAAGGAGCGTCGCAGCATCGGACCCCGGACTGGCGCGAGGTCGTTCGGTACATTGCAGATCAGGCACGCATCAACTTTATCGACGCTACCGGGTTACAGCAGAGTGCTGAGAAGTCTATTGCTTCGTTGCGTCGGCTCTTGCCGGAACCGATTCCCAACATGGACGGCGACACCTTCGACCAATCCCTCGTAGAGCTAATTCGCGGTACGCTCGAGACTCTTCCCCCACCTGGCCCGAAAGGACGGCTCAAGGGTACCCAAGAGGCAATTGAACGGCTTCAAGACATTCTCACCGAAATCCAACGATCGGGCATTGTTCGCTATAGCCATTGGGCTGCCTGCACAAGGCTTAAGGTTCCTAAGACCGACGCCCCCGCGTTCAAGCGATTGCGGGATCTTGCCGCTCACCATATCTGCCACCCCCGACTCCGATCGGATCTAGAGTGTTACATCCGATTGTGCTTCGAATGCGCGGCTGACGCGATGGAGGCGTTTGCCTCCGTTAAGCGCCGTAACGGCCTCATCGATTTCATTGATCAGGAGCGCGAAGTCTATCGCCTGCTTACGCACGACGACGTCTGCAACGCGCTGCGCGATCGCTTTAAGCTCCTCCTCGTCGACGAATTCCAAGATACAAGCCCCATCCAGCTCGCTCTCTTCATGAAACTTGCCTCGTGCGTTGAAAAGGTCATTTGGGTAGGCGACCAGAAGCAGGCGATTTATGGCTTCCGAGGCGCTGATCCGGAACTTATGGATGCGGTGATTCGAACGTCTGGCCGACAAGACAGTCGCACATTGAGTGTTTCATACCGATCGCGGGTAGATATCGTGCGATTTGTGAACTGGCTCTTTACGCCAACGTTCGGCGCCATGGGAATCCCACCCGAGCGGAGCCGACTGACCCCGAACCGTCCTGACCGTGACGGTCATACAGCCGCCGTGAACCTATGGCGACTTTGTGGGAAAAATGAAGAAGAACGGGCAAACGCCATCGCGGCCGGCGTCGTTCGACTATTGACCCGTCAGCCCGCTATCCAGGTGGAAGACCCGGTTACTGGAATAATGAGACCCGCACGCCCCGGCGATGTGCTCGTGCTTGGTCGCAGTAATCGTTTCTGCGAACGCCTGGCGTCTGCTCTAGCCGCGAAAGGATTGCGTGTCGATATCGACCGCCCTGGCCTGCTTGCGCAGCCGGAATGCCGCTTTGCAATTGCCGCCCTACGCCATCTCGTGGATCCGGATGATACGCTCGCTGTCGCCGAGATGTTGAATCTTACGGAGGGTACCCGCGACGGCGCATGGTTGCACGCTTGGCTCAGTCGGGATCCGCCACCATGGAAGGAAGATGCTCGGATTGTCCGGTTGGATCGGGAACGTCCACGCCTACTAGAATTGACGCCTGCGGAAACGCTCGATGTGGCCATTGCGGCTGCAGACGCCGCCGGCACCGCGCTCCGGTGGGGCATGCCTGCTCAGCGCCTTGCAAACCTCGCAGCACTGCGTGCTCTGGCCACCCGATACCAGGACCATTGCCGCGCCCAGCGTTCTGCTGCTACCGCGGCCGGGTTTATCACTTACCTTTACGACGTTGTTCCCGACCTCGGGGACGGCGATCGTCAGCCGCGCGCGGCCGGTGTCGATGCCGTCTCCGTAATGACTTACCACAAGGCGAAAGGGCTTGAAGCACCAATCGTAATCCTGACGCAGCTCGAACATCGTGGCGGACCACGCATATGGGACCCCCACGTCGTTGCGCGGGAGGATAACTTCGATCCGGAAACCCCGCTTAGCGGACGCTGGATCCGGTTCTGGCCATGGCCTTACGGGCTATATTCGACCAACCTTCATCTAGATGGCGCCGCGATGGCGTCGCCTGAGTATTCGGCACTGGATAGCAAGAGCCGCTGGGAGGAAGTTCGGTTGCTCTATGTCGGTGTAACACGCGCTCGAGATTACGTCGTACTTGCTGGAGACCCAGAAAAAACCGCTTGGCTTGACCTCCTGGTCGATGGCGCAACATCGCCGCGTTCCCGTTTCCAGTGGCCAGATGCTGGTAGCCCAGAGATCGTGACCGATAGTGGCCCGATCGCAATCGAGTGCGTCGATATAAGTGCCGTAGACGACGCTCGTAGCGAAACGCCGCAACGAGTGTTCATGCGACCATTGTCGGATCGACACGTCACGTTTCCACCGGCGCGAATTGTACCCAGCGCCGCTGAGATCGAGACGCGTGGCGTTCAGCACGAGGTGCTACCGATTGGACCTCGGTTGCCAATTAACGGAAGGCCGGACATCGAGCAGCTTGGAAATGCGCTTCACGACTATTTCGCCGCCGAAAGCTGCTGTCATAGCGATGCGGAGCGGATGCGCCTTGCAGCGTCTTTGCTTGCTCGGTGGAACGTAGCCAACGCACTTCAGCCCCACGATGTGCTTGAGGCGGGACGGCGCTTGGATGCGTTCTTGACGAGCCGCTTCCCACATGCGGTCGTCGAGCGCGAGATACCGGTGCACCGACGGGTGGGTGGCCAGGAGCTGTACGGCCAAGTCGACTTACTTGTCTCCGATACCGATCGATTCGCGATTCTCGACCACAAGAGCTATCCTGGCGATACGAAGCAGGCTGTCGCGCGCGCGCTGTCCCACTACGGCCAGCTTGCTCATTATGCTGATACGATCCGAGCTTATACCGGACGCCCCGTGTCAGACCTCTTCGTTCACCTTCCCATCCTTGGTTTGATTATCCGCCTGAACCCAAGTACACCTGTATCACTAACCGCGTAAGTACCTGCCTTGCCATGATCGGGACGCGGTTACTCTGCCGCATGAAATGCGGTCGTTCGAAGACGCTCTCGCGTCAAGTAAATAGGCTGTTCCTATCCTCAGCGAAACTGCAGATGAGCTTACTGAGCTCTATCGCCTCTTCGACAGTATAGAAGACTATCTTCGCTGTCAGATCGACCCGCGCCGTCCGACTCTTGTAAGCACGATCGAAGCGTTTCGCGAGAATATTGTCGTCGAGTACCGGTACCTGAGTTGGAGCTGCGTCCCGCGCGTTGTGCACCATAGAAGGCGGTACGCCCGATGAACCGGAGCTCATTTTGTCCTCACGCGCAGGGGGCCTCCGCTCCCGCACCATGACGACGAGGTAGGGGTTGACGTCAGCCGCCGCGCAGTGGCGCTTCATCGCGTGCGCGTGCGGCGGCCAGCTCGTGCGTGGCCTGACCGGGAAGGCCGCTACCCGCAATCTTATGGAAGAGTTCGTCAATAGAGCCGACGCGGAAACCGGGATACCGCCCGAGAAGCACCCAGAGCCAGTACTGCTCATAGACCGGGTTGTCAGACAGGGACACATGCCCGTCCAGGGCAGCGGCAAGTTCCTGAGCGACTTCCGAACGGGAACGGCCAAACGCAAGCAGATAGTCGCGCGAGAGGTCATGGAGCCGCGTTGCCTCAGAATCCCAGGTCCACGCCCCAAGCCATTCCGGCTCCGGCCGGATGAGCCAGGATCGGATTTCTCCAGAATCCGGGAAACCCGCCGCCACTTCGATCGGGAAGGACCGTGTTCCTTGGCTCACAACGCATGAGGCCTCGAAATCCAGAACAGCCACGGGCTGGCCGTTGGGCCTGAGGCAGATCTGATGTCCGGTATCCCGGTTCGGCAACACGGTTATCGTTGAAGCGTGGAATTCCCAACTGTTTCAGACGAGTGCTGCCGCTCTGCGAATGTAGGTCGAGAAGTTGTTCAAAGGCATACTAATCTGGTCATCGGGCTTATGGGGGAGATTGCGCTCCTTCCAGAGGAGTTCGGCAGCTTTCTTCCAGATTGGCTCATCAGCGGGAAGAATCCTCAGATCCGTACCTGGTACGCTTCGGATTGCCCGCACTAACTGAATAAACCTGCCGCTGTCCTGACCCGGCGTGAACTCGCGGTGTGGGCAATCTTCTTCGGGTAAGATCTGCATGAACTCAATATCTTCTGCCCGACCTTTCGGCCCGATCGGCAGGTTTACGACCGCTGCTCCTGGCGGCAAGAGCTGATTTTCCACATACTCTTCATAGTAGTATAGGTCACGGATCTTGTGACCCAGCTCTTTTTTTGCTTGCCGGAATGTTTCCTCGGCTTCGTCGGAAGTATCTCCGGCATCACCGTAGACACAAACCCATACCGACAAATCGGCACGGTGTGCGTTCCTCAGGAGAGAGCGATCGCTGCGCGCGGCGCGGGATTTCCGGGGAGGTTTCCGTTTACGGTATTCTTTTTGTGCAAGTGCGAGGTCATCCTTGGTGATAAGCGAGGATTGAGCCCATAAGCACTCAAAGAGCTTCCTGGAATTCGTGATGAAGTCCGGATCAGAACTGAAAACATTGGCCTCGTGCAAGGAGCGGGCCTCTTTTCCTTCCATGCGGAGGCCGTTGGCCGACGCATTCGAGGAACCGATGATGACGCCGTGCTCGGTCCAGTACAGTTTGGCGTGAAGCCTGTCGAGCTGACGGACGTTGTGGCGTTCCAGAAGTTTACGGATGAGTGTCGGGTTCGTAGCGCCAGAGCGCAGATTGCAGATGATCTGGACCTTCTTGTAGCCGTCGAGGTGGACGAGGTCCTCGGCATCTTGCCCCCAGAAGGCGACTGCGAACCGGGCCGTTCCACCCAGCTTTGAAAGCTCTTCAAGTTTGCCGGCAATACCTTCTTCGTCCAGGATCTCGAATTCGGACATGTCCTGACGCTCCATCTGGAAGGTTTTCCAAATCGACGGTGACAACTGAGGGCCGAAACGATCAGCGCGCAACGTCTGATAGCAGAGAATCGGTTTCCGGACCGTTTACGGTACTAAAGGATGCGGGACCGGCAGGTCCGGCGCTACGGAAACGGAAGGTCACGCGCGGGTCCCCAGGACCTAGCGGGCGTGCCCAGCTGCGCCCATTTAGGGAGGGGCGCGTCGAGGGCGGCTAATCGGGATTTACGGCCCGTCCAATTGGAATTCTGGGAGCGTCTGATTGGGAAGCAGACAGCGTCCAATTGGGATTTGGCGACTTTGAGCGCGAAGCCGAGGCGCGGCGGGATGAGATACTAGGTTATTGTGTTGAGTCCTTATTAGGTTTTCGTGCAGGCGACGCCACGGCGTAAACGGCCTGCTGCCCGTGGCGCGAGTAAATTAGCCAGGAAATCCGCCACGCGCTCCGACAACCCGGAGAGCGATGTCGAATTTGTTGGGCTTCAGAAGCGCCATCCTTGCGACAGAACGCCTCAAGGACCAGCGCATGTTTTATGGCACCAAATACCCACATTGCCTGAAAGCGTCTGCAGGTAGCCCGCCAAGTAACCCGCGCATTTTCGGCTGATTTCGTCTCTAGCTAAGCCATTAAAAATATTGGTGACCGCTCCGGGATTCGAGCCCGGGACCTACTGATTAATTTCCCTATCCGGTTAGAGCAGGTGGAAAAACCGAGCGCAACCAGCGGTTACGTGATGTCATCCGTATCATCGTGCGTCAGTGTGGCTGGCTTACCCCTGGCCAGGTCGCTGTGCAGATAACGGCTCGTGGTTACGACGTTTGCATATCCGAGCTGATTGCGGCTCGGCGTCAAAGGCGCCCCTTCGTCAAGGATGGGCTTGCGCGGACATGCCGGAGCCGGCACAGCCTGGCAAGATCAAGGCTGATGCGTAAAGCGACGTTCTTGACGACGCACCACACGTCGTCGAACCGCGTTTCAGAAGGCCACCGCGTGCCGTGGCTTGAGGTGCCGGCTAGTCCAGGTACGCGTTCTGAAACGCAGCGCGCCCGCGCTCAGACGTCGCCGGCCGCGGTTTGCCATCGGTCACTGGTCTGCGCTAGGTCTTCAACCCTGTACTCTATAAACCTTTTGTACAAGCTGCCTGCCCATGGTCCGGTCATTTCCACTGATGCGCGCTCTTTTGGGCGAACCGGATAATCCATTGCGCGACCGTCTCAATCTGGCGCTTCTTGAGTTCTTTTTCCGTACCGGCTGCCGCCCCTGCGGCGAACTCGCGTTGGTTCGAGGGTGCGCGATCTCGATCCTCTCGCGTGCCGCGAGCACGTCTGCGCGGCGGTAATACACGAGCGGACAACCGTCAATCTCCCGTCCCATTACTGGCCGAATGCCGAGGGACGTGAGCGTGCGGCCGACCTGGGATCCAATGTAGCCGGCACCTGGGAGCAATCCCTGCTTCAAGATTTGCGACACGCGTACGTACGTGCGGTTGATCTGCGCAAGCTCGTCCTCCTGATACATGAAGGCGCCGGTGCCAACGTCCCGCCGGGGATGGAGCAACCCCTTGCGCTTCAAATGGGTCAAGGTGTCCTTGCTCGCCGTTTCCAGTATCGCGATAGCGCGATTCGCGTCGCACCAGCCCGCGAATCGCGCGTGAACCAGCTGCTCGACGAGCCGCTCGATCTCGGCGCGCGGGAGTGCGATGCGCGCCAGTCCACGCTCTCCCGGCCGGACAAAGATCGGACCGATTTGTCCATCAAGAATCAACGCCAAGAGTTTCGCCAGATTGACACCTTGACACCCGAGCCGTGCGGTTCGTAGCGCCGCATCAAGTCCAACGAGCTCGACCTTTCGGCCCCGCGATGTCCGCGCGACACGCGCCGCGAGCGCCTTCTCGAACTCGCCATAGATCGCCACAGGCACGCGCACGGTTTGCGACGCCGGCGTATTCCCGGACCAGCGCGAAAACAGCCCCGCGCGGATCATACGTGTAACGGCACTCGCCGAAACGCCCAGCCGATCGGCGATTGCCGCCACCGGTAGCAAAGCGGTGGGCGTGAGGCTCTGCGGCAGCTGTCGTGCCGGCACGTCGTGTCCCACCCTGAATCGCTCCGCCGCCTGCGCGACTGACAGGAGTGGCATGCGCCGCTTATACCGTTGGCGGGCTGGCACGGATGCCGGGCGTGACAGAACCAATGGCCCGTCGAGAAGCTCCGGCCGCGCCGCGAGTTTGGCCCGCATCTGTTCGATCTCGTGTCGCTTGAAATAAAGCGTTCCCTTCGCCCACGCGACGTGCCTCGGTTTAATACCCAGCTGTGCGGCGAGGTGCAGCACACGTTCTTTCTTGAGGCCGAGACTCTTCTGCGCTTCGGTCATGCTTACACGGTCCTTTGTAAGCAGCGCATGCTTAACCAAGAGCAGGTTTCCGTTTATCTGCTCCACAAGATCGGGATGCGCCTTTAGAAAGAAACGGCCGACTTCGCGCTGGACAACCCCCAACAAAGCGCGTCGCGGTACGTGGCGTCGCTGATCGATGAAGACTGTCCGATAGACGTACGGCAAAATCTTCGGAACCTTCGCCGTGCTGATTGCTCCCGGCTGAATAGCCACTTCCAGGAACTGATGAAACGCGTCCCACGTACCGTCGAGGACCGTGGCGGCAGCACGCAGCACAGCGCGCGTAGGTTCGGGCTCGCTCTTCGCAACAGGCGGCGTCGGAAGCTGCCAGGTTCGCAAAACCACGCGCCCAAGGGTCAGATACGTTTCGAGGAGTGCCGCCAACCGAAGCCTCGGATCCGTGACCTCGAAGAGGCCCGGCACGCTGTGCGGTTCATCACCCTCAATGACCCGTTCAATATCCTCGATCAGGGGCATGATCTCCGGAGTCGACTGCTGCGTCGGGGCATCGGCATAAGCACCGCCGCAACGATCACACAATCCGGCCCGCGCGCGAAACCACGAGATCCGATGGCGGCAGTACGGGCAGTCCGTGATCATCTGGACCCGGTGTCGGGCGCAGTCGGTGTAGAAGCGGAGATCCCAAACCTGGCGGAAAATACCATCCTCCTTGAGGCAGGCAGGGCAGATCTTCGGGCGCGTAAAGGAAAGCGCCGATCGTCGGATCCGCTGCCCGCCGAATCCCACACACCATTGCCGACGCCTATGTTCTTGGATGTACGCCACTGCCTGCAGAGCGGTGGCTGGGACGCCGAATGCGCGCGCGAGTTCGGTTACCTGCGCGCCCAAATGTTCGATCCCGTAGCGCTCGTCACCGATACTGCGCAGAATCCCAGAGAGGCCCACCTCTCCCTTTATCTCTGCGACCCGCAGCAACCAACCAGCCAGACTCTCGTCGGCGCGCGGTGCGTGCAAAACCGCGGGCCGCGGCCGCATCTGGTCTTCGCATGCGATGCGCGCATGAATCTCCGCAAGGTCGTCGCACCAGAATCGCATCGTGATCATCCCTTCCGCTGACGCGGCAATGACCGCAATCCGTCAAACGGGTTTGCGCCTGTTACATACCTTTGCCGCAGCCGCGCATGCGCCCGCTCAAGGTGACCAACTTCGATCCGGGGGGCCGCGTCGTCGACGGCGTCGTCCGCTGCGGCCTGGATGAGTTGGACGATGAGGCCGATGAGTCCGCCCGTCGAAACGAAGATCGCGCGGGCTACCTCCGGATGATCGAGATGGCACCGCTCCCTGAACGGCAGGTATTCGTCCAGAATGCGCAGGAACTCCAAGAAGTCGGCGCGACTCTGCGGAACGTTCCAGGCGAATGGCACGAGCTCGATTTGCTCATAAGCGCGGCCGGCGATTTGCGGATTGTCGTCCAGCAGCCGATCGAGATCGTCGCTGACGCCAACGAGAAGGACTGGAATCCTCAGCTCATCTTGGATGATCTTGAGGACGTCGCCGTTGTAGTAGCGCTCATCGCGGCTCTTGCCACGCGCTCCGTGCTGCGCCTCCTCGACGATCAACATCTTCAAACCGAGGCGCTCCTTGACCCGCACTACCTTGTCGAGCATCTCATCGCGGCTGCGCGCGTACGGGAGGGGATGACCCGCCGCCCGCAGGAATGCGCTGTAGAGCGACTTCTCCGCGCCCCGCGGCGGCCACCGGAACATCATGATCGGAATCTCCTCGGGATTCGTGCGCTGCTTCAATATTTCGATCGCCGCTTGGGCCACCAGGACCGACTTGCCCACACGCGGTTGTCCCTTGACGATGATGCCCCGATCGAACCAGCCTTGCTTGCAGGTCGCCTCGAACGCGCGAAGGATCTTGCGGCGGTTCTTCTGCTGCGCTGGCCAGTCGACAGCGAGCTTGGGGACGATCTGGTAAAACGTGCGCTCGATCAGATGCATGGGGTCTCCTCAATACGCTGACGCCGCGAGTCCGCGGCGCGAGACTCCTAGTCCTCCCCCGCGGGCCTTCAAGGTGCCCTCGTTGATCCCGCGTTAATTCCGCGCTCGCCCATCCCTGCCGCCTAGGCTTCGTCACCTCCCTTCCAAATTCGGAGCTGACCGTGGGGCAATGACTGCTGATCCGACTCGGCCTTCATCTGGCGAGCCGTGCGCTGGCCGTCGCCCACCTTCGGCTGGCCCCTCCGCGCGCGCTTCCGCTGCACGGCGGTCGATGACGAGGATTTCATCCCCGTTTCGTCTGTATCTCTCCTTGGTCCGGCCGCCGCCCGATCTCCCGAGCCCGGCCAGTCCCCCGCTGTTGGCGCGGGTTTACCTGGCGGGGCGGTCCGTGCGATCGCGTAACCCGTCGGGAAGGCCGGTTCGTCACTGTCCTCGTCCAGGGGTCCCTTGGACGGCTCTGAAACGATCCGTTCGGCGAGCGGATATGCGTGCGCGTCCGGGTCGACCGGGCCAAGAGGCGCGTTCGGATCTTCATCGAGGAAATCACTCGCCGTCGCGCCGGTCGATGCCGCAAACGCGTTGGCCCCGAATGGCATTGGCGTCGATCGCTCGAACGGCGAAAATTGCCGTAGCGCCCGTTTGACACGGGGTCGCTCGCCCACGTCGGCAAACAGCTCGCACGCTGTCTTATAGTAGTCCTCGGGCGTCGGATTCTCTGCCTTCTTGCGCGCCCGTATTTTGGCCCGGATGTACTTGAATTGGCGCTCGGACATGCCGAACACGAGATCCTCGAGCTCGGCATACGCCGGGATATACTCACGCCGCGCCTCGTCCAGCACCCAGATGCACCAGATATTGTCCGGATCCCACTTGACGGTGACCGTCGGGTTCGGTCCCTCGAGGTTCCGCGGCCGGAGGCGCGCCAGCTCATCGGATCGATAGACAATGCCGAACATGTTGATGCCGTAGTGCTGCAGCTCCCGCTCGTCGCTTTTCGCGAGAAGCAGTGCGAGCTGCGCATCGGGCGGCGGCGGCCGTACCGGATCACGCGCGACGCCCTCTTTCCAGATGTCAAACGGCGTGCATCCCAGTTCCCGGTGCACGCGGAACGGATAGTCCTCGATAAAGTAGCGATGGAGCTTTGCCCGTAAGTCTTCGAGGGTGTATTGCGCCTCCCGGCGTGGATCGTGACGCCGGCCGCTCTTCTTGAGTTCTCTTGGATTGGACCTTGTCGTTCCCGGCAGCTGGTGGATCAACTGCATGTTGATGGTGCTGAATGCCCGCTCGCAGATGCCCTTCTGCTCCGGGCGCTCGACGGCCGTGAACGTCACGTCGGTGAAGATCTCGCGCAAGGCGCGCACGACGTCCGTGTTGAAAACCTCCTTTCCAACGTCCGCGATGATCTCCTCCGGCTTGCCGTGGCACGGCCATGGCCGCTTGATATACGGATATACATCCCGCACATAACTCTTTACGGCCATGGCGTTGCGTAGTGCCTGCAGAACCGTCGCTGCGCTCGGCGGCTCTACGCTCAAGGCAAATCCGACGATCATCCGCGAGAAGGCGTCGATCACGATGATCAGCCACGGTCGCGGCCGCGCCTCGCCGGTCTCCGGGTCCATGATGAAAAGGTCGAGGCGCGTTGCGTCGACCATCACGGCCTCGAGCGGGCGGGTATAGCGCCGGCCCTTTCTCATGATCGCGAAGTGCCGGTCGGCTGTTTCCTTCCCATATCGGGCGGCCATGACCAGATAAGGGTCGCGGGCCCGGATCGCCCGGCGCAGGGCCGCGATGCTCGGAAGCGTGCGCAAACGGTCCCGAAGCTCTGGATTCTTCCGCACATAGTCTCTGATGGCCTCGCAAAGTTCCTGATAGACACGGACCGTGGTCCATCTAAGCGGCGTCAAATAGAACTCGTCGATTACCGACTCGATCAAATCAACGACGATCGGGTCGAGCCGCCTCGCCCGCTGACGCGGCACCGCGTGATACGGCAGCAATGCGGCTGGATCGCGTTTCCAGTCGATGTACCGTTTCAGCCAGGTGCGTACGACCCGCGCGCAGGGACGCTCGCGGTCCCCGATGCGGCGCGCGGTTTCGTCAAGGTGACGCTCGAGTGCCTTGCCACTGCGTTCGCCGCGTGGCAGGCCGTCCAGTGTCTGCACGTAGGCAAGGCGTTGTTCGACGATCTTTTTATGCTTCTCAGGGATGTCCTTGAGACCCAGATGCGCGTGCATCATAAGTGTACGAGTTGAGAGACGCCGCCCCTGGTCGAGCATCCGGACGATGCGAGCGTTGGAGAACAGTTCCGCGAGCTCGGCATCAGTGACCGAGATCAGCTCCGCGTCGCTCTGGTCCTTGGCCTTGAACAGGACGCGGTCACCGCGCCGCTCGTCGACGACGAACTCCTTGCCGTCCTCGCGAACGACGCTCGCCCCCCGCTCCAGATTGATCTTCGGAAACGCGTACGTCACTTGTTGCCCCTCGACCTCAACCACACGCTGGTCTTGAGAGAAATTGGTTCATCCCGATCAAACAGAAGCTGGCCGCGCTGGAGCATGGCGAAGACGACGTCGCGCCCGTTCGGACCGATTTGTGCGCCGACGTCGAGGATCGACGCGGCCTTATGACGTTCGAGAAAGGCGCGGACGATCCATTTCTACTTCGCAGTGATCGCTTGATCCCGGAAACGCAGGAGGTACTTCATGTTGGAAAGGCGCGGCTCACGCTGAATCTGGTCGTCGCGCCAGGTGAAGTATTCGATGCCGAAGCGCCGGAACAGCTCGGTAACGACCCGTGTGCGCAGGTCGACGTACGGGCGCTGCAGCCGCCAGGCGGGTTTGATTTCGATGACATACGGCCGACCGCCGCGCCAGCACCATATGTCGGGTGTGTGCCGACGCTCCTTGCCATCGAGCACGTATGTGATCGTCATCGGCTGCGTGATGAACCGCTCGACGTCGGGATCGCACTCGAGAAGCCAGAGCGCATGCTTTTCGAGCTCGGATTCCCAGGCGATCGGCCCTTCGGCCGCGTTCTTGCGGCTTGCGAAATAGCCCGACCGGCGCACCCGGCTCTTGCCGACGATCCGGCGTACGGGGCGCCCTACGGTCAGGATCTCTTTGATGGTCGCGTCGAGCGATGCTGGCTCACCTGTCTCCGGCTTCCACAGCGGCCGCAGCATGTCGACGATCTCTGGCAGCTGGGCCTTCACCAAGCGAACCGAGCGCAAAATCCGGGCATACGCGTCCTGGTCCAGGCCGTCGTTCATCTCTCCTCTCTCCGAAACGTACCGCCAGGACTTTTATGGCGGCCCTGTACGAGGCCCCACACCCTTTCGCCACGGTGAAACCCGGGCCTCCCGAGAGGAGATGGGAGGTGCCCAGGCCGGAGGGTAAAAATCGTCTAAACTCGGCGCCAAAGCGCCGTTGCCAGATGCGACGGGTATGAGATCCCCAAACATGGTTTAGGTCGTGCATACCCCCTCCAAACTCTGCCAGAGCGCCACCGCGGCGCCCCGATTCGGAAAACGGCGAACGAGCAGATCGAGGACGGCGTGCTCGGCGCGAATCCGCGCCTCGCCGCTCAACCGGCCGGCGACGTAAGCAAGTCGAAAATAAATCAGAGCGGTCGCGACGACCCGGAGCAGTGCCCCGCCCAGCGTGGCGCGTCGCATGTCGCGCACGAGGGCGTCGGAGACGCCGCAAGCTGTCGCCAGCGCCGCGAGGACCATCTCAGGACGGTAGCCTCCGAGCCCGAGATATTGCGCGATGTCGAAGTGCACTGGTGGTGGCAGCCGCCCGAAAACCGTACCGACGCGGCTCGAGATGCAGGTTATCTCAGGAAACGGTACACCGTGGATGACGGCCAGCCAGCGCAAAGCCGGGAGAAGCGTCCGTCGTCCGCCGAACGATACAAGGAGCGGCTGCTCGCACAACGCAACACGGGTGGCGTAGCGCGCGAGCCGATCCGCGGTCGCGGCAGCGCCCCCGACCCGAATCGTCTCCAAATCGAAGTGCGCGTAGCGTTCGCTATCGCCATCCCACACGACCTCACCGCAGATCTGGACAAGGCAACGCGGTGCGCCCCATGCAGCGTCCAGGCGCGCCAACCGCGGTGTTCGTACGCCCTCCATGCGGTCGACCGCGAGGAACAGAACCGTCCGGCTCGTCATCTCGCTTTCTCCCGGAAGAGGTGTCGACTCTATTCAGCTATTCTGAAATATGTGAAACATATTCCGACTTATACTGTACTACCGAGGAACGATATGCATCGACATTAGACGCGCCACCCGCGCGGCGGATTCGCCCGCTGCTCCTTCAGGGAAGATCCATCCGACGCGCGCGAAGGGAATCGAAAGTTGAAGCCGGCCTATGCCCGTCGGGGAGGCGCTGGCCAGCAGGTTTCTGTTCCCGAACTTGCGTACGCGACCGCACCGATGACAGCGCCCCCAGGGTTCCGCGGCATCGACGCGCCGCGGTCACCGCCACATCTCGTTCGAGATGGTTGTCGGGCTTGCTGCGCACCACCCACCGGCGGATTACTAGACCATCGCCGGCAAAGCGAACCCCCTCCGCGGGCAGTCATCCGAGCGCCGTCGGCCCCGCCGACGCGCGACCGCGTTTGGGATGCGGCGCCACCGCGCCTAAACGCTCTGGTATAGAAAACGCCGAACAGCCACGTTCGCTGATCCGGCCAAACGGCGCTGAACTAAATGTTGATTACCAGGGACAGCGGGATAAGCCTTCATCAACGGTCTGGTCGGCAATGCCGGGATCGACGGCGGTGCTGGAGCCGACTGGCTGCGCGGCGGCGCCGGCGCGGATACGTTCGTGTTCGCCCCCGGCTCCGGGCAGGACATCATCAACTGGATCGAGAATGGCGTCGACAAGGTCGACCTGAGCGCCTTCGGTCTCAGCGGCATGAACGATCTTGCCGAAGCGGCGAAGACGAGCACGGGGGTGGCGGAGAACGGGGCCTCCTATGTCATCCTCGATTTCGGGAACGGCGACCGGCTGATGCTCAACGGCATCGGCAAGGTGACGGCCGAACACGTCATCTTCTGACGCAAAGCACCGGCTCAGGCGCCGCCGGCGCCTCAGCCGAACGTATCCCGGCACAACTCGCGCGGCGACGGCCGAAGGGCCGTCGCCGCTTCATTTCGGCAGGCCGGTTCGAACACCTGCCTCCCCATGGTGGCCGCAAGCCCCGACGACGCCGGGCTTGGGGCGGCGCATTCCCGATCGGGAGCGGCCGTCGATACGGCGCCGGCGCCCAAATGAACACCGCCTCGAGTTTCTTGAACCGCTATTGGCTGGGAGAAGTACAGCGCACACCGTCGTCTGGCACCGGTCGTCGAAAACCTAACTCTGTTTTTCCAATCAGAGTGCGCCTTCCACAGTGCGTCCTCCTTAGTCGGTTAGCGCCGACTACGAAAGCCAACATAATCTGGCCTCTTCACTGGGTTGCGCGGGGGCATAAAAGATCCCAAGATTTCGACGGAAATCCGCCGCACAGCAACAAGCCTACCGTTGCGGTGAATAATGCAATCCATGTAGTGCGTGCCCTTGTACGCCGAATGACGACTAACCCGCACTCCGCAACCCGCATAGTGTCCCAGGTCGTTCCTGTACTCCGCTTCGTCCCCTTCGTTGCGTACCATCCACTCCACCATATCGCCGGGCTGAATGCAGCCGGGGGAAACAATTTCAAAGTAAATGGTACAGTCCTTGGGAATTGGCCCGATGCGATTCATGCCCTCGAACCGACGCCCCTGATTATTATTCGGCACCGCGATAACCCGAACATCGGGAAGCACCGGCACCAGCGCGCGCGACTCGGCCAGTTCTTTCTCAATATCTTCCGGCAAAGGAAAGAAATGGGCGAAAACCTTGGCCCATTTATCTGCAGCGTCCAACACTCCGTCGCACGCGAGCGCCTCTTCCGCGATGGAGCGGAACTTCCGCAGCTCCGCGAGCACAGCGTCCTTCTGCTCTCTCGTTAGCCGGTCACTCAGCCTTTCTTCTTCATTGACAGGGTTCTTGACAGTCCAATCGCGCTCGAGTCGATCAACAATCTTTTTAAGAACGGCCAGCAACGCGTCATCGTCGCAGGCCAGGTCCCGGTCCGAAACTTCATCCATAGCCTCGGCGACCAACACCGTTAGCAAGATCGAGGAAGGTCGCTCGCTCTCCGCAAAGGTTAGAGCAGCCCAGCACTTCACATACCGCACAAGCCGGCGCGCTTTGGCACGCTTTTCGTCGTCGAAACGGTCGCGGAACCAGAGATAAATCGCCTTTGGATCACTTTCCTCCCAGCCATTGGTCGTCGCCAATGTGCGCGCGTCGCGGGTCGGGTCTAGGTGATAGCATGGGACATCGATATGAAAGTCGTCCTTAAAGCGGATGCGCGAGCAACGCGACTTTGGCGGCTTGACCACTTTGAGGACCGCCTCATCCTCGTATGCCAGCAAGCTCTTCTGGACCATCTCCTTAAGCGCTTCCGGCCCATGGTTTCCATCTTCTGGCGTTCCTTCCCACTCGAAGTAGATACCGAGGTCGATGTCAAACTCGTCACCTTTTTTTGCCGGACGCACTTGGGTTCCAAATTTATATGAGCCCTGCAGCCAGCTCCTCGTCGAGTAACCGCTGCGTGCCGCCAAATCCTTGAGTAGATGTTCAGCAAGCGCGTTCCACCGCTCCTGTTGCGCTTCGATCTGCGCTTCCGATGGCCGAATACGACGATCCAGCGTCTGTTTTTCTGTATCAGCCGAATAAAACAACGATGCTGTAATACCCATCGCACCCAACCTCTTTCTTAAATCGCGTCATAAAATCTTGGCGGTGCTGCGACGTGGTTGAGCATCTTATTCAAGCGTTCGTCGTTGATGACCCGCTGCACCGATGACATCGCCAAGCCGCGAATTGTCTTTTGCGCCTCTGGCGTTGCCACATCCAAGGCAAGCGCGCGCTCTTGTATCTTCGATTGCTGCTCGTCGATGCGGAAATAGCGGTCTTTGAGCCGATGCTGGAGTTGGTAATCTACGATCTGCTGTTGCGTCGAAATAATGACGTTGACGAGACGCTGCTCCTTGGCCCACTGCAACACGCCGAAGTTCAACCCATCCTCATGCGCAAATGAGAACTTTGCCGTTGTTGTCCCAATGCTGAGAATGCGAATCTCGGTTTCTGGTACCTCGAAAAAGTACAGAGCTTCGTGCAAAGCTAGAAGGTCGGGCGAATTTGAATAAAGGCCGCCATCCGCGAAAAGCTCGTCGCCAATCTGTGCGATCGGAAAGTACGTTGGCGCAGCCGAGGTGGCTAATGCAACATCAACCACCTTAAGATGCAGGTCGCGCTTGAAGTTCTGATGATGCGGCGTTTTGAAGAGCTGCGGACTGCCCTTCGTGAGGTTTACGGCCGGAATAATGACCGGGTGCTTCAGCTGTCCGATTTTTTGGTCTTCTCCCAAGATTTGGACGATAGTATCCCGCAGGGGAGAGGACGCGTATTTCGGACGACACAGGAACCTTAGATAGTCGAAAGCCACTTCACGTTTGGTTCTTGGAACGCGCCGGTCCGAGAAGATTCGTGTTCCATTCCGCTCGAAGGCCTCTTTCATACTTGCGACCGATACTTCGGCGGCAAGACCAAGCGCGATGATGCCGCCGACCGATGTACCGGCCAGTAGGTCAAATGCCTGGGCAATAGGTCGGCCAAGCTGCTTCTCGAGCTCGGCAAGGACGGTCACCGTGTAGAGACCGAAGAACCCGCCTCCGCTGAGACTCAGGATTTGGAAGGTCATGAGGCAGCCACGAGTCGCGATTTTTCGTTGTGAAAATTATATCACCTGCGCGCATAGGTGTACTAGGGGAGCGAGCTAGTACCAGTTGGATCGGACGTACTTTTCTGTCTCGCCGACGATCGTCGCAGCTTCGTTGCACGTTAAAGACTGGAGGCTAATTGGGAGGGGCCGCTCTCTGCATGTACGAATCGTTCAATCCGGTCCTCCCCCGACAATGCGAGATCGCGCTGCTCAACGCTCACACGGGCGGCTTGTGTGAGGTTGCATATCGGTAGACGCTCCCATTCATCCCGTGGCGAGAATGGCCCGATTGCGTGAACGATCACCCTTGTTGGCGGCCACGACATTGACGCACTTGCACCGGGAGAACTCGATTGCTGCTTTGTACGGATCCGCGCTAACAGAGCGGTGCTCTTCCGTAAGACGCAGGTCGGGCTAACGATTCTCCGGCTGGTACGCGCCTTCCACTCTAAGCAACGTTAGAGCATTCGTCATCCGAGTGCGCAAGTAGCCGGTCTCCGACTTCTCGCGATCGAAGCGCTTGGGCCCTTTTTGGGGTTTCTGCCCTTCGACTCTGTTAGAAAATGTGCGCACGGAGTCAACTTCGCCCCAGTTCCACCCCGATGCTCAAACCGTGACTCAAGCCTTCAAGTTAGCGGGTCGTCCGCGCGGCCCTGAATGGCGACCGCCTATTGCAGTCGAGAAAAGACTGTTTCGCATCAATCGTCCCAACTTAGCCAACGCCGGGGCACCCTACGTCGCTGACGCCGCGAGTCGTACGCGGGGACGCGGAAACCATTGATGCCGGTTCCGGTGATATGCTGTGTGTCGGCGCCTATTGCACGCTCGGTAACGTGAGCGGCGCGCCGCATCCGCCGCTCCAGGCCGGGGAGCCGATCTGCCCCACCCTGCCACTCGCCCACCACTGAATGTAACCTGCTATGTTTTCAACCACGACGCCCGGTCAATCTACGCTGTCTTGCTGTCCGCGCTCTCGTTCGCGGCGGCACCATTCGATGAAATCGCGAAAAACTCGTGTGCCGCCGTAGACCGGGTGCGCCCTGCAAATCTTCAACGTCTTCTCCGCGATCTCGCCGTGCGGGTCGCGCCGGATCGCAGCCAGGAGCGGTTGCCACTCGGGAAGCTGACCGCGTTCGATGATGTCGTCGATAGCCGCGAGCGTGAATCGGTTGTGATTCAGGTGTCGATGCGCCAACACTTGACCTGTCGATCTGAACGCGAAGATGAGCCTCACCGCCAGATCGCTGCACCGTTGGATCATGTGAGACCAGCTGTTATACGGAGGCTTCACGCCCTTGTATTTTCCAAGATCAACTTCATCGAGATCGTAGGGTCTGGGTTCGGCGAACTGCTTCACCATCTGTGTGCGAACAGACCAAGACCCGTTTTCCTGCGGACAGAGCTCGTCCATCTTCATGAGCGCTTCGATGGTCGTTCTCTCGCCCAGAGAATCGGCCAATGCGACCGCGTCGAGGTAGTCGCGCGCCGCATTGCGCGTAAGCGCAAGCCATACCTTGATCCGCAGGGACTCCGCCGGAGTCGGTACCGTTAGAGGCTGATCACGGAAAGCCCAAGTCATCGTCTCGAGCGGAGTATTTCGCCGCAGCTGGCGGATCCCGGTCTCGATGCCGTCAAGCCGTCCGAGGATAGAAACCTGCCGCGGCGTGCGCGCGATCGTCAGACCCGCCACCTCCTCGAGTTGACGCAGAACGTTATCGAAATGCGATCGGAGATCGGGCAGATCACGGTTCCGCGAGGAGAAGCATCCCGCATGGAGCCTTGCTGCCGAGGCGTCAAAACCAACATCCGGCAGGATGCCTTGCTGTCGGCATAAGGATGAGAGAAGTTCTTCCCAATCCGGAAGTTCAGTTTGGTTTTCTGACGTCGGCATCCCATTGATCTCTTCCGAAGAGATGGTGGTTAGGGCCGGTTTATGCCGCTGTCCCCTGGGTTCACAAGATCTAGGCGAACCATGCCGCCCTGGTGATGCGAACCGGCGCGCCCGTCGTCAAAACGATCCCCCGCTGGCTGTTGTGTCCGGTGTCGTGTGACTGGCCCTCGAGGCTCAGTCCATTTACTTCAGCTCTTTCCGCCCGAACTCGCTTTGGGAATTTGACCTGGATCGGAGAAGGTTGCGCGGGTCGTTAACAGCTTCTCCCCTTATCCGCTTCTATACGTCCGGCGCGAATGTGGCCGACCACGACTGACATTATGCGGCGCGCGGCAGCTCGAGTTTAATGTCGGGCGAGGGTCTCTCGAAGGCATTGCAGGTCTGCAGTTGAGCCTTCGCCCTCTCATATGACGAAAAGTCGATGGCGGCAGCGACCTGTTGGGCAAAATGCATCGTGCGAACAAGAGGGATCGCATTGTCATTGCGCGTGAGCGCGCGCAGCGCGGTGAAGTAGTCCTCCCGATACACGTTCGGAACCATGATCGCTTGCAGGTCGCCACGATTCAGCTCGGCCCGCATCATGATGCGCGATATGCGGCCGTTGCCGTCCTCGAATGGATGCACGTCTGAGACAAGGAATTGAACGAGCAAGGCGCGCGCGAACGGGTCGTCGGCCGCTCGAATCAGCTCATGCCCCCGTCTCAGCGTCCCTTGCACCAGCGCGGGCTCCACGAACAATGTCTGTCCGATGCGGTTGCGCATCGTCTTGAATTCACCCGGCCGCTTGTCCGGGCGCGCCGCCATGAGGAGCGCATGGGTTGCACGCAGAATCTCGATGAACTCGTCGGTCGTTCTACAGAGCGATGCCGCTTTCGGCGGCTGAATCGTCAGCCGATAGGTGGCCAGAACGTCCCGACCGTCGGCGGGGCGAGCCGCGGAAGAGTATCCGTTGAAAACGATGGCACGCGCCTCGTCCACATCGAACTCGATACCTTCGATGAAGTTCGAGAAATAGGCTTCGAAAAACGCAAGCGTTGCCGGATCGCCGGGCTGAAGCCTGATCGCCGGCATCGGTTGGGCGCGCAGATGTGCGAACAGGATCTGTACCCGTTCAAGGCAGTTGGGATCGTAACCATCGCGGCCGATGCGGGCCTGGATCAAGGGGCTGGCCCGTCGCTCCGAGCGCGAGCCGAGCAGCGTTCCGATGAGGTCGTCGAGGTCCCGGAATTCCCTCTCGAGCCCTAGCTGAGGGGCTAGGGCGCGCGCCTCGTCGCGGTAACGGTTCAGCGCGTCAGGCCCCTGCGCGCGCAGGAGTTTGTCGAGATGCTCTTCGAGCTCGTCGCGGCTGAGCGTACGCGCCACGCCGCCGCGCGCGCGGCTGGGCGTCAGGTTCTCCAGCAGGGCGCGCGGGCGCGAGGCGATGTGGACGCCCATGAGTTGAGTGTCGCCCGGCAGGGGACCAGGCCCTCCGACGAGTTTGAAGGTAACGCCCGGAAACCGGACATTCCGCTGGTATTTGTAGGTCAGGAAAAAGGAGCCGTCCTTCGCAGGCGCCGCCTCGATGGCCGTTCGGTACCCAACGACAGCGCCTGGGAACAGATGGCCGGCGATCTGGAAGGCGTTACGGGCGACGATCCGGGCGGGCTCTTCCACCAGGTTTGAGGTGTAGACCCGCGGGCCGAGTTGACGGAGCCGACCGGCCGCAACGAGCCTGCCGATCCTGCGCGATTCGGCGCTGTCCGAGGTGCCGAAAATGATCTCCGGCAGAACGGCCGGCAACTTTCGCATGAGGCAGGCTCCATAGCGGGCACCGCAAAGTTTCTTAGGTTATCTGCCCCTATATGTCAAATTTTTCATTATAAATTTTCATTCTGTCAAAATTATTAGATTAGATGGTTTCGTGCAACATGATTAACTTGTTATCATGCAGCATCATATACTTTTGATCACACGGCATAAAAAACTTGAATTTCTCCAACCGGGAGAATGACCCATGGCGCCCCCGAACGAGAAGCTCGCGGCTTCTCTAAGCAAGCTCAAAGAGCTGCAAAAGGACGGTCGCCGCGTGTTCAGATCCAGCGAGTTCAAGCGCGTCGACCGGGAGCGGTTGCTCGCACTGGGCTTCGTGCGGGAGGTGATCAAGGGGTGGCTTATGTCGACGAGCCCCGACACCGATCCTGGCGATACAACACCGTGGTACGCCTGCTTCTGGGAGTTCTGCGCGCGCTACTGCGCCCAGCGCTTTGGAACGGATTGGCACCTTTCTCCGCAGCAGTCCCTGCTACTGCACGCCGAGCACACAGTGGTCCCGAGGCAGGTCATCATCTACACGCCAAAGGGCACCAACAACACCATCGACCTGCTCTTCGGCACATCGCTGTACGATCTCAAGCAGAGCGCCATGCCTCCCGATACCGACCTTACCGAGAAGGACGGCTTACGTCTCTTTACGCAGGCTGCTGCCCTGCTACGGGTTCCGTCTGAATTCTATACGCAATACCCGATTGAAACACAGGTCATTCTCTCGACAGTGCGCGCCCCTTCCGAGATCCTCGGCCGATTGCTGGAGGGGGGACATTCTGTTGTTGCCGGACGACTGGCGGGCGCATTCCGTCATATCGGCAGGACAGATGCTGCGGACGACATTATCAAGACCATGAAGCGCGTCGGGTACGACGTGCGCGAAACCGATCCCTTTACTACGGCACAGCCAATCGGCCGTCTGTCTCCCGGAATGCCGCCCATCGTCGGGCGTGTGCGGGCACTGTGGGATTCCGCTCGCGAGACCGTGGTTTCGTCTTTCCCAAAGGCTCCCGGCTTGCCACGAGATACGGCGGCTTATTTGAAGCGCGTCGACGACATCTATCAGAGCGATGCTTACCATTCGCTTTCCATTGAAGGGTACAGAGTCACGCTCGAACTCATCGACAAGGTAAAAGCGAGGAACTGGAATTCCAAAGAATACGAAGCCGACCGGAGGAGCCGCGATGCCGTTGCGGCGAGGGGTTATTGGCAGGCCTTTCAGCTGGTCAAACAATCCGTTGCGAAAATCATTACGGGCGCAGCTCCAGGACCGCTTGTACGTGCAGCCCACCAGGATTGGTATCGCGAGCTGTTCCAGCCATCGGTTTCTGCCGGACTGCTACGGGCAAGCGCGCTCGCCGGTTATCGGCATCATCCCGTCTATCTGCGTGGTTCCCGCCACGTTCCTGTGCGTTGGGAATTGGTACCGGACGCAATGACCACGCTCTTCGACCTGCTAGAGGCCGAGAGCGAGCCTTCTGTGCGGGCGGTCCTGGGGCACTGGCTCTTCGGTTACATCCACCCCTATCCCGACGGTAACGGGCGCATAGCACGCTTCCTCATGAATGCGATGCTGGCGTCGGGCGGCTATCCCTGGACGGTCATCCGCGTCGAGGACCGCGCGACGTATCTGGAGGCCCTCGAGCGAGCAAGCGTCGACAACGATATCAAACCTTTCGCGAAATTCATCGCCGAGCGAGTCCAGCGGTCGCTGGATCAATCGGGTAAATGGCATTAATCAGTCGCACCGGCCATAAGGTCGAACCTGCCGGTCGTCAGCGGATCCAGGTGGCGTATGCAAGGGGAGATCGATTATCAACAACTGCTCAAACACGTCGTCGCGTTGACGTGTAGAGCTGGCGCCAGACTATTGCAGGAGGCATGTCGACCGGGCGGGCCGCGCGGCGAGGGATCGAAGGCGCCGATCGACCTCGAGGTGGAATGGGAACTGCGCGACGGCTTGCTGAGTCTGTTGAATTGCAGCTACCTGGGAGAAGAAACGGCCGAAGAACCGATCGTTCGGGATGACCCGCATCTCTGGATCGTCGATCCGCACGACGGCACCAAGGCCTTTCTTCAGGGGCATCGCGGCAGTGCCGTGGCCGTCAGCCTCACCCGACGGGGGATCCTGGTTCTCGGCGTCGTCTACGCCTTCGCCTACCCGGATTCTGACGGCGACCTGATTGCATGGGCCGAAGGCGGCGCACTCCTCCGCAATGGCGTTGCGATTGAACCTGCTTTACGTACCGGCCCCTTGACGAGGGACGACCTGATCGCCCTTTCGCCAAGTGCGGCGACGCGGCCCGAGGCCAATGCGCGGTGTGCTGCCCCGGCCCGGTTCCTGTGCGTTCCGAGCCTCGCCTATCGGATGGCCCTCGTTGCCGTTGGTGACGTCCGCGCCGCGGCATCGCTGGGTAGTCCAGCTCCCTGGGATGTCGCCGCGGGGCATGCGCTGCTGCGCGGGGCCGGCTGTGTATGCGTGGATGAGGACGGTCAGGACATGGTGTACGAGTGCCGACCAAAACCCATGGGTCGGCTCGTATTTGCAGGCGATGCGGACGCGGTCCGGGCGCTGCGCACGAGGCCCTGGCGCGACGTTCTCGGTACGGCGCCGGCGACGCCCCGACTTCCTGCGTCAGTGATGCGCCGTCGCGCCGCCCGCCAGGACTGGCTCACGCGGGCGCAAGGCTGTCTCCTGGGGCAGCTGGCCGGCGATGCCTTGGGAAGCCTGGTCGAGTTCGAACCTGCAGATAGGATTTCGCGCAACTATCCGCAGGGTGTACGCGACCTTGCCGATGGCGGCACCCACGATACGATCGCCGGGCAGCCGACCGATGACAGCGAAATGGCGCTGGCTCTGGCGCGCCGCATCGCGCTTCTCGGACGTTACGACCCGCGGGCCGCACTGGAGGCGTATGTCCAGTGGTATGAATCGCGTCCGTTTGACATCGGTCGGACCACAGCGGAGGCTCTGCGGGCCGCGAAAATGCTGCCCAAGCAGGGGACGAATGTGTGCCTGACGCCTTGGGATTCCGGACAGAGCCAGGCGAATGGCGGTTTGATGCGGGTCTCGCCCCTCGGCATTCTGTACGCGGGCGATCCGGACGCAGCGGCGCGTGCTGCTGCTACGGATACAGCACTCACGCATCTCCACCCCGTCTGTCGATCGGCTTCGGCGGCCTATGTCGCCGCGATCGCGGTGTTGATCGCCGGTGGCGATGTCGAGCAGGCTTGGCACGCCGCGGTGCAGGGCGCCAGGACGGTTGCAGATGGCGCTGACGTCATATGCGCCCGACTCGAGCGCGCCCGTCTAGAGCCGCCCGACGAGTTCTTGCACCAGCAGGGCTGGGTTCTGATCGCGTTTCAGAACGCATTCTACTGGCTGCTGCAAGGGGCGGATCTCGAGACGGCCGTCATCGCCACGGTTGGAAGCGGGGGCGACACCGATACGAATGGTGCAATTGCCGGCGCGCTCTTGGGCGCAGCACAAGGGCGGCGCGCCATTCCATGGCGTTGGCAACGGCTGATTCTAACCTGCCGTCCGCTGGCATCCATCGGCGCGCGTCGACCACGGCCGCCGGCTTATTGGCCGGACGACGCCCTGGCGTTGGCCGAAGCAGTTCTGGCAGCAGCCTGAGAGGACCCGACCGGAACGGCTGCCCGTTGAACCTGTACGAAGGAATGGCGCCTACTGGACAACGGCGTGCCCAAGACGGAAGTCTGCCGGCTGTCGTTCCCGACAGTTCTCGCCGGAACGATCCGAAGCGGAATTGCGGCCTCAAGCGCGAGTGACGGAGCGTGCCGGGTCAGTGCCGCCGGGCTTCAAGCCGATTTAAGATAGTAGAATAATGGAATAACCGACGGTGTAAATTCCCTGCCCGTCTCATTTCGGCGTGTTACGTTAAGCAAGCATCGTATTACGGAGATCGGTCCTGGCACTTCCCGTACAGTCCGTGCGGGCCGCCCCCAAGCACCGCGCTTTGCTTCAGGCTGTCGCGGATTTGCTGAAGGAGAGCAAAGAAGATGTCGTCCGCCGCCTGATTGCCGACGCCAGCGCACGATCGGTAGGACCGTTCCGGGACGAGGCGGCGGCCATCAGCTTCCTCTGGGATCGCCTCGCCATCCGTCTTCGCCCGCAGATGATCTGGCTGTTCGGAAGTCGAACTCGCGGCGACGCCGGACCCGATAGCGATGTCGATCTGCTGGTCGTATTGCGGGACGGTTTACCGGCGGAAGCCTATCGCTACGACACCGTGGCGGCGCCTGTGGTTGCGTACGGGCTTGGCTACGACGTCGTACCGTGCGCCTGGTCAGATTTCCTGGCCGACCGCGAGGCGCCGGGGAGCCTGGTTCCCCACGTGGTCACGGAAGGGCGGCTATTCTATCAAGATCCCGTGCTGCGCCGTGCGGGCTGCGCGGCTGCATGCTCGAGTGGATGGTCATGGACGCCCCCAACGTCCACATAAAAGCCGGTCTGGACGTTCCGAAAAAGCGACCAGATCAGGAATCTTTGCCGCTTTGTCAGTAAGTCGTACGACCGTAAATCGGTTCTGGTGGCGGTGGCAACAGGCGGTTCTTGAGTCTGGTCGGCATCATGCGAACAGAGCCGTAATTGCTCCGATAGCGAGGGGCGCCGACGCCATGGCGAAGCAGATGCGTACGCAGTACACGCGAGCGCCAGTCAGGCTGGTCGACAGAAGTAGACGGGGTTGCGCTTCGCCGTCAGAATCCGAACGCCGTCCACACGATTTTGAACCCGACGATCATCAGGGCGGCATAGGCCACGAGAATCGGCCCTGCCAGCACGACCGGCCGACGCGCCAGGGCATCCAAGATCGCCATACGTACCGGCTCCAAATCAGATCGTCTCATCGGTCAAACCCCATCGCCCCGCAACCTGAGCCGGTTGGGGTCAGTACCACAACTATAGCGATATTTCACAATACCGTCACGCGTCATCGCCCCCTCGGAGGCCGTCCGCCGTTGTTAGGCGGCCTCCTCCAATCGAGTGAAAGACCGACGAGAATCAACATCACGCATCCAAGCCTGAACAAAAGGGCAAAGCCGACCAATGCCGCGCAACCTCCGACGTGTCGGCATGGTACGTGGCGATGTTTCCGATCAAGCCGACCGCGAGCGCGTAGCCGATGAGTGCCAGGATGAACACCTCTTTGCGTGTCAGGCCGTTCCGGTTCCGCGCGATTCGATAGGCCGCCCACAACGTAAGGCCGAGCACCACGCCGAGGACGATCCGCTTGGCCGGCTTATGGGGCGGGCTCCAGATCGAGAGATAGGTGACTGTCTCGAAAATGTGGCGGCTCAGCCGGTCGCAAGTGCCGTAGCACCGAACGCCGGGGTATCCCGTCCATTGATCCCGCTGCATGTCCTGGATCAGGTGTGCGCCCTTGCTGTTCAAGGCGGTCGCTACGGTTTCGAGCGGGCGCGAAAACAGGTACTGCATGTAAGCGCGCGGGCCCTCGGTGCGCGCCCATGATTCGATTGGTGCCATCCCGCTCGATCCAACGCAGTCGAAGTAATAGCGCCCGCGCAGGCACTCGAATGCATCGGTTTGCGACAGTCCGCGCTGCCCGAAGAACGATGTGTTTTCCGGTGACGGCAAGATCCGCATCCCGATTACATTGATCAAGTTTTGCATGAATCGGCCGTTGTCCCGTGCGACATGAAGCTGCAGAGCAGCACTTCCGGCAACGGCCCAAAGGGCGGCGGCCGTAATGATACGGTGCGCCTGCTCTGGGTGCTTGAAGGCGATAAAGGCAAGAAGAGGAGCCGCCCCAGGATCAGGAGCACGTTGGAGTCGCGTGTTTGTGTGGTGAAGAAGATAAGCGGCACTATGGCAGCGACACCCAGCCAGACGCTGACCGGTTCGTCTCGAATAAGCCGCGCAAAGAATCCGAGCAGCGTGACCTGCAGGCTGATCGACAGAGATTCCGATATCAGCAGCCGGTTCCACAGCATTACGTCGGCGCCAAGTACGCCCACAAAGAGCACGGCGAACGCCAGCCGTGCCGTCGTCTCAGGTAGCAGACGTGAGAACTGACGGGCAAAATAGGCCCATGCCGCGAACGACACGAGCGCATGGCCGAACCTGATCAGGCCGGGATCTTTGAGCAGGCTGAAAAACAGAGCGGTCGTGACCGGACGCCCTCGCAAGAGGGTTGTCCAAAAATCGCTATCGAGCGGGAAAGATTCGCAACGGCGAAATAGTCCACACTATCGGGGGTCTCAGCGGTCCCGAAGTATCAGTGCCGGAGAAGAAACGGACCGAAAAGAGCGGCCGCCAACCGCATCGGCGGCAAAGACGTCAGTAGCCTGGCGACCATCCCTCTCCAAAACCCCGCCTGCAGCGGCGTGGCGACAACATGGCGTCACGGCTCGTAGCCGCTGTGGCCCTAATGGCAAGGCGATTATATACTTGACGTACCCAAGCAGAACGGCTAAGCTTGTTTCCGGATTGGAGGCGAGCCTATGTCCGTTCTGTCCAAGCCCTACTTTCACGATGAAGCCGCCGCTTTCGCGTATCTGGAAAGCGTGCTTTGGCCGAATGGTCCGGTTTGCCCCCACTGCGGCAATGCTGACGCCAAACGCATCTACGAACTGAAGGGCAAGACGACCCGGCTTGGGCTGAAGAAGTGTGGCGAGTGCCGGAAGCCGTTCACCGTGAAGGTTGGAACCGTTTTCGAGTCCGCGCATATCCCGCTGCACAAGATGTTGCAGGCGGTCTACTTGCTGGCGTGCAGCAAGAAGGGCATTTCCGCCCACCAGCTGCACCGCGTGTTGGAGATCACCTACAAGTCCGCGTGGTTTCTTGCCCATCGCATCCGTGAGGCGATGCGCACGGGCGGGCTGGCGCCCCTTGGCGGGCTGGGCGAGATCGTCGAAGTAGACGAGACGTTCATCGGCAAGAAGTCCGACAAGGCGAAGCGCCGGGGCTATGCCCACAAGCACGCCGTGCTAACGCTGGTCAGCCGCGCGGGTGAGGCCCGCTCCTTCCATGTGGACGGGACCAGCACCAAGGACGTTATGCCGATCCTGCGGGCCAACATCGCCCGTGAGACGAAGATCGTTACGGACGAAGCGGGCCAATACAAGCACCTGAAGCGCGAGTTCGCGGGACATGACTTCGTGCGCCACGGTCAGGGCGAGTACGGGCGCGGCGAGATCCACACGAACACGATTGAGGGCTATTTCAGCATTTTCAAACGCGGGATGAAGGGCGTCTATCAGCACTGCGGGGAGAAGCATCTGCATCGGTATTTAGCTGAATTTGACTTCCGCTATAATCGGCGTCACGTTACCGACAGCGAACGGGCTGACTTGGCCCTTGGCGGCGCCGTTGGAAAGAGGCTGACCTACCGCCACTCGTCCGCGGCGTCGATCTAGCAAACGCCCGAAGGCATGGGGGAGGCCATGTCCCGAGGAAAAGAGTACCGATTTAAGATCGACGCCTACACGCCAGACACTATGCCGATGGCGCGTCTGGCTGAGTATATGACTGAGCTTTCTGCGCTGCTTGGTGAGGAAGCGAGCGTTCATTTCGTGCGTCTAGCCAAAGGCAGCACGGTACTCGTCCATCGCATTGACGAAGAAGCAGAACCTAAGGTGATGGATCGGGTGCACAAAGCCCGCCAAGGTGAAGGCGCACCAGAGGCAATCGCGGCAATCAAGAATATCAACCGCAAGCTTCGTGAAGACAACGGCAGTGCCGTTTGGAGTCGAGGGGCTAAGGCCGAGATAATTCGTTTTCCGGGCAAGGCGGCCGAGCAGCCTGTGGTGTTTGCCGCGATCAACCAAGAAGGCAGCCTTGATGGCGTGCCCATTCGCGTTGGCGGGATTAAGGAATGGGTCCCGGTTCATTTGCAGGCGGGTGACACAATCTACAGCACGTGCGTTGCTACGCGGGATGTCGCGAAACAACTCGCAAATTATCTCTTCGAGGGGAGCGTTCGGGTCTATGGGACCGGGCACTGGTATCGAGACGAAATGGGCGCCTGGGTCCTTGATAAGTTTAGGATCAGACACTTTGAGCCCCTCAATGACGATCCGTTGACAACTGTCGTTGCGGGTCTGCGCGCTATTCCCGGAAATGAGTGGAATGACATTTCCGATCCATGGGCGGAGCTAGAGGCAATCCGCCATGGCGTGCGTGAGCAACACTGATGGTCGTGTTCGACTCGACCATGTTGCTGCTGCTTCTGTCGCCAAATGCGACAGCGCCGACGGATGCTGCGACTGGTAAGCCAGTCGAACATGCGCAACAGCGACTGGAAGGGTTGCTGAAGCAGCTTGAGGCTGATCGCACGAAAATCATTGTGCCGGCGCCCGCGCTAAGCGAGATTCTGGTTCGTGCGGGAAAGGCGGGCCCGGAATATTTGGATAGGCTCAACCGTTCGTCGGCTTTTCGAATTGTTTCATTCGATATTCGTGCGGCGGTAGAAGTCGCCCAGATGACGCGATCCGCCATTGATAGTGGAAACAAGCGGACCGATCCGGAAGCCACTTGGGCAAAGATCAAGTACGATAGGCAAATCGTAGCCATTGCTCGTGTTGAGAACGCATCAATCATTTATTCAGATGATCGACACATTCGGAGGCTGGCTGCGGATGCGGGAATGTCGGTTATTGGGATAGCTGAAGTGCCGCTTCCGGATGATTTGAAGCAAATGGATCTCTTGAGTCTCACGCCCCCAGAGAGGCCCAGTGAAACGCCGCATCAAGGACCAACTCAGTCAATTTGAGCGATTCGCCGAGGCTGCCCGTGCGGCGGAGTGTGATGAGGACGAAGCCGCTTGGGAAGAGCGACTAAGAAAGGTCGCCAAGTCCCAGCCCAAGGCCGAAACGAAGAAGCCCGCCAAATAGGCGGGCTTCGTGTTTTGGGAGACAGAGATGAAGTATATGCGTGTGCGCTTGCTAATGTGGATTGCCCGCCTTTTGGGCGTGCCGATCCAAGTCCATCAAGCCTTCTTCGTGAAGGGCATTAACTTGAAGATGTCGCCGTCTTGAATGGCCCCGATCGCGCGGGCGCTCTTGTAATCCGGCATTCCGATCAGGGCAATGTCCACGGCCTCATTGATGGCCTTCTTTACGGCCGAGGCTACCGCGTCGATGCTGGAATCCGACTCAAACACAATGAAGGCGGTCGATTCCGTCCACCACCTCACGCTCAAGTTCCGGATGGACTCGACTAGGGCATCATAACGCTGCGGATAATCCCTGTCTTCGGCCAGACGGAAGCTTATCCAGTAAACAGCTATATCCCCCTCCCTGATTATGGCGGATCATCCTACCACACCCAGGTTGGGTACGGGAAGTACATAATCGCCTTGCAAAAAGTTCGGACTGGTGCGACAGCGAAAGCATTAGCCGCACTGACGGGTTTTTCTTCCACGCGCTCGCGAACTCATGTGCGATGCGCACGGAGGCGCCGCGTCGGCCCCAGCACCACAGCAACAGTTTGAAATTTTCAGGATCCATGACTGGCCATAACTTTCAAGTCGAGCGGCCACATGGACCGTGCAGTACGTTGCGCAACCAGTCTCCGCGCCCGCGCTTGGCTCACGAGCCGGTCTGAAGATTCGGCGTGTTGTAACAGCGGCACGACATCGTTATCAATCCCAAATTGCAAATCCGCCGAACCATGTTCCAACACTGATGCCGGGATGCCCCCCGTTTTCGAGTCGTACTGCGATATGCGCGAAGTCGCCGCCCGCGGCCGTGCCGATTGCGCAGTGGCTGCGCGGTGGCCTCCGCAACCGGCATCATTTCCTTTGGAACATCCTGATGGCGCTCGCCTGGAGGCGACTCTGGTTCGACGAACCGCCGGAAGATCCAGGCATCGCCTTCGAAGCCCGATATCGATGAGCGCCCCGACCGACCAGATGCGCGAGATCCTGCACTTCATCGCCGGACTGGAGACCGGGGGCGCCGAGCTGGCGTTGTATCACCTGGTGACGTCGGGCCCGCTCGCCATCTTCCGGCACCGGACTGCGCCGAGGCGCCTCTTCGCGCCTTTCGTCTTGACGAAGCTATTTGAAGTTGATCAGGTTGTGCGATGCGCGTCACATCGGCAGCATTTCTCCGCAGTGCGGGCCGGCGCTGCGCGCCGCGCGGGGGGTGAGGCGATAGAACGCAGAACAAAAGGCGCCCGAGGACGGAGATCGTGTGAATCCGGATTTCATCATCGTGACCGGCGGCGACGCCGGTTATTTCGACCTCATCCATGAGTTGCTGCTATCGATTCGCCGCCTGCCGGAGGGCGCCGACGCGCCGCTTGGTGTCATCGATGCGGGACTGACCGAGGCGCAGATCAAACAGCTCAAGGCGCTGGGCGCCTCTGTCGTGCGGCCGGATTGGCCATATGCGGTGGCCGAGCGCCGCGCGCGCGGCCGGACCTTTCTCAAGGCCAATCTGGGTAAGGCGTTCCTCGACCAGTACTTTCCCGACCACACCGTGATCGTCTGGCTCGACGGCGATACTTGGGTCCAGACCTGGGACGCGATCCCGTTGTTCCTCGCAGGAGCGGCGCGCGGCAAGCTTGCCATCGTCTCGCAGGCGTCGCGTTATCAGCGAGAGCACATGGCTCTGAAGTGGCGTTTCCTCGGACTGGCCGAACCTAGGACGATTCTCTACAAAAACGCCCGCCGGGCGCGATTGAATAGCGCACTCGCGCGTTCCTTGGCGACGAAGCCGGTCCTCAACGCGGGCGCTTTTGCGCTGCGCCGCGACGCGCCACACTGGGGAGTTTGGCGCCGGCGCCAACAAGAGGTGCTGTCCCACGGCCGCTTGTTCACTTCGGACCAGCTGGCGCTGGCACTGGCGGTCTACATTGACGGCTTGCCTTACGAGGCGCTGCCCGAGTGGTGCAACTATATGGGACCATATCGGTGGGACTCATCGCGCCGGCTGTTCGTCGAGTATTTCTTGCCGTATCACCCGGTCAGCGTCATGCACTTGGCCGGCCGCGACGACATGCGCCGGGATTCGACCATTAAGGTCGAAATCGCCGACCTTGAGGATCGCACCATCCGCGTCCCACTCCGTTTTTCGGCATGGCATGACGAGGCGGGTTTGAGTGTCGCGGCGCGCAGCGCGGTGCCTTCGCCAGCAGCGGCGATTGCTCCTGATATCGGAAACGTCCATAGCGGATTTGTGCAACCCGCGACGCACTCACCGGGGTTTCAGACGTGCCCGTGACTGCGGACGAGATGCCAAGCGGCGCGCCTCGAAATCATTGCAACGTCAAACAGGACGGAGGTGATGCGCCCGTCGCGATCGGCGCCTCGACGTCTTGACGAACGGCTCGAGCTCACGCGGCTTCGGCGGCGTTCCGGACGTACCAGTCATAGGCCTGCTTGAGGCCTTCCTTGAGCGGAATCTT